>Ga0256868_10001695_pt1 | contig 11797 bp, 15 predicted proteins | sample RVTome_13_FD_187341 | JGI IMG/M metagenome (GOLD analysis project Ga0256868, IMG submission 187341) | Soil microbial communities from uranium-contaminated site in the Upper Colorado River Basin, Wyoming, United States - RVT92D227 HiSeq ... | reverse complement strand
GAAATTCTTCAGTCTCTGGGAGACCGGTTCGACGCAGCCATTGCAAGAGCCTTCTCCGATCTCAAAACATTGTTTACACTGGCCCTTCCCCTCCTGAAAAAAGGAGGGGTTGTCCTGGCGATGAAAGGCGAATCGGTGAATAAGGAATGGCAGCCTCTTTCAACGGTAGAAGGAACCGGATGCCGGCTCTTAAAGACTACAACCTTCACTCTCCCTTTCACCTCCATCAAGAGATCAATCCTCCTTTTCGAGAAGATTTAACAGAAAAAAAGATTGACCAATCTGCAATCATTTAGTATCATTAAAATGACATCATATTGTGCATCTGGAGGACTATCATGAAGACCATCACGATTCGGGGTATTGAACCTGGACTAGACCGAGTGATCAAGTCCCGGGCAAAGCAGAATAACCTGAGCGTAAATCAGTGGGTTCTGCAGGCGCTGAAAAAAGTGACCGGTATGGGAAAAGAGTCGGTATTCAAGAAGCACCACGATCTGGATGCTCTGGCTGGCGGCTGGAGCAAGGAAGAGGCGAAAGCTTTTCAGAAAAACAACCAAATCTTCGAGAAGATCGATGAGGATGTTTGGAAATGAGACGGATCGCAATCGATACAAATATTTACACCTCTTTCAAATGCAATGACCAAAATGTTGTTGATGCGTTTAGAGATTGTGACTTTATCGGTGTGGACATAACGGTCATCGCCGAGCTCTTTTCGGGGTTTTCCCTCGGCGGCAAGGAAAAGAAAAATCGCCAAGAGCTGGAAGAGTTCCCTAACTCTCCTCGTATCGAAGTGCTCCTGCATGATCTCGAAACGGCAGAATATTATGCCCTGATTGTCAAAAAATTGAGGGCAAAAGGTAAGCCCATTCCTTCAAACGACATCTGGATAGCAGCCAATGCCATGAAGCATGGCTTGGCCCTCTATTCCTTCGACAACCACTTTGAAGAGATCGAAGGCCTGCTGTTACTATCTACCCTGAGAAATAATACCTAATCGCGAGATGTTGGGACAATTTCCATATTCCGTTTCATTATAATCATCTTGGTTTATTATATAACAAGCTTACCCCCTTTTTAAACTTTAGCCTTTTCCTCATTCCCCTTTTTGTGCTATAAAGAGTCTTGATAAAGGTTAGAGGAGCGTTCTCCTTTAGAGAACTTGAGGCAGGAGGTCGAAGGCAAAAGCCTTTACCCTCAAACGAAGTGCTCCTCAAGCGAAGCGCTCGCTTCTCTGTTTCCCGATATGGCCAGAGTGATCTGCATTACCAACCAAAAAGGAGGGGTGGGAAAGACGACCACAGCCGTCAATCTTTCCGCCTCCATCGCCGTTGCGGAGAAGAGGGTTTTGCTCATCGACATCGACCCGCAGGGAAACTCAACGAGCGGTATCGGTCTCAGCAAAGAGCAATCGAATGGGACGATCTATCAAGCCCTGCTCAGAGGATCCGGCCTGCGGGAGATGATCCAGAAGACCTCCCTGGCTCACCTGGATGTGGTCACCTCGAATACCGACTTGATCGGCGCCGAAGTGGAGCTCATCCAGGAAAAAGAACGCGAGAGAAGGTTAGATCGGTTGATCAAAGAAGTGGAATCCGACTATGACTACATCTTCATCGACTGTCCTCCTTCCCTCGGGCTTCTCACCATCAATTCTTTGACAGCTGCGCATTCCGTCATCATCCCCCTTCAGTGCGAATACTATGCCCTCGAAGGTCTGGGACAGTTGATTAAGACCATCCGCCTGATTAAACAGTCCCTCAATCCAAAACTGGAGATCGAAGGAATCCTTTTGACCATGTTCGATGTCCGCAATAACCTTTCCCATCAGGTCGCCGACGAGGTGAAAAGTCACTTTAAAGATAAAGTGTTCCACACGATCATCCCTCGCAATATCCGGCTGAGTGAGGCCCCCAGCCATGGGAAACCGATTCTCCTGTACGATATTCATTCAAAGGGTGCTGAAAGCTATTTAAACCTTGCCAGAGAAATGATGGGAAATGGAGAAAAGCATGGCAACTAAGAGAATGGCTTTAGGAAAGGGCCTGGGAGCGCTGATCCCGGAGCTTGAAGAAGGGGGAGAAAAAAGGTTCCTCTATTGTGGGATCGAAGAGGTCCATCCGAATCGATCTCAACCCCGGAAACATTTCGATGAATCAAAACTCCAGGAGCTGGCTGAAACTATCAAAGAGAAGGGCATCCTCGACCCCTTGATGGTCAGAAGAGTGGGTGAGGGTTATGAATTGATTGCAGGGGAGCGCCGCTGGCGCGCAGCCCAGAAAGCCGGATTGAAAGAAGTCCCGGTGATCGTCAGGGAAGTGGATGACCGTGAAGTTCTGGAGATCTCCCTGATTGAAAACCTCCAGAGGGAAGACCTCAACCCGATTGAGAAGGCCGAGGGGTTCAAGCGTCTGATAGAGGAGTTTCAGGTCAGTCAGGAGAAAATTTCCGCCCGAGTCGGAAAAGATAGAACCACGGTTACCAACGCCCTCCGATTGCTCAAACTTTCCTCTCAGGTGAAAAACGAACTGGTTGAAAATCGAATTACACAGGGCCATGCCATGGCTATTCTCAGCCTCGAGTCCAGAGACAAACAGAAGGAGCTCTGTGACCTGATCATCAAGAAGGGGCTCTCGGTGAGAGAGGCTGAAGCTCTGGCCAAACGATGGTCGGAGAAACCGAAAAGAAAGGCCGCTGAAAAGAAAAAAGGGGAATTGGAGAGTCAGATTCAAAGCCTTCAGGACACTCTGAGGCGCCATCTGGGAACAAAAGTCCGTGTTCTTTCAAGAGGCAAAAAAGGTAAAATTGAGATCGAGTATTATTCCAGAGAAGACCTGGAGAGAATCATCGAAACCATCATTGGGAAATAGATTAAATGAGGAATACCCCTCACCCCCTCCCTCTCCCCCAGGGAGACTGTGTCGTAATCGCAGGCAAATGGAGAGAGGCAGTCAGGTTCCAAAGCTTTAGAAGGCGGGTCTTTTAGATTATGCGAAATTGTCACTTGTATAAAATCGAATGTTTTCATACGATTGGCACACCTGAATCCGAACGGCTAAAGGTTGCCGCCCTAAATCTTTTCCACCCGACCGCCTCTCCCCCTTTTCAAAAAGTCGGTTTTTTCATATTACGACACTGTCCCAGGGGGAGAGGGGAAGGGTGAGGGGGCGAAAGGAGTCACCCATGTCAGGAGGAAAAACTCTCTTTGCCAAAGCAGGCCATAAACCCTCTTCTGTTCAGGAGGAGATCAGCGCCTTTTTAGGAAAGGAAACTCTCTTTGAAGGGAAAATGACCTTTCAGGGGATATTCCGCCTGGATGGAAAATTTGAGGGAGAGATATTTGATAGCGGAACCCTCATCGTCGGTGAATCCGCTGTTGTCAAGGGAAAGGTCGGGGTCAGCACAATCATCATCAATGGCCGTGTCGAAGGAGAGGTCCATGCAAAGGAGCGCGTTGAGATACACCCCACGGGCATTTTTTGGGGAACCCTTAACACCCCTGTTCTCTCTGTAAACGAGGGTGGAATCCTTGACGGCCACTGCAGGATGGAGAAAAAATCCCTACAGGAAGAAGACCTTCATCCCCGTCCTCCAGTTGTGGACTACCCCATCCCTGTTTAATCTGCTGCAATCCACAGCTTTAGCAATGGGACAATAGATCATGATGATATGAGAGTTTTACATAATAATTTTATAGGATTAACGTATATTAATAAAAAACTTAATCAAAATAGCTTCCTCTCTCAAAATTTCAATTAAAAATTGATTGACAACTTTTGGGAGGTAAGTTAAGAAATACACATTTTACACATTTTATTGCTTTCCAATGCCTACCGGCAAAAAAACAGGAAAATTATTTGATCGAGATTTAATCAGATATGGAAACCTTGGACTGGAGATGTTGGTCTCGGTCCTAATCGGAGCAGGAGGAGGATACCTCCTGGACCGTTACCTTCATACCCGTCCATGGTTGATGATTATTGGTTTTGTCTTTGGAGCAGCAGCCGGTTTTAGAACGCTTTTCAGGCTGATGAACCAGGAACAGGATAAGAAGGATTGAGATGAATGTTTTGGTTCTGAGCGGGATGGTCGGAATCCTGTTGGCTCTACTCGATTTTTTCGGCTCCATCCTCTATTCATCCAGGATCACCATGGCCTCGAAGGTTACTTCGGTGGCATTGACTCTGGGTGGATTCATTGGCCGGCTGGGAATTCTCAGCCTCATCTTCTACGGTCTTTCTCAGGTGAAGGCCATTCATTTCCAGATCACTCTTCTCTCGTTCGTTCTTTGCTTTACCCTCTGTCTGGTTTTAAAAACGATGTTCTTTTATCGAAAATTGAAGTCGGTTAAACAAAAACCCCTGGTGGGATAAGGAAGCGATTATGGAAAATATTCATCTCATGGAGCATTTGCAACCTCATGTCATTTATCCCCTGAAGATCGCAGGCATTGATTTCTCCATCAGTAATGCCGTGGTGATGATCTGGATTGCCTCTGCTATGGTTCTGATCACCCTCACCCTTGCGGGCAGGATGGGGAGACTCGTTCCCAAAGGCCTTCAGAATATGATGGAGTCCCTGGTCGCCTACCTGAAGCAAACGTTCGTTACAGAAATCCTCGGAGAGGAAAATGCAGTCTGGTTTCCATTTGTGGCCACCCTCTTCTTCTTCATTCTCTATTGCAACCTCCTCGGACTGATTCCAAAGATGTTCACCGCCACCTCTAATATCAATGTCACGGCCTCTCTGGCCGTTATCGTCTTTCTCTGCACCCAGGCCGTGGGCATTTATAAAAACGGTATTTGGGGGTATCTCAAAAAATTCGCTCCCAAAGGGATCCATCCCGCCATCCTGGTGATCATGATTCCCATTGAAATCATCAGCCAGTTCGCCAAACCTTTTGCCCTGGCCGTCCGGCTCTTCGCCAATATGACGGCAGGACACCTTGTCATTCTGGTCTTTCTCGGAATGATCATCATGTTCAAGAGCGTCATTATCGCCCCTCTCCCTCTGGCCATGGCGGTGGTGATGATGGCCTTTGAAATCTTTGTCTCTCTGATTCAAGCGTTCATCTTCTCGATTCTTGCAACGATGTATATTGCTGAAGCGTCTCACGCAGAACATTAAATAATTCCCCCTCACCCTACCCTCTCTGGTGGCCACAGGCGTCACGCCTGTGCCACTAGGGAGATGGATTTCTCTGATTCTTCCCCGCCCTTGATGGGAGGGGACGAGGGGGAGGGTGAACTAAACTTTATTTCAAAAGGAGGATACGAATGGAGCCGATCGGTTTTGCTTATTTAGGTGGTGGATTGAGCATCGGTTTGGGAGCCCTGGGAACAGGGATTGGCATGGGGATACTGGTTGGAAAGACCGTGGAAGGCATGGCGAGACAGCCGGAGGTCTCGGGGTTACTCCGGACCACCATGATTCTTGGAATCGCTTTCGTTGAAGCGCTGGCCCTCTATGCCCTGGTCATCAGCTTTTTGCTGATCTTCAAATAAAAGTATTGATTAAACTAAATTGCCCTTTCCCCCCTGCCTACCGGCAGGCAGGCATCCTCCCTCCCCGCGGGAGAGAGGGAAAGGTAAGGGGTAAAGAAGGAGTAGACCATGTTTAAAGCAGAACCAGGACTGATTATCTGGACGTTGATTTCGTTCTTCCTTCTCCTCATTCTTCTGGCGAAATTGGCCTATCCACAAATTCTAAAGGGACTGAAGAAGAGGGAGGAGACGATTCAACAACAATTGGAAGAAGCCAGGAAGACGAAGCAGGAGGCAGCTACTCTTCTGGAAGATTACAAGCGGCAGCTCACTGAGGCCCGTGCAGAGGCGCAGAAGGTGATCAACGAAGGGAAGGAACTCGGCGAGAATATGCGCAAGGAGGTCATTCAGAAAGCTCAGCAGGAGTCGAATCAGATTGTGAAAAGAGCCCAGGAGGAAATCGAACTCCAGAAGCAGAAAGCCATCCTCGAACTCCAGGAAAAGATTGCCGACCTCTCCATCATGGCGGCATCGAAGGTCATCAACAAGTCGCTCAATATGGAAGACCACCGTCGCCTTGTGGAGGAGTATGTTTCAAAGGTAGGTGAACTCTATGGCAAGTGATCCATTGGTCAGAGGCTATGCCGAGGCACTCTTCCAGGTGGCCCGGGCGGAGGAATCAATCGATCGGGTCGAAGAAGAGTTGACCCGAATGAAAGATTCCCTGGAATCGAATGCGCAAGTCAAAGAGTTTATGAACAATCTCCAGATATCCCCCGAAGGGAAGAAAAGCGCCCTGTCCCAGATTTTCGGTGAAAAAGTCTCTCCGATCATCCTCAACTGGATCAATATGGTGATCGATCAAGGTCGGCAGAGGAAACTCCCGAACATCCTGGAAGCCTTCTTCGCTCTGGCCCAGGATTCACGTGAAAAGGTGACCGCAGAGGTGATCTCTTCAGTTCCTCTTTCTGAGGATCAGGTCCAGCGTCTCGAGAAAGAACTTTCCCGGGCGTCGAAGAAACAGGTCTTTTTGAAACCGATGGTCGATGAGTCGATCCTCGGTGGGGTGATTGTTAAGATGGAGAATAAGATCATCGACGGGAGTGTCAAACATCGCCTCGAGAAGATCAAACAGGAGATGGTAAAAACTTATTAACCAATTTTAATATTGCCCCCTCACCCTTGACGGGGGAGGGTGAGCCTGCCCGCCGAACAAGTTCTTTGGCAGGCGGGGGTGGGGGTGAATGAGGGGTGAAAAAGTGGAACTGAAGATTAAGCCAGAAGAGATATCCGCCATTCTGAAACGGCATATTGAACAATACCAGGTCAGCATGGAAATGGAGGAGGTAGGCGAGATTATTGAAGCCGGGGACGGGATTGCACGAATCAAAGGGCTTCCAAGCTGCATGGCCTCTGAGATGCTCGAATTTCCGGGAGGAATATACGGGATGGCTCTCAACCTTGAGGAGGACCAGATCGGAGCCATGATTCTTGGCGATATTGCCCATATCGAGCAAGGAGACCAGGTCAAAAGAACAGGCAAAGTGCTCTCTGTTCCAGTAGGGGATGCTTTAGTTGGAAGAATTGTCAATGCCGTGGGTCAGCCCATTGACGGAAAAGGTCCCATCCATACTGAAAAATTCCGTTTGATCGAAGGAACCACACCCAATGTGGTTGAGAGACAGCCTGTGAAAGAACCCCTCCAAACCGGATTGAAATGTATTGACTCGATGATTCCGATTGGAAGAGGACAGCGGGAGTTGATCATCGGAGACCGTCAGACTGGAAAGACCGCCATTGCCGTGGATACGATTCTCAATCAAAAAGGGGGCAATGTCATCTGTATCTATGTTGCCATCGGACAGAAGCAATCCACTGTGGCTTCTGTCGTCAATACCTTTCAGGAATACGGAGCCATGGAATATACCATTGTGGTTTCGGCCACAGCTTCCGACCCCGCATCCATGCAATATGTGGCCCCCTATGCAGGCGCTGCTATGGGCGAGGAGTTCCGGGACACCGGGCGCCACGCCCTGATCATCTATGACGATCTCTGGAAACACGCTGTGGCTTACCGACAGGTCTCGCTCCTCTTGAGAAGACCCCCTGGCCGTGAAGCCTTCCCGGGTGACATCTTCAACATCCATTCAAGGCTCCTCGAAAGGGCTGCCAAGCTGAACGATGAACTCGGTGGCGGGTCTCTGACTGCGCTCCCGATTGTGGAGACACAGGCAGGGGATTATTCCGCTTACATTCCGACCAATGTCATTTCGATCACGGATGGTCAGATCTATCTGGAAACCGACCTCTTCTATGCGGGGATCCGGCCGGCTGTCTCGGTCGGACTTTCCGTTTCCCGTGTCGGAGGGAATGCCCAGATCAAAGCGATGAAGAAGGTGGCCGGAATGCTCAGGCTCGATCTCGCTCAGTACCGGGAATTGGTCACCTTCGCCAAATTCGGATCCGAGCTGGATAAAGCGACTCAGGCACAGATCACGCGTGGAGAACGTCTGGTGGAAGTCCTGAAACAGCCCCAGTATAACCCGATGCCGGTCGAAAATCAGATCATGATCATTTTCGTTGCCGAAAACGGTTATCTCGACGACCTTGCTGTGGATCGGGTCAAAGACTTTGAGGCGGGATCTATCCCTTTGTCCGGGAAAAGTTCCCACAGATTCCAAAAGGAATTCGGGAGGCGAAAGAGCTCTCCGAAGAAATGTCGAAGCTCCTTCATCAGGCCGCCCAGGAATATAAAAAGAATTTTGTAACCACCTAAATAGTTGTCATGCTGAATTCATTTCAGCATCTCTGAGATCCTGAATCAAGTTCAGGATGACATTTCAAATGCAAGTCTGGGAATTTAATTATTTGTTTCGGATTTCGATATTTGAATTTCGGATTTAAGGTTTTTGAGAGATGCCCGGAACCAAAGATATTAAAAGAAGAATCCGAAGCGTGATCAGCATCCAGCAGATCACCCGCGCCATGGAGATGATCGCTGTCTCCCGACTCAAGCGAGCTGAAGATCGCCTCCGTTCAGCCCGGCCTTATGCCGAGAAGATCCAGGAACTGATGGAAAGCCTAGCCCCTTCCCTTCCCCGTATTGACCACCCCCTTCTCGTCAAGCGGGAGGTCAAACACATTGGCCTCGTCCTCATCACATCGGACAAGGGTCTCTGTGGCGGTTATAACGCCAATGTTATTTCTCAGGCCAACCGGTTTATCGAACAGCATCCTGATAAAGAAATCCGCCTCATTCTCATCGGAAGGAAAGGCTATGATTTCTTCCGGAGAAAGATCTATCCAGTCGATCACAGCCTCCTCCAGATATCAAAGGAGATCACGCTTCAGGAGGTGAAAGAAATCTCGGGGGTGATCGTCAAAGGATTTCAGGATGCACGCTACGATGAAGTGGATTTGATCTATACCCGCTTTCAATCAGCTGTTGCCACACGGCCCATCGTGATGAAACTTTTGCCCCTCGAAAGCTCGGAGGTTTTAAAGAAGGGAGGCGAGATCAAGGGAGAACCCATTTTTGAACCCTCCGCCGAAGAGATCATGGCCTTCCTTCTGCCGAAATATCTCGAAGCTCAGATTTACAAAGGCATGGTGGAGTCTGTTGCAAGCGAACAGGGCGCCCGGATGGTCTCTATGAAATCGGCTTCAGAGAACGCTGAAGAGATGATCTCTAATCTTACCTTGAGTTACAACAAGGCCCGGCAGGCCTCCATCACCAAAGAACTCTTAGAGGTAACCACCGGCGCTGAGGCTTTAAGATTTGCACAAAGAAAATAAAAGTTCGGAGTTATGAGTTCGCCTGTCTGCCGCAGGCAGGGAGTTCGGAGGTAAGAGCCAAAAAAAAGAGATTTTTATTATAACTTAAAACTTACAACTTGAAACTTGTAACTTAGTATAGGGAGGTAGGACATTGAAAGTCGGAAAAGTATTGAGGGTGATCGGTCCGGTAGTGGATGTGGAATTTTTCGCTGAAGAATTACCTGCGTTATACAATGCGATCCATATTGACCGACCGGATGGAACGAGATTGACCATTGAAGTGTCCCAATATCTCGGTGAGAACGTGGTGCGTTGTGTGGCAATGTCAACAACCGACGGTTTGGTCCGTGGGATGGATGCAGTGGATACTGGAGAATCAATCACCATGCCCGTGGGAAGGGAGACTCTGGGAAGGGTCTTCAATCTTCTGGGAGAGCCGATTGATAAATTAGGTGACTGCCCGGCAAAGAAACGATATCCCATTCACCGTTCTCCGCCGCCTTTTGAAGAACAGGTCCCTTCGAATCAGGTCTTTGAAACTGGGTTGAAGGTCATCGACCTCCTTGAACCTTATGCGAAAGGTGGGAAAGTCGGTCTCTTTGGCGGAGCCGGAGTGGGAAAGACCGTTTTGATCATGGAACTGATTCGAAACATTGCTACGGAGCACGGAGGGTTTTCTGTTTTCGGTGGTGTGGGCGAAAGAACCAGGGAAGGAAACGATCTCTGGCTTGAAATGAAAGCATCGGGTGTTATTGAAAAGACCGTCCTTGTCTTCGGCCAGATGAATGAACCCCCCGGAGCGAGGTTAAGAATTGGTCTCTCCGCCCTTACCCAGGCAGAATATTTTCGGGATGAAGAAGGTCAGGATGTGCTTCTCTTCATCGATAATATCTTCCGTTTCGTCCAGGCAGGGTCTGAGGTCTCGGCTCTGCTGGGCCGGATGCCTTCAGCAGTAGGATACCAACCTACCCTCGCAACCGAGATGGGCGAACTTCAGGAACGAATCACTTCGACCAAGAGAGGGTCGATTACTTCGGTCCAGGCCATCTATGTGCCCGCAGATGACCTTACCGACCCTGCTCCTGCCACGACCTTCTCCCATCTCGATGCCACCACCGTTCTTTCAAGGCAGCTGGCAGAATTGGGAATCTATCCTGCTGTTGATCCCCTTGATTCCACTTCACGGATTCTCGATCCCCGCATCGTCGGGGAGGAGCATTATCAAGTCGCCCGTGGTGTCCAGCAGGTTCTTCAACGCTACAAAGAACTCCAGGACATCATCGCCATCCTTGGAATGGAGGAACTCTCCGAGGAGGACAAACTGATCGTCCACAGGGCACGAAGGATTCAGAGATTTCTCTCCCAACCTTTCTTTGTGGCTGAACAGTTCACTGGTTCTTCGGGAAGGTATGTCCCTCTGCCGGATACCATCCGGGGATTTAAGGAGATCCTCGATGGGAAACATGACGAACTCCCGGAACAGGCCTTCTATATGATCGGGAAGATTGAGGAGGCCGCGGAAAAGGCGAAAAAGCTGAGAGAAGGAGCACATTAATAAATTCTGAATTTACCCCTCACCCCATCCCTCTCCCCTCGGGGGAGAGGGGAAGGGTGAGGGGGTGGCTTTATTATATGGAAACTCAACCCTTTACGCTCGATGTTGTGACTTTAAAGAAAGTGGTTTTCAGTGAGCCGATTGAGTCCGTGGTCGCACCGGGCACAGTCGGTTATTTCGGCATTCTCGCCGGGCATACTCCATTCGTATCGAGCCTCCAAACAGGGATTACCAAAATTACCAAAGCGAATGGCGAAAAACTAAACCTTTCAACGAGCGGCGGTTTTCTCTTGACCGATGGGAAGAAAGTGATCCTGCTGGCAGAGTCTGCAGAGAAACCGGAAGAGATTGATATTAGCCGGGCCCAGAGGGCAAAAGAGAGAGCGGAAAAAAGGCTGGCTGAAAAGGCTCCGGATATTGATTTCGACCGCGCAAGGGCTGCTCTTCTCCGCGCCATCAACCGCCTCAAAGTTGCCGGATAGAAATTTTTCTCTCACACATCACCCACTCAACTCCAATTCTAATTGACTCTTCCATACAGGTTTTATAGACTGTATCCCATCAAGACGGACACGGTTTCGGGTAATCCATGAGCAAAATCACCCGTCCCATCCTCACAGAGGTTTTTTCCAGGAAGCGACTGTTTGGTCTCTTGGATCACATGCGAAAGCGACAAGTCATCTGGGTCTCAGGGCCTGCAGGTTCCGGAAAGACCACCCTCATATGCAGTTACATAGATACTCATAAGCTGCCTTGCCTATGGTACCAGGTAGATGAAGGGGATACATATCCGGCCACCTTTTTTTATTTTTTAGGGCAGGCCGCAAAGAGGGCTTCTCCTCGATTTCGGAAACCCCTTCCTCTCCTCACTCCAGAATATCTCCAAGACATCCCAACATTTACCTATCGATATTTTGAAGAGCTTTACAGCCGGTTAATTCCACCATCGCCGTCTTTTAATCCCCCCTCCCACCCTTTA
>Ga0256868_10001690_pt1 | contig 11817 bp, 8 predicted proteins | sample RVTome_13_FD_187341 | JGI IMG/M metagenome (GOLD analysis project Ga0256868, IMG submission 187341) | Soil microbial communities from uranium-contaminated site in the Upper Colorado River Basin, Wyoming, United States - RVT92D227 HiSeq ... | reverse complement strand
CCTTCACAGGATTTTTTTTCGGCATGGGATTCAATTGATAACGCGTGCCACCGTCGACCTCAAAGAGAGGGAAGGCCCTCGTCTCTACGGCAAGCCTTGAGAGCCGGATGGTAAGATCGGATTGGAATCTCCAACCGGGAGGACAGGGGATGAGGATATGGATGAACCGGGTCCCTTTTATTTTTCTCGCCTTCTTTACCTTTCTGGCGAGATCCTCTGGAAAAGCCAGGGATGCGGTCGCAAGGTAAGGAATCCGATGAGCAGCAAGAATGGCATCAATGTCTTTCTTCGGCTCCTCTTTCTGGCTCTGAACAGGCGTCGTGGTCGTCCACGAGCCTTTTGGGGTGGCGGAACTTCGCTGAATTCCTGTATTCATGTAGGCTTCATTGTCATAACAGCAGTAAAGGATGTCCTCGTTTCTCTCGGCCGCCCCGGATAGGCTTTGAAAGCCAATATCGAACGTTCCACCGTCACCTGCCCATGCGAGTACGGTGGTGGTGCGATCCCCGATCATCTCCAGACCTGCTTTCAGGCCTGCAGCGGTTGCTGCCGCTGTGCCAAAGGAGCAGTGGAAGAAAGGAACCTTGGAAGCGGAAAGGGGCCAGTAACCATCCACCACAGACCCGCATCCAGCCGTGGTGATGACGGCCACCCTTCTTCCCAGTGCCTTCAAGACATGCCGGAAGGCTAACGTTTCGCCACATCCGGGGCACGCAAAATGACCGCTTGAAAGAAATTCCTCTTCCAGTTTAGCTCCGTTCATCCCTCAACTCCCATCCAGTAGGGCTTCCCTGATCTGATCTCTCCCCGCATCACTTTTTGATAGAGATCTCCCAGACCCTCGGGAGTCACATCCAACCCTCCCAATCCAGCGATGACACCAACGACCTCCGGCTTTGGCTCCATCCCATAGAGAGCTGCCTTCAACTCCTGGCAGAAAATTCCTTCTCCTCCAAAGGAGATGTTCCGATCGAGAACCACAACGCGCTTACTCCCTTTCAGCGCCTGGCGCACCTCCTCTTCAGGAAAGGGTCTGAACATCTTCATTTTCAGGAGACCCACCTTCTTCCCATTCTTCCGCGCTTCATCCACAAACGCACGGGCTGTTCCTGTGATCGTTCCGACCGTGACCAAAAGAACATCTGCATCCTCTGTTAGGTAAGGTTCGACGGGAGCATAGGTTCTTCCAAAGACCGACTCAAACTCTTCCACGAGGGTTCGAAAGACGACCTTGGCCTTTTCCATGGATTCCTGCATATCCTTCTTCAACCTGGCAAAGACGAGCCCGCTGACGCCACCTCCGAACGTATGAGGGTCTTTCGGGTTGAGCCGATACCGAGTCTTTCTCGTTGGAAGAAAACGATCGACCTGTTTCTGGCTTGGGAGTGCGACCGGTTCCACAAAGTGGGAGAGATAGAATCCATCCGAAAGGATCATAACCGGAAGAAGCACTGTCTCGGCCAGCCTGAAGGCAATGATGACCGTATCGAGTACCTCTTGCGCTTTCTCACAATAAAACTGAAGCCATCCAGTATCCCTTTGGGAAAGGCTGTCGATGTGGTCGGTTCCCAGAGACCAGGGAGCAGCCATCGAACGATTCACATTGATGAGGACGATCGGGAGCCTTGCTCCTGAGGCCCAGTGCAAGAGTTCATGCATTAGGGCCAAGCCCTGAGAACTGGTGGCTGTGAAGGACCGGGCGCCTGCCATGCTGGCTCCGATGAGGCAGGCCAAGGCCGAGGTTTCAGATTCAACCCTCATATACCGGGCATCCAGTTTTTTTTTGGAGACAAAGTCGGAAAGACTTTCAGCAATGGAGGTTTGCGGGGTAATCGGATAAGCAGCAATGACCTGCACTCGGGATAGCTTTACCGCTTCAGCTGCCGCATCATTTCCCGTTAGTAACTGTCTCATCTTCACCTTAAAAGTTTAACATTTAGATCTCCCTCAGCGCCACCTACGATGAGAAACGCTGACTCGAAATCCAACCTCCTTCCCCTATCAGGAATAAACGATAGCCGCGCGCCCTACGTACTTCCTCCTAGATAGGCTTTTTGCATCATCTCATTATGGAGAAGGTTCTTGGCCGTATCCGAAAGGACGATGGAACCCGTTTGAAGCACATAGCCCCGGTCCGCAATGGAGAGGGCCATATTGGCATTCTGCTCGACCACAAAAACGGTCGTCCCTCTTTGATGAACCATCTGAATTAACTCAAACTGCTGGTCGACCAGAACCGGCGCAAGGCCCATGGAGGGTTCGTCCATCAAAAGTATTTTGGGGTTAGAGAGAAGGGCCCGTGCCATGGCCAGCATCTGCTGCTCGCCTCCGCTCAACGTGATCCCAAGCTGATGGCGACGCTCCCTCAGTCGCGGAAAGAGTTCAAACATGTGATCCATGTCCCTCTTGATCTGAACGCTGTCGTTTCTGAGATAAGCTCCCATCTCCAGGTTCTCAGCAACGGTCAATCGAGGGAAAATCCTTCTGTTTTCAGGAACAATGGAAACGCCCTTTGACACGATATATTTGGTCGGTTTTCCGTCAATCCTCTCGCCGTCCAGTCTGACCTCCCCTCTTTTCGGCCTGCAAACTCCCACTATCGTTTTCAGAACCGTACTTTTCCCAGAAGCGTTTCCTCCAAGAAGGCAGACCAGCTCACCTGTGGCAATCTGAATATTGATCCCGTACAAGGCTTGAATCGTCCCGTAATACGTATCAACGTTTTCAAGTTTCAGGATGGGAGTGTTGTCCATCGTCTAACTCTTTTTCCTTCCTAAATAGGCCTCGATCACCTGTGGGTGGTTAGCCACTTCCTCGTAGCTTCCCTCAGCTAATTTTCTTCCATAATCCAGAGCGACCACCCTGTCGGAGATTGTCTTGACGACGTTGAGCTTATGTTCGATGACCAGGATGGTATAACCATAAACATCTCTCAGTTTCTTGATGAAGTTGGTGATTTCAATCGTCTCTTGAGGATTCATCCCGGCAGAGGGTTCATCGAGCATCAGAAGTTTGGCATTGGTAGACATCGCACGCGCAATCTCCAATCGCCTTCTATTGGCATAGGAAAGAAACATGGCCTTCTGGTCAAACCGGTATCCAGTCAGGCGAGCTCCAAAGAGGCCCAGTTTCTCTTTTGTAACGGTCTCGGTTTCGACCTCTTCTTTTCGGTAGCGGGGTAAGTGAAACAGAATCGAGATCGGTCCGGATTGGGTCCGGCAAAACTGACTCACCTTGGCGTTATCGAGAACGCTCATGTTGCTGAAGAGTCTCAGGTTTTGAAAGGTCCGGGCGATGCCGGCTTTCACCACCTGATGGGGTCTTAATCCTGTAATGTCAGCGCCTTCAAAAAGGACCTTCCCCGAAGTGGGAGGATAGATGCCTGAGACAAGGTTAAAGACAGTGGTCTTCCCTGCGCCATTGGGTCCAATCATGCTCAAAATCTCTCTTTCGTGGAGGGTGAGACTCAAGTCATCGACCGCCTTCAATCCGCCAAAACTCATCGTCACGTTTTTCAGCTCAAGCATGGGCCGGTCGTTCCTCTTGTACCGAGGCCTTATCTGCTGTTCCGTCTTGCCCCCTTCTGTATAATAAAGATCCGTCGAGGCCTTGAGAACGCCTGTCTCTTCCTTGTCCGGCCTCTTCTTTCCCTTCGCTAAGAAACCGATCTCTCCCATGATGCCCTGGGGCCGAAGCGCCATGAGCACAATCAAAATCAGGCCGTAGGACATCATTCGGTAAGCACCATATTCCCTCAAAAACTCTGGAAGAATGGTGAGCAGGATGGCTCCCAGGACCACCCCGACAATATTTCCCAGCCCTCCCAGGATGACCATACAGTAGATGATGACGAGCTGTGGGAAATCGAAATTGTTGGGGAAAACAGATTCTTGAAGGGAGGCAAACAGAGTTCCCGTCGCACCCGCAACGAAGGCACCTCCCGCAAAGGCCAAGAGTTTCATCTTCGTTGTATTGACGCCCATTGCTTCTGCGGCAAGTTCATCCTCACGAATGGCTTCCCAACCTCTTCCTAATCTCGATTTCTTGATCCGGAATGAACCGAGGACGACGATCACAGCAAAAAACCAGATGACGTACGAATAGGCGATAGGAGATTCGATCCTTAACCCCAAAAAGGTGATCGGATCGAGATTGTAGATCCCATTGACCCCTCCCGTGATGTTGATGGGTCGGTCAAGGTTGAGCAATAACAATCTAAAAATTTGAGCAAACGCCAAGGTGACGATGGCCAGATAATCCCCTTTCAATCGCAAACTGGTCGACCCCAAGGCGAATCCAAAACCCATGGTGATGAGTGCGGAAAGGGGAAGCACGAGTAAAAAGGATAAATGGATATTGAAGTGGTTAGAGGATAAAAGAGCATACGTATAACCGCCAATGCCGAAAAAAGCAACATAAGATAAGTCCAACAACCCGGCAAATCCTGCTACAACGTTCAGTCCCAAGGCAAGCATGACGAAGAGGCCCGTCAGGGTATAGATTCTCAGCCAGTAGTTATTCGGCATGAGAAGGGGAGCGATGGCAAGGATGATCCCGATGGCCAAACAAAGGATCGCTTTGTCCTTTCGACTCCCCTCTTCTCTTGCAAGATCTTGATCCATTAAACCTTTTCCGGAATTTTCTCTCCCATCAGACCCCACGGCCTGAAGATCAGGACGACAATAAGAATGATAAATGCCACCACATCCTTGTAAGTGGCCGGGAAGAAGGTCGTGGCCAGTGATTCGATTAAACCGAGAAGAATACCACCGATCATGGCACCGAAGATATTTCCAATTCCTCCAAGGACAGCGGCAGTGAATCCTTTCAACCCTGCCTGAAAACCCACATAATAATCGACCTGGGTGAAGAGCAGTCCGACAAGTGCTCCTGCTGCCCCTCCCAGAGCAGAACCGATCAGAAATACCAGGACAATGATCCGGTCCACATCAATACCCATAAACGTCGCGGCTTCGGTATCCTGAGCCGTCGCTCGCATGGCTTTTCCCACCTTTGTCTTCTTGATCAAGATCGTCAGGAGTGCCATCAGGCCAAATGCAACAACGATCACGAGAATCCTCATGAACGAGAAGACGACCCCTCCTACCTCAATGACACGGAGGCTTTCAGGAATGAGTGAAGAGACATGGAACGAGCGTGCCTTTGCTCCTTGATAGTTTAAAACGAGATTCTGTAAGAATATGGAGACGCCGAGCGCACTCAGGAGAAGATTCATGCGAGGCGCTTTCCGAAGAGGGCGATAAGCAAATCGTTCTATGATCACACCCAGTAAACCGGAGAGAGCCATGGCAACGATAATCATCAGAGAGATGATCAATGAGGCATGGACGATCGGGACATTTCCTCTGCTCAGGAGATAGAGGACCCACCATCCGATAAAGCCCCCGATCATATAGACCTCCCCATGAGCGAAATTGAGCATGGAGAGAATGCCGTAGACCATGGTGTAGCCGATGGCGATCAAGGCATAGACACCGCCAAGGGTCAGACCGTTGACAAGCTGTTGAGGTAATTGTTGAAGATAGATATCCATCTCTTTGACCCCAAGGGCACAGCAATGAAGCCCCACGGGCAGAGCCCGTGGTCTTCTGCGCAACCGGATAAAGAAAGGTCCTGATCAATGGAAATGGATCAGGACCTTTCTTGGGAAATCATAGGCCGGCCTATTCGTTTCTATTTTCCGGTCATGACAGCGAGTTGTTTGAAGTCTTTTCCTACCACCTGGAAGAAGTAAGTGGCACCGCCTGCCAGATCGCCCTTTGGATCAAAGGTGACTGGGAAACCCAGAATCCCTTTGAAATTCTTTGTGGCAGCCACATTTGCCAAAACTTCTTTACGGTTCAACTTGTTGGCCTTTGCTGCCTTGTCGATTGCCGCCAGAAGGATATTGGCCGCTTCATAGGCCGGGGGGCCGAAACCGCTGATCGAACCATACTTGGCTTCAAATTTCTTAATGTAATTTGCTGCTGCTGGAATGGCAAACACATCAGGTGCAAAGTGGTAGACATAGGCACCCTCTGCAGCACCTTCAGAGGCCTGGATAAAATCCTTCTTGTCCCGTGCGCCCTCCGTTCCGAAGAATTTGGCTTTAATCCCCAGCTCTTTTGCCTGGCGCACACCGATGGCCTGATCCGGGGCAGTGGTGGCGACGAAGAACAAGAGATCAGGGTTGAAAGCCTTCACTTTGGTCAGGACAGGTGAAAAATCCTTGGCCCCTGCCACGATGGTGTCTTGCATGATATCGCTATCTTTCACCCCCAGTTTTTTAAGGCCTTTAATTGTCTCCGACGCAATATTTTCACAATAGGCCACCTTCTCATTTAGCACAGCGATCTTTTTCGCCTTGAGATTTCTGGTCATGAAGAGAGCGCAGTTCCACCCGTGCGCGTCGTTTCTCGCATTGACCCTAAAAAAGTTCTTAAATCCCTGCTCCGTCAGGTCTGGTTTTGAGGCGGCCGTGGTAATATTGACGAGGTCGCAGCCGCTGTAGATTTTCAATGTAGCTTGGGCCGTATGGCTCATGGGCGGGCCAATCACACCGAGCATCGAATCGTCAGCACAGAATTTCTGAGCTACGTTGACCGCCTGGGCCGGGTCCATGGCGTCATCACCCATGGGATGTTCAATCTTCATCCCCTTGATGCTGCCCTTCGCATTCCACTCATCGATTGCAATCTGAGCCGAATTGTAAATCTCCATACAGGGAGCCGCCGCATCCCCTGTAAAAGCGCCTGCGTCCCCAATACGAATCACTTTTTGAGTATACCCAACCCCAGGAAAGGTAAACGCCAAACCTACTATCAGAAGAACCAACCAAATTGCTTTTTTCATTTCCTTCCTCCTTTGGAATGAAGAATTAATTTATCTAAATCTGCCGCACCTCCTTTCCGTCTTGACCTTTCAAACTTGCTCTAAAGTTATATAAGCTTTCAGAAAAAGTCAATACCCCAAACGAGTGGGGAAAGACCCTATTTAGGCAAGTAAGCAATGACATCTACCTCCAGCAAAATGTCAAACGGCAGGCGGGCCACCTGAACGGTTGTCCGAACCGGCGGATCTTTCTTGAAGTACTGCCCATAGATCTCATTCATCTTAGAGAAATTGTTCATGTCGCTCAAGAAGACCGTAGCCTTCAAGACATGCTCTAAGGAGGAACCCGCATCTTCCAAGATCATTCGCAGATTCTCAAAGACCACACGGGCTTGCTCGTTAAAATCGCCCTTGACGATCTCACCCGTATCAGCATAGGCAGGTCCCTGACCTGATATGAAGAGCAGATGATTAAAAGAGAGGGCCACAGAATACGGTCCTTTCGGTTTCGGCCAACGGTCGCTCTGCAAAATCTTTTTTTTCATTTTTTCTCCTTTCCCCTTCCGGCGAAAAAGACTCTCACCGCATGCTTACAGCTAGACCAGTTTATTGAGTATCTCCACGCCCCTCAAGATCACCTCATCGGGCACCGCAAAGGAGATACGAAAATGGCTTGATCGCTGCGAGAAAACGTTCCCGGGGATCATGAAGACACTGTTCTGGAGCGCCTTTTCCACGAATTTTTCTCCATCCTTCCCAGGGGCTTCTGGAAAGATATAGAAAGCGCCACGGGGTTTGGCCACATTGTATTTTTCATTCAAGCCTTCATAAATGAGGTCCCGTTTTCTTCTGTAGTCAGCCACATGATTGCTGACATCATAATCGAGTGCCTTCACTCCGACCCGCTGGGCGAAAGCAGGTGGGCAGCTATAAAAGTATTGTTGGATCGGTATGACTTTGGTAATGAATTCTTTGGGACCAGCCACATAGCCCAAACGCCATCCGGTCATAGCCCAGCTCTTCGAAAATCCATTGAGAATGATCGTCTTCTCATACATCTGTCCGATAAAGGGTGGAACCGGTTCGTCATAGATGAACCGCTCATAAATATCGTCAGAGACGATGAAAAGATCGTGTTTTCTTGCGATCTGGACCACCATCTCCAACTCCTCGCGGGTGTAGACCTGTCCGGTCGGATTATTGGGGCTGTTGATAATGATAAACTTCGTCTTCTTGGTAATCTTCTTTTCAATCTCTTCCGCCCGGAGCCTGAAGTCAGGATAGGTGTTGATAAACTTAGGGATGCCCCCCATCAATTTGGTCATATAGTAATAGTTGAGGAAATAAGGATCGGGAAAGAGGACCTCGTCTCCCGGATTGACGAGGGCAGTGAACACCAAGGTCAATCCTCCAGCCACCCCCACGGTAGCAATGACATCCTCGAAGATCATCTTTTTCTTTTTGAGATAGTCGTGGAGTTTCTCAATCAGCATCGGGTCCCCCCGGGAGACCGTGTACTTGTTATATCCTTCCTGGATCCAATGCTTGGCATCGTCTTTTAAGGGTTGAGGGACATCGAAATCAGGTCTGCCAATGCTGAAGTTAACCGGGTCTTTCATTTTCTCGGCAAGATCGAGAATTTTTCTAATCCCGGAGAGCTCGATATCCCCCATTCGATCTGCAAATTTCATGTTGTGCTCCTTTCCTTCTGAGAATATTCAACCATGATGGATCCGAAAAAACTCCCAATTGGTCATCCTGAACCCTTCGCCATTTGTCACCCTGAGCCCATTCGCTTCGCTCAGGATAAACTCCGCGAAGGGTCATCCTGAACGGAGTGAAGGATCTGAAATGCTTTGATTTGCTCAGATTCTTCGCTTCGCTCAGAATGACAGAGTGCCGCCGATCGACTTTTTGCGAAACCATCAACCATCCAAATGGGAGATGATTATTCCACGTGGAAGTAAGTTAACCCTTTCTGATTCGACATGCAAGCGCTCGCATCTCTGTATAACCTGTGACCGGGTCGCGAGCCTCCAATTCCGTTAACCGAGACTCATTGGCGTCGCCCTCCCAACCGTGGAGGACATTGACGACTCCGGCCATCATCGCTTCAGTGGTTTTCGCTTTTACCTTGATTTTTCCCTTTCTTGTTTCCACGATGATGAGATCCCCATCAACGATGCCATGCTTCTTGGCGGTATCCGGATGGATCTCAGCGATGGGTTCAGGAGCTCGCCGTCTCAATGCGCTGATGCTCCTCATCTGCCAATGGGTGTATTCCGGAACTCGAGCACCCGTATTCAGAATCAAGGGATATTCTCTGGCAAGTTCAGGAGACTGAATCGGGCTCTGAGTGGGCTCTTTATATACAGGGATTGGATCGTATCCAGCCTCGGCTAATGTTTTCGAATAAATCTCGATCTTACCGGAAGGGGTTCTAATTTGCTTTGGCTCGGTGATGTCATAACACCGGTCGCCGTACCACATTCCCTCAGGATGCTCTTCCAACTGCTTCAGCGTCAATCCGCTCTCCTTCAGGAACATCTCCACCACCTCTTCGTCACTTGTCCAAGGGAATTTCTCTCCGTATCCCATCCTTCTGCCCAGCTCTGAATAGAACTTCCAGTCCGGCCAGGCCTCCCCGATCGGGTCGATGACTCTCTTACTGAGAAGAACGTAGGGCATTCCACCCGTTAACCCGTAGTTATAGGCCAATCCAAGTTTCTCCATGGAGGAACAGGCAGGGAGAACAATATCGGCAAGCCGAGCCGTCTCGGTCATAAAAAGATCCATCACCACCAACAGATCCAGTTTTCTAAAGGCCTTTTTGAATTTATGAGAGTCTGGCCAGGCAGCAACCGGATTTCCTCCGCTGACCAACATCGCTTTAATTGGATAGGGCTTCTCTGTAAGGATCACATCAGCGAGAAGCATCTGTTGTCCATAAGGAGAGGTCATGCCCCAGAAGCGGCGAAACAAAGGATGAACATCCGCGCCGATGGGTTCTTCCTCAACCTGGATTCTTAGATCGGTGAGACGCATAAACGGATTGGTCGCCCACCCACCGGGAATATCGTAGTTTCCAGTGATGGCATGCAGGATGGCGAGCGCCCGGTTATTCTGAAAGCCATTGATGTGCTGATCTAAAGAATTAATGCCTTGGATGATCGAGGCGGATTTGGCTCCGGCGAAGATCCGGCTTATCCTCCTGATCTCCGAGGCTGGAACCCAACATATTTCTGCTACTTTCTCCGGAGTGTACCCCTTGACATGCTCAATCAGTTTGTCAAAACCACTCGTATACCTCTCAACGAATTCCTTCTTATAGAGATTCTCGGATAGGATGACATTCATCATCCCCAAAGCCAAGGCGCAATCCGTTCCAGGCCTCAACTGGAGATGAATACCTCTTTGGGCCAGAGGTATCTTCTTGGGATCTATGACAATGAGCTTTAGTCCTCTATCCAAGGCTTCATAGATTCTACTGGCTAAAGGAGGCTCTGAGGCCTCGGGGTTATGGCCCCATAGAATGATACATTCACTGTTGTCCGGATCCTCCAGAGGGTAGGTACCGAATGTCAACAGCCGCGCCATGATGCGGGATCGAAAGCAATGAGCCTCGATAGAGAAAAAATTTGGCGTACCAAAAGCGCCCCGGAACCTCTGGGCAAAAGCGGAGATCTCGATGTTCTCTGCTCCGATCGACCCTACTGAAAAGGCTACCGAATGAGGACCATACTCTTTCTTAATCTGTTGCAATCGAGAGGCGATGATATCCAGGGCTTCATCCCACGAGATTCGACTCCAGCCCCCCTCTTTCTTCCTCAGCGGGTATTTCAAACGATCGGGCGAATAAACGTAATCGGACAAGCAGGACCCTCGGGGGCATACCACTCCCCTGCTGAAAGGGTGTTCCTTCATCCCCTCCACTTTGACCAACTTGCCGTCCTTGACGTAAGCCTCTATGCCACACACCTGAAAGCACAACATGCAAACCGTTTTATAGACCTCGGTTTTAGTTGATGGGGTTCCCATAAGGGTGCCTCTCAAAATGATAATTCTTATCTAATACAAATCCATTAATTGAATTGTCATTGCGAACCCATCGTTTTTTTTGTCATTCTGAGCGAAGCCCTGCACCGCATGGTGTACAGGGCGAAGCGAAGAATCTCTTGGGATTGCCACGCCTGCGTGCCGAAACGCACTTCGGCGTGCAGGCACGGGCTTCGCCCTCGCAATGATAATCTAATACAAACGCAATTGATTTATTGTCATTGCCGAAATCGAGATTCCGAAACAAGTTCGGAATGACACACTTTTTCTTGTCATGCTGAACTCGTTTCAGCATCTTATTTAATGCGTTTGTATTAGTCATGCCTCTTAGGAAACAATCCGCACTGAAAACAACGATCTGCTTCACAGAGAGCTTCCATTTCAGCGAAGCCAAGTTCGATTTCTTTAAAGCCTTTGATTCTCTCTTCCATGGACAGAGCTGGCATCCTCTGTCGCTCTCTCCTGTTGAATCTATCCAGATCAACCTCCTCGGTCCCTATGATACGAGGAACGGACGCCTCATCTTCGAGACTCTCTCCGCGCAGGTATTTATCAATAGAAAGGGCTCCCTTCCTGCCAGCGGCCATGGCCTCAATGACGGTCGCGGGTCCGCTGACAACATCTCCACCAGCGAATATCCCTTCGATATCGGTCATCATCGTACGGGGATGGATCCGAATCGTCTTATTCTCTGTCCAATCAACCCATTCGACTCCCCGGTCTGAAGCCCGGGGTATGCTCAGGGTTGATACTGAGCGGCGCTTCTTACCCCGATTTAAGAATCGGGGTTTGGCGCCGTCGAACGTATCAAATTTTTCGGCATCCAGGAAAGAAAGGTCAGGGATTTCTCCAATGGCAGGGACAACCGTATCGGCTTCGATGACAAACTCCGAACCCTTCACAGGCTCGGATCTCCTTCGGCCACTCTCA
>Ga0256868_10001689_pt1 | contig 11818 bp, 11 predicted proteins | sample RVTome_13_FD_187341 | JGI IMG/M metagenome (GOLD analysis project Ga0256868, IMG submission 187341) | Soil microbial communities from uranium-contaminated site in the Upper Colorado River Basin, Wyoming, United States - RVT92D227 HiSeq ... | reverse complement strand
AGTAAGCCAATCATGGATGAGGGCAACTTTCACTGATATGAAACCTCCTCAAAAACCTTTATATGTTCTTTTGCAGCTCTTTCCCAGCTGAAAAGCCTTGATCGAGCGAGCCCCCTCGCAACAAGGGATCTCCTGCGTGCGCCGTCGCTTAAAACCCGAACAATACCGTGGGCTATGCTATCAATATCATGGGGATCTACATACTGTGCAGCATCCCCACAGACCTCGGGCATGCTTGCGGCATCTGAAACTACCACCGGGCAGCCGCATGCCATAGCCTCCAAAGGGGGGAGCCCGAACCCTTCGTAAAGTGAGGGATAAACAAATAATGTGGCAAGATTATATAATTTACCTAATTCAATGATAGAGAGATACCCCAGGTAGACCACATCAGATTTTACCTTCTTTAAAAGTTCCATAATCTCTCCGTTTTCCCATCCCTTAAACCCCGCCAACACCAATTTAATGTCTTTTCTAATTTCTTTATCTAAACTGAGATAGGCGCTTATGAGATTCTTTAAATTCTTTCTCGGCTCTATAGAACCGACGAAGAGCATAAAATGCTCCGGCAAACGATATTGTTTCTTTAACAATCGTAGATCCTGAGGTGGGTAAATTCTAAAAAATTCTTGATCGACTCCAAGATGGATGACCCTTAACTTTTCTTTGGGTAAGCCAAAACCAATCCCCTCCTTTTTTATATAGTTAGAAATAGTTATTATTCTATTTGTTTTTTCAATATTCTTCCAGAAATTTTTTTTAAAATACCTAATTCTCTCTTTGGGATGCCACTCGGGAAATAATATAAAGGAGAAATCGAAAATGGTTGCAATTGTACAACTAGATTTGATCTTCATCGGAATAAAATTTGGCTCAAAGTAAAGATCAAAATCTCTCGGTGATACCGCATTTACAAAATTTCCCAATTTGTTTTCGGCAACCCCTTTAACGAAGGGAATTTTCTTTACGAATTCTTTCACCCAATACAAGATTTTTTTGTTTTCATTATAATAAGCAGTGAGGTTCCGGGAGTAAAATCCATAGAAATAGGTGTAATCATTTATAGAGTCAATGGCCCGCAACGTATGGGCGATGTGATATATATAAGTGCCGACACCTGTGAGGGGTGAAAGGAGTGGAGTTGTATTAATAACTATATTCATGGCTTATTAGATACCTCTATCTTATCTTTTTAACAATCACGAGGTTATTTAACTATATATATTTGATTTCCATGGTCTCATTTTCTATCAAAAAAAATGTGTACCAAAGAATTTCTCTACTGTTCGACGGAAAAAGCGTAATTTTTTTTGCAAATAAGTCTTGCTCCTCTGTGTTTTCTGTTTCTTTAAAAAAAAAGCCTCGACTGTAAAGCAGTATAAAACTTTTTTGCAAGAATACGCCAATCGATATTTTTCTTCAAATAGGAAAATCCGTTTACTGCCAAAGTCTCGCGCAAGCTTTTATTGCCCAAAACTTCTAATATCTTTCCACTGAAGTCATCTTCTTCACAGATAATTGCTTCACGATAATTCTTGATCCTATAGCCGCGAACCCCCTTAGGAGTGCTGATCACGGGTATGTTATGGGCAAAATATTCAGCAATTTTCAAATTCGAACCCGATCCGCTAAACATCGGATTGATGGCGACATCGCAAACACGCAATAATATGTCCTTGAACTCCTCTTCCATCTTGCCGAAAAGCAAAAGATTGCGAAGTCGTGAACGATTCAGGGCGCCGCAGACTGTCCCAATAACAACAAAATAACAATGGCACAATTTCGACGCCAGCATATCTATGATAAAGTTGAGCGCATCGATATTTGGCTTATGAGCGCTCCCGATGAAAACAATTACAGGATGTTGGCCGAACATTTTTTTTAATTCCGAATAGTCAAACAATGGGTCTTCTTCTTTCGCCTCGGCGCCATTTTCTATTGTTATAATTTCAGTTCCCCGGGGGGCGAGTTTGGCAAGAGACGGATGATCCTCATCGGCCGTGCTTATAATAAATCGACTTCGCGCACACACCATTCGCTCTACCCTTTCAACTTGCCTGAGATATTCATGGTAACGAGGATGACCTTTGAGGATCGATGCCTTTAAGGATATTTCGCAATTGAGGCTCTCATAGATCACATTCCCGTTCTGTATGTATTGCAACAGTGGCGCCATATAGGGATGGACGAAAATAACCGCCCCAACACTGCTCTCAATGGCTTTAATTGCTGCCAAGAAAAATTTGTTTCGCTTGCACAGGTGGGAGTTGATAATATCCTTGACACTCACTTGAAATTCACTATCCGCTGCCAGTTCTTTGCGGAGGTGTTCATCATTTTTGGGAAATGAAATCTCCACAAAATCATCTGAAAGCTCTGACCTTGTTATAATTCCATCGTTATTCAGGCAAAGCAAAAGAATGCGATAATAGGTTGAAAGGTGGGTGTACATGTTGTTTAGTCGAATCTCTCCGCCGGACGTGGGGTTAGAAATTTCAAAATCATTAACTACAAGGATAACTTTTTTTTTCTTTTCTTTTCCAAGGGTTTCCAGGGAACAACGGATATGGCCGGCAATATTCTCCCAGGAATAATTTTCATTGACGTGTTTCTGTCCATTTCTGGCAATACTCTCAAGCCGTGTTGTTTTGTTAGAAAATTCATTCAAGATCGTCGCAAAATTTTCCCGCTCCGCTGGGACAAAATGTTCCCCGTCAATAAGATTGAGGCCTCTCACGCCGAAGAGAGTAGAAATAAGAGGAATACCGCTGGATAAAAATTCCAGACTTTTCAGATTCGTCCCGGAACCGGAACACATCGGATTAACGGCAATATCGGCCCGATCGAACAATCCCTTCTTCCTTTTCTTGTCTATTCTGCCAATGAGGAAGACATTAGGCTTCCGTTTACCGTTGAAAATGTTACAGCAATTTCCCGCGATATAGAAATCGATACCAGAGCACTTTTCACTCAGTTCGTCGAAAATGAAATTTGCCGCCTCTATGCTCGGCGGATCGGCGCTGCTGATAAATAAGACGCTTTTTCTAGATACCCTTCGCACGCTATCGCGGATCAATTCTTCGGGGTTGATGCCGTTTGGAGCTATCGTGACCTTTTTTTCATCGATCCCGAACTCTCGATTAAAGATGCCTCTTTCCTCTCCTGAGGTTACAAAAACCAAATCTGATCCGACAACGAGGCGCTTTTCAAGAGCATTGACGTAGCCCTTGTATTTCTCAGCATGGGGTCCTGACCAGATCTGTCTTACATGAGGCGATTCAACATTGTAACTGTTGTAGACTCTCGGTTTATCATCAAAGCCAAAAAAGAGATCATAGTCAAGCATATAAGGAGACTCGTGGATTATGATATCAGTTTTTGGATAGAGCTTTAAATAAATCTCATGATAAGAATTTGGAAACTTAGCGCTAAGAGCACATTCCAATGCCGATGTCTCAGGCCCAATCTTTTCTTTTTTGATTTCCCTATGGAGGTACTCGTGAACGTCTTCTTTGGGGATGCGATATTCTCTAAACGTTTTTGAGTGTTTAACAATTTCCCTGGTGTGATGATAGAATGTAGGCGACAGGAGTGTAATATCATAGTATTTGCTCAGATTTTTATAAATGTGGAAGTATCTGAGCTCGCCACCGCTCGAAGGAGGAACGACTGCCGGATAGAAATTTAGCGCCAAAATCTTTTGCATGTTGCTAGACTTGTAAAAAAATAATGATTACACCCCTAAGAATCAGTGTCTCTATTATGATTTCTTGCAGATCCATAATTACGGTTTTTTTATAAATTTTTCAAATCTAAAATAATTTTTATATTTGATCATATCTGGGAACAGATTTTTGACTTTTTCAACAAAGCCGTATAAACCATATTGCTTTAGTCTCCGACCCATTTTTTTTGCAAAAGTATAAAATATCGTCTCACTTCGCGAGAGATTAATAAAATTGAAATTTCTTACATCGTTGCCAGACGTCTTCGCCAGCGCCATGCCGTTTTTTTTCTTTTCTGCAATCTCCTTAATTTTCAGCATAATTTCATTAACAGTTATTTCTCCCCGGTAAGACCTTGACATTTTTTTAGCAAGCATTGTTTTTTTAAATAAGTTAAAAAATTGATGAGGTTATTTATACAAGGTTACTACTCCACTATTCCTTTTTTGCAAAAAAGTCCAGATTAATTTTACTAATTTCTTTAACATTTTTATATTTCTTAAATTTGCCGGGGAGTTAATCACGCTATACATACTATAATACGCTATAGAATCTGCGTGGGGGAATACATCATATTTTCTAAAGCCGCATTGCCTGGCGATTTTGATAATATGCTTGGGAGGCATTTCTTTTTCAGTGACGTTAAATCGTCTAACCGCCGTAATGGCTGCTTCTGTATCAGAATGGCCGACTCCGGGTTCTGAGGTTACACAAATCCCCCCGTCTTTTAACAAGTCGTAGACCCTTGCAATTACTTTATGTTCATCCTCCGCATGGTGTAGTGAGTTTAAAAATACCGCACAATCGAATTTTTCTGATAATTTAAGGGTTTCGTAATCTTTTACTAGAAAATCGACATTTTCTATGCCATACTTTTTTTTATTTTTGTTTGCTAAGTCTCTCATGTCGGCAGAAATATCTACACCTACGACATCATAGCCCGCTTTAGCAAAAAAACAGCTCGACCATCCTGTGCCACACCCTATGTCTATGAGTTTTGCGGGAGGTGGCGGCAGCAGTAATAAAACAAATCCAATCTGCATTAGATACCGGCCGGCAAGGGGATCAGAAAATGGCATATTGAAGGCATGCGTGAAATCATCCTGACCTAACATTTTAATGTAATTTATTTCGCCCTGTTTCGGCATAAAATATCCTTTTGATTGTACATCGATTATTCAAATCTAAGGTCCGAGGTACTGAATGGCAAGATATAGATAGTTCGCCACACCTGTAAGGTGCGAAAGGTGCGGATTCGAATTAATTGCTATCCTCTTCATTTGCGGAGATCTTTGATTCTCTGTATATCCGCTTCAACCATTATCTTTACCAAGTCCTCAAATCGCGTCTTCGGCTGCCAGCCAAGTTTTCCCTTTGCCTTAGAATAATCTCCCAGCAGTATATCGACATCTGCCGGCCTGAAGAATTCCGGGGATACCTCGATTAAGGTCTGACCTGTTTTTTTGTCTATGCCTTTTTCATCGATGTCTTTGCCTTGCCATACGACATCGAAACCCGCCATTTTACATGCTAATTCAACAAACTCCCGAACAGAGTGTGTCTCTCCGGATGCGATGACATAATCATCAGGCTTGTCTTGCTGGAGCATGAGCCACATGGCCTCGACATACTCCTGCGCATATCCCCAGTCCCTTTTGGAATCGAGATTCCCCAGTACAATTTTTTCTTGCAGTCTATTTTTTATCCGCGCAATCCCGTCAGTTACTTTGCGCGTTATAAACTCCAGCCCTCTCAGAGGAGATTCATGATTAAAGAGAATCCCAGAGCAAGCAAATATCCCATAGGACTCCCGATAATTGACCGTGATCCAGTGGGCAAAGAGCTTCGATGCTGCATAAGGGCTTCGGGGATAAAAAGGGGTTTTCTCATTTTGGGGTATAGCCTGAACTTTGCCAAACATCTCGCTCGAAGAGGCCTGATAAAATTTGGTTTCTGGTTTTACAGCTCTGATCGCCTCGAGGACCCGCAACGGCCCTAAAGCAGTCACGTCGGCGGTAAAGATCGGCTCTTCAAAGGATAGAGCGACAAAACTCTGCGCCCCGAAGTTATAGATCTCATCAGGCTGTATCTTCTCAATTGCTCTGTAAATGTTTGTAAACTCAAGCAGCTCTAAGGGAAGATAACTTACTTTATCATCAACCCCCAAATATTTTAACCCATTTAAGTTTAAAACGGCGCTTCTCCTGAATGCGCCATATACCGCATAGCCCTTATCAAGGAGGAATTTCGTCAGATACGCGCCATCCTGACCGGTAATGCCGGTAACCAAAGCCTTTTTCGTCATAGCGGCTTCCTCTCTTATGAGCTCAATACTTCTTCAAAGACCTTAATATGTTCTTGTGCGGAGTTCTCCCAGCTGAAAAGTTTCGACCTTGCAATTCCACAATGGTTACCTCCGCTAACAGGTTTATTGCCTAAATCTGTTATGAAGTTGAAAATTTAATCAATCTGTACCTGACATTACTTAGAATAACCCGAAACAACATCACCTGTGTTCCCCATCATCTTGATAATGTGGTTGTCAAGCCATGCTACCCTATCACATATCCTTTTCACATCTGGCATAGAATGCGAAACAAAAATTATGGTAACTCCTCTTTTTTTAAATTTCATCATTTTCTTTATACACTTTTTTCGGAACTCCCGATCACCCACGGCCAAAATCTCATCAATCAACAGAATATCAGGGTCAAGGTGTGACACCACGGAAAACCCAAGCCTGGCGAGCATACCACTGGAATATACCCTAATTGGTTGGTCGATAAATTCCTCGATCCCAGAAAACTCTATGATCTCATCGAGTTTTTTTAGGACCTCTGCCTTAGCCAGTCCCAGGATGATGCCATTGAGTATGATATTTTCCCTACCGGTCAGCTCCGGATGAAATCCTGCGCCCAGTTCCAGCAGGGCTGATGCCCGACCCTTTACGACGACCCGCCCTTCAGTTGGTTTTAATACCCCGGCAATGAGACCCAAGATAGTGCTCTTGCCTGCGCCATTTTTTCCAATTATGCCAAGGGCCTCACCCCTCTTTACCTCGAAGGAGACATCCTTCAATGCCTCATACCTCGAATTTCTTATCGCGCTTAGGGTGCTAGGAAGATGAAAAAGAAGATTCTTTGTTCCGCCGGTGATGTGATGATAAAGCGGATAGCTTTTGCGCACATGGTCAAAAACTATTATCGGCTCTCTCATAAGACCTCGGCAAATTTCCACGAAAGCCTAGTATAAACTGCGTAGCCTAGCATAAGCGCAAAAAGGCTATAGACAAAACTCGCTGCCACCAATGAAAACTCTAACGTGCCGTTTAAAAAGAGATTCCTCCAACTTACCATCAACGGTGAAAGCGGATTGGCATAGAGTACCAGGGTTTTATACCGTTCGGGTATCATAGTCTCGGGATAAATGATCGGGGTAAAATAGAAAAGCAGGCTTGTGCCTATCCCGGTCAACCGTTCCAGATCCCTAATAAATAAATTCAGCGATGAGATTATGAGGGAAAGGCCATACGTCATCAGAAGCTGAATAATTAATAGCAAAGGGATGCCATAGAGCCACGAGAAGGATGGGGATTTGTGATATATGAAGAGAAAGAGCACTATGACGGGTATCGCAAGGAGGAAATGTATCATATCTTGGAGCACTGTTGCCAATGGCAGTACATTTCTCGGAAGGCTGACCTTTTTAATGAGAGAAGCATTGAGAAAAAAGACCATCGGTGAGGCATTGACGGAATTGGAAAACCACTGCCAGGGAAAGAGCCCGGCAATAAGAAAGACCGCATATCCTTCCATCTGAATCCGCATGACCACCTTGACGGCCATGAAAAAGACAAAGGCAAAGGCTAAGGGATGGGCGACGGACCAGACATAACCGAAAAAGGTGCTTTTATATCTGACCTTCATCTCCTTCTGGGTCAGTACTGTTATTAAGTCAATATAATGTTTGATCTGGGTATTCATACGTCTTAACGCTCACCCCTTTTTCATTCTTTGATAGTCATCGTCTAATCTCTCAATATCATCCTCTTCCACATAATCCCCATTCTGGATCTCTATGATTTGAAGGGGGATAGGGCCTGGGTTTTCTAACCGGTGTTTCACTGCAATCGGAATGAAGGTACTCTCATTAGCATGGACATCGAAAACCTCTTCACCCCTCGTCACCCTGGCCGTTCCGAAGACGACTACCCAATGCTCACTGCGATGCTGGTGGAGCTGGAGACTCAATCTGGCCTTAGGATGAAGGACGATTCTCTTAATTTTGTACCGATTGCCCTTCTCCAATACGGTATAATTTCCCCATGGCCTCTCCACGGTCCGATGGATCAGATGCTCTTCCCGGTTATTCCTTTTTAATGTCTCTACAACCTTCCTCACTTCATGGACCATTTTATTTGATGAGACAAGGGTCGCATCAGCGGTATCGATGACCACCATATCCTTAAGCCCGATAGTTGCCAGGACGCGATCACAGGCGATCACCGTGCAATTTTCACTCCCGATATCAATGGCGTTTCCCTGAATGATGTTCCCCTTTTCGTCCTTTTCCAAAACATCGCTCAGGGCCGTCCAGTTCCCCAAATCACACCATCCAAAATCAGCGGGTATTAGCAGGACATCTCGACTTTTTTCCATCACACCGTGATCGATGGAGATGCTTTCCAATGAAGAGTAGAGCTCCTTAAAGGTTTCATTCCTCAAATCATTCAATTCGTCAATCTTCTTCAATTCCTTGAAAAGCGAGGGCAAGTAGCGCTCAATCTCCTTAAGGATCTTCGCGGTCTTCCAAACGAAGATGCCGCTATTCCAATAATAGCCCCCCTGATTAAGAAAGGTCTCCGCGGTTTTTGCATCAGGTTTTTCAAAAAAACCCTCTGCATGGAAGATCTCATCGGAGGAATCTTTAAAGGGTCGGCCTGATCTGATATAACCATAAACGGCTTCAGGCCTGGTGGGTACGATCCCAAAGGTAACTAAATACCCCTCTTGCGCAGCCTCAACAGCCACTTGCAGTTTGTTCTGAAATTGCTTTGTATCACTGATGATATGGTCCGAGGGCATCACGACCATTACAGAATCGGATGAGAGTTTATTCAGGATCATGGCAGCAAGGGTGACGGCAGGGGCGGTATTTCTGCCTGATGGCTCTATGATAAAGCGGATTCTCTCTGCATCCTTTCCCAGGGATTTCAAATGAAAACGGATATCTTGAGCCAAGATATCCGTTGTAATGATCCATACATTGTCCAATGAAATAAATCCATTCAATCTCTTAATCGTCTGCCGAAGAAGCGTATCCTCCCCGACGATATTGAGCATCTGCTTGGGGCAGTTTTCCCTGCTGAGAGGCCAAAATCTGGTCCCCTTCCCACCAGCTAATATGACTGCACAGATCATCTTCCCCCCGGCCGATCTTGGAGTCGACTGCACCGTCTTTGAAAAAAGTAACGTGGTGTTCTAAACGCCCAGTTTTGTGCTTCCGTAGTACCTGCCCCCTGTCGGGAATCTTTGCACGCTACAGCGTTCGTAGCTACAATAGGGATAAATAAAACCATAGCTAGGACTTTTAACGCTCTTACTCCCTGAAAGGACTTAATGCGACGGGTATCCCTCATCCAGATCTAAGGAGTACGCCCATCACGCTCGTTAAAACCCCCTTGACGGGTTCTTTGGTCAAGAACCCTATAAGGTCTCTTGTCGAATACGCCCTTGATCCACTTGAGTGAAAAATTATCACAAAATCACTTAGTTGGCAAGGGGGATGTAATAAGACGGAAAGGTCTTTTACCTGAGGATAAAACGACTTAGCCCCTTTTTAAGCACCATGCTGGATAATCACGGGAAAAATCCTCAGGATGATCTTAAGAGCACATGCTAAAGTGTCCACTTATCTATGCTGCCAGAGCTGACTTTAATCGCCCTTCAAAGCCCTGTACGGCATCCCTGCCCCTTACCCCTCAGAAACCGTTTATATCCTAAGGCTTGCCCGATATTCGCAGACCCTTGTGCCTGAACCGTTCGACCTTATCGGGCAAGAGAGGCTAGGAAAGCACCTACGCCAAATCCCATGTCTAAAACCGATGATAAAATAGGGGACCTCCTCTATGCTGCATCCCCTCAGAAGCCGACCAATCCCCCTTATCCTCAGATCGCTTGCTGCCTTCCCCCCCTGCCCGCCAATCTCTTATATCTCCTCAAGGAGATGGCAGAGATTATCGGCATCCCGTGCCATGGCACTCAAGCTGGGATAATAAAACCTCATCGTATTATCAACTATGCTGATGGCTGAATGGAGCCTCGGACCAGTGTAATACCGCTCTATCACCAGGACTAGATTCTGACCCGGCCTCAATGTCTGCTCTCTTAATGATTTAAGGAACAGCACGGCTGCTTCCCACCACCTACGCCAACTGCAGCAAGCATTTCTTCCCCGATGTTGAATTGTTTGAATCATCGCTCTTAGAACATCTTCGGTCTCGAAGGGTTAGAATCAGAGTCTAGGCGAAAAAAAATTTTTTGACCTTTGTCAATAAGAAATCTTTTTGCCATAAGGAAGTCATTATGCTCAGCAGATATTTATTGCTCATTTTTTTTCCCTTCATTATCACAGCTCTCTTTTTTAACATCTTCGGAAGCATTCTTATCGCATCACTCTTTGCCTTGAAATACAATCCTATTTTTTTGTGCTTTATAGCAAAATAGGCAAATTCCATTAAAGTCCAGATAAGGTATTCAGGGAAACATCTTATAAAAATTCCCAGTGGAACATTTTTCATTCTTACAAATTCACTGTTTCTCAAGGTATAATAAACTGCCATATCACTCATATGTCCAATTGAAGACCTGACCCTGTGATATACAATTGCTGCTGGCACGTAAAGCACTTTCCAACCATTCAACTGCGCTCGAAAACTTAGATCGATATCTTCATGGATCAAAAAGAAATCCTCATCCAAGAAACCGATCTCTTCAATCATCTTCCTCCTATAGAGGGCCGCCCCGGCGCAGGCTCCGAAGACATACCTTCTTTCATTGTTTAAAAAATTTTTCTGTTTCTCCCCCGCACCGAAACCTTTGAGGGCAGCAGAAAACGTGCTCCCGGCGCTATCTATGATATCAGTTCCATGAACGATCATCTTGGAGGCGCATATGCCGATCTTCGGACTTGAGTCCATTGCTTCCACTACCTCCCCAAGCCACCTTTCATCTGGCTCTGTATCGTTGTTAAGAAGGGCAATATACTCGCCCTCGGCATACTTCAGCCCCTCTATGTTGCCGCCGGCAAAACCCAGATTTCTGCCGACTGGGATTACCTTTACACGAGAGGCCAGCGAGGTTCCTTTTAAGAATTTTTTAATTTCATATAAGGAACTATCTGAGGAGGCGTTGTCTACAATGACCACCTCAAAGTCCTCTAAGCTCTGTCTCTCAAGGGCCTGCAAACAACTCCTCAGGAGTCCGTTTCCGTTATAATTGACGATGATTACGCTTACCTTTGACATCATATCTTAATAGAAAAATCTTCTCTATCGAGGGTGAGATTGGGGTTGTAATAAGGATCCCCTTTAGACAACACATCTTCCCATTTCCTCCGAAAGTATTGCATATCCTGTTTTAACTCGCCCCACCTGTCGGGAGCATTCTTGTGATCTCGTTTAGGAGATTCGTGATGGTAGAGCTCCGCATACGGCGTATAAACTACAAGGTACCCTCTCTTCCTGCTCTTCAGACAAAAATCAACATCACTGAATGCATATCTGTACTGATCATCAAAACCATTAAGCTCTTTAAAAACCTCTTTTTTAGTCGCCAAACAGGCACCGGTAACGGCGCTCAGATTTTGGACAATCCTTATCCTATTCATGTAACCATAGGCGTATTTAGGAAAACGTCTAAAAGAATATCCAACAGTACCGCCTATTCCTACTATCATCCCCGCATGATAAATAGCATTATTTGGATAATAAAGTAGGGTGCCGACAATACCAACATCTTCTCTTTGAACATGCTCTAGCATAGCAGTAAGCCATGTCTGCGATATAATCTCCGTCAGGTCATCGAGAAAGATGA
>Ga0256868_10001688_pt1 | contig 11819 bp, 4 predicted proteins | sample RVTome_13_FD_187341 | JGI IMG/M metagenome (GOLD analysis project Ga0256868, IMG submission 187341) | Soil microbial communities from uranium-contaminated site in the Upper Colorado River Basin, Wyoming, United States - RVT92D227 HiSeq ... | reverse complement strand
ACGGAGCTGTTCGCCGGCCGCCGCAACCCGGCCGGGACCGGAGCCACCGAAACCTTCGACGGCGCACCGGTGCACTACTCGTTCTACGTCAACACCCGGTACATCACGGCCGACGCGAGCGGCTCGGCCTATGGTGAGCAGGCGCCGGAAGACCCGGCGTGGGTGAGGCGGGCTTGGAGGGAGGCGGTGGAGGCCGGGCACGAGATCGGCAACCACACCCACTCCCACCCGCACGGCCGCGAGTTCACCGTCGGCCAGTGGGAGGACGAGATCGGGCGCTGCACCGAGATCCTCGAGCGACCGTACTCCGCGCAGGAGGTCCCAGGCACCCAGCCAGGGCTGGGCGTTTCGCGCAAGGAGTTGCTTGGTTTCCGCACGCCGTTCCTGGAGTACGCTGACGCCACCCTGATGGCCGCGCAGAACCAGGGGTTCGCCTACGACTGCAGCCTTGAGGAAGGCACTCAGGACGGCCAGGACAGCCGAAACTTCGTCTGGCCGTATCGGCTCGACCGCGGCAGCCCGGGCAACCCGGCCATCGGCCCGCACCCGGGGCTGTGGGAGATCCCGGTGTACGTGTTCGTCGTGCCGCCGGACGAGGCGTGCGAGCGGCTGGGGGTGGCTCCCGGGCTGCGTGACGCGCTGAAGGCACGCCAGGACTACTTCGACACCGCAGCCGCCAAGATCACCGGCATGGACTGGAACCTGTGGTGCGAATTCTCTATGACGCCGGCCGAGTTCCTCGCAACGATCAGGTACACGGTGGAGCTGCGGCTGAGCGGCAACCGCGCTCCCCTGACGATCGGCCTGCACAGCGAGCTGTACTCCGACCGCGACGAGAGCGGTGGGTGCTCCGGCACCCCGGCCGAACGCCGCGCGGCGCTCGAAAGCCTGGTCGATTACCTGCAACAGCAAGAGATCGTTCGGATCGTCAGCGCCATGGAGCTGCTCGAGTGGCTTCGGCACCCGGTGCCACTCGGGGATGCGATGGAACCTTCTCGATAGGGGGCGAAGGCGGTTTGGCCGGTGCCGGCGGCGGTCCGCCCACGCTCCGGCGGGTTTTAACAGTGGCGGTCTCGAGCCGACCAAGCACCCACTTAATGCCAATTCACCGTCCGTCGTGGAGGAATAGCTGTCACTGCGAGCCCTGCCACAGGCAGGGCGAAGCAGTCCCGGCCTTACCCCCTGTCATTGCGAGCCCCGCCGCAGGCGGGGCGAAGCAATCTCGTCGATTTTGCCGAGATCGCCACGTCGTCCTGCGTTGGGCAGGACTCCTCGCGATGACAGTGGTTCGCCACGGCCCCCTCGTTGGGCTCGGGGGCCTCGCGACGACAACGAAAACGCTACGTTTGAACGAAAAGCGGCGTAAGTGCTTGAATTGACAGCGCTGTCGCGCAGATTCGAGTCCGGTAACCAAGCGCTAATCTCATCTAGGGCTTGCAAAGCGACGTCGGGAGTGGCGTATACTCCGCGCAGAGCAGGTCCTCACAATGCGGAAGCGTCGTGCCACCATCGAGGACGTGGCTTCGCGCGCGGGTCTTTCCATCAAGACCGTGTCGCGCGTGCTCAACCTCGAGCCCAACGTGCGGCCGCAGACCCGGGAACGGGTCCTCGCTGCAACGAGTGAGCTCGACTACCACCCCAACCTTTCCGCCCGCAGGCTCGCCAGCAAACGTTCGTTCGTCATCGGCCTCCTCTACGACAACCCCGACTCCGACTACGTGATGGGCATCCAAGAGGGAACGCTTGCGGTGTGCCGGACCCGGGACTATCACCTGCTCATCCACCCCTGCAGAACCTGCGCACCCAGCCTCGTTGACGAGGTTTTGAGCCTGCACCGTCGCTCCACGGTGGACGGCCTCATCCTCACGCAGCCCGTCTCGGATTTCGAGCCTCTTGTCACAGCTCTGATCGAATCGGACATTGCCTTCGTGCGCATCTCACAACGGCCCTGCGCCGGGAAATACTCGTGCATCTCGGTGGACGACGAACAGGCGGCCTTCCGAATGACCGATCACCTGATCTCGTTGGGGCATTCGAACATCGGCTTCATCATGGGGCATCCCGATCACGGCTCGGCGCACGACCGGTTGAAGGGTTTCCGGGCGAGTCTGCACGCGCACGGCATCCCGTGCGACCGCGCTCCGATCGAGCAGGGTCTCTACACCTTCGACTCGGGATACGCCTGCGCGCAGCGGCTACTCGCGTTGGAGCCCCGACCGACAGCCATTTTCGCGAGCGACGACCACATGGCGATGGGGGTGCTGACGGCGGCGTACGAGCGAGGCCTTGCGGTGCCCGCCGAGCTGTCGGTGTGCGGTTTCGACGACACCCCTATGGCGCGGTACGTGTGGCCCCCGCTTACAACCGCCCGCCAGCCCATCCTCGAGGTCGCCCGTGTCGCAGCCGAGTGCCTGCTGAACGTCTTGAACGGCAAGGAGCTGGGCGCGAGACAGGTCACCCTCGAATCCAAACTCGTGCTACGCGGATCCACGGCGAGGGCGGGTGCGCGCTAGACCTGCCCTGCCCCGCTGCGCTCCGGCGCCGTCATCGATCTTGAGATCGGATACGCAACTCGTGAGGATCGAGGTGTTGACAACGTTGTCAGCGGACCCTAGATTGAAGGGCAGTGAAGACGCCACAGGATGCGAGATGCCCCTGGGTTGCGCGGCTGGGCCACGCCGTTCGGCTGACGGTCTGACCGCGAGCGTAGACGGCTCCGGGCCGCCTCCGGCGCCCCGGTCCGAGGGGTATCGCGGGGAGGCGGGGAATGGCTAGGGGGACGACGAGCCGGGCTCGGTTCGGTCCGGGTACTCCTGCGCTCCCGGCCCGCACGATCGGATGGGCACGCTCCCTCGCACGACAGCCCCCTCTTTGGGACGAAGAACCCTCTTTGGGGCCCGCTTTGTCCTCTGGTCGCGAGATTCCTGGGTCCCATCGAATCGACGTGTCGTCGGTAGGTCCGTCCGGTGGCCGGTCGCGCCTGCCACGACGTCAACCTGCTTCACACGGGGAAAGGAGGACACGGATGCGACGAATTACGTGGCTGAAGACGGGCCTGCTCCTGGCCTGCGGGGCGTTGGTGGTCGCCGCGACGCCGGGGTGGGCCCAGACGGTCTCCGAGGGAACCATCACGGGGACCGTCATGGAGGCGACCGGGGCGGTGATCCCTGGCGCGGCGCTGAAGCTCACCGGTCCCGCACTGGTCACGGGCGAGCGGACGGCGACGAGCGGTCCCGAGGGGAAGTTCGTCTTCATGAGCGTCCCGCCGGGGGAGTACAGGCTGACCGCGTCGCTGACAGGGTTCAAGACCGTGACGGCGGCGGGCCTCCTGCTCGAGCGCGGTGCCAGTGTCGACGTACCGATCAAGATGGAGCTGGGCAGTTACGAGGAGCAGATCGTCGTCACGTCGGAAACGCCTCTCATGGACACCCGTTCGTCCACGATCTCCACGACGTTCAACGACAGGCTCCTCGCCAAGGTACCGACCGCCCGCAATGCGTTCTACGACCTCACGCTGACCGCGCCGGGCATGGGAGACGTCGGCTCCAACGAGTCGTGGCTGCCGAGTCCCACGGCATACGGCAGCGCTAACAGCGCGAACATCACCCTGGTCAACGGCGTCAACACCACCAACCCGCGCGGTTCGGCATGGGGCTCGCTGGTGACGGTGAACTACAACACTGTGGAGGAGGTGAAGGTTCTCTCGCTCGGCACCAGGGCTGAGTACGGCAACTACTCCGGCGCCGCGATCGACGTGATCACCAAGTCGGGCGGCAACGAGTTCCACGGCGACGCGGCCTATTACACCCAGGTCGGCAACGCGGCCGACAACTCAGTGACAAGCTTCGGCGACACCTGGTACTTCCCCGATCCGCAGTTCGACATCACCACGAACCCGGTCGATAGCTGGGAAGCCAGCATCACGTTCGGCGGTCCGATCAAGAAGGACGCCCTTTGGTTCTACGCCGGCTACGGCCACCCCTACAGCAACATCGACACGCCGATTAAAGTGCTTGACGAGAACTGGCAGGCCGACCTCTACGACCTCAAGCTGACCGGCGACTTCGCGACCAACCACCGGCTCTGGCTGGGACTCCACTACGAAGACACGAAGGCCGGCAACGTGACGTGGGGCGTTGCCTGGGACGCCAGCATGGTCTACCAGTCGGAGAACAAGAACTTCACGCCACAGTTTCAGTACCAGTGGGTGATCGGTCCCACCGACATCCTCAGCTTCAAGTTCCTCGCGTTCGACACCGACCAGACCCCGAGCATCAAGGAGGAGTACGGCCACCCGGGCTACATCAACTGGGGGAAATGGCTCGTGCTCAGGGATATGGGCGTCAACGGCGACTTCCCGTACGTCGAGGCGCAGAAGTCGAACCGGCAGACGTACCAGGCCGACATCTCGCACTACGCGGAGGACTTCCTCGGCTCCCACGACCTGAAGTTCGGCGTCCAGTACACCAAGGCCGAGGGCAACTGGATGGGCGGCTACTTCCAGGGCTACGCCAATATGGCCTACCCCTACCCGTACAACTACGGTCCCGCAACCAGCTGGTGGTGGAACGGCCCCGAGACTTGGCAGTGGGGCACGGACGAGAACCCGGTCTTCCCGATGTACAACACTGTCACGACGCTGAACCCGTGGCTGACGGTCCGCAAGTCGGACTCGGCCGGCGCCTTCTTCGACGACACCTGGGTGGTCAACGACCGGTTCACGGTCAACCTCGGCCTGCGCTACGACAAGATGACCGCCAAGTACGGCGAGGGGAAGGTCTACGAGTTCTTCGACACGCCCTCCGACGTCAACAACCCGAAGACGCTGCGGACCAGGGCGGGTTCCAACAACGTCTTCGACTGGAACGTCTGGTCGCCCCGCATCGGCGTGGCGTGGACGCTCACCGACGACAGGAAGACCGTGCTGCGCGCGCACCTTGGCCGTTACTACGCGGCGATGGGGGTCGAGAGTCTGAGGAGGTTCGGGCCGGACATGGAGGAGGGCACCAGCAACACATGGCTCCACACACTTCCTGCGTCGCTGGTCGACCTCAACGGTAACGGCTACTGGGACCCCGAGGAGACCGAACCGGCGTCGCGGCTGCTGTACGGACGACAACCCGACGGGTTGCTCTACGGCGGGCCCACCGACACGACGTGGTCCCTGGAGGTGGAGCCCGGCACCGGCAGCCCCTACACCGATCAGTTCAACTTCTCGCTGCAGCGCCAGCTCGGCTCGGACCTGGCCATCGAGTTCAGCTACATCTACAAGAAGGAGAAAAACCTCCTCGTGCTGCAGCCGTACAACACCGACACCGGCGACTTCTTCGAATGGGAGGCTTTACCGTACACGACCTGGACCGGGTACCAGACCCAGGTCTGGCAGATCAAGCCCAAGGACTTCAACGGCGACGGGACGGTTGACGTTGCCGACTGGCACTGGGTGGCGGATCACGACGGCTACAGAACGGTGAACGCCCAGAACTTCTGGGGCGGGGACGCCGACCGGACGTACACGGGCCTCCAGATGGTCCTCAACAAGCGCTACTCACACCGGTGGCAGATGCTGGCAGCGCTGAACTGGACCAAGACCGACGGCTTCTACCCGAGGGTCGTCGACCAGGGCTGGTTCATCGACGGCCCGATGATCATGGACACCCCGTTCGGCAGCACGAAGAACCACTTCCAGAACAACACCGCGGGACCGGCACTCATGACGCCCGAGTGGGCGCTCAAGGTCTCCGGGAGCTACACGATCCCGACGATCGAGACAGATTTCGGCTTCCGCCTGCGCTGGGACTCCGGGCGGGCGGTGTGGCCGCTCCAGAACGTCCCGACGTTCCAGTCCTGGATGAGCGAAATCCCGCCGGGTGTCTACCTCAGCACGGCCGCTTACTGGCAGGAGCCCATGGTCGCAATCAACCCGGACAACCCCGACTGGCTGCCATCGACGACAATCCTCGACCTTTCGATCTCGAAGACGTTTCGAATTGGAAACGTGGGGCAGTTTGCGATTTCCTTCGACGCCCTCAACGCACTCAACGAGGACTCGCCGAACCAGGTCATCACCTCCGAAGGGACTTATGGGATGGTGACCTCGCTTGTGGTTCCGCGGATCTACCGACTCGGGCTCAAGTTCATGTTCTAGGCGCGACCGAACTCAAGCACCACTACCCCTGGAGGGCCCGCACGGGCCCTCCAGGTCTGTTATCGTGGCGCGGGGGATCCGCGCAACTTGAAACGATTACGACGGATCGTCGTTGTGGGTCTGGCGGTCGCCGCCGGTGCGGGAGTTCTCGCGGGCATCGGGCTCCTAAGATCCGCCGCGCACGTCAGGACCCTGCGCCGGCTCAAAGGGGCCAACATCCTGCTGGTGACCCTCGACACCACCCGTGCCGACCGCCTGGGCTGCTACGGCTACGCGGGCGCCGAGACGCCGGTGCTCGACCGCCTCGCAAGGGACGGGGTGCTGTTCGAGCGCTGCATCACCCCGACGGCGTTCACCCTCCCCTCCCACGCTTCGATTATGACCGGGCGCTATCCGGAATCTCACGGCGTCCCTCTCAACGGGGGGCTCGCGCTTGCGGATGCACAGACAACGTTGGCGGAGCGCCTCTCGGAGGCTGGGTACCGGACCGGGGCGTTCGTCGCGGCGTTCGTGCTGGATGGGCGCTGGGGGCTCAAGCAGGGTTTCGAGCATTACGACGATAACTTCGAGCTCAAACCCGGCGAGCAGCTCGACCTGGCCCGCATCCAGCGCCCCGCCGACAAGGTGGTGGACGCCGCTCTCAAGTGGCTGGGCCAGACCGACGCGCGGCCGTTCTTCGCGTGGGTGCACATGTATGACCCGCACACACCGTACGAGCCGCCTGAGCCGTACCGCTCACGGTTCAATGACAGCCTGAGCCACCTGTACGACGGGGAGATCGCCTTCGCCGACTCCCAGGTCGGTCGGCTTCTCGACTGGCTGGATTCGCAGGGCCTTTCCAAGAGGACGCTGGTCGTCGTGGTGGGCGACCACGGCGAGGCCCTGGGGAGCCACGGCGAGGCGGAGCACGGCTACTTCGTCTACGACTACGCGGTCCACGTGCCGTTCCTCCTGAAGCTGCCGGTTGACGGTTTTCGCGGGAAGCGGATCCCCGCTCAGATGCGCACGATCGACATCGAGCCCACCCTCCTCGAGCTGATCGGCGTTGCGGCCACCGCGGATAGCGACGGCGAGTCGGTGGCCTCGCTGCTGACTCACCCGCGTCGGGAAGGGCCCAGGTACGCCTTCAGCGAGTCGGTGTCGCCGAGCATACAGTACGGGTGGAGCGCGCTCTACAGCGTGCGAACCCTTGCGTACAAATACATCGAGGCGCCGAAGCCGGAGCTGTACGACCTGCGCGAGGACCCGGACGAGGACGACAACGTGTTCGCCCGACTGCCGGGCGTCGCGAAGGAGCTGCGTGAGGAGCTGCACAGGATCCAGAAGGACATGAACGCCAAGAAACCGGAGACGCAGGAGGCCAACCTCGACGAGGAGACGATGCGGCGGCTGGCCTCCCTCGGGTACATCGGTGGCACGATGACGACCAAGAAGAGCGAGGCCAAGGCCCTTGCCGACCCGAAGGACATGCTGCACCTGTACAACGCGGTCTTGGCCGCGGCGGGTCTGACCGTCGGGAACGACTACACCGGCGCGGCGCGCACGCTCGAGGGAGTGCTCAAGGAGGATCCGACAAACCCGCAGGCGCGGTTTCTCCTGGCGATGTGCTACGAGAAATCCGACCGGACCGGCGACGCCAAGGTGATCCTCGACGGGGTGCTCAAGGACGATCCGGACAACGTGAGGGCGCTGATCGCGATGGCCGGCATCCTCTCGAGGGAGGGGAACTACGACGAGATGGTGCCCATCTGCAAGCGGGCGCTGGCCAAGGACGAGCGCAACACGCAGGCGTACGCGCTCATTGCCGACGCCCACATGGCCGCGAGCGACCACGCGGCAGCGCTGCCGTACCTGCAGAAGGCGGTGGAAATTCAGCCCAAGCTCACGCGTAACCGCAACAACCTGGCCGCGTGCCTGATCGGGCTGCGGCGGTTCGACGAGGCGGAGGCGGAGCTGAAGGGTATCCTCTCGGAGTACCCGAAGTTCCCGCTCACCCACTTCAACCTGGGCCTGCTCTACGAGGAGGAAGGGAAGCTGGCGGAGGCGCGGAAGGAGTACGCCGCGGAGGTCGAGCTGCACCCTGGCCGCGTCGCCGCCAGGTTCAACCTCGCGAACCTGCTCGTACGCGCCGGGGACGTCCCCGGGGCCGAGGATCAGCTCAGGCAACTGATCAAGGCCAACCCGGACGAACCACGCGCGAACCTTTTCCTGGCCCGGGCGCTGCTTGCGCGGTCGGCCAGCCCGGACGAGGCGCTTCCGTTCGTGAGGACTGGCCTCGACAAGGCCACAGCACCCGAGCTAAAGGCGCTCGGCTATTTCCTTCTTGCCGACATCTACTCCCGCCAGGGACACCGGGCGGAGGTCGAGGAGGCGTTGAGGAACGCGCGCTACTACCAGGCCCGAACCGCTCCGGTCAAGGCGTCTTCGCTGGCCCGCTGACACCCCGGTGGCCGAGACCCGAGGCGGCGGCCACCCGTAACGCGGAGGGGAGGCACGATGCGCGCCACCAACGTTGGACGGAGGCTCACAGTAGCCGTGGTGCTCGTCGCGATGGCCGGGTGCACCCGGACGACTGCGCCGCCCGCCGGTGGGGCGGAAACCCCATCCCTCGGCGCGGGTTTCAGGTACTCCGTCTACGGTCCAAAGCGCGATCCCGGATCCCAGTACTGGGTCCGCGTCGGGGAGGAGATGGCCGCCCGCTTCCCCGGGGCCGTGCCGGAGACGATCTGGATCGTGGGCCGCCTGGACGGCGACGGGGTGTGTCTGAGCTTCCCCGTCGAGGGCGCGCACCCGCTCGTCCGCGGGGAGGCCACCGACCGCAACGAGGCGGTCCTCGACTCGTTCGACCGGAACGGTTTCAGGGTGTGGCTCCAGGTCGAGCCGGGCCACGCGCCGGTGGAGAAGCTCATCGACCTGGTCCTCGCCCGCTACGGCCATCACCCAAGCGTCGTGGGGTTCGGCGTCGACGTCGAGTGGTACCGCTCCACGACCGAACCCGAAGGAGAGGCCGTCACCGACGAGGACGCGAGGGCGTGGGTGGCCGCGATCCGGGCGCACAACCCGGGGTACCGACTGTTCCTCAAACACTGGGAGCAGGAAAAGCTGCCGCCCACGGTGCGGGACGGCATCCTGTTCGTGGACGACAGCCAGATCCTGCCCTCGCTCGAGGCAATGGTCGCCGAGTTCGCCGAGTGGGGCCGGTCGTTCGCGCCGGCGCCGGTTGCGTTCCAGGTCGGCTACCCGTCGGATCGGCCGTGGTGGTCCCGCCTGGCGGACCCACCGCGGCAAATCGGTGAGGCGATCCTGGCCGCGGTTCCCAACACCCACGCGCTGTTTTGGGTGGACTTCACCGTGATCGAGGTCTTCCCGCCGGAGCCGGTGGCCGCGACGAAGCCCCCGATCGTCGGTGTGAAGATCTACGAATACAAGGGTGATCTCGAGGTCCTGTTCGAACAGTGGCGGCGGCTCGGGATCACGACCGCGTTCGTGAGCGCCGAGCTGGCCGGCCGCGAGGACTTCCGGGCGGTCGCCGCCCGCACCGGGACGGAGCTGTTCGTGATCTTCCCGGTGTTCTACGCCCCCGACGAGCTCAAGCGGGACCCTGACCTGTGGGCCGTCACGGCAAAGGGCGAGCGGGCGAAGGACGACTGGGTGGAGTTCGCCTGCCCCACCCGCGAAGCGTTCCGGCGAGCGCGAGTCGAACAAGCCTGCGAGCTCGTCAGGCGCGTGCGGCCCGCCGGCCTCTCCCTCGACTTCATTCGCGACTTCGTGTTCTGGGAGATGGTGGCTCCTGACCGCGACCCGAGCACCCTGCCCGATGCCTGCTACTGCCCGCACTGCCTCGGGCGCTTCGCCGCCGCCTTCCCGACGGCCGCAGGCGTGCCGGTGCACGATCCCGTGACCGCGGCAGCGTGGATCCGGGCCCATGCCGCCTCCGAGTGGGTCCGCTTCAAGTGCGACACGATCGCCTCGATGGCGTGGGAGATCGCGCGGGCCGTCCGCGACGTGAAGACAAACACCAAGATCAACCTCCACGTCGTGCCGTGGCGAACGGACGACTTCGACCGGGCGATCACCCGGATCGCCGCTCAGGATCGTGGGGCGCTCGGCGGGATCGCCGACTTCCTCTCGCCGATGTGTTACTCGTTCATGGTGCACCGGCCGCCCGACTGGATCGCCTCGGTCGTCGGGGACGTCGCGCGCGAGGGGCGGTGCGCGGTGCTGCCGAGCGTCCAGGTCGGCGTCACCTACCGCGAGGGTGAGACGTTCAGCGTCGAGGAGTTCGAGGCGGGCCTGCGGGCCGCCCTCGCGCCCCCCTCAACCGGGGTCGTGTTCTGGTCGTGGGACGCCATCGCCGCGGATCACGAGAAGGCTGAGGTGATCCGACGCGTCCTCGGGCCCGGCGGGTCATAGGGGATCGTACAGCGTGGCGACAAGGTGCTCCGCACCCGCTGCGGCAATTGCGACCGGGCTGGCACTGGCCGTGCTGCAGACGACCTCCGGCGGCCCGGACGTCTTTGCCGCCGAGCCGGTCGAGGCGCACCTCAGCGTCGATGCCACCGCCACTGTTCGCCCCGTGGACGGACGGTTCTTCGGTCTCAACGCCCCGATCTGGGACGAGGCGTTCGCGACGGCCGAGACAACGGACCTGCTCGCTTTGGCGGGAACGCGGGTCCTGCGCTTCACGGGGGGCTCACTCTCCAACCAGTACCACTGGAAGACGAACACCACGCTCGACAACACCTGGACCTGGGCGACGAGCTTCGACGAGTTCGCGGGGGTCGCGATTGCTCTCGGCGCGGGCGTGTTCGTCACCGTCAACTACGGGACCGGCACGCCCGAGGAGGCGGCGGAGTGGGTGACGTACTCCAACGTCACCAACCGCTACGGGTTCAAGTTCTGGGAGATCGGCAACGAGAACTACGGCCCCTGGGAAGCGGACATACAGGCGGTTCCGCACGATCCCTACACCTACGCGGTGCGGGCCAGGGAGTACATCGCGCAGATGAAGACGGCCGATCCCACGGTGCGGGTGGGCGTGGTGGTGATCACCGGCGAGGACTCGTACGTCAACAAGCTCAATCACCCGGCCACGAACCCGCGAACCGGCCGGGTGCACTACGGCTGGACGCCCGTCCTCCTGAGCACCCTGCGGGAGCTCGGCGTCACGCCGGATTTCGCCATCTACCACCGCTACGAGCAGGCCCCGGGCTCGGAATCCGACGCGGTGCTCCTGCAGTCGGCCCGGACGTGGCCCGACGACGCGAGGGATCTGCGCCGGCAGCTGACCGATTACCTGGAGCCGGCCGGCGCGAGCGTCGAGCTGGTCGTCACGGAGAACAACTCCGTATACACAAACCCGGGCAAGCAGACGACGAGTCTGGTGAACGGCCTTTTCCTGGCGGACAGTGTCGGCAACCTTCTGCAAACCGAGTTCAACGCCCTCCTTTGGTGGGACCTGCGGAACAGCCAGGAGACCGGCAACAACAACGGCAGCTGGTTGTACGGTTGGCGCCCGTACGGCGACTACGGCGTGATCTCCACGGCGTCGGCCGGCGGGTCCGCGACGTCGTACGAGCCGTACCCGACGTACTACGTCACGAAGCTCCTCTCGCGCTTCGCGCACGGCGGCGACCTCGTCGTTCAGGCGAGGAGCGACCACCCACTTCTC
>Ga0256868_10001687_pt1 | contig 11820 bp, 9 predicted proteins | sample RVTome_13_FD_187341 | JGI IMG/M metagenome (GOLD analysis project Ga0256868, IMG submission 187341) | Soil microbial communities from uranium-contaminated site in the Upper Colorado River Basin, Wyoming, United States - RVT92D227 HiSeq ... | reverse complement strand
CGCAGTAGGTTGAGCTTCCATTCCGAACAGGTCGGGATAGAACGGCCGGACCGGATTGAGATACAGACGACCGCCGGTGACATTTTTGCTCCCCGGGTAATCCCCGCGCTCGACGACGAGCACCTCCGCCCCGGCGCCGGCCAGGTGATAGGCCGCGCCCAGGCCAGCCAGGCCCGCCCCGACGATGACGACGTCGACTTTCTCAGTCATACGAGTTCACCACGATCGTCTCGGCGCGGCCGAAGCATGTGCCAACTTGCGGCCGCGAGATAGGCCCCCACCCCGGTAAGAGCTTCCGGGGCGAACTGCCCCCTTGATCCCCCGTAAGATCATTCGGGGCCAATGGCCCCTCCGCCGGCAATGGATTTCCTTGCTATTGTGTCCACCGATGGCCGGGGGAGGGGGAGGTGTTCTCACGGAGGGAAGGGGCCGGCTTCGTCGGCCCCTTCCCTCCGTGATGTCCTCCCCCCTCTCCGCCACTGACCGCATGACTTTGGTCAAGCCACCCGGCGGAGAGGGGGGTAAGGGGGGTGAGGCCGAGACCATGGCCAACCGAAAGCCGGTCGATTCTGTTATCCGAGTCAATACGTGGGACTGGCGGGAAGGCAATTGGCTCACACTTACTCCGGCGATGGAGAGTCAGAATCCTCTTTCACATGAGGCCGTCGATACCCGCACAACCTGCTTTCATCGATACGGTACCGCCTCTTCCCCGATCACTTCCCGAGCGATAATCAGCTTCTGGATGTTCGTCCCACCTTCAGCGCCGACGATGTACGACATCAGCCCGCGGAAGGCGAGCCCAAGCGGGCTTTCGCGAGTGTAAGAGAAAGCGCCATGGTACATCATGCTGTGCTTGACGATCTCGAAGGCCAGGTGCGGCGCCTCGAGCTTGCAAATCGAAACCGCATGGCTGATGTCGTGGTGCGTGTAAGAGCCGGGGTCCTCATAGTGCCGATCGATCATCCAGGCCGTGTACTGAAGCCACAGACGGAGTTGCGCCAATCGGGACTCATCCTCGGCGATCTCGAAGGAAATTCCTTCGAATTTCGCCAGCGGGCGGCCGAACAGGTTGCGTTGTTTGACATACTCGCGAGAGATCTCGAGGGCGCGATCCCCGGCCCCGACGCAGGCTGCTGAGACGAGCGTGCGGGCGACGTTGAACCCCTCCATGTTCATATAGAAGCCGCGATTGATCTCCCCGATGACGTACGCCTCCGGTATGACGACCTCTTTGTAGCGGAAGCCTCCGGTCGAAAGTCCGCCCCGGCCGATATCCTCGAACAGGAGCGGTGAGACGCCAGGGGCTCTTGCCGGGACGTAAGCAAAGGTGAACCCACGGTGACCGGCGTCCGGGTCGGTTCGGAACAGAGTCAGATGGCCGCCGTCGCGCTGCTCTGTTGTCTCGCGCACACCGCTGATGTAGACCTTCTCGCCGTTCAGAATCAGGTTCCCGTTTTCCCGGCGTCCGTGGGTCTTGATGTTGGCCACATCCGAGCCGCCACCCGACTCGGTTGTGCAGATGCCGAGGAAGTACTCACCCGAGGCGATCTTAGGCAGCAGGTGTTCCTTGAGCTCGTCTGTGCCATTCCGCGTCACCAGAAAGCCCCAACCCAGGTTGAGGAGCACGTAGACAGGGACCGACATGCTCAAGTCGGCACGCGCGATCTCTTGAACGGCGATGGTGGCCAGCGTGAGCGCCTGGCCTTCATTCATCGATCCGCCATAGGCCTCCGGGATCGTGATACCCATGACACCCAGTTCGGCCAGCCCCTGAATGATGTCATCGGGGATGCCCTGCTCCTGGCGATCGATCTCTGCCGCTCGCGGCGCGATGCTTTTCTCACACCATTCGCGCAACGTGCGCTTGAAGAGTTCCTGCTCGGATGTCGGTCGGAATTCCATTCTCAGCCTCCGGGAGGTTTGGTCATCTCAAGATGAATTAGGAACGAGCGGCCCCTCCACTGGCGGACAATCCTTCGACGCGAACCCCTACATTTCGTCAGGGGCGGGGCCAGAGTCTGGCTTCGTTTCCGCCTAAGAGGGGCAACTGAGATCTGATTCAATGAAGGGGGCCGGATCCTCTGACCCGGCTCTCCAATGGGGAAGCGATTTTCTGGGCAGGGCATCTCGAGTGGCAGGACGGGTGGGGCGCGATTCAACCCGCGATTGAGCGTCGATCGTCTCATGGGGATTCCGGTCAAACCATGCTGCGGGAAAAGTATAGCCCACTTCGGCGGAACGCCGGAAGTCTGAGGTTGGGCGAAGAGAGGGTGGAATGGGAAGGGTCTTGCGGCCTGTCGGGGTGGCCGTCAAGGGACGCCAGGCCGAGCCTTGGTGGATCACGCCAGCGGGGATGAATTAGCTTCTGCCTGCCTGGCGAGTGGTCGCCCCGGCTCCCATCGCCGGCTTGTTAACCCGGCTCCTGAGGCTGGGGGCCACCCTCGCCGCCGGCGAGCACCAGCGGGCGGCCATCGATCGGATGCGAGATGACCCTCACGCTGATCCCGTACACCGGCGTCAGGATCTCGGGCGTGAGGACCTCTTCCGGCCGACCACATCGTTCAAGCCGGCCGTTCGAGAGCAGTGCGACCCGATCGGCGAAGCGGGCGACGAGGTTCAGATCATGGAGCGCAGCCAGGACGGCAAGTCCGGCCTCATCCGCCAGCGAGCGCACGAGTCTGAGGACCGCATCCTGGTGGCGCAAATCGAGGTGAGCCGTCGGCTCGTCCAGGACCATGACTGGAGCTGATTGGGCGAGCGCTCGCGCCAGGAGCACTCTCTGTTGCTCGCCCCCCGAAAGCTCACCCACGATCCGTTCCGCCAATCCGGCCACACCCGTGCGCTCCATCGCCGTCAGCGCCAGCGCGCGATCGTGCCTCGATTCCTGCTCGAACCACCCCAGGAAGGGAGTGCGCCCCATCAGAACGACCTCCATGGCTGTGAAGGCCGGCGGGAGCATGACCGCCTGGGGAACGACGGACACCCGTCGCGCCCTCTCCCCGGCCGACATTCGGCCCAGGTCCTCTCCATCGTAGAACAACCGACCTGTCCCTATCGGGATCACACCGCTGGCGGCACGGACCATCGTCGATTTCCCCACCCCGTTGGGCCCGACGACGGCGACGATCTCACCCGCCTGGACTTTGAGATCGACCTCCTTGAGGACTACACGCTTGGGGTACCCGAAGGTCGCTTGACGAAACTCGAGCGTTGCCATCACCAGACTCTCAACTCGCGCTGAGCCCGCCGCAGGAGCCACAAAAAGAACGGGGCGCCCACCATGGCCGTGACAATTCCGACGGGCAGGGTGCGCGGAGCAATCACGGTACGGGCGATGACGTCGGCGCACAAGAGGAAGGCGCCTCCGGTGATCGCCGACAACGGGATCAGCCTCCGATGATCGGGCCCCCACAGCAGCCGTACAACGTGGGGGACGACAAGACCGACAAAGCCGATGATCCCGGCGAAGGCGACGGCCGTCGCCGCCACGAGTGACGAGGCCGCGACCATCACCAGCTTGAACCGATCGACGTTCAGTCCGAGCTGGCGGGCCTGGTCATCGCCGAACTGAAGGACGTTCAACGGTCGGCCGAGGAAGGAGAGCAGGCTGATGCCGACCACAAGGTACGGCAAAGATGCTTTCACCGGAGGCCAGCCTCCCATCGAGAAACCGCCCAGGAGCCAGAGCAGGGCCCTGCGCAACTCCTCACTCGAGAGGAGCATGACCAGACTGGTGAGAGCCACAACGAAGGAGTTCACGGCTACGCCGGCCAGGATCAGCGTCGTCGTTGGGGTCGTCCGGCCGACGCGCGCCAACGTGTACACCAGTCCGACCGCCGCCAGGCCGCCGATGAAGGCCACCAATGGAATGATCGACAGTCCGAGCGCCGTCGTCGTCCAGCCGAAGCTGATGGCCATCACCGCCCCCAGACCAGCGCCCGCCGCCACTCCCAGGATATACGGATCAGCCAGGGGATTCCGGAACATGCCCTGGTAGGCCGCACCGCTTGCGCCGAGGGCCATCCCGGTCAACGCGGTAAGCGCCATACCCGGCAAGCGGATGTCCAGCAGGATCGTAGAAAAAGTCTCGGGCCAGTCGGCCGAGATGTTGAGCCCGGGTAGCTGAGCCAGCAAGATGCGGATCACATCTCGGGCCGGGATGGCCACCGAACCTACTGCAGCGCTCAGCAGCGCGGCCAGGATGAGACTGCCCACCGTTAATATCCAGGGTGCCGGGCCAGGTCTAGACATGGAACGCGCCCGGGCCTGAGCGTCTTCCGGCGAAAAAACGCTCATGCATTCACTCAAAGAGCTCGGGGTGGAGCCCTCGGCAGAAGGCTTCGAAGCCATCCACCAGCCGCGGACCAGGGAGGTCGGTCAGGTCGGTGTCGATGGCGAAGACGGCGTTACGTCTCACCGCGCTGATGACATTCCAACCAGGCCGTGCCTCAAGTGATTCGACCGAGGTCGGGATGTAGGGCGCCGCGCTATAGAAGATCACCTCCGGATCACTGGCGATAAGATCTTCCAGGTTCACCTGCCCCCATCCATCAAACGTTACGACGTTCACGCCTCCCGCCATGCGGATGAGGTAATCCTGGAACGTACCTGCACCAGTCGTCCAGGGAGCGGTCGGATCCGTCCCATCGACCTCGAAGAAGACGCGCCGCGAGGGCGCGCCGGCGAGTTTCTCGGTGATCGTCCCGACCCGGCTGTGGAGTGAGTTCACCAGCTCGTCCGCTTCGCCCTCGTGGCCGGTAAGAGTTCCGACCATTTCCAGGTTCGAATACAGCCCGTCGAAATCCAGCGGATTAGAGATCAAGAAAACAGTGAGCCCGAGGTCCTCCATCGCCTGTACTTGCTCGGGGGTGTTGATTCCTCCTGCCAGCACAAGGTCAGGTTGCAGAGCGACGATCGCTTCCATGTTGTACTCCCCGAACCCACCGCCGACAGAAGGCACGTCCACCGCCTCCTCCGGATAATCGGAGAACTCATCGCGGCCCACGAGAGTCTTGCCCGCGCCGAGAACGAAGAGGATCTCCGTGTTGGACGGTGCCATGGAGACGATCCTGGCGGCCGGGTTCTCAAGCGATATCGTCCGGCCGAGCCCATCCGTCAGTGAGATGACCGCAGAGGCCTCGGTCGGTGCAGGGGCAGGCATCGCCGTCGCCGTGGGCAACGGCGCAGGCGGTTCAGTTGGCGAGATTGTCGATGTCGGCGCTGGGGTGCATGCTGCGACGGAAAAGACAAACGCCAACACCAGGCCGACTAGTCTCGACGTTCCACTGCGAAAGACTGACATGGCTTGCTCCTCCGGTTCTCGAATGAGGTCGAGTCCGTTCCCACACGCAAAACCCCCTGCCATAAGGCAGGGGGTTGGTCTTGTCTGTGTCGCCGGTTTTGCAGGCGGCTTTCCCCACCCCCTTTCCTCGAGGTGTATGGAGAAACCAACCGGGGCGGGCGTCCTGGCTCTCCGCACAAGCGGATTACAGTTGCGGGTCAGCGCCGGACTCAACCGTTTCCGAAGTTCGTCCTTCGTGCCACGGTGTCACCGGCTTCGCCTTCAAGCCCTCCCATCCGGGGGATCGGGCACCCCGGCTGGCCAATATTCAGTTGTCCCGAATAGTATACACGCGTTCAGAGATTGGGGACTCGCCTCTCCTTTCGGGTGTATCCCAACCTGGGGGGCACGTCCCGTTTGTGGCGGGGCAGGGATTCCAAGGGCTGTGCCCTGAGAGAACTGCCGCATGGTTCATGCCGTCACAATAGCCACCACCGAATGCAGTATTCGCCGTCGGATCGGCCCGGGCATGGTCACGGGGGCACATGACGTCCATCATACGATTCGTGACCCGCAAGAAGGCATTGTCGATGGCTGATTCCGGACTTACGGTCGCCCGGAACAGGCGCTCGGCCCGAACGGTCACCTGGAGATTTCAGCCAAGGGGATTGGCGACGAACGATACTTGCCGCAGGGTCTCGGGCGTGAAATCATACTCACAGTTAGGGGGCCTTATCCCCACAAGGCGGGTGCGCCGCCACCCAGGCGCACTGAACAAGCCCTTTGGGGACGGGCCAGGACGCTATGTCAGGAAGACCTCTCGTAACCGGAGCGACGGGCTATATCGGCGGCCGGCTGGTCCAACGCCTGGCCGAGACAGGCCACCACCCGCGGGCCTTGGTCAGAGATCCTGACCGCATGGCCGGCCGCCCGTGGGCCAAAGACGTCGAGATCGTCACCGGAGACGTCCTCAACTATGAGACCCTGCTCCCCGCCCTGCAGGGCGTTTCCACCGCCTACTACCTTGTCCACAGTATGCGATCCGGCCGAGGCTTCCGAGAGCGAGATCTTCGGGGCGCGATGAATTTCGCTCGGGCGGCGACGGCGGCCGGTGTGGGACGGATCATCTATCTCGGCGGCCTGGCTCCTCCGCACGGGCATCTTTCGGCTCACATGGGCTCACGCCTCGAGGTCGGGCTCGCGCTTCGACCTTACGGTACGCCGGTCACCGAGTTTCGGGCGGGGATCGTTGTCGGGTCAGGCAGCATCTCCTTCGAGATGATCCGCTATTTGACGGAGCGACTGCCGATCATGCTCTGTCCGATCTGGGCGGAGAGGCCCACCCAACCCATCTGCATCCGCAACGTCCTCGACTATCTCGTGGCCGCACTCGACCTGCCCGAGGAAGCGCCGCAGGTTATCGAAATCGGTGGTCCGCAGATCTTGACTTACGCCGACATGCTGCGAGGCTACGCCCAGATCCGTGGCCTTCGGCGTTGGATCGTCCCAATCCCCCTCCTGAATCCGAGGTTGTGCTCCTTCCTGGTCGGGCTGATCACTCCCGTTCAAAGCGCGCTCGCCAGACCGCTGATCGAGAGCATGCGCCACGAAGTCGTCGTGCACGAGCAGGCGGCGCGCACGCTCTTCCCCCACGTCGAATTGATCGATTATGAAGGCGCGCTGAAGTTGGCCTTGGGGCGCCTTGAAGCACAGGATGTCAAGACACGCTGGACGGATGCATTGGCTTCGAGTGTGACGTCCGGCAGGCCCGCCGACTTCACTATGCACGAAGGGATGATCATTGAGAGTCGGACTGCACGCGTGGCCGCGCCTGCGGCGGCGGTCTACCAGGCCTTCACCGGCCTGGGCGGGAAACGAGGTTGGCTCTATGCCGACTGGACCTGGCGGGCGCGCGGCTTGCTCGATCGACTGGTCGGAGGCGTCGGCCTGCATCGCGGCCGACGCGACCCTGACCATCTGCGATTGGGAGACGTCCTGGACTTCTGGAGAGTAGAGCGGATCGAAGAAGGGCGGCTGCTCTTGCTCCGCCTGGAGGCCCGAAATCCGGGCCGGATGTGGCTTCAGTATGAGGCGCTGCCCGCTTCACCGGGAGAGACCACGTTAAGCCAGGTCTTCTATTTCGCGCCGAAGGGGCTGGCTGGCCTGATCTACTGGCATTCGCTCTACCCGATTCACAAACGCATCTTCTCCGGCCTGGTTGAGCGCGTCGCCCGGCGAGCCGTCTCCCTGAGCCACATGCACCCGGAGTGGGCCGGGCCTCGCCCTTCGGTCAGGGATGCTTGAGCGTGGAGACCCGCGCCTCCCCCTCACCGGCGCGTCGCAAGCCACGCGAGGATCGCGATCCGCCATTCCGACCCGGATGGCACATTGCCGCGTGGCGCTTCGGGGATTCCTCGCTCGGCCTAAGGCCTCGCTTCGCGGAGCATCCCTGTGGGACGGAATGACATAGAGAGGATGACTCCGCGGCCCTCTGTCCTCTACCAAGCGTTTCATCCCGGAGGGATCCCCATGATGTGTCGATAAATTGCCCCCCTCGGATCGAGCCGCGGCCTGTCTTTCGTCGCGGCTGCGACCTCGCCCCGCGCCCCCCATAATGAGTCTCATTTTGAAGGATGCGGGCGGCTTCGCCGCCCGCATCCTTCAAAATGAGACTATCCCCCTCCCCCGTCATCATGATCGGAGCTATGCGAAGTCGGAGGACGGGGGAGGGGGAGAAAGGGGGTGGGGGTCGGCCAGAGATCTGGGACGAGGAACGGTCAAGCGATCGACCGAAGCCCACAGTGTGTCCGACGACGGCGCGGCGTGAGCCTTAAACCAGCCGCGCCACGGTCCTCTCGATGATCCGCATCACCGGCACCGGGTAGATCCCCAGCCCGACCAGGATCACGCTCAATACCCCCAGCACGACGCTCGCCGCGCGAGGCAGACCGACCATGCCCGGCCGTGCGGCCTCCACCTCCGGCCGACGGAACATGGTGATCACAATCCGCATGTAGTAGAAGACCCCGATGACGCTGGCCAGGACCAAGACGATCAACAGCAACCAGAGCGACGCTTGCACCCCCGCAGCCGCGATGAAGATCTTCCCTACCAGACCGGCTGTCGGTGGAATGCCGGCGAGAGACAACAGTGCGATAGTGAAGATGATCGCCAGCCACGGCCGGCGATAGTACAAACCCTGATAGGCCTGCAGGGACTCCGCTTCATCATCCGGGGTTGAGAGCACCGTGACCACGCCGAAGGCGCTCAAGGTTGTGGCGAAATAGGCAACAAGATAGAAGGCCACGGCCAGTTGTCCGGCGGGGCCGCTCGCCAGAAAAGCCACCAGAAGGTAGCCCAGGTGGGCGATGGACGAATAGGCCAGGATGCGCTTGACGTTGTCTTGGGTCAGAGCCAGGATGTTCCCGCCGAGCATCGAGAGAATGGCGATGGCCGTAAAGACCCACACCAACCCTTGACGCTCGAGGGCCGGGACAGGTGTGAAGTAGCGCAGCAGCAGGGCAAACACCGCGCCCTTCGACATGCTGGCCAAGAGGCCGGTCACCGGCGCCGGCGCACCCTGGTAGACATCCGGGGTCCACATGTGAAACGGGACGACGCCGAGTTTAAAGCCCACCCCGACGATCAGCATTCCCAGGCCGACCATCAACTGGAGACTCGCGCCTCCCGCCGCCGCGACAACACCTGAAAAAGCCAACGTTCCCGTCTCGGCGTAGACCAGGGCCATTCCGAATAACAGGAAGGCTGCGGTCACGCCGGCCAGAACCAGGTATTTGATCCCGGCTTCAATCCCGCGGCGGAGGGAGCGGTTGTAGGCGATCATGGCATAGAGCGCAACGCTCAAGGTCTCGAGGCCGAGGAAGAACGAGGCGAAGTGACTGCTGCCTACAAGGACTGCCGCACCGAGGGTAGCCAGCAAGAGTAAGACATACAGCTCCTCCGGGTTGCCGTCCCACTTCTCAAGGTAACCGTAAGCCAGCAATGCCACAATGAAGCTGGCGGCAAAGATCAGTCCCATGTAGAACAACGCATAGCCGTCGACCAAAACCAGCGGGGTCACCTGGCGCGGGGTAAGCGGAGACACGAACGGCAGCGATATGAAGGCGACCAGAAGGCCGGCGAGAGTGAGGACCAAGGACAGGCGGTGGTTCCGGTAGAAAGCGGCCGCCAGCATCACCACAACCCCGGTGGTAGCGACGACCAGCAGCGGAAGCAGCGACAGGATGTCAGCAGAAGTCATGCATGTCCCTCGTTAAGGGAGCGCGGAAAGGCACCTCAACCGCGCAGATCGCTCGCCTCATCGACATTCAACGTCTTGAATTGATGATGCAACCGGAGTAGCAGTCCAAGCCCAATAGCAACTTCAGCCGCCGCCGTCGCCAGGACGAAAATGAACATCACCTGGCCATCCGCCTGCCCCCAGCGCGCGCCGGCCACGACGAAGGCCAGTCCGGCGGCGTTCAACATCACCTCCACGAAGAGCAATATGAAGAAGATGTTGCGCCGAAGGAGAATCCCAGCGACGCCGAGGCTGAACAGAATCGCCGCAAGGATGATTCCGTACTGCGTTGGGACTTCGGCCATGGCTCTCTCTGCTCCTCCCGATCAGTCCGACGGTTCACGGCCAAGATGGTAGGCACCGACCAGGCCGGCGAGCAATAAGATCGAGGCCAGCTCGACTCCCAGCAGGTATGGGCCATAGAGCGCCAGACTCACCTCTTGCGGGCCGATGGCCGGCCCTCCCAGCGCAAGACCGGGTCGCGCCAGGAAGATATAGATCAACTCACCAACCAATACCAGGGTCAGGATGACCGGCCCGGTCCAGGTCCGCGGTTGGAGCCAGACGCGCTCCTGGCCTTCCGCCCCGGGGCCGAGGTTAAGGACCATCACCACGAAGACGAAGAGCACCATGATGGCTCCGGCGTAGACGATGACCTCGAGCGCGGCCACCAGCGGTGCTCCCAGACTGAAGAATACGATCGCCACAGAGAGTAGCGACAGGATCGCGTAGAGAAGTGCGTGGACTGCGTTCGACTGAAGGATCACCAAGAAGGTGGATAGGATGGCCACACCGGAGGCAATGTAGAAAACAACGATCATTTCCGTCTACTCCATCCGCCCGGACCGTTAGGGCAGCAAGCTTCGGACATCAACGGGAGGCTGCTCGCGTTCCGCCTCGCCCTTCCCCTTTCCGGCTATCGCCAGTCCGGCGACGCGATAGAAATTGTAGTCGGGGTATTTCCCCGGGCCGTTGATGAGGAGCTGTTCCTTTTCGTACACGAGGTTGTTCCGGTTGTACTCGCCCATTTCGAAATCGGGCGTGAGTTGAATGGCGTACGTCGGGCAGGCCTCCTCACACAGGCCGCAGAAAATGCAGCGCGAGAAGTTGATCCGGAAAAACTCAGGGTATCGCCGGCCACTGTCGTCTTCCGTCGCCTGGAGCGAGATGCAGTCGACCGGGCAGGCGACGGCGCACAGGTAGCACGCCACGCAACGCTCTTCCCCATCCGGATCGCGCGTGAGGATGATCCTCCCCCGGTACCGCGGCGGAAGGTAAGGCTTCACCTCCGGATAGAGCACGGTCTCTCGCCTGCGGAAGGCGTGAAGGAACACACCCCAAATCGACCGAAGGACACTCAGCATCCCGCTTCCTCCAACCTAACCCAACGCAAGCACGATACCGCCCGTAACAACCAGGTTGAGCAACGATAGCGGCAACAGAAGTTTCCACCCGTACGACATGAGTTGATCGTAGCGCGGCCGCGGCAGAGAGGCCCGGATGAGAATAATCAACAGGATGAAGAAGGAGGTCTTGAGCACGAACCACACGAGCGGAGGCAGAACCGGGCCGATCCATCCGCCGAAGAACAGCGCCACGATCAAGACCGAGATCAGCGTGACCCCGATGTACTCGCCGACCATGAACATCCCGAACTTCATGGCCGAATACTCGGAGTGATACCCGGCGATCAGCTCGCTATCAGCTTCCGGCAGATCGAAGGGGATGCGATGGGTTTCCGCCAAGCCCGCGATCATGAACACCACGAAACCGACAAACTGCGGCACGACAAACCACACGCTCTTCTGGGCTTCCACGATCTCCCGCAGATTGAACGAGCCGGCGAGAATGACCACGCCCATCAGAGACAGCCCCATGAAGACCTCGTAACTCAACATCTGGGCTGCGGCGCGCAGCCCGCCCAGAAGCGAGTACTTGCTGTTGGACGCCCATCCGGCCAAGACAACGCTGTACACGCCCATGGATGACATCGCCAGGAAGAACAGCAGGCCGATGTTCAGGCTGATGACCTCGACCCCCGGCGCGAAGGGGACGACCGTGAATGAAAGCAGCACGGTGATCATGATCACGGCCGGGGCGAGGACGAACACAAAGCGGTCGGCGAACGGCGGGATCCAGTCCTCCTTGGTGAACAGCTTGATCACATCGGCAATGATCTGTAGCAAGCCAAACGGCCCGGCGCGATTGGGGCCATAGCGATCCTGCACTAAGGCGA
>Ga0256868_10001686_pt1 | contig 11823 bp, 20 predicted proteins | sample RVTome_13_FD_187341 | JGI IMG/M metagenome (GOLD analysis project Ga0256868, IMG submission 187341) | Soil microbial communities from uranium-contaminated site in the Upper Colorado River Basin, Wyoming, United States - RVT92D227 HiSeq ... | reverse complement strand
AGTTATCGCTGAGGATCTTATAGTGAGAGTGAAACAAGAAGTGTTAGGGGTACACTTTTCACTTCCAACGCACTTCCAACATTAATGATTTCATTAATAATTTCTTGTTTTACAGACGTTATTCTGTTATTTTAATCAACGAGTGATATGATCAAAAATAGGACTTTAGCATTCCTTATTTTGGATTATAGCTAATGAATACAGTCGACATCCTCGAAGCGATTCAAGCAAATCGAGTTCGGATCACTGACCATGCAGACGAAGAAGCCGAAGAAGACCATCTCACATTTGATGAAATCTACTTCTCAGCCCTTCATGGTGAAATTATCGAGGACTACCCGACCAGCAAGCCCTATCCAAGTTGTTTAATATATGGTCAGACATTTGGTGGAGATCCTGTCCATAGCGTTTGGGCCTATAATGCATCAAATCAATGGGCAGCTTTAATCACCGTTTATAGACCTGATCCCAATATGTGGATCAATTGGCGGGAAAGGAGGAAACAGTAATGATGCCCTTTGAGAAATGCCCCGTTTGTAATAATGAACTGGTTGAGAAAGAGGTCGAAAAACTCTTGCGTGGAGGGATACATACTGCTGTTTTAAAGGTGCGTGCTGAAGTCTGTCTGCATTGCGGAGAACGTCTTTATGCCCAAGAAACAGTCAGACGGTTTGAGGAAATTAGGGCCAAACTGGAGCGACAGGAGACCTCTGACTTCCAACCCATTGGGCAGTCGTTTCATGTATCGTAAGGAATACCAATCAAGAAGTGCCATAAGAAGAAACGGAACGTAGGTTCTAAAACAACTTTCCAGAAGGAGCATGTGGGGACGTAGGGGCAAAGAGAAATAATAATAGACCCTAAAAAACCCTTTTGGCCAAAAGATTTCAGTGAAATAGAATATCACCTGTAAGGTTAAACCAAAAGGCCAAAAGGAACAGAAAGGAAGTGGGGTCAGGCAATCGTAATAAAGTATTAACCTGGGTAGCGCGTGAAATAAAGGGGAAACATAATCCATAAAGCTTATCGGAGGCAGCGTATCAATTAACTAAGGAGGGAGTGACTCCCGACAATTGTGCAACGTTTGCTCCCGCATCCCCAAAACTTTTCGCCGCCAACTGACCCAAAAACTTTGTCACTCTTACAAGGTCTCTCGCTTTTCTCATAGCCACTTCTTTCAACAGCGCACTTAGGTCCTGGGTCTTCCGCGTCAACCCTAGCGTCTCCATCTCTTTTGGCTAAATGAGAGAAAGGAAATGGACCGCCGAAACACAGATCATTCCTCTTGAGACAAAAATGTTTTCAAATCCCTGTGGATATCGAACCACCTGTATGGCATACTTGGTTTTGAGACGGTCAGCGAAATATTTTAGACTGGGGTCAACATCACTTGCCCTCAGTTTGGTTTCAACTAAAGTGTAGGGTCTCCGGTTTTCTGTGATAAGAAAGTCCACCTCCCTCTTTTCCCGGTCCCGAACATAATACAAGGCAAAATCCCCAAAACCCCAGTCGGTCCAGACATCGCAGAGTCTGCGCAGATGAATTGCCACAACATTTTCGAATTTTGCTCCCAGATCCTCGATGACTGAAAAATCGAATAGATAAACTTTCTCTTCCCGCCGGAGTGTTCGGGCTAATCGGCCTGCATAGGGGCGAATTTTAAACAGATAGTAAAGCCTTTCCAACGCCTCCAACCATCCTTGGACAGTTGCAAAATTGATCCCTAAGTCTTCTTTAAGAGAATTAATGGATAGAGGAGATCCTATCCTTTCGGGAAGGAGGCTTACCATCGTCTCCACCAAACCGATTTCCCGAATCCGAGTGAGGTCCCTCAGATCTTCTCGGACCACTAAAGTTTGGTGTGAACGACGCCATCGCCGGAGCCGGGTTTCGCTCCCGGAGAAGAGAGGTTCAGGAAAACCAGTCAAGGTCTCCAGATCATGAAGCGCTTTGGTGGCCCCAGCTGGGGGACTTCCGTGGGTGAGATTCTCCCAGAATTCTTCTGGGGGCAGGACCGTTGCGCGGTCTTCCTTTAATATCTCTCCCAATGAAAAGGGATGCAGATGATAGAGATGATATCGTCCTAAAAGGGAGTCGCCTCCCCGCTGATAGATGTCGAGACGTCCGCTGCCTGTGACCAGGATTTCAATGTCTTTTCCCTTTGCGTCATAGAGGCCCTTGAGAAACCGTTTCCAACGAGGGTATTTGTGAATCTCATCCAGGCTGATCCGAAGCTTAAGTTGTGGAAATGGATTGATGGCTCTTTGCCAGAAATCTTCCGGATGTTTAATGATGGCCTTCCGATGACTTTCGATATCCCAATTGAAATAGAAGGCATCCATCCCCACTTGAGCCAAAAGATGCCTGGCCAGGGTCGTCTTCCCCACCTGCCGGGGCCCTGCGATAAAGGCCATTTTGGACTCTTCTGATAGGAATCGTGCGACTTCCGAGGTGAGATACCGCATGTGAATAGTCTACATATATCTATAAAAATGTCATGACAATTTTTCATCATTATATAATATTGTCATATCTAATTCAATAGCCCGACTCGTCCTACAAGGAAACGGAAGAGTATCAAAGCAATTAGTAGAAAGAAATGGGGCTTGCAATATTGTGATATTTGAGATCATCTGATCCTATGGCTCGGAAACCACAAATTGCATATCCAGGAGCATTTTATCACACCATCTCACGGGGCAATGATGGCCAGACGATTTTCTTTGATGAAAAGGATCACCTGCGCTTTACCTTCTGATCCAAGAAGGGATTGAGCGTTTCGGACGCCTTCCCATCATTCAATGTGCAGCTCTTTCTTAAGATTCTCAGACAACCAGTGACGTATCAGTGTCTGATAGGGAATAGACTTGATCGTTGCGACCTTCTTAATGGCCTGAATTTGGAGAGGATCAATCTTAATCGAGATATTTTTCAAATGTCTTCTCCTTTTCCCAGAGATGATAGCCCTCCGCAGCTCAGTGTCCAGGCTCATTTCGATTGGTTCATCCACCATTTCTTTCAGAACTTTATGCTTGTCATAATATTTTGCTTCCACACCTTCATTTGAAACCATTTTCTTCATCTTCTTCTCACCCTCTTTTGTTTTTTAAATAATATCGTTTTTCACTGTCACTCATATCCCAACCCGTGATCACACGGGCAACACCTTTACGTTCCATGTTGAAGATTAACACGAGGTAACGGCCTTCAAGTGTAGGGCCCATAGCAGCATAATGTCCCCTCTTGGTCTTACGGAATAAAGGATTCAGTGCAAAGACTTCCTCTGCCTTTGCAGGTTCGATGCCATGTCCCAGAACGATATGCTGCGAGTTTCCCTCATCCCATTCAAACTCGGTAATCTTCATCGAATCGTTACTCCAAATAGTAATACATAATATTACAAATAAGGTATGCCGTCAAGAGGAAAGGTGGTAGATAGGTAATCCCTCAGTCTCGGGCGCAGTTGGATCGAAGTGGTCTCCCCTCCGAAACCTTGAAATTGCGGATCATTAGAGAGGAGGGAATCGGTGGTGGTACTGAAGGGGCCATTTTAAGGATATCTACGCCTTGGCTCTTCGCCCAAATGTACCGCTTCCCATGGTCGGGTCTTATCGACAAGTTTTTTCCGGAGAGACCACCCCGAACCTGGGGATAGGATCTCTGATCGTAACTGAGGGGTTCCACAGGCATTCGCTCTCTTCTTGACATACTTCCTTCTTTGTCATATGTTTTAGCCAGTATCCCAGACGTATGGTTTTTCTGATATAATATTTTCAAGTAAACAGAAAGGGGAAGAACGATGAAGCCACGTATTGTATCTGATTTTAATATCTGTGGGGGGGAGCCTTGCATAAATGGCACACGTATTCCTGTCCATATTATCCTCAGTCATCTTGCATCTGGAGAGGATTACGAGACTGTGCTTAAACATTTTCCAAGGCTGACAAGAGAAGATATTCTTGCGTGTCTTGAATATGCGTCTTTTCTGGCTACAGAAAAAATGACAACGATATGAAGATTATCGTAGATGAGAATGTGAGCTATGGCGTTGCTTTAGCATTGAGGGAAGCTGGGTACGATGTAATTGCAATAGCCGAATCTCCAACTTCAGGGATTGTTGATGAAGAAATATTTGAACTGGTTGTAAATACCTCATCAGTTCTGATAACAAGAGATTACCATTTTACAAACCCTTTGAGATTCCCTTCGGATAAAACAAGGGGGATCATTTATATTAGGCGTGGAAATTTGACAGTTTTTGAAGAGATCACATTAGTTCAGAAGTTTCTATCTATTCATTCTCATGGCGATTATTCAGGCAAATTGGTCACTCTATATAAAGATAGCGCAAAGATTCGATAGTAGTGAAGCAAGCAGTGTCAGGGCTACACTTTTCACTTCCAACGCACTTCCAACATAAATAATTTCTTGTTTTACAGACGTTATTCTATTATTTTAATCAGCGAAGGCTTTCCTCCGAGGTTTTACATTCAATCAGACAGAAAGGATTTCCTTTTTGAGTGAGATATTTTAGGGGACGTCCGTGCAGAACGTGCTTGACGTTGACAAGGATAGCACATAAGAAAGGAAATGGGGTCAGGAAATCGTGATAAAGTATTAACCTGGGTAGTGCGTTCAAAAGACGGGAGGGAAGATTCTCCATAGGCTCCAACTAACATTAGAAATAGTAAGCATACCGTTTAATAAACTTCATAACATATTCACCGCAGAGTCGCAGCGCGGCGTAGCCGCAACTAAATGAAAAGATGTCTCACACAGAGTTCGCAGAGATACAGAGGCAATTGAAGAAAATACATGTTTAGGGAGAATCGGGGAGATACCGATTCTCCCTAAGCCTCATGTCCTCGGCAAAATATAGGATTTGAAGTCTTGACGCGCTTACGGCGCTGAGTGCTTTCATTGAATTGGTACCCCCCGATTCGATAAAAATAAGGGACTCCTCTCTGGGTCCTCTGTGTTCTCGAGTGGAGCCCACGAACCTCTAACATGGTTCGGGACAGGCGGGCGTGAGATCATGACAATTTTGCGTTTTGCACTGAAGTTAGCCAATATTTCGAACGGCTAAACTGCTACGAATGTTGAGAAAATGTGGGAGTAAAAAACATGGATGGCCCCACTCTTCCTCCCTCACGAACTTCTGCCTTGTCATTTCTTACGTTTTTGTGTATTCTTTAATCAAAGGAGGAGCCTAACATGATTTACAGGGGCATAGCAAAAGGAAGAAATATCGAGTTGGATGAACCACTGCCTTATCCTAAAGGGCAGCCCATCCAGGTTTCAGTCGAACCCTTGACGGAGCTACCGCGTCAAGGCTCATCGGTGGCCATTCTGAAGGCGGTGCAAGAAGAACCACATCTGAAACAGGAAGATGTCGATGAATTGGAGCGAGCGATTGCTGAAGGAAAACTACCTGTGCAGCAAGAAGGCATGTTTAACGGAAAATAGGCAATGAATTTCCTCCTGGACACGACTGCATTTAGCGATCTAATGCGAGAACACCCGAAACTGGAAGCACGCTTGGCAACCGTTGCCCTTACTGACCGGGTTCTTATCTGTACAGTGGTGAGAGGGGAAATCCAATACGGGATTGAACGCTTGCCCACAGGCAAGCGGAGGCATGTCTTGGAAAGCAAGGTTTTCAAACTTTTTAGCGTACTCCCTTGTGAACCAGTGCCGGAAAAAGCTGGTGACTATTATGCCAAAGTGAAGTTGGCCCGCCAACTGAAGGGTTTGACATTGGATGAGAATGATCTTTGGATTGCCGCCACTGCCATGGCATTGGATGCGGTGCTCATAACCCGGGATAGCGACTTCGAACCTCTTGATGGATTGAAGGTTGATGATTGGACAAGATGAAGAAGGGCCAAAGGATTTCAAGTTGGCAGAACCGATGAAGAAATTATTGGAAACAGTCTCCTGAATTGCAATATCGCAAGCCTGACACCAAGACCGAGACAAATCCTTGGATCAAGAGTGAACTAAAAAGGGTACTACCACGCTTTTTTTACTAAAAGGTCGGGCATCGGATAATGCTTTGTGTTCAGGCAGAATATCTGGCCCCCAGTCTGCATGACTGTGGCAGCGAGGATAGCATCATTGATATCCAACCCGTGGCTTGGTTGCCAGCGCCGATACAACGCCGCCGCTGAATCAATGATCCTTTGGTCTATGGCCGCGGTCTTGAACTGAGAGAGAAATAAGAGTGTAGCCGTCTCCTCCTCCGGTTTCATGAAGAACACAATTTCCGCTCGTTGCATCGCACCCATCCACAGCTCGTTTTCCTCCGAGTCACGAAGGCGTTGCAGAAATCTCAGGGCTTTTTGGTCCCCTCGCAAATGCCAGATCAGGACGTCTGAGTCAACGTAGGTCCTCATTGCCAATTCCTTTTCATCGACTCTCGAAATGCCTTCCGAACCTTAACCACAGTCTCCCCTGGCGATCCCTTTCTGTGCCAAGCCCCACAGGTATGCTCGAATACGTCAAAGTCCTGATCCTTATCCACCTGAGCAGCGTATCTCTCAATTGCGCTCTCGATGATCTTCTTTTTAGATGTGTGCAGACGGCGAGCCAGAGATCCAATACGGTTCACCACAGACTCATCAACCCTTGCAGAAAGTATTTTATCCATCCAGGCCCTCCTTTCATACGTAAGAAATATAACGTAAGCTTATGAGACCTGTCAAGAACGAGTCTCGCAACACTGAAGCTCTCCGCTTGGCGCCCCTTCTTTTTCCTTGAAGATTCAGATTGACATTCCGAATTTTCATATTAAAATGGTGACAATCTAAGGATGTGTGGTGCCAGGCGGTGAAAAAGGGCAGGTTGAGAAAGGAAGTATTTTAAATCGCCGGGATAAATATGCTACAAACATCTTCCGGAGAGGGTGAATGAGAAACACGGTGTCTTTGATTTTTGAAAGCCTTCGACCAACACAATGGGTTAAAAATAGCTTTGTCTTTGCGGCTTTAATATTTTCTCAGAATGTATTTAATCCAAAGATGTTGGGGATGAGTATTGCTGCCTTCGCCATTTTCTGTTTCCTCTCCGGAGGTATCTACCTCCTGAACGATCTCATTGATATTGAAAAGGACAAGAAGCATCCTAAAAAATCCCATAGACCATTAGCATCTGGAAGATTAAGCCCAACGATTGCTAAGATGACCCTTATCCTTATCCTTGTTCTGTCTGTCACGGGGTCTTTTTTAATCATCAACATACCTTTTGGGGTTACAGCGTTAGGATATCTCGCCGTTCAGATTGCTTACTCTATTCTCTTAAAGGAAATTGTTATCATAGATATTTTTTCGATTGCCGCTGGATTTTTCCTGAGAGTTGTAGCAGGGGCAATGGCTATAGGTGTTCCGATTTCCTCCTGGCTTCTTATTTGCACTATTTTTATTTCACTTTTTTTGGGATTGGGGAAGAGGAGGCATGAATTTTTATTACTGGGGGAAGAGGCCAGAAATCATAGGGAAGTTCTTCATGAATATAATATTCATGTATTAGACCAAATGGTTAGTATTGTCACCGGCGGGACAGTGATCTCTTATTCCCTTTATACCCTTTCTCATGAAACCATTACCAAATTTGGTACGGAGAAACTGTGGTATACGATTCCCATCGTATTGTATGGAATTTTTAGATACCTTTACCTTGTTTATCGAAGGGAAGAGGGAGGAAATCCAGAAATAACCCTTTTTGAAGACAAGCCGCTTTTGGTAAGCCTAGCACTTTATGTTATTGTGGTAGGGATCATTTTATATTTTTGATTTCTTTCATGACGGATGTTTCACCCCCGGATAATAAAAATTCCCCGAGGTATTATACATGACGACATAAGTCTTAAACGGTTTGTCATTCCGGGTTTGACTAAGCCTGCCCTGTACTTGATACAGGGGAATCCAGTTTCTAAAATAATGGTTCCCTGCCTTCGCAGGGACGGCGTCTGGATTCCTGCTGGAGTTTACCCCGTACTTGATACGGGGCAGGAATGACGGCCTTTGCTTGGATTAATGTCGCCGTGTATAGGTTATGGTTATGGTTAGGGAGCCCGTTTGGGTGAACAACAAAGTGTCATGGTTATGGTTGGCGACGCTGGTATCGATGCAAGTCGAAAAGACCCGACCACGGGAAGTTCGCACAAAAAAGAAGCTTGAACATCCAGTATCAATAGACGAGCTTCGACCCGCTGCGCCAGCGCTTGCGCGGCGAGTACAAGCTTCGACAGCGATAAACATTAGTTCACTCGGAAGTATTTGAAACCCAAGACGTAACCCTATGACGAAACGGGCATCTCGTAGAGTCGAGTCTTCGACTTTACCCTTACCCTGAGACGAAACTTTTTTCTAGGTAATAGGAGTTTGAAATGATCAAATCAAAGGTTGTTGTCATCAAGACGAAGCCGGAGACCGTTCTCCATGATATTGAATGGGCTATGAAAGCCGCAGGGTTTGATAGTACTCTCTCCAAGGAGAAAGTAACCATCCTCAAAGATAACATCTCATGGCATTTCCCTTTTTTGAGTGCGAACACAACCCCCTGGCAGCTCGAAGGGACCATTCTGGCTTTGAGAAATTCTGGTTATGAAAAAATCTCATCCGTTCACAATGATACGGTGGTGACGAATGCCTTTAAGGGGCAGATTCTGAATAAACTTTCCCCTCTCTATAAGAAATATCAAATAGAGGAGAAGTATAATTTTATTCCAGAGGATATACAATGGGTTGACTACAAACCAAAAACAAGGATGCGGGTACTCGATAAAGTTTATCCTGAAGGCATAAAGATACCGGAATACTTTATCGGAAAAAATGTCATTCATCTCCCTACGGTTAAAACTCACATCTATACTACCACTACAGGCGCAATGAAGAACGCCTTTGGCGGACTTTTAAATACGAAGCGTCACTACACCCATAGCGTCATTCATGAAACCCTTGTTGATCTTTTAGCGATCCAGAAAGAAATTCACTCAGGGATTTTTATAGTGATGGATGGAACGATTTGTGGGAGTGGACCAGGACCCAGGACCATGCTTCCGTTTGAAAAGGATTACATCATGGCGAGCGCCGACAGTGTGTCGATTGATGCGGTGGCAGCAAAGATGATGGGTTTTGATCCGATGAGCATTCCTTACATACGCTTAGCCCATGAAGATGGTTTGGGTGTAGGAAGGATAGAGGAGATTGAAATCATCGGCGAGGATCTATCAGAAGTGAATTTTGGATTTTCAGTAGGAGATAATTTTGCGAGCAGGGTAGGGGATATTTTTTGGTTTAGCCCGCTCAAGATGGTTCAGAGATTATTATTTAGGACCCCACTCGTCTATCTGTTTATTTTCGCCTCATTCCTCTACCACGATTACATCTGGTGGCCGATCAGAGGAAAGCGGATTCAAAGGAAGAGAGTTCTAAATACAAAATGGGGAAAGCTCTTCGAGAGTTATTAAGCAGAGCATAAAAATGTTTGCATTCACCGCGGAGTCGCAAAGAACGCTGAGAAAAACATTTTTGTTTGTCGGGAGATACCGACAAACAAAAAGCTCCTACCCCAACTGGAAAGATTTCTTGCCAAAGGCCGGAGGCTTATGGAGAATCGGTATCTCCCGATTCTCCATAAAGAATATCCTTCTCGGTGACCTCTGCGTCTCTAATGAGTCCTGCTCTTGCAGGACGAATGGGCGGTGAAAGTCCGATTTTAAAATGTAAACTATTTCATGTTCCTGGTAATATAACGAAACGGTAAGAGTCCAATGAGGGTTATCATATGAATTGGATCATATTGGGTATCGCTATTTTTCTCAATGCCCTCGCCAATATCCTGATCAAAGTTGGGGTGAGGGATAAGGTTGGTAAAATTGATGGTGGGATGATTTTTCGGGTCATCACTACGCCAGCAATCATCGGAGGTATCTTATCTTTTATTTTGGCTTTAGCTGCTTATGGATATATTCTATCGAAAATGAATCTTAGCATTGCGTACCCCCTCATGACCAGTATAGGTTTTATGATTGTCATCTTAGCCTCATGGCTTTTTCTCAACGAGATCATTACCCCGCTTCAGATCGTCGGATTTCTATTTATTCTTTCGGGCGTATGGATGGTGGCCAAGTGATTATCAAAATTGGTCTACCAATCCATACGGAGTACTAACCACCCCGATCCAACCACAACCGAGACTGAGGGATTACCTCTTATCTGCTTGACATATGCGACAATTGACGCTATTGTATTGTATGAATGTCGCCACATCACAAGGAGGCAACATGGAGCTATCGAACGTTAAACAGGTACTGGGACTGAAGGAAAAGATCAGGACCCACCTCGATTTGGTTAAGTTGGGCGGGAAGGGGATGTCCAAAGGAACTGTGGTCCGCCTGGCAAAGCATCTCTCTATTGGGCTCAAAGGGATAGCCCCGCTTCTATCCCTAAACCAACGGACGATTCAGAGGTTGAGTTCTGGGAAGGTCTTCAGTCGCACCGTCTCCGAACGGATACTTCGGATAGCCCTGGTGGTAGCGAGGGGAGAAGAAGTATTCGGAGATCGTGGACGATTCAATATATGGCTGAAAGAACCGAATAAGGCCATGGTAGATCAGACACCTCTCAGTCTCCTGGCTTCCGACTTCGGGATAGACATGGTACTCGAAGAACTCGGAAGGATCGAACACGGGATTATCTCTTGATGATTGTCTATCGAATCGTAATGAGTGCATACGCCCGCGACCTCTCGGGTGCCGGACCGAGGCTATATGGCGGACGCTGGAATCCAAAGGGTGTGAGTGTTATCTACACATCGGAAAGCAGAGCCTTGGCTGTCCTTGAGCTCTACGTTCACTTGAGCCGTTCAGTTATTCTGCCTGGCCTCAGCATAGTGTCTATCGAGATCCCTGACAGCGTATCCAGGAAGGAGATAGCCATGTCAGATTTGCCGAAGAACTGGCGTACTTACCCTGCGCCTCCCGAACTTGCCGCCATCGGCGCAGAATGGGTCAGGTCGAGAGAAAGTCTTCTTCTCCATGTTCCCTCGGCAATCATGCCGCCCGAACGCAACAGCCTCATCAATCCGGTGCATTCAGAAATGAGAAAGGTACGAATCATAGAGATTGAGGAGTATGGTCTCGATCAGCGACTGATTTCCTGAACCGCTTCGATTCATTGAAGGCTTCTGAGGGATCTTGATGAGGGTTAGCCATAATTCCTTTAAGTCATGAGAAGGGGGGGAGCTAATATTTTAAGGGTCAAATCCCTTCCAGATCGGAAATATTCCTTTGTTGCATTCGTTTTGATCTTAATTGCTTTTGGGACAAGGATTGCCTATCTATCGGCCCCGAGTTTGTGGCTGGATGAAGCGATCTCAGCTAATATCGCACGGAGTCCCCTGACCAGCTCTACCCAGTTTGCGAAGGGGGATCTTCATCCTCCTCTCTATTATTTGTTGATCCACTTATGGTCCTTGATCGGGCATGATGAATTTACACTCCGCCTTTTTTCAGTGATCCCCAATTTCTTGTCTGGAGTCATTTTATTTATCTGTGTTCGCCAGATGTTTAATCCCTCTATTGCCCTCCTCACGTTGATATTTTTTGCTATTTCTCCGTTTCAAATCCGCTACAGCCAGGAGGTAAGAATGTATTCTCTCCTCGGACTTTGGATAGTGTTCGTTCTATTTTCCGTTTTGCAATATCTAAAAAGTAAAAGCTGGGGTTCCTTATCGTGCTACATCATCTCCGCCTCCCTCGGCCTGTATACACATTATCAAGCGGTGATCTTTTTGACCCTCATTAACATAGCTGTCTTCATT
>Ga0256868_10001684_pt1 | contig 11829 bp, 12 predicted proteins | sample RVTome_13_FD_187341 | JGI IMG/M metagenome (GOLD analysis project Ga0256868, IMG submission 187341) | Soil microbial communities from uranium-contaminated site in the Upper Colorado River Basin, Wyoming, United States - RVT92D227 HiSeq ... | reverse complement strand
AAAGATATGGTTAGTAGGTTGGAGACAATGATACTTATGTCAAGCCTGAATTTAAATCCTCCTACTGCCAGGAGAATGATAGTATCATCCATAGATATGATTATTCATCTGGGGAAAATAGAGAATGGTAGGAGGGTTTTACTAGAGATAAGTGAGTTGATAAATAAAAATGAATCTATTGGCGGCAGTACGGTTTTGGAAGTGAAAGATATTTTTAGATATCAGGTAGAGGATACTGAAATGAATGATACCGGGTCCTGCAGTGGCAGTATCGTCTATACCGGTCATCTGCCGACATTTATGGATAAAATGAAAAGCCGGGGGTTTGATTTTAATTTTAGAGATGGAAATCTGGGATGAAATACTAATTTCTACTGCCTCGTTTCTTGCGATAATATTTCTGCTTTGTGGCTTGAAAGGAGCAATTTCCGCATTTGGCCTTAAAGCAAAAACTATAAGTGGAAACAGGAGTTACAGGGAAAATAAAGCAGTAAAATTTCTTATAAACATATACAGGAACAGCAGGAAGATACTTTCAGTGCTTATTTTTATTGTTCTGGCCCTTGCTTTTTATTTATTATCAGGAAATTTTATTTTCAGTTTATTTATTAGTATATGTCTGGAAATTTTTATATTCGACATGTTAAAAGGACTTGAAGGAAAAAGGAAGGATTTACTTCACAGTCAGCTTGTTGAATTTATAGGCAATATGACAGTAATGTTAAAAGCGGGGAAAACGGTAAGAAATATATTTAAAGATTCTATCAGCTGGTTTAAAGAGCCTCTAAGTGTCTATCTGCTGGAAATAGCGAATGAACTTGAACTCAATACTACTCTAGAAGAAGCTTTGAATAGATTTTCAGAAAAATGCGGGAGCAGGGAAGTTGACCTTCTGACCAGTTCTTTGAAGATTAATAATAAAATAGGAGGAGATTTGATATCCATACTGGATAATATAGCAGACAGTATGAGAAATAATCTTAAATTAAAATCACAAGTGAAGACAATGAGCCTGCAAAGCAGGTATTCCGGGAATATTATTTCCATATTTCCTATTGTTGTTCTTATTTTATTATATGTTTTTATGAATAAAACCATACTGGATTTTTTTTCTACCGGTATGGGAATTATTTTACTATTCATAGGCGGCATTCTGGAAGTTGCAGGAATAATAGCAATAAAGAAAATTACCGGTACGGGGGAGTGACAAAGGCTAAGGTATGCTTATATATTTAATTATATTCTCATATTATTTGTTTTTGTGTTCTGGAATATTCTACCTAGTCAAAATTAAAGGATATTACCAGGCTGGGAAAATTAGAAATTATCCCGCAAGAAAAAGGATTATCAGCAGGCTTATAAATAAAATGAATTTAATTTCTCATAAAATTGGAGGGGTTCTAATTAACAAGCACCGCTTTGAGACCAAAAAGGAGGATAGAGAGATTTTAAAATTATTGGAATTCGAAAATAAAATATCTCTTACTCCGGGTTCTTTTGCAGGGTATAAGATAATTTTTTTTGTTTTATTTATGACTGCAGGAGGTTTTATTGGTAATAATCTAATAAATTCAGCTATTTTTGGCATCACAGGAGGAGTGGCAGGTTATTTTGTTCCAAGTCTGCTTCTCAAAAATTTTAAGTACGCAAGACAGAAGGAAATAGACAGAGATTTACCTTATGTTATTGACCTGCTGGCAGTAGCCACATTATCCGGGCAGAATATCTATAATGCCATAAAAGTTGTAATTGAAAAGTATAAGGGAATTATTTGCAAAGAGCTTTCGAATTTTATAAAAGATGTTGATATTGGTATTGGCAAACTTCAGGCTTACCGGAATTTAATGGATAGAAGCAGCTCGGAGGATTTTAAGAGTTTTATTTTTCTTTTAATTCAGGCAGAGAGGTATGGTTCTTCAATAAATGAAATATTAAAACAGAAATCTAAATATATGAAGTTTGAAACATACCAGAATATGGAAAGAAAAACCAGAAGGACAACTATACTGATATTGTTCCCGCTGGTCTTTTTAATTCTGCCCTCTTTTGTATTGTTAGTAGGAGGACCGCTTATGTTTTCTATAGGGGGGAATTTTTTACAGTTCTAATTTTCAGCCTTAAAATTAAACACCCTAGATATATATTATCTAGGGTGTTTGTCTAGGCGTCCGTAAAACTATATTGACTTAAATAGTTAATTTATGAATACAGTAGTTACCACTCTTCTACCTCCACCATCAATTACTCCAATTCCGATTTTGGAATATACAGACCTCAGGATATTTGCCTTATGGGTAGGGCTTGCCATCCATGCATTAGCGAAGGCTTCGGGAGTTCCACTGGAGGCTGGTGAGGATTGACCCAGGTTCTCTCCGGCATTTACATACGACACTCCATTTTCATGGAATATATTAAAAATATTTCTCCCATCGGGTGTATAGTGTGAAAAGTAAGAGTTGGCTATCATATCGTTACATCTTGATCTGGCGATATCTGTTAGCATTTGATTTGGCTCTAATGCCCCAAGTCCGTTTGACGCTCTTATGGTATTAATAAGGTAAAGCACTTCTTCTTCAAGTTCACTCAGGTTTGCGGTTGATTCTATCGGAGCAGTTGCGACTTTAATAGCTTCACTGTTTGTGGTGTTTCCCAGAACTTCTGCTTTGTATTCTTTGTTTATGCTATTTATTTCTTTGTCAAGGTTATCTGATATCTTGGATAATATTGTTCCTGTATCTATACTGTTATTTTTAATAGATACATTTTCCTTTATTATTGATGCTTTCTCTATATCTTCTGTCTTATATGCACTGCTTTCAGTAAAACTGCTGTCTATATTTGCAGATTTAAAGCTAAAGGCACTGGAAAATGCAATGGTTGCTACCAATGCCATTACCAGTGTTATTATCAAAGTTATTTTTAATTTAACTCTCATTAGCTTTCTCCCAAAAAAAAACCATCTAACCTAGAGGCTAGATGGCTTACTATTTCACATTGAAAAAGTAATAGCCGGTTGCACTACTGGCTCGTTACATCCCAAAGTGCCCAATTAGCGGAATGTAAGTCATAGCCTCTATTACTAAAACGAAATCTAAATTTTCAATAAAACTTATAATTAATTGTTCAACTATTATGTTAAGTCTTTTAGATACTAATGTCAAGATAATTTAATAAATATATTTAATTATACATTTATTAGATTTTTTAATTATTGATAAACAAATAAAAAGTCTCAACGGTAAAAATTAAAAAAATTCTTATTAATTTTAATTTATGTATTTACACAATAGCATAATTGTGGTAAATTATTATTGTAGCAAATGTATAAATGTGCAAAACAATATATAATTTTTAGGGGGAGGTGATAGCATTTTATATTTAACTTTTATTTTTTACGAAAGGAGGTGAATAAAATAGGATTAAAAAAGAAAGGCTCCAGAATAAAAATTTGGTGCCAGAAAGGTCAATCTACTCTTGAATATGCATTGGTTACGGTGATTGCAGGAATAATAAGCGCAATCTTAATTGCAGTAGGGAAACCTCTAATAATAGATGTTATTTCGAAAGTATTTGGCAAAATAGCTTCTATGGTTTAGAAACCTGTGAAAAAAAATTATTCTCTGCAAATTAAAGAAATGGGGAACAGTCTTATATTAAAAGTTATGTTAAGGACAAATAAGGACAAAAAAAAATTAAGAATATTAACTGGTAGATCAGAAGGTCAGGCTTCACTGGAATTTATTCTTGTTATTCCTTTTCTGGTTTTAATAATTTTGACTGTTTCCCATTTTGGATTACTGATTTATCAGAAGAATATATTAGAACAGGCGGCCCGTGAAGGAGTAAGAGTAGTAGCTACTACCAATTCTAACCAGGAAGCTCTTACATGTATAAGGAAGGTCTGTTCAAGCCTGGATCAGGATAAGCTCAATATAGAAATTAGTCCGGAAAATGGAGCTTCCAGAAGAGTTGGGGATATGGTTGAAGTAATTATTCTATATAAATGTACCGGTATTTCCCGCTTTCTGGAAATACTTTCAGGGAGGGATATTTTAATAAAGGCTAAAAGCAATATGAGGATGGAATGCTGCTAAAAAATTTAAAAACACAAAAAAGAGGAAATATTTCTTTTTTGACTTTAACTGCGGTAATAATATTTGCAGTTTTATTTCTGCTTATTTTTGATCTCTGCCAGGTTTTTATAGCAAGAGAGGAGACAAAGAAAGCTTCTGATGCAGCTTCACTGGCAGTTGCCCAGAATCTATTATTTTTTGAAAATCTGGATTGCAATAAGATGGCTGAAGAGGTAACCCAGAGAAATAACTGCACTCTTGTTGAATGCAGACATGACTATGATGAGGTACAGGTCACTGTAGAAAGGAAACTTGATTTTATTCTGGTAGACAAATTAATTTCAAAATGTAGCGTCAAATCGACCTCCAGGGCAAAAGTAATATATCCATGGGACGGGCAATTTGACTACTGTGACACGTATGAATTTGTTTATTAGAGTCTTTTAATTTTTTTTTACAAATAGCTTATAAAGACAGGGGGATTTATGAATTACGTCAATAATATATATTTACTTGGAAATCTAACCCGGGACCCTGAAATCAAATATACAAATGAAGGGATAGCCATTACTGAAATGGGGCTCGCTGTAAATAAGAGGTGGACTGATAAAAGCGGAAAAGAGTCTGAAACGGTGGATTTTTTTAATATTACCACCTGGAGCAATCTTGCCGAAAACTGTGCTGCGACATTAAAAAAAGGAAACCGTATCCTGGTGAGCGGCCACCTTAACTTAAGGAGCTGGGAAAACAAAGAAGGAAAGAAATATAATATAACCAGTATCACAGCAGATGTAGTTGCAGCAAGCCTGGAATTCATCCAGATAAGCATTCTGGAGAAAAATGATATAGAAACAGGCGAGAAAGATAATTCAAAAAAGGATAAAGTAAAGTCAAAGATTTCATAAGATTTGAAGTAAGTCCGATTGATTTATAATAAAAGAAAGTCTCCAATATTCTGGAGACTTTCTTTTATTATAATGTAAAAAAACTTTTAAAAAAAATTGAAATACTAATAATATAATAACAGAGGCTTAAAATTAAGCTGCAAGTATTTGATTTTATTTAAAGCAGTGGTTAATATTAATTTTTAATGTTAAGGAAAAGAATTGAAGAGTTCTAGAGATTTAAAACCTGATGATGTAATAACCTTTAAGAAACCTCATCCCTGTGGTTCTAACGAGTGGTTATTACTGGAGGCAGGCAGCCAGCTGGAGCTTAAATGTGTGAAATGCGATAGAAAGATTATTCTCAGCAGGAAGGAATTCGAAAAAAGATATAAATCTAAATCAAACCGGTTATAGTATAATTATTCAAACTATGTCTAAGAATAGAAAGGTACCGTAGAGTGAGTTTTAGGAAATCAGATTATGAGAGTTATGATTACAGTAAGTTCTGGGAAGATAATAAGAGATTGTACGAGGATATAGCTGAAAGGCTTGCTTTAAGGAGACTTCTTACGGGAGTCGATAGGGAAAACAAGCTGTTTTTTGATATAGGTTGCGGTTATGGCAGGATGTTTAATGAATATAAGGATTTTGAAACTGTGGTGCTGGTTGACTATTCAATAAATAATTTAAAGAATGCCAGAAGCCGGATAAAAAAATTTTTAAAAGATGATCCGGAAAAACTGTCTTCAATACATTTTATTGCTGCAGATGCAACCTCTCTTCCGGTAAGATCCGGCTGTGCGGATATAATATTAACTGTAAGGGTGGTACATCACCTGGATAATCCTGAAAAGTATTTTAATGAAGTTACAAGAATACTTAAATGTGGGGGATTATATTTTTTAGAGTTTGCCAATAAAAGAAATCTTAAAAATATGTTAAGGTCTTTTACGGGTAGGGTGGATATATCTCCGTTTAATTTAATACCCTCCCAGGTAGGTGAGACCATACTGAACTTCCACCCTAAATATATATCAAGTCTTCTAAAGAAAAGGAATTTTATACTAAAAAAATCAATAAGTGTTTCCAACTTTAGACTTAATCTTTTAAAAAGGTTTCCAGGCACAAAGACTCTCATAGTCTTTGAAAAAATTTATCAAAAGTTTTTCTCCTTTATTCTTTTAGGACCCAGTATTTTTTTAAAAAGTATTTTAAATGAGTCCAAGCCCAAAGGTACCAGTAGAAATAGAAGGGTGAATCTGGAAGATATTTTAATCTGTGCTTCCTGCGGAAAAGCCAGCCTTATTTTTAATAAAGATGAAATTAAATGCAGAAATTGCGGCAGCACATTTATAAAGGAAAATGGAATATATAATTTTAAAGTAGAAGCTTAAGCATCCTTTTTATATTGATTTTTAAGGTTCTTGTAAAAGACCGGGTATCCTGTTACAATTATGATACAAAGTTTTATTTCAATCTTTGATAATATTTTTATAAAAAATTTACAGGGAGTAAATTTTACAGATGGCAGAGAAAATATATTCTGAAGGTGTTATTTCAAGATTATCTCAATACCTAAAATATATAGTGCAGCTAAAAGAACTGGGTAAAAGAACTGCAACATCCAGGGATATAAGCACCAGTACGGGGATTAATAGTGCAGAGGTGAGAAGAGACTTAATATATTTTAGGATAAAGGGCAAGAGAGGTGTCGGATTCAATATTAATGACCTCATCAATTCATTTAATAAGATTTTGGGATATAATAGAGCGGTTCGTATTGCCTTAATTGGTGCAGGTAATCTGGGTAAAGCGATTTTAAAATACAAGATGCTGGAAAGATTTGGGTTTAAGATAGAAAATGTTTTTGATAATAATCCGGAAGTGATAGGTAAAGTTATATCGGGGTCTGAAGTACTGGATATAAGCCAGGTAAAGGATGTATTCAAGAAAAAGAATATAGAAATATCAATACTGGCTGTTCCTCCTGATTCTGCACAAAAAGTTGCGGATATTTTAATTGAAGCCGGCGTTAAAGTAGTGATAAATTATACTTCGGTTCCCGTTAAGGCTCCTCCAAATGTGAGAATTGAAACGACGGATCCCATTGAAAAGTTGCTACACACTCTGTATTATTTGTCTCATACCGGGTATGCAGGATATAAGTAATTTACTGGAAATATAGAAAATAAATAAGATATGAAAAAAGCCAAGGGTTGTTTTATTACCATACTGATTATTTTCGTACTGGCAGTGTTTGTATTCCTGTGTATCTCTCTTATGGATTTAAAACCAGGCGGAGATGGCAAGGATATATTACTGCTTGGTATAGACGAAAGAGAAGGAAGTGAAGATTTAACTGATACTATCATTATTTATCATATCAGCAGCTGGGGAAAGAAAGACAGTCTTATTTCCATTCCCAGGGATGTAAGAGTTCAGCTGGAGGGATACGGATGGAATAAAATTAATGCGGCATATAAATTCGGCGGAGATGAAATGATAAGACAGGAAATATATAAACTTACCGGTATTGAGATTGATAGAGTAATGGTTATAAATTTTAATGGATTTAAAAATGTAATAGATATACTTGGAGGAATTCAGATAACAGTAGAAGAGTCTCTCCATGACCCATTGTCTGGAGCGAATTTTGACCCTGGAACTTATACTATGAACGGTGAGGAGGCTCTTTCATTTGCAAGGTGCAGGTCAACTGAGAGAGGTGATCTTGATAGAGTAGACAGGCAGAAGTATTTGCTAAATGAAATAATAAAACAGAAACTTAATTTTTCCATAATCACTAAAGCTTCTGATATTATTAAAGTTTTAAATAAAGAAACTAAGACTGATTTTACGATATGGGATTTTGGTTCCATAGGATTTGTGTTATTATTTTCAAATAAGGATATAAACTGGCTTACAATACCTACAAAACCAGCTGATATAGATGGTATAAGCTATTTAATTGCAGATAAAGATGAAGTAGCAGATTTTTTAAGTGATCATCTAAAATAAAAGCCTGCTGTAACAGTAATAGAATTATACGGTTTTTAAAAGTAAATAATAGATAGTACAATATCTATATTTTTAAAAGAGAAATAATATACAAATTTACCAAGGGAGATATTAGTGGCTAGTGATAGGGATTTAAGCATAGCAAATATTTCGTCTCTAACTGATAAGGTTGATTTTTTACTGCAGGTTTCAAAAAAATCCAGGAAGCTTGATTATTTTATAAAAAATAATGTACCTACAGGTGAAAAAAACTGGTTAAGTGATTTAAAAAGCTGGAAGCTTAATAATAAGTGGCTTTTAAAAATTTCGGATATCTGTCTTAAAGATTACGACCAGGTTTTTTTTGACTGCGGTGAAGAGCTGCTGGATCTGAATGATTCAAAAAATTATCAGACTTTCAGGGAAAAAATATTAGAAGAGTTAATGTAGTTATATTGCTTATTTACCTGATTATGCTGGTGGGAAATATGCTTAAGTAATTTTTATTAATATTTTTATCAGAGGAGCAGTTATGATTCCCAGATATACTACAGCAGAGATGGGCAGAGTATGGAGTGAAGAAAATAAATACAGTAAGTGGCTTGAGATTGAAAAAGCAGTGGCCAGAGCACAGGCAGATCTAGGCTTCATTCCTAAAAAAGCTGCAGATGACATAAATAAAAAAGCCAGGTTTGAAATTTCAAAAATAAATGAAATTGAGGACAAGACGCAGCATGACGTAATTGCTTTTCTGACCAATGTATCTTCTTATATCGGGGATTCATCTAAATATCTCCATTATGGGCTAACCTCATCGGATATTGGAGATAGTGCTCTTTCAATGCAGATGCTTGAAGCGACAGATATAATCGAAAGGAAAACCAAAAAGCTGCTGGATGTTTTAAAATCCAAATCCAGGAAATACAGCCACACGGTTATGGTGGGCAGGACGCACGGTATCCATGCGGAACCAACTACTCTGGGGCTTAAATTCTGCATATATGCTTTTGAGACAGCAAGAAATCTTGAAAGGATAAGGCAGGCCAGGGAAAATATTAGATATGGGAAAATATCCGGTGCTGTTGGCACCTATGCCAACACCTCCCCTGAGATTGAAAAAAAAGTCTGTGACATTCTGGGCTTAAAACCATCCCCTGCATCTACCCAGGTCCTCCAAAGAGACAGGCATGCACAATTGGTTTCCGCTCTGGCAATTTGTGGGGCTACGCTGGAAAAAATAGCTCTTGAGGTTAGAAATTTGCAGAGAACTGATGTTAAGGAAGTTGAAGAACCTTTTAGCAAAGGACAAAAAGGGTCTTCTGCTATGCCCCATAAAAAAAATCCTATTATCTGTGAAAGAATATGCGGACTGGCACGGGTTCTAAGATCAAACACCATAACTGCCATGGAGAATATTGCATTATGGCACGAGAGGGATATATCGCATTCTTCAGCGGAGAGAATAATTATTCCTGACAGCTTTATGCTGCTTGATTATATGCTTGAAAAGACAGTGTTTGTGATTGATGGCTTGAATGTAATCGAATCAAATATGAAAAGAAATTTGATGAAGTACGGAGGGATTATTTTTTCACAAAGGGTGCTGCTGGAACTTATAAAAAAAGGGATGGCAAGAGAAGAAGCTTATATTATTATTCAGAAGGCAGCTCTTGATGCATGGGACAGCGAAGGTAATTTCAAAGAAAATCTGATGAAAGAAAAGAAAATACTGTCCTTTTTAAACAGGGATGATTTAGAGGGATTATTTGATGTCAAATATCATTTAAGATATGTAGATGAAATTATCGGTAGATTAAAAAATATTAAAGTATAAGAAATTTATTCTGATTAAGAATCAGTTTTGTATTTTTAAGTTACAGTAAAGATAAGGAAAATAAAGGAATGATGCAGCGGTTTTACCGGTGTATTGATAAGAATTTTGAATATTGCTACTACACTGAAACTTCCAAGCCACTCACCACAGCGGAATTAGAGATACTCAAATGGTTAATTGCAGAAACATTCGAAACAGAAAATTTTAAATGGAAATCATTTCTTGATAATGGAAAACAAAATGTGATTGAAATTGGTCCCAGGCTGAACTTTGAGACTGCTTTTTCCACGAATGCAGTTGCTATCTGCCACGCATGTGGACTGGAAAAGGTTATCCGCATTGAATTCTCGAGACGATATATGGTGCCCAAGGGAACTGACCGGCTGCAATTTATAGACACACACTATGACCGGATGACTGAATGTGTATACTCCAGACCACTGGAAACATTTGAAATAGGAATTATACCGGAGAAAGTATATGCGATACCCCTGATAGAGAACGGCATCGAGGAGCTTAGGGAGTTCAATCAAAAAATAGGTCTGGGAATGGACAAGTGGGATATTAATTTCTATTATGATCTGTTTGTGAATAAAATTGAGAGAAATCCTACCAGCGTAGAATGTTTTCAGCTGGGGCAGGCAAACAGTGAACATTCCCGTCACTGGTTTTTTAAGGGCAAACTTATAATTGATGGTAAAGAAATTACCGCAACCCTGCTTCAGATAATAAAATCTCCACTGATTGCCAATCCTTCGAATAGCATAATAGCATTCAAGGATAATTCAAGTGGTATCACCGGTTACGAAGTCTGGACCATTATACCGGAAAATATTGGAACCTGTTCTCCTTTTCATATGCGGCAGTTTACCTATCATCTTATATTTACTGCTGAGACCCATAACTTTCCCAGTGGTATAGCACCTTTTCCGGGGGCTGAAACGGGAACCGGCGGAAGGATAAGAGATGTTCAGGCAACAGGAAGAGGAGGTCTGGTTATTGCCGGTACAGCAGGATACTGCACCGGGAATCTAAACATTCCCGGATATGTGATTCCCGGAGAAGATGATAAATTTACATATCCCTCAAACATTGCTTCTCCACTAAAGATCATGATAAGGGAAAGCGATGGTGCGTCAGATTATGGAAATAAATTCGGCGAGCCTGTAATCCAGGGTTTTACCAGAACATTCGGCCTGAGGCTGCCCGGCGGCCATCGGCGGGAGTGGGTAAAACCAATTATGTTTACAGGCGGTATTGGACAGATTGATCATCGCCATATAAAAAAAGAAATACCTGAAAAGGGCATGAAAATAGTACAGGTCGGTGGGCCCGCTTACCGCATCGGTATTGGTGGTGGTTCTGCCTCCAGTATGGTTCAGGGAGAGAACAGGGAGGAACTTGACTTTAATGCTGTTCAGCGCGGGGATGCTCAGATGGAACAGAAGATGAACCGGGTAATCAGAACATGTATTGAAATGGGTGAAAGTAATCCTATTATGAGTATCCATGACCAGGGTGCCGGCGGGCCATGCAATGTTCTAACCGAGCTGGTGGAGCCGGCAGGGGGCAGGATTGAAATCCGGAATATACAAGTGGGCGATAAAACTATGTCAGTACTTGAAATATGGGGCGCAGAATACCAGGAACGCAATGCTTTTCTTATTAAACCGGAACATTTAAAGGGATTTCAGGCTATATGCCGGAGAGAGAAGGTTAATTCAGAGGTCCTTGGAGAAATTACCGGTGACGGACGGATTGTAGTTCATGACAGCTGGGATAATTCCAATCCTGTTGATCTGAATCTTAATAAAATCTTAAGTAATATTCCCCAGAAAACATTCAATCTGGAAAGCGTGCCGGAGACATTGAAGCCGCTGCAGCTGCCTCGCGATCTTTCAGTTGAAAAGATTCTGGAGCTTATATTCAGGTTACCTTCAGTTGGTTCCAAAGGATTTCTGGTAAGAAAAGTTGACCGCAGCGTGACCGGACTTATTGCACAGCAGCAGTGCTGTGGCCCGCTGCAGTTGCCTCTTTC
>Ga0256868_10001682_pt1 | contig 11837 bp, 12 predicted proteins | sample RVTome_13_FD_187341 | JGI IMG/M metagenome (GOLD analysis project Ga0256868, IMG submission 187341) | Soil microbial communities from uranium-contaminated site in the Upper Colorado River Basin, Wyoming, United States - RVT92D227 HiSeq ... | reverse complement strand
CGGGAAAAAAGGCTATTTTAGAATAGCATACTGTGTGCCAATGGAAACGATATTAAAAAGCAGAGATGGATTTCTAAGAATCGGGAAACGTTACATGATGAGTTGAAGAGTGGGCATTGCAAAATTGTTTAAATATCTCCCGATTCCCAAGGAGGCGTGCTATGAAGACATTACTATTATTGATCAATCTGCTGTCTGCAACCATAGTAGTTTCTACGCTTGCCCAAGAGAAATTCGAGACGGATATCATCAAGACATCGGTAGGCGACTTGAAAATCACTTTCATCGGTCATGGCACATTGATGTTCAACCTTGAGGGAAAGGTGATCCACGTAGATCCTTTCAGCTATGTGGCTGATTATAATACTCTCCCTAAAGCCGATTTGATCCTTTTGACCCATGAACATATGGATCACCTCGATTTGAAGGCCTTGAATCTGGTGCGAACAGAAAAGACGGTGGTGGTATTGACTGAGACATGCTCAAAGCAGGTGCAGAGGGGTATAGTCATGATAAATGGTGATGCGAAGATAGTTGAAGGATTTAAGATCGAGGCTGTGCCGGCCTATAATATCATCCATAAACAGGACAACGGCCAGCCTTTTCACCCGAAGGGGATTGGCAACGGTTACATCATCACCTTCGGTGACAAGCGAGTCTATATAGCAGGCGATACGGAGAACATACCAGAGATGAAAAGTCTGAAAAATATTGACATCGCTTTTCTGCCAATGAACCTCCCCTACACGATGACACCTGAGATGGTGGCTGATGCAGCAAAGACATTCAAACCTAAAATCCTCTATCCTTATCACTTTGGTGAAACAGATACGTCTAAGGTGGTGAATCTGTTGAAGGGAATCCCAGAGATCGAGGTCCGCATCCGAAAAATGAAATAGAGATTGGTTAGGGACCTCATCCCACTTTCTGTCCTAAATATCCTGTCAACTTACCTCTTACCTACAGATTTGTTATTGAGGAATCATCTCAGGAAGACCTGGCAAAGTGGTGGTCATCCATTTAGTACTGTCCTTCCCAATCAAAAACATATCCCCAATCATGACAAATGGCGGTTTTCCACCTTGAGCCCTGATCATGGGATGAACTGCATATACCTCATTCTGCAGAATGGTCCACTCCATATAGTCCCGCTCGTGTGGACCTGCAGTGATATATGGGGCATCTCCATAAGACAGCCCTACAGCATGGCCCAACTTGTCACACTCAAAACCCCATTCACTGACCAGGTCTTCAATCTTTTTCCCAGCCTGGATGATCTCAAGTCCAGGTCTGAACTCCTGTACGATCATCTGTCTCAGCTCATCACATAGTGTGAACATCCTCTTATAGACGCCTTTGGGTGTCTCCCACCAATAAGCTCGTATCATTTGAGCACCATATCCCAGCTTTCTGGTAAATTCCGGTGAGAACGTTACTGGATTTGGCCTCTGTATAACCGTCGGCCCAGGAAAGTAAGGGTAGGCCATTTCCGGACGGCTGTGGATTAAAATAATCCTGTCGCCTATGCCATGAGCTTCCAGCACCTCGTTAACTATATTGGATGCCTTCTCTTCAGTTATCCCAGGCTTCAAATGAGTTAGGAAGATATAATGTGCAAGGTCCGAAATACGCATAGCCTTCTCCATTACAGCCAGTTCTTCGCTGCTCTTAGGGCCGCGAATTTCACCAAACAACCTGTGTGCTTCCACAAGCTGAACATCAGGGCACAACTCTGCAAAGGTTTGATAATCTTGAACTGGCCAAAAACGAAGGCTATCTATTCCAATCCGACTTTTTTGTAATTTGAGGCTAATGATCTGTTTCGCCAAGTCTGCTGACAGATTAGCCGACGAATAGATATTTCTTGCTGGCACCCAGCAGCCTTGTTTGACGAGTGACTGCCCGGTTATACCGGTGTTACTTGGAATCAACAGAATTGGCTCTCCCTCGACTGGGAAAATAAGGGCATTCAGTTTGCTACCCCATATTCTTGTTAAATAGTGAACCGGTACACCCAACTGGGTGCCTCCATAGACGATGAGAGCAGTAAGCCCTGTTTCCTTCAACTTTTTTTGAAGAAGTGACCAGCGACGTTCTTTCTCTTTCAGACTCAGCTCTGGCTTCGGTTGTTGTGCCCTCATGTTCTTCTCTCCTCTACGACTTATTCTTTTTCAAGTCTATTCGCTTAGTTAAGCTCGAAATGGCCACTATATATCACCTGTTTGGGTATTCTGTCAAATCCCCGTATTGAATCAAAATGATTTGAAAAATTGTTAATAAAATAATAATAATGTAGTATTACCATATAAAAAATATAATATGTCGACTCAACCCATAGGGAATTTATTAAGCCGTAGTTTTGTTTTAACTTTTTTTGCCCAATTTTTTTTACAATCCATTTTTTATATTCTTATCCCCACCCTCCCAATCTATCTTTCGAGATCAGGATCTAATGAGATAGAGATTGGCATTCTTATTGGAATCTTTACTCTCTCTTCTATTGTCCTCAGACCTTTTGTCGGAAGAGCACTTCTAAGAACTTCTGAAAAAAGATTTATGATCATCGGCACCCTTCTGTTTGTTCTCACCTCCCTCGCCTATCTAATTGCTCCTCCTTTTTGGCCTCTGTTGGTAGTAAGACTCTTTCAAGGGGTTGGATTCGCATTCTTCCATACTGCGTCATTTACGTTGATCGCCAATATCAGCCCAGAGACCCAAAGGGGGCAAAGCCTCAGTTACTTTATTTTAGCTTCCACCATCTCCGGGGCCTTAGCTCCTCCCCTCGGAATCATCCTTATCAACCACTTTAGTTTCTCCCTCCTCTTCTTGGTCTGCTCAGGTCTGTCGTTATGCTCATTATTCATTACTACTTTATTGAGAACGAAACAAGCCGCTCCACCGAAGGATTCCTCCATTGATAGTGGCTCATTAATCAGTCGAGAAGCTCTTCCACCGTCCATCATTAATTTTCTTTCCTTCTCCGTCTGGGGAGCTTTAAATGCCTTTTTCCCTCTTTACGCAATCAATCATGGAATGGCCAATCCTGGACTCTTTTTTACCATTTTAGCCATTATACTTATTTTGGGCCGTTCGATCGGTGGGAAGATATTTGATCTTTATAGCAAGGAAAGAATCATCCTGCCTTGTCTTGCCACGGGCATCATTGCGATGATCATTCTCGCTTTTTCTAAAACGGTCCCAATGTTTATTCTTGTTGCAGTGGTCTGGGGGATTGGATTTGCCTTTCTAACCCCTTCTTTAGTTGCTTACGCTCTTGATCATGCAGGGTCTTCATCGGGTCCAGCGATGGGGACGTTTACAGCCTTCTCGGATGTGGGATTGACTTTTGGACCAGTGATCATGGGCATCATCCTCCATTCGACCAACTATCCGATCATGTTCCTCTGTTTAGCCTTCACCGGACTCATCAACCTCAATTATTTCTATTTTTTTGCAAGAAAACAGGGATAATCGTTACCTACATGGGCTAACTTTAGGTGAACAATAATAGGTGTAAAAGATGGATTGTTGACTGAGTTGAATTACTTTTTTCCAGGGTGCTTGTCTACCGTATCTTTAGAAATGACTGGTCTTATTCTTCTTGACGGAAGAGGAAGAATGGTTTACATGATCAAATATTATTTTGTCGCCCCCACATCTTAAATTGAGATGGCAAAGAAAGAGGAAATTCCTCAAAATACCCGGTCTGAACCAAACCTACATGGTGATGAAGTCTCAATCCCCAACCATAGTCATTATCGTTGGATCATGCTTGCCCTCTTATGGCTTCTCTACTTCTCCTTTGGCCTGATTACTCGTTCCATCGCTCCCTTAGTCACTCCCATACTTAAAGACCTTCAGATGAACTATTCCCAAATGGGGACGATCCTGGGATCATGGCAGTTGGCCTATATCCTTGTCTCCATTTTTGCTGGGACCATCATCGATAAATGGGGCATACGAAAATCTCTCTTTGCCGGAACCATCATGATAGGCCTCTCTGCCCTATTACGCTATTTCCCTGAAGGATTTACAGGGATGTTATTTGCTGTTGCTCTCTTTGGAGTTGGTGGCCCTATGATCTCCATTGGTTGTCCTAAGACAATTGCCGTATGGTTTCGAGGAAGCGATCGAGGAACAGCTATTGGGACCTATATGACAGGTTCCTATATCGGTATGCTCACCGCTCTCACGTTAACCAACAGCTTTGTCATGCCACTGACCGGATATTCCTGGAGGCTTACTTTTGTTTTCTATGCTTTGGTAGCCTTTACCATTACCCTCCTCTGGTGGTTCTTCGCGAGGGATGTCAGTTTATCTGTACCTGCTGAAAATCCAGGTATCACTGAAACTTTTATCAAACTTATGAGGATACGAAACGTTCAGATCGTCTTGATTATGGGTCTTCTCTCTTTTGCAATCCTTCATGGTTTTAGCATTTGGCTTCCCAAGATCTTAGAGGCGAAGGGACTATCTCCGACATCGGCTGGTTTCACCGCTTCGATCCCCGCTGTTTCAGGAATTCCAGCCCTTCTCACCATTCCTCGCGTTATACCTCCATGCTTTCGCCACCGTTTCGTCGCCTTATCCGCTTTATTAACAATACTCACATTACTTCTGACAGTGACCACATCAGGTCCCATCCAGATTGCAGGACTCATTCTTCACGGGATCACTGGATCCGGCTTTTTACCCATCCTCACCCTCATTCTGATGGAAACGCCTGGGGTTGAGCCAAGATTCATGGGGTCAGCAGGTGGACTCTTCTTCTGCATTGCAGAGATTGGCGGGTTCACAGGACCCCTCATCATGGGCTTTCTTGCCGATTTCACAGGCACCTTTCTCGCTGGTGTCATTTTCTTTGCAGTTCTGAGCTTAATCATTTTGGGTCTTACCTTTATGCTGAAAACCGAGGCCACAACCTAATCCATACTCTTATTTCTTCACTTCTTAGAATTAATTATTTTGGAAAATGGGATAAGAATTGATTCAAGGATAACGGTTCGATCCCAAAACCCTTTTAGTTATTAAAAAATAGTGTTTTTGTGATATTTTTACTTTAGAATATAGGAAAGGTATAGGAAGTGGTTGAATTCAATTCATTCTGAAAGGAGAAATGAATGATACAGTATAAGGATAGGCACAAATTGAGAAAACATGATTTTGACATCTTGAAGAAGTTTGAATTCAAGTATCTCCCGGTTGGGTTTAAATTCCTTAATGCAGAGAGTGACATTGAAGGATTGGAATTAGAGCGACTTGACAAGAGGATTGCCTGGTGCCAGATGCTTTTAGAAGCCCAGGGAGGGAAATCCTTCTATGCCACAGCAGAAAATCAGTTCTGCGAACCAGGCATCTTTCTGACAGGCCATGGTGAATTACCCCCTATTGCCTCTGGAGGCCGGATTGGACCAGCCTTCGAGATCTATACAGATGAACGCACAAACAGGCGAGTGTATAACTATATTTATCGTCTTGCGCCCGGTTCAGTTTTTTGCACTGCGTTTGCCCCGATCAATAAATTGACATTCGACCCGGACCTCCTTATCATCACCTGCGATCATATGGACCAGACAGAAAGGGTGCTAAGGGCTATTCAATATGACACCGGCGATCCCGTCATAAGCAAGATGACCCATGTCATGGGATGCAATTGGATGTTCAACTATCCCTTTGTTACAGGCAACATCAATTACCTTACCACAGGCATTTGTTACGGGATGAAGATGTATAAGCTCTATCCCCCCGGTATGCAGATTGTCTCGATTCCTTGGCATCATATCGACAGAGTGATGAGAAACATGAATGAGATGGTTTGGACTATCCCCGGGCACACAGACCAGAAGGAGGAGTTTTATAAAATTGCTCATGGAAGGTTAGGAATTGAGCAGATCATTTAACCAGGGGAAGAAGTGAGAATAATAATAGGAAGCTAACGAGTAATAATAAAAACATTTTTTTAATGGGCCTAAGTTTCTTCATACTTTCCCAACCGGAATGATATAAAGGGGTTCCTCCTTTATACCTAATACTTCCTGGATTTCTTTATCTCTAAAAGCTCCGATCATAACCGAACCCAAATTTAGAGAAATAGCCTGGAGTGAAACATTTTGCCCCACATGACCTACTTCCATATGAACATAGCGAAGGCCCCGCTGGCCATAATGGCCGGTTGTTCTATCGTATTCTGCGGCAATGATAATACTGGCCTGGGCCTCCCCAATCATCGTTTGCCCTAAGGCAGATTGGGATAATTTTTTCCGGATATCTTGCTCTTTTGTCATCTCAAGACTATGTCTGGAAGAAGAGTAATGATAGACCCCCGGTTCTAATCCTTCCACATCTCCCGCTACCAGATAGGTTTCTAAAGGATAGGTGGCTCCAGCCGAAGGAGCCGTCCTCCGATAAATGTTTCTGCCCGAAGCGGCCCAAAGGAGCTGGGAAACCTGTTCTAAACTTAATGAACCTCTCTTGTAGTCTCTGACTGACCTTCTTTTATTAAGTGTTTCTTCTATCGAAGTGAGCCCCTTTTCTTTCGGTTTTGGAAGTATAATATCTTTGGACACGTTCACCACCTTACATTTTCTTTACGCCTTCCCTAAGTCCTTTCCAATTACTTTCCAGAGAATTTCCTCCATCTCAGAAGATAGTTTGGTCATTCTCTCTCCCTCCTTTGATTTGATCCGAACTTCATACATGGTCTCGAGTTGAGGAAGGATTTTTTTCAGTTCTGGTGTTCTCTCTACTTTCTGGTTAATTAACCTACGCTGATCGAGAGCTCTTTCAAAGTCTTTCTTATCAATTGGAATGTTATAGAGTAAATTCAAAATCTCCATCAGCCGCAATTTACCCAAATAATCTTCTTCCAAAACAACATATTGGGGTAAAGAAACGATAAACAAGATCGTTTCAACGCCAAACTCTTGTGCTTTTTGGGTGATCAAAATGGTAATGGTTGTCGGACCCTGGTAACTACTTGGCAGTGCCCCCGATTTCTTTAAATCCTGCTCTGCTTCTCTCCCAATTGCTCCCCCATTGATAATTAAAGGTCTGGTGTGAGGTACCACATCATACATGCTCCCTAATAAAATATATTTCTTCACCTTGAGGGTCTTGAGAAGTCTTAAAACAGAATCAACATAAACTTCAGACAGGGCATGAGGCTCAAGAAGGTGAAGAAAGAGAAGATCATTTCCACTTTCTCTCTTAGCATAGCGTAGTGCTACATTTGGAACGGCTACTTTCCGAATACCCTCTTCAAGATAAAGATTTGGGCGATAACGGGTAAAATCGAAGAAGTGACCAGGTTTAGCGAGCCTGGCCAACTCCTTGGCTTCAAATTGAGTCTCTAATTCTCTCAGGACCATAGTTCCGACATTGTTCACATCTATCCAAGGATGAAGGATGGCAAATACATAAGGCTCATTCAATTCAGGTAAAGGTTCCTTTACCTGAAAAGCACCTATTCTCACTTTTTATACCTCCAATGGTTTCTTTTGTTAAGTATTATAAAAGAATATTAATATTTCTGGAAATATTTTTTTAGGCAATCCTTCATGACAGGTTCGTCATCCACAAGCCATAAAAATATTCCCCCCCCACCCAACCCTTCCCCCCCTCGAAAGACTGTGTCGTAATTGGATCAAGGGGAGAGAAGACTCTGAAAAACGGAACAGACAGACGGGTGAGAAAGCTTTAGAGCGGAACCTCCAAACAATTAGATTCAGAGGCCTCAACCCCATGAAAAAATTACCTTTTCAGCAACGAGGACAATTACCCATAACTCTAAAAATCCGCATTCTAAAGTTTTGGAACCCGACTGCCTGTTCCGTCCATTCGGCCCTCCATCCTATTACGACACAGTCTCCGAGGAGGAGGGGAAGGGTTGGAGTAACAAAATTATTTATGAGTAATTAGGTTAATCCCGTTGGAAATTCAAGCGGGGCATTATTTCTTATGAGATAGACAGTGGACAATTTTTGTCCAAACCCTAAGATTTTGTACAATTAGCTCTTTTAATGATGAGAAAAAGCTATGAAATCTGAAGATAAAAAATAATTCATCATATGGCACATTAAATGCAGTAAAGGCTTTGTAATGTTTAAGGAAATGAAAAATGTTGGAGGCAAAAATGGTCATTTGCCCACAATGCAATATCGAACATGATACCGAAGAAGAGTTTTGTAAGAAATGTGGTAAATTTCTTTTAATTGTAGAAGATCCCGATCTCGAAGAGGAGACAAAAAAAGAAAAACTCATTTGCCCTAAGTGCCAAGAAATTTATATAAAAGGGCACTATTGCAGAAAATGTGGGTCCCTTTTGATGCAAGGAACTCCATCTCAACAAACTGACGTCCGACCCTTCGAAAAAAAATCAATTAAAAGATTGTCAAAACAATGGTTGAGACTATTAGGGGAAAAGAAAGAATTGGAAACCTGTATGAATAAGTTGGAGACACAGCGGAATAGAATCTCCGGTGATGTCATCAATCCTTTATCTATTCGCTATCAGGATCGGTTGAAGTCACTATCACCCCGGCATCAAGAAATTGAAATAGAGCTTCAATCTATTAAGAAAAGAACATCGGAAGAAGTCGATGTTTTGGAAAAAGAGTTGAAACCCATACAAAAAAGGCTTGAGGAATTTCAATTTCTATATAAGTTAGGGGCTGTAACAAAAGATGATTTTGTTAGAGAAAAGAAGGAAATGAAAAAAGAAATTAAATCAAGGGAGAAAAGTTTAAGGAAACATCGACAGATCCTCTCTCTCTTACCCAGTAAGATGGGAGGGAGTATCGTTTCTCCTAGATTCGTAGGAAATTTGCTTCAGCCTTTCTCCTTTTTGATTGCAATTGGAATCATAATTTTATTGGGTGTAGGAGGGTATTTTTTCTGGCAGGGGAACTCTCAATCCAGCAAACCGATTTCAAAAGATATTGCCACCTCTCCTGCCTCACTACCTCCTTCCCCCAGTCTCTATACGGCTATCGAGAGTGATGAAATTGAAAAGATAAAATCTCTCTTTGAAAATATCAGACAGGCAAACCTTCAGAAGGACATTGACCTCTTTTTATCCTGCTTCTCACATGATTTTAAAAGCATAGAAGGAAAGCGGCTGGATACACTTAAAATGTGGGAAAATTACGATTATCTCATTCTCTCCTTTGATTTAAAGAACCATACAATAACAGGTAATACCGCCAATGTCAGGTTAGAGTGGTTGGTTAAAACTTCTAAAAAAGTTAGTGGGCAACGACATAACGGTAAAACCCTTCTTGACGTTATACTAAAGAGAGAAGATGACCTTTGGAAGATAAAAGAGATCAACCCTGTAAATTGAGCTTTCCAAATATGGCAGGAGGATAAAATGTTTTGCACAAATTGTGGTGCTTCCAATAAGGATCATGCTGAGTTTTGTGCCAATTGTGGGGAATCGTTTAGCGAGGTCCAAAAAGAGGAAAAAATTTCACGCGCGAGAGGATTCAATAATATCCCTTTCCTTAAAAGAGCCGGTTTTCTTCGAGGGCTTTATGATTTTTCATTCATTCAGTTTGTCAGTCCAAAAATAATGAAGTTTCTTTATTTCTTATCTATTCTATCCGCTTGTCTTATTGCTCTCCTTTTAGTCGTCGGAGGATTTAAAGTCTCAATGCTATTCGGGATTTTTTCACTGCTCATCGGTGCTCCCCTGGTATTCCTTTTAATCGTGATTTGTGCCAGGGTTCTCCTTGAAACGATTCTTGTAATCTTCCACATTGCTGATTATTTAGCAAACACAGGGATGGTCAATAAAGGTATTATCGAAAGAGAAGAAAAATTGGAATCAAAAGATGGCATTCAATGGAATATATGATTCGTCTTATTTCCTTCTTGATTAAAGCACTTAATTTCTGATGTAGTCATAAGGTTAATTTCGTCCATTCTCTACTTTTAACCTTCAATCTCTTTTCTCAATTTCCGTATGGTTTCTTCATAGTTTTCTGTTTTGAAGATACCTGTTCCTACGACGAAGATATTCCCACCCGCTCTTGAAACTTCTCTGATGTTTTCGATTTTGATCCCTCCATCCACTTCTATCTCTAAGGAGTAGTGGTTGCGATTAATGATTTTCCTCAACTGCTCAATCTTTTTTAAGGTAGAGGGAATAAAGGATTGCCCACCAAAACCAGGATTGACCGACATGATAAGAACCAAATCAATCTCACCAAGAACAGGATAGATGGTTTTTAATGATGTAGCAGGTTTGAGCACGATGCCCGGTCTTACATTCAACTGACGAATCTTCTTAATCATTTGCTTGAGATGAGGGCAGACTTCAACATGAACCGTAATCCAATCGCTACCTGCCTGAGCAAAGGCTTCAATATATCGTCCTGGTTCTTCAATCATCAGGTGGACATCAAGAGGCAAGGATGTCAATTTCTTCAATCCCTGAACGACCAGAGGACCAATGGTGATGTTGGGAACGAAATGTCCATCCATCACATCAACATGAATCACATCTCCTCCTGCCTGTTCGACAACCTTCACCTCCTCACCAAGGCGGCTGAAATCAGCTGATAAAATCGAAGGCGCAATCTTTTTCAAGTTAACCTCCTACAACACTTTAGACTATTAATCCAACTTTGCTGCAAACCAATTGTGATGATATTTTGACACCCATTACCTTCTTTCCTCTTTTTGAATGATCCGGAAAGTATCTTCGTAGATCCGCTCCCGTGGACCGATGGTAACAAGTTCGATCTGTCTAGGATCCTTGATCCTGTATATGATTCTAATAGAACTCACTCTGAAACTTCTTAATCCTGCAAGTTCCTCCATGAGGGCTTTACCCGAATAGGGGTCAGATAAAATTATTTTTAAGGAAAATTTTACCTTTTTCTTCAGAGAGGGATGCATTGTTCTAACAAGTTCTCGAATGGCACCTGGAACAACAAGTTTATACATTTCCTATCTTATCCTATAATTAACCTTGAACTCCGTTGAAGGCTCACCCCTGAACATAATTGAAGGGCTAATTAACCGAATAATTCTTCGAGAGTATAGAGTTTTGCCTTTTTCATCTTCAAGGCTCTTAGTCCCTTTTTGATCTCTTTCATTAAGGATAAATCCGATCGAACAGCGACTGTTTCCTTCAGGCTCTCAAACTCCTCTGGACTCACTAACACAGCAGCAGGTCGGCCATTCTTAGTGATCATAATCTCTTCGTCGGTCGCATTGACCGTGTCGATCAATCCACTTAGCTTCATCTTTGCTTCGGAGACAGATAAGGCTTTCATTACTTTGACCTCCTTTTTGGTTGACCAGAATTCAGGTTTATTTTAACGAATCGATTATGAATTGTCAAAATCTCCAAATGCCTCTTAAACGAGGAGGCGGGGGCGGTATTTACAATACTCCCCTTCTTCTTTCTATCTCAGGACGCGGAAAGTGTGGATTGGTCCTTGCTTTTAATCATTCTCGCAACAAAAAAACCATCCATTTTATCTTTGGGGGGAAAGGTTTTGAAATATCCATTTTGTGTAAAGGAGTAATATTGGGGGGAAAGAATTTTATCCATTTTATCCAATTGGAATTCTGGATGTCCTTTCAAAAACTTTTCCACCATATCCTCATTTTCCTCATGGAAGACCGTGCAAGTGCTATAAACTAAGACACCCTTTTCTTTCACATAACCCGAGAGATTTCTTAATATGGAAAATTGAAGCTCACTCAGTCTTTTGATATCCTCTTCTCCTCTTCTCCACTTCAAATCCGGGTTCTTACGAAGCGTCCCAAACCCAGAACATGGAACATCTGCCAAAATTCGATCGAATCTCAATTCCTGGGAAATGGGT
>Ga0256868_10001681_pt1 | contig 11845 bp, 5 predicted proteins | sample RVTome_13_FD_187341 | JGI IMG/M metagenome (GOLD analysis project Ga0256868, IMG submission 187341) | Soil microbial communities from uranium-contaminated site in the Upper Colorado River Basin, Wyoming, United States - RVT92D227 HiSeq ... | reverse complement strand
AGAAATCCTTGACCGTCACGAAAGACGGGAACCGGTGAAGCGAACTTTTTTCGGTCCAGGCTGTATTTTAGGACGAGAGTCAAAATATAGATAAAAATTCCAAGGGAGGTCAAAGGAGGACATCATGACCAAAAAACAAAGAGTGATTTCGTTCGCGGCGATCGTCGTCGCCATCGCGGCCATTTTCGTCATCGTCTTCAGCCCCAATCTCCGGAAAAGAGCCGACGAGGACAAGCTGGCCGGCACCATCACCAAGGCCGAGCGCTACCGGGCCGGCCAGATGACGGCCAAGGACGTGGTCCTGACGAAGGCGGACGTCATCAAAATTCTCCAGAACCCCTACGTCCAGAACCTGCTCCGCAACATCCGCTTCCAGAGGCTTATGGCGGATCCGAGTTTCGCCGCCCTGATGAAGGACGCGAACTTCGCCAACCTTCTGAAGGACCCCAATTTCGCGAATATGCTGGCCCAAGCGAACTTCCCCGGCCTGATGAAGAATTCCAGTTTCGCCGCCCTGATGAAGGACGCGGATTTCGCTTCCCTGCTCAGGAGAGCAAACTTCGCCGGCCTGATGCAGGACCCGAATTTCGCCAATCTGCTGAAAGGGGCCAATTTCGCCAATCTCTTCCGGGAAGCAACCTTCGCCGATCTGATGAAAGACGCGAACTTCGCCGATCTGATGAAGGACGCGGATTTCGCCGCCCTGTTGAAGAACGCGAGCTTCGTCAATCTGATGAAGGATCCCGGCTTAGCCAACCTCATGGCCGAGGCTCGATTCGCCAATCTGATGAAGGACGCAAATTTTGCCGCCCTGTCGAAGAACGCCGGCTTCGCTCATTTAATGAAGGACGCCGATTTCGCCAACCTGTTGAAAAGAGCTGAATTCGCCGACCTCCTGAAGAACGCGGAATTCGCCGCCATGATGAAAGACGCCGGCTTCACTGCCCTGCTCAAGAACGCCGAGTTCGTCGCCCTCCAGAAGAACGCGAGCTTCGCCGATCTGCTGAAAAACGCGGAATTCGCCGCATTGTTAGCGAACGCCCACTTCGCCAGTCTTCAGAAGAGCGCAAGCTTTGCCAACCTGATGGCCAACGCGAATTTCGCCAACCTGATGCGGGACGCCAACTTCTCCAATCTTCTCAAAGGCGCGGATTTCGCCAACCTGCTCATGAACGCCGACTTCGCCAACCTGATGGCCAATGCGAATTTCGCCGCATTGTTCGCGAACGCCCATTTCGCCAATCTTCAGAAGAGCGCAAGCTTTGCCAACCTGATGGCCAACGCGAATTTCGCCAACCTGATGCGGGACGCCAACTTCTCCAACATGCTGCAGGAACCGAACTTCGCCGACCTGCTGAAGAACGCGAATTTCGCCGGCCTGCTGGCGGACGCGAACTTCACGGCGATGATGCAGGACGACGGTTTTGCCAATCTGATGGCAAACGCCAATTTTGCCGATCTCCTGGCGAACGCCAATTTTACCGATCTGTTGAAGAACGCGAGCTTCGCCAACCTCCTGGCGAACGCCGGTTTCGCCGGCGCCGTCCATAGCGGCAATTTCGCTAATTTGCAGCGGAGCCCGGACTTCGCCGCCCTGATGGCAAACGCCAATTTCGCCGCCATCCTGAGGAGGGCGAGCTTCGCCAACCTCCTGGCCAATGCCAATTTCGCCGCCATCCTGAGGAGGGTGAGCTTTGCCGACCTGATAGCCAACGCGAACTTCGCCCAGGTGATGAAGAGCGCGAATTTCGCCGGTCTCCTGGCCAATGCGAGCTTCGCCAACCTGATGAAGAGCGCGAATTTCGCCGGTCTCCTGGCCAATGCGAGCTTCGCCAACCTGATGAAGAGCGCGAGCTTCGCCAACCTGATGAAGGACGCCGACTTCGCGGCCCTGCTGAGGAGAGCGAGCTTCGCCAACCTCCTGGCCAATGCCAATTTCGCCCAGGCCGTCCAGAGCAGGAATTTCGCCAATCTCCAGCAGGATTCGAACTTCGCCGACCTAATGAAGAGCGCAAACTTCGCCGCCCTGTTGAAGAACGCGAATTTCGCGGCCATGATGAAGAACGCGGATTTCGCCGCCCTGCTGGCCAACGCCAATTTCGCCAACCTCCTGGAGGACGCGAATTTCGCCGCCCTGTTGAAGAACGCCAGTTTCGCCGCCCTCCTGGCGAACGCGAATTTCGCCAACCTTCTGGCCAACGCCAACTTCGCCTCCCTTCTAGCCAACGCGAACTTCGCCAATCTCCTGGCGAACGCGAATTTCGCCAACCTTCTGGCCAACGCCAATTTCGCCGACCTTCTGGCCAACGCGAGCTTCGCCAACCTTCTGGCCGACGCCAACTTCGCCAACCTGATGAAGGACGGCGGCTTCGCCAACCTGCTGGCCGACGCCAACTTCGCCAACCTGATGAAGGAGGCCCATTTCGCCAGCCTTCTGCAGGACGCGAATTTCGCCAACTTGATGAGGGAAGCGAACGCGCAGAACAAGTAGGCATTGACGGCCATGCTGTCCCGTCTCCCGGCGGGGGTCCCGCGGCTCTCGCCGGGAGATTTTTTTTATTTTCCCGCCTCTAAAAACTTGCAAAAAACGCCCGTCTTGTATATTTCTTAGGACACACCATGAAGGGCAGGAGGGTTCCATGAGATCGCGCCGCAATGTTTGGGTTGGTTTCGTCCTGGTCCTGACGGCTTCAGCCTCGATCCTGCCCGCGCAGTCTCTTTTCAGTTTCAAAGCCCCCGGACTCAATTTGGTCTATTACTCCCAGGCCCATACGTTCATCGTATCGCATCTGGCCCGCTCTTATGAAAACACGATGGGGTTCTACAAGAAATTTTTCGACTACAAGCCTGCCGAAACGACGTCCCTCTTCCTCCAGGATTTCAGCGACTGGGGCAACGGCGGAGCGACGGCCGTTCCCCGGAATCTGGTCTTCCTCGAGCTGTCCCCGTTCCAGCACGTGTATGACATGATGCCGGGCTACGAGCGAATGAGCCTGATCATGAACCACGAGCTGGTCCATGTCGTCACCATGGACAAGCCTGTCGGGTCGGCCCCGTTTTTCCGCAAGCTGTTCTTCGGCAAAGTCATGGCGGACAAGGAAAATCCCCTGTCCATGGCCTACGCTTACTTGACGAGCCCCCGCACGTATACCCCCCGCTGGTACATTGAGGGGATCGCCGTCTTCATGGAAACCTGGATGGATGGGGGATTGGGCCGGGCCCTGGGTTCCTACGACGAAATGATATGGCGGACCAAAATCCTCGAAAACAGCACGATCTATGACGCCATCGGGCTGGAATCGGAGGGCACCGCCGTCGACTTTCAGATCGGCGCCATTTCCTATTTATACGGAACGCGATTTTTCACTCACCTGGCCCTGAAGTACGGCCCCCAAAAAGTTGTCGACTGGACGTCCGCGGACAAAGACAGCAAAAGCTACTTCGCCGCCGAGTTCAAAAGGATCTTCGGAGTGTCCCTGGCCGCTGAATGGGCGGAATGGGTCAAGGCGGAGAAGGAATGGCAGACGGCCAATTTGTACCTGATCCGGAAATATCCGGTCACCTCGTTCAAGCCGTTGACGAAGGAGCAGATGGGGTCCGTGTCCCCCGCCTTCTATGATCCCCAGAAGGGCAAGATTTACGCGGGGATCAATTATCCCGGTCAAGTCGCTCACATCGCCGCTCTCGACATCGGGAGCGGCCGGATCGACCGCATCTGCGATATCAAAGGGGCGATGTTGTACTCCGTCAGTTCCCTGGCCTACGATCGTTCCACCGGCAAGATCTTTTTCACGACGGACAACAATGCGTTCCGCGACCTGAACGTCGTCGACATCAAGACCGGCCGATCGGAGAGATTGATCGCGGATTTCCGGGCCGGCGATCTGGCTTTCAATCCGGCGGACCGAAGCCTCTGGGCGATCCGGCACAACTTCGGGCTCTCGACCATCATCAAGATCGACCCGCCTTACGACGACTGGACCGCCGTTTACGGCTTCGACTACTTCACGGATATCTACGACGTGGACATCTCTCCGGATGGCGCGTTCCTGACGGCGGCGATGTCTGATGTCTCCGGTCAACAAAAGCTGGTCCTCATCCAGACGGCCGCTCTCCTCAAGGACTCCCTGTCGATGGAGACTTTGTACGAATTCGGGACGGATTCGCCCTCAAATTTCCGGTTCTCTCCCGACGGCCGATTCCTCTACGGATCGTCCTACTACACGGGCGCCTCGAACATCTTCCGGTACGATTTCCAGAAAAAGGCCATGGACGTGGTCAGCAACTGCGAGACCGGCTTCTTCCGGCCGGTGCCTGTCTCGGACGATTCGCTGATCGTTTTCAAATTCACGGGGGACGGGTTCGTCCCCGGCTGGATTCCCAACAAGCCCGTGGAGGATGTGAGCGCGGTCCGCTTCCTGGGACAGGAAGTCGTCAATAAATATCCCGTCGTTAAAACCTGGATGCCGGGATCGCCGGCGTCCGTCCCCATCGATTCCATGACCCAGTCCAACGGGCCCTACAATTCCTGGGGAGACATCAAGCTGAATTCCGCGTATCCCATTTTGGAGGGCTACAAGGACTACGCCTCCGTGGGCGTACGCCTGGAATTCCGCAATCCGCTCCGCTTCAACGGGTTCGACCTGTCGGCGTCCTACACTCCCAACCCGGATCTCCCCGCCAACGAACGGGCCCATCTCGGCTTCAATTATCATTATTGGAATTGGACCCTCAGCGCCACGTACAACGGCGCCAGCTTCTACGATCTGCTCGGCCCGACGAAAGTCAGCCGGAAAGGCTATTCCTTGGGCTTGGAGTACACCAAATACCTGATCTACGATACCCCGAGGACGCTGGAACTGGATTTCAAGATCGCCGGATACGGCGGCCTGGAAAAACTGCCCGACTTCCAGAACATCGACGCCACTTACGACAAATTTCTCTCGACCCGGATCGGGCTGCGGTACGATTTCGTCCGGCGATCGCTGGGGGCCGTCGACGAGGAGAAAGGGTACCGGTTCCACGTTTTCGCCCGGGCCAACTTCGTGAACGGCCGGCTCTACCCCCGCCTTCACGGGAATTTCGATTACGGCATCGCGCTCCCTATCAACCACTCCTCGATCTGGCTCCGGACAACCGCCGGACAATCGTTCGGAGATCGCGACAACAATTTCGTCAAATTCTTTTTCGGCGGATTCGGGAACAACTGGATCGATTATCTGCCGGAAAAACGATACCGGGAGTATTACAGCTTTCCGGGCGTCGACCTCAACGCGGTCGGGGGGCGGAATTATGCGAGAGCGTTAATGGAATGGACGCTCCCTCCGCTGACATTCCGCCGTTTCGGCTTCTTGAGCATGTACTGCAACTGGGCCCGGCTGGCCGTTTTCACCTCCGGGATCATCACCGATTTCGACAGTGCGGCCCGGAGCCGGAAAGCGGCCAATTTCGGGGCCCAGCTCGATTTCCGGGTGGTCCTCTTCTCCCTGCTCAACACGACGTTTTCCTTCGGGTACGCCCGGGCGTATGAAAAGGGGCTCCCGGCCAGAAACGAATTCATGTTTTCGCTGAAACTTCTGTAAGCCGTGAGATAGGCCGGCCCGGAGTGCTCAGGACCGGATCGGAAAAGCCCAGGAGCGGTTATTTGAACCTGCGATAACCCATAAGGAGCAAAAACGGACCCATGAAAAAGGAAGCGCACGTCTGCCCGCCCTGGCTGTCCTGGCTGCTGATCAATCCTATCCGGAGCCTGTCCCAGAATCCCAGGAAAACCTTGCAACCGTTCATCCGAGAGCAAGATACCGTCCTGGATGCCGGCTGCGGTCCCGGCTATTTCACGACGGTCATGGCCGAACTCGTAGGCGAGAACGGGCTCGTAATCGCCGCGGATATCCAAGAATGGATGCTCGAAAAAGTACGAAGGCGGGTGGAAAAGGCAGGCTTGCCGGGACGAGTCCGTCTGCATCTCGCTCAGGCTGACCGCCTGAATGTCCCGTCGGATCATGTGGATTTCGCGCTGGCCTTTTGGATGGCCCATGAGGTGCCTGACAAAGGCAGGTTCTTCTCTGAAATCCTGGCATGTCTTAAGCCCGGGGGGACATTGCTATTGGCCGAGCCGAAAATTCATATCAGCGAGAATAATTTTCGTGAGATCGTGGAGGCCGCCCGGAAAGCGGGATTTAATACAGCGGGTCCCGTCCCGGTCCGGTTAAGCCGCGCGGTGATCTTTCACAAACCCGGAAGTCCTTGACTAGCGCAAGGCCTCGATGCGGGGTATCACCCATTCCAGGACGCCGGCCATTCTTGCCAGGCGATGGTCCAATCCGACGAGGAGATTCAGGCGCTTGGCTTCGAGTTCCACGATGGCCCCAGCCCATTCGCGGGCCTCGATCTTGCGATATTGGGGAATGACGTCAAGCGGCTCGGGCAGTTGGCCCTGCCCGCCTATGGTGATCCGGGGAAAGTCGGGGCGGAGGCGCGAGATCTGCTTCAGATACACGGGGTAGCTGAAGCTTATGCCGAAGCGCGTCATGTAAGTCCCGGCCAGCGCCTTCAACGAAGCGGCCGGGCCGGGCCGGTCCGCTTTCAGAGCGGCGAGCGCCGCGTTGATGCCCTGCGCATCCCGAAGCACCGCCTGATGGGGATAGACGGTGGCATCGTCGTCAGCGGGAGAAAGGGCCGTAAAACTGCTGTTTAGGACCTTTTCGACCTCAAGAAGGCCGTCGTTCACCGCATCTGTCCTGCCCGCAGGAATGGCGCCGGCCCTCGTCTCGAAATCGGCGGCCGCCGTCCGGAAGGCGGAGACGCCGGCGGCAAGCCTTGAGACGACCGCGGCATTCGCTCCCGCGGCAAGCAGCTCTTCCTTGTTCACAGCGGCGGCGAGGTCATCGGCCCTGGTCCCAAGGCTGTAAGGCAGCAGGCCGTCATCCAGCTGCTGGGCGGCGCGGAAGGCGAACTTCGCGATCTTCGCCAAATACGGCCAATCGACGAGGGCGGAAGTCTCGAAGTTGGAATGGTAGAGCCTGTTATAATCGACGCCGTAGGTCGCGAATTCCACGCTGGGGATGCCGGCCGCCGTGAACGGCCACTGGTCGTTCCAAGAGTTGACGGGCGTGACCGCCTCGGATCCGTAGGGCAGAAGGGCCGAACACCGCGAGACGAGCCGCTCCAGCCATGGTTTGAGCTCGGGATTAATTCGCATCGTGAGCGGGGCCTCTTTGACCGCCATGCTCTCAAGGTTGAGCATCGCCCGCACCCGGCCGGCCCAGTCCTGGTGGGCGCGCGTGGCGGCCCACCAGGCGCCGGTTAGCCACTCGTAATAGGCGTTCGTGTAGCCGAACTCCTCGCCGGCCGTGGCGAGGAAGACGACGGTCGTCTTCGGACGGTGACCGGACGCGCGCATCGCTTTGGCGACGGTCAGCATGTTCGCCAACGCAGCCGCGTCGTCGATGCCGGCGCGGAAGTGGGCGTCCTGGTGCGCGGCCATGAGCACCATCTGGCCGTCGCGATGTTCGCCGGGCAATTCTCCGATGACGTTATAAGCGATACCGCCGTCCCGCTCGAGGGTGACTTTCTCCTTCAACACCATGGTCGCCGTCACGGGCCCGGCCTCGAGCCGGGACTTGAGCCAGTCGCCGTCGCGCCGCGAGACATAGACCCACGGGGGGGCGGCAAGGTCGTATTGACCATCGAAACTGCCCAGAGCCTGGTCGTTGATCGAGTAATACTTCGGGTCTTCAGGTGTATAGGTGCAGATGACACCGGCGGCCTTCCGGTGCCCCGCTTCGAAGGCCGGCCAGGTGAACCACCACGAGCTCATCTTTGCGTCCACGAGGACGAGCTTCCCGGCGACGTCGCCGGCCGCATCGAAGTCGGACGCCGTGCCGCCCTTGACGTAGGCGACCCGCGCAGTGATGCCTCCCTCCGGTGTCGGCGGAACGCCCGCGATGGTCGACGCGATCATCAAGCGGTCCCCGACGGCGACGCTCGCCTTCTCGAACTCGAAAACGTCGACGGGAACCGGCTCGAGGCGCACATTGCTGAGTCCCATGGCCCGCATCTCGGCCGCCACGCGGTCCCCGACGGCGCGCTCGGCGGAGGTCCCGGCCCAGCGGAAACCGAGATCCGGATTCGTGCCGAGCGAACAGAAATATGTCACGAGCCCTTGTGGGTAGCCTTCAGCGAACAGCTTGTCGACAGCCCTGTCGAACGCCGGAGTCCCAGTGGTGTCATCCGCCGGAACCGGCAGGACGATCGAAAGAAAGAGAGGGAAGAGAAGCCATTGAAGTCGTTTCACGGTCACCTCCATCTCATTTTATCCACTCTCACTTCGCACGAACCTTATAGACGACAGAAAGGACACTCTCCCCTACGAGGTCCGGCACATCCAAGTACAGGTAATGCGAGGCCCCTTGTTCGGTTGTCTTCCGCTTTTTAACTCGCCATGCGCCTGAAAAATATGTTAATACTAATACATATGTCAAGTTTTTCTCCGTTGCCTCTCCCCGCCCCTCTCCCATCAAAGGAAGAGGGAGGAGCGGAGCGTTATTCCTCCCCCCAGGTGAGGAAGGATGGAAAAGCGCGGTTGTTTGACCAAGCGCGAGAAGGTTTGTGGTCAGGAGGAAAAAAATGAGATGCCGGCTGAAACCAAAAGGATCCTCGGGGCTCGGGTTGCTCCTGGTTGCATTCGCGGTTTTCGTCCTTTTATGTTTCTTAGCCCTCCCCGCGGCCGCCTCGACGGCGCCCTCGCCGCAGCACCAGCCCTCTCCACCCACTTTCGACGTAGCCCTTGAGGAGGCATGGATCCCCATGGAGGACGGCGTGCGTCTCGCGGCTGACATCTGGCGGCCGAGGGGCCCGGGCGACCGGGGAAAATTTCCGGTTCTCCTCGAGTATCTCCCCTACCGGAAGACCGAGGGCCGCGGGAGCCGCTACTCCCTCTACGCCTGGTTTGTTCGCCGCGGCTACGTGGTTGCCCGCGTCGATATCCGCGGCACCGGCAACAGCGAAGGGACGCTCATCCCGTACGAGTACAGCGAAATCGAGCAGCGGGACGGCGAGCAGGTCATCGCCTGGCTGGCGCGCCAGTCGTTCTCGAACGGCAATGTTGGGATGTTCGGGATCTCCTGGGGCGGCTTCAACTCCATCCACATGGCCATGCGGAACCCACCCGCCCTTAAGGCCATCATCGCGGTGGACGCGACCGACGACCTCTACCAGGACGACGTGCACTTTATGGATGGCATGATGCATGTCGATTCCTGGGAGATGAGCCAGGACCTGGCGAACGCCGTGCCGGGGGCGCCAGATTACCGCATCGACGAGCGATACTTCGCCGAACGCTTCGACACGCCGCCCTGGATGCTCACCTACAAGCCCCAGCAGCGCGACGGGCCTTTCTGGGACCGCACGGCCCTCAAGACGCGTTACGAGTCGATCCGCATCCCCACGTTCCTGATCGGAGGATGGTACGACGGCTACCGCGACAGCCTGCCCCGGATGCTCGAGCACCTGAAGGCCCCTATAAAGGCGATCATCGGTCCATGGAATCACACTTACCCGAACGAGCCCTACCCGAAGCCGGGGATGGAGTGGCGCCACGAAGCCGTTCGCTGGTTCGACCAGTGGCTCAAAGGACACGACACCGGGATCATGGACGAGCCCCGCTTCGCAATCTACGTCCGGCGCTGGCACCCGCCCGGGCCGCACCTGGAGGAAGCGCCCGGGGAATGGCGCTACGAGGACGGCTGGCCCGTCGAGAGAATCCGGGAGCAATCCCTCTATCCGCGGCCGGACAGGACGCTCGGGGAAGCACCGGCCGGCGAAGGGGTTCACCTTCTCCGGTACGTTCCCACGACCGGCATCGAGGCGGGCGGACCCGTCATGTGGTTCGGCGATGTCGCTCCCGACCAGAGGCCGAGCGATGCTTTCAGTCTGGTCTACGACACGCAGCCGCTCGACCGCGATGTGGAGATCCTGGGCCTGCCGCGGGCGCGGCTCCGGGTCTCGGGCGACGCCCCTCTCGCCCATTGGTTCGTTCGCCTCAACGACGTCGCCCCCGACGGCACGGTGACGCTGGTGGCGAGCGCAGGCTTCAACGGCGCGCACCACGACTCCGCTCGCGACCCGCATCCTCTCGAGCCGGGCCGGCCGTTCTACCTGGAGATCGAGTTGCACTTCACGTCCTGGATTTTCCCCAAGGGCCACCGGATGCGGCTCGCCGTGGGCAATGCCCAATGGCCCATGATCTGGCCGACACCCTACCCCATGACGACGTCCCTGTCCCTCGGCGGGGCCGACCCGACGCGGCTTATGCTCCCGGTCGTGGACCCGGGGGAACGTCCCCGTCCGTCGTACTTGCCACCGGTGACGGATGAGCCTTCGCTCCCCGGATACGAGACGCTCGACGTCGGGACCTCCTCCGGCTACGGTGAGATCTCGTCTATCGACCGAAACCCGCAGCAGCATTCGACCCGGGTCACCGCCACCAATGAGAGCGCCGTGCGGTACCCGTGGGGAGAGGAGCGCAACACCGAGACGATCGTCCACGAGGCGGAGGATGCGCATCCCGAGACGACGTCCGTCCGCGGCGAGTACTCGACGACCGTCACCCTTCCGGACCGGACGCTCCGCTGGGAGAGCCGCGTTCAATTCCGCAGCGACCGGCAAAACTTTTATTACACCGGAGTCCGGCGGCTGCTCCAGGACGGTGTCCTTCTCCGCGAGAAGACCTGGGAGCAGACGATCCCGCGCGACAACCAGTGAGCCGCGGCCCCGGCTCTGATCGTTCGTTCAGGCCCGGAGATTCTGAGCCCCCATTTTATGCTTCCGCTCGGTGGAGAAATGGGGCCATTGAGCCGAAAAGCAAATTATCCCTCCGGCGCTCCGCCGGTCTTTTTTTGCCAGCCGGGCCTCTTTGTGGGCCTCTATAGGACTTATTGTGATTGCTTCTTGATTTCCTGGATCAGGAACTCCGTGAGACGATCAAGATAAATTTTGCCTTTATCCGCTGGAAAATTCCCGCCATGCCTGGGTAAGATAGACGGGCCTTTCAATCCGAACCTATTTTCGTTTGACTATCCGCCTTCAAGTTGGTATTCTTCGGTCAGCCGGTTGGAACGGGGAGACGGCATGTCCAACAAATGCCCCAAATGCGAGTTTGACAATCCCGACGATACCATTTATTGCGGGCGTTGCGCCGCGCCGCTCACGCCATCCGCCAAGAATCCCTTCGTCCTGACTGAAACCATCCGCGCGCCGCGCGAAGAGCTGACCACCGGATCGAGCTTCGCCGGGAAGTATCGGATCATCGAAGAGCTCGGAAAAGGGGGCATGGGCCGAGTTTACAAGGCTCTCGATACCCAGGTAAACGAAAAGGTCGCCCTGAAGCTCATCAAGCCTGAGGTCGCCCTCGACAGCGAGACGATCGAACGCTTCCGCAATGAGCTGAAACTCGCCCGCAAGATCCGCCATAAAAACGTCTGCCAGATGTTCGACCTGAATACCAGCGAAGGAACATATTACATCACCATGGAGTATGTCTCAGGCCAGGATTTGAAAGGCCTGATCCGGCAGTCGGGAAGGCTGGCCGTCGAAACGGCCGTATCCATCGCCCGCCAGGTCTGCAACGGCCTGGAGGAAGCCCACGCTCAGGGCATCGTCCACCGGGACCTCAAGCCGGGCAACATCATGGTCGACCGGGACGGCCAGGCCCGGATCATGGATTTCGGGATCGCCCGGTCACTCAAAGCGAAGGGCATCACCGGGGCCGGAGTGATGATCGGAACTCCCGAATATATGTCTCCGGAGCAGGTCGAGGGCAAGGATGTCGACGCGCGGTCGGATA
>Ga0256868_10001679_pt1 | contig 11851 bp, 8 predicted proteins | sample RVTome_13_FD_187341 | JGI IMG/M metagenome (GOLD analysis project Ga0256868, IMG submission 187341) | Soil microbial communities from uranium-contaminated site in the Upper Colorado River Basin, Wyoming, United States - RVT92D227 HiSeq ... | reverse complement strand
GGGCATGGAGGTAAAGGAATCCGAGGAGGAACTTCTGGAGACCTTGGTGGAGAAGATCAAGGTTTATAACAAGAATGAGAAGATTGGAATCTCCGGCGGGCAGAAGAGAGCGACGTTGAACATGCTTGCTCCTGATTCGAGAAAATGGATCTTCGATGAAGTGGAAGAGGGATTTTCCATCCCAGGGGCTCAAAAGGAAGCGGAGCGCTGCCTCCGGTGCGTAAGAATTGGGCTATTTGCTGTTTAATCCCCCCTCTCCCCCCTTTAGAAAAGGGGGGTTGGAGGGGATTTGGAGGATATCGTAAAGCATGTTAAAGCTGACGATTGACGAGAAAGAAGTGACGGGCAGGCCGGATCAAACGATCCTTGAGGTGGCTAAAGAAAATGGGATCTATATCCCCACGCTCTGTTATCACCCCAGATTAAGCCTGCTTAAATCCTGTCGTATCTGTTTGGTCGATGTCCAGGGTGCAGAAATGCCTATGGCCTCTTGTGCGACGCCTGTGGTTGAGGGGATGGTGGTTCAAACCCGCACCGAGCGCGTCGAAAAAATGAGGCTTGAGGCTTTGAAACTCCTGCTGGTCAACCATCCTCTGGACTGTCCTGTTTGCGATGCAGGAGGAGAATGCCAGCTTCAGAACCGCACTTATGAATTCGGGATTGAGAAGAACGAATTTCCTCCAGAGAAAAGAGAAATTCCATCCACTCCCTATGGGACACCGCTGATTCGGCAGTGGTTCGATCGTTGTGTGATGTGTCTCCGATGCATCCAGGCATGTGTGGATATTCCAGGAGCGAACGTCCTCGATGTGGCAGAGCATGGTTTCATCTCCCATGTGAAAGCGGTTCGGGGAGAGAACTGTATCTCCTGCGGAGAATGCATCCATATGTGTCCGGTGGGTGCTTTAACAGAGAATCTCAGCCCCATCAAAGGCCGGACATGGCAATTAGACAGAACACAGACCACCTGCACTTTCTGTGCATGCGGTTGTCAATTAGAGCTTAACACCCTTGCCAATAGAAAAGTGGTCAAGGTGACCACAAGCGGGGAAGCCGGGGTCAATCAGGGTAGTCTCTGCGTCAAGGGGAGATTCGGTTTTGATTTTATTCATCATCCGGATAGGCTTCAAAAACCACTTATAAAAAAATCCGGAGTTTTTGTGGAGGTCTCCTGGGAAGAAGCCCTGGATCTGGTCGCCACAAAACTTAAAGAAATAAAAGATAAGTATGGCGCCCAGAGTATCGGAGGAATCTCTTCCTCCAGGGCAACCAATGAGGAAAACTACCTCTTCCAGAAATGGATGAGAGCCTGCATCGGGACAAACCATATGGACAATGGCGCCCGATTGTCCAATGGGTCTTCCCTCTATGGAATGATGGCGTCTATCGGATACGGAGCGATGACTCATGCGATGGAGGAAGTCACCAAGGCCGACCTCATCCTTATCATCGGTGCGGATGCATATGATGATAACCTCATCTTTAGCAATAAGATGAGGGAGGCCGTCCGGAAAAACAGTGCTAAGATCATCCTTGTCGATCCTCGAAAAACTCAATGGGAAAAGTGGGCCAATCTATGGTTGAGGCCTCTGCCAGGGACTGATATCGCCTGGATCAATGGTCTGGTTCGCCTCCTCATTGAGAAGGGTGGATCTTCAAAGGAGTTTATTGGGTCCAAGACAGAGGGTTTTGAAACCCTGCGGTCCTCTATGGAGAAATTTTCGCCCGAGTTTATCAAGAAGGTGTCAGGAATCCCTCCAGCAGATTTAGAGGGAGTCGCCAATCTCTATCTCTCGGCAAAAAAGAGGGCGATCGTCTTTGGCTCTGGTGTAATACAGCATGCTAATGGAACAGAGATAGTAAAAGCCCTCTGCAACCTGGCCCTGCTGACTGGAGAGACAGAAGAAGGGGGAGGGGGCGTCTATCCACTGCTCACTCAGAATAATGCCCAAGGCGCTTTCGATATGGGATGTCTTCCCGAGTTCCTTCCCGGCTATCAGAAAGTGGAAGACGAAAAGGCGCGCAGGAAGTTCGAAGAAATATGGAAGAGAGGGGTTCCAGAAAAACCAGGCCTGACCTATGTGGAGATGTTCGATAAGATTCTGGAAGGCAAGATGAAAGCCCTCTATGTCTTTGGTGAAGACCCTTTTATCAATCTCCCCAACTTGGAAAGACTGAAGAACGGACTCCATCAATTGGAATTTTTAGTGGTCCAGGATCTTTTTATGACCCACATTGGGAGTTATGCTCAGGTGGTTTTGCCAGGGGTGAGCTTTGCTGAAAAGGACGGGACCTTCACCAACATGGAGAGAAGAATTCAAAGGGTGCGAAAGGCTATCTCACCAGTCGGCGATTCCAGACCTGACTGGAAGATCCTCTGCGATCTTTCGACGAAGATGGGTTATTCAATGGGATATCAGAGTCCTGCTGAGATCATGCAGGAGATTGCCTCAATCGTATCCATCTATGCCGGAGTCAATTACTCCACCCTGGAGAAGGACGGAATTCAATGGTCCTCAAGGAATGGGTGGAAACGAAGATTCATTCCCGTTGGATACAAAGGCCCGGCAGAGCAGCCTGATAACAAATATCCCTTATGGATCATCCCCAGAGGTTTTCATTACCACTACGGAATTGGGACAACGACCAAGAGAGCCATGGGGTTAGCCAAGGTCTATCCGGATTCCTGCATTGAAGTTCACCCTGAAGATGCCACAAAAGCAAGATTGGAGGATGGAGGAAAGGTGAAGGTCGTTTCACCGAGAGGAGAGGTGGAGACGATCTGTAAGATTTCCGGAACTGTTCCCAAAGGGGTGGCATACTTTGCCACCACATTTTTCCCTGTTTTTGTCAATAACCTTTTGATTTCTGGTTTCGAGGCTGCGAATCGACAGCCTGAATACAAAGTCTTTATCGGAAGGATAGAGAAAAGATAGAAGAGCTCTTAAAAACTATAATATGCTTCTTATCTGTGTAATCTTTTGATAATCTGTGCAATCAGAGATTTCTGGTTTTTTTAGAAATCTCGTAGGGGAGAAGCAGGATGCAATTGTTGTATCTTCTCATTGAGATCATTGTCAAATGTGTAGTGGTGTTTGCCTGTCTAATGATGGCCGTAGCTTATGAGACCTGGCTGATGCGGAAGATGGCGGGGCGCATCCAGCTTCGATATGGACCAAACCGTTGTGGCCCTTATGGATTGCTTCAGCCCTTTGCCGACGCAATCAAGGCTTTTTTCAAAGAGGACCTCATTCCGGGTAGGTCGGATAAAGTGACCTTCGTCTTGGCACCCATGATCGCTATTATTGCGTCCATAAGCCTCTTTGCGGTGATTCCCTTTGGAGATCAGTTTACCATTCCTGGAACGGACTATGTGGTCAAACTGCGAATAGCCGACATTGACGTAGGGCTTCTCTATATCTTTGGCATAGCCTCTCTTGGAGAATTTGGAATTATCTTAGGAGGCTGGTCCTCCGGGAATAAGTATGGTTTGATGGGTTCCCTTCGAGCAGCGGCTCAGATGATCAGTTATGAAACGGCTCTCGGCATCTCGATCGTCGGAGTCCTCATTCTCTCGCAGAGTTTGAGACTGACAGAGATCGTGAATCTTCAAGGAGGAGGGTTCTGGAACTGGAATATCTGGTATCAACCGGTGGCCTTTGTCCTTTATCTGATTTGCGGTCTGGCTGAGATGAATAAAATTCCCTTTGACATGCCGGAGGCGGAAGCCGAGTTGGCTTGTGGATTTAACATCGAATACAGCAGTATGAAATTTGCCCTCTTCTTCATGGCCGAGTTTGCTCATATGACTGCAATAGGAGCGGTTGCGGTGACGCTCTTTTGGGGAGGATGGCAGCCACTCATTCCCCAACTCAGTTTCATTCCTGGGGTGGTCTGGTTTTGTATCAAACTCTTCATTGTTGTCTTCTTCTTCATGTGGCAACAATGGACTTATCCGAGGCTTCGATATGATCAGATCATGAAGTTTGGATGGAAGATTTTAATTCCCTTAGCATTGATCAATCTCTTGGTAACGGGATTGATCGTTTCGTTGAAAGGATAAATAGAGAGGCAAAAGATGATTATTCCATTGCTAAAGGGTTTAAAAGTAACATTAAAATATTTCTTCTCCAAGCCCATTACGGTTCAATATCCGGAAGAAAAGAGGCCCCCTGCGGATCGTTGGAGAGGGATCCAATATTTTGAAAAGGATGAGCGGGGAAAGACTAAATGCGTTGCATGTGGCCTCTGTATGGCGGTCTGCCCCTCTCAATGCATCTACATCGAGACGGCTGAAGATGAAGAAGGTCGACGGTATCCCTTGACCTATGAACTTGATGCCAGCCGATGTATCTTTTGTGGTTATTGCGAAGAGGCATGCCCGGTCAATGCAATCTTCATGGGAAAGACGTATGAATGGGTGGAGGCCCAGAGAAAACCATTTCTCATGACTACGGAAAAACTTCTGGAGGAGAAGAAGTATAATCCGTAATTCAAATCCCTACCTACCTCCATTTCCAAAAGGGAGGATAACAATATTTCCCACTTTGGAAAAGGGGGACAAAGGGGGATTTGGTAGGGCATAGCGTAAACAACTCCTCACCCTTCCCCTCTCCCCTAAGGGGAGAGGGATGGGGTAAAGGGAGAATTAGGAGAAGGTGATGACGGAACCAATCGGAAATATGTTTCAATGGTTGATCTTTTTGGGAGCGGCTTTTGTCTCCATCGTCGCTTCCTTATTGGTTATCACTCGAAAGAACCCTATTCACAGTGCTCTTTTTTTGGTGTTGACCTTCCTCGCTGTGTCGGTGCTTTACTTACTTCTTTACCAACAATTTATGTTCATCATCCAAATTTTCGTTTACGCTGGCGCCATCGTGATGCTGATCGTCTTTGTCATCATGCTTCTGGATCTTGAGATAGAGGTTCGGTCCGGTTTGAAAATCGTCTATTCAAAGGTGATCGGAGGTTTTTTGGCTGTTCTTTTCCTTTTCGGAATCCTTTACTCCGTAGTGGCCAAGTCCCCGACCGGGAAGATGGGTTCCTATACACCGGATAAGGTGAGCGCCAATGTGAAGGCTGTCGGCGAGATGCTTTTCACTCAATATCTTTTTCCCTTTGAGATCGTTTCTGTTCTTCTCGTTGCGGCCATCATCGGAGCGGTCATCTTGAGTAAGAAAAGGACATAAGGAGAATAATACCATGTGGGTCGTTCCATCGATTCCCCCTGAATGTTATTTGGTCTTGAGCGGTATACTCTTTACCATTGGAGTGATCGGAGCTCTGGCTCGGCGTAATGCGATCGTGGTCTTTATGTGCATCGAGCTGATGCTTAATGCCGTTAACCTCACCTTCATCACCCTATCCCGCTTTCTCCAATCCCTAGACGGGGTGCTCTTTGCCTTCTTTGTCATCGCTGTAGCAGCGGCTGAGGCAGCGGTTGGGTTAGCGATCTTTGTAATGATCTATCGCTCAAGAGAAACCATCAACGTGGATGAAATTAATATATTAAAATGGTAACCCAATTGCGGAATGCAGAATGCGGAATGCGGAGTAAATTCCGAAATCCGTATTGATGAGAGGAGTGTTTCATGTTCGATTACGTCTGGTTGATCCCTCTGTTTCCGGCGATCGGTTTTGTGATCAACGGGCTATTTGGAAGAAGCTTGGGGAAGAAAGTGGTAAGTTGGGTGGGGCCCTCAGTGATTGGTCTTTCCTTTCTTACCTCCATCCTTATCTTCTTCGAATTGATCGGAAGACCCGCTTCAGAGCGCCACTTTGAAAAGGTAATTTTTGATTGGGTAGTCTCGGGTTCATTCCAAACAGTGATCGGCTACCAGATCGATCCTCTCTCCATCCTGATGGCCTTGGTGGTCAGCGGGGTCAGTTTTTTCATCCACATCTACTCAGTGGGGTACATGCATGATGACCCGGGATATACCCGGTATTTTACCTACCTCAACCTCTTTGTCTTCATGATGCTCAACCTCATCCTGGCCAACAACTTTCTATTGATGTTCGTGGGATGGGAGGGCGTCGGCCTCTGTTCCTACCTTTTGATCGGTTTCTGGTATGAAAAGGATTCCGCTTCCAACGCAGGGAAGAAAGCTTTTGTGGTCAACCGAGTGGGTGACTTTGGATTCATTCTTGGGATGTTTCTCCTCTTCACCAGTCTCGGAAAACACGGGGTATGGACATTAGATTTTACTGAAGTCTTCGCCAATGCGAGCAAGCTCGATACAGGGACGGTAACGGCCATCACGATCCTTCTTTTCATCGGGGCATGCGGAAAATCAGCGCAGATTCCTCTATATGTGTGGCTTCCTGATGCCATGGAAGGTCCGACACCGGTCAGCTCCCTGATCCATGCGGCCACCATGGTGACCGCAGGGGTTTACATGGTCGCGCGATGCAATATACTCTACAGCATGGCGCCCATCTCCATGGCGATCGTGGCCATCGTCGGCGTGGCCACGGCCATCTTTACCGCTTCGATAGGATTCTGCCAGAACGATATCAAGAAAGTTTTGGCCTATTCGACGATCAGCCAGTTGGGTTATATGTTCCTGGGCGTGGGCGTGGGCGCATACAGCGCTGGAATATTCCATCTGATGACCCATGCCTTCTTCAAGGGACTTCTTTTTCTCGGCGCCGGAAGCGTGATGCATGCCCTGAGTGGCGAATTGGATATGAGAAAGATGGGAGCTCTCAGAAAAAAGATCCCCTATACCTTCTGGACTTTCTTCTTTGCCACGCTGGCAATTGCAGGCATTCCCGGGCTGTCCGGCTTCTTCAGCAAAGATGAAATTCTCTGGCAAGCTTTTTCCAGCTTTCACGGTCATTGGTTGCTGTGGGCCGTCGCAGCTCTTGCCGCTGGGATGACGGCGTTCTATATGTTCAGGGCTTTGTTCATGACCTTCTTTGGTCAGTCGAGGGTTGATGAGCATGTGGCACATCATATTCATGAATCCCCCAAAATCATGACCGTTCCCCTGATGGTCCTTGCTGTGCTCTCCATCATTGGAGGTTATATAGGTGTTCCCCATGTTTTGGGAGGAGCCAATCATATCCATGAGTTCCTTGCTCCTGTATTAGGAGGAGGGGCTGAGCCGGCCAAAGCCCATGCCGGGATCACATTCATCTCACAGGCTTGGGCTTCCGGAGGAGAGGTGGGAGGACATTCTACCTCAGTTGAGTTCTTCATGATGGCGGTTTCAGTGGTCATTGCCCTCATCGGGATGGGCATTGCTTATCTCCTCTATGTGAAGAATCCAGCCCTTCCCAAACTGGTGGCGGAGAAGTGGAAGGGACTCTACAAATTAGTTTTCAATAAATATTACGTCGACGAACTCTATGAAATCCTTTTCATCAACTCTCTTAAAAAGCTTGGCACCGGACTCTGGAAAGGGTTTGATGAACTTGTCATCGATGCGACGGTCAATGGCATTGCTTATTTCATCGGTTTGATCTCGGGGACGATAAGAAAGATGCAGACCGGCTTTGTTCAAAACTATGCCTTTTCGATGGTCATCGGGGGAATCGTCCTCGTAGCCTATTATATTGTGCGCGCTGTTTTTTATTAAAATCCCCCTCAATCCCCCCTTTGCCTGTCTTTGACAGGAAAAAGATTACAAAGGGGGAGGTTACTCCTCCCTTTTGTAAAGGGAGGTTGGGAGGGATTTAAGAAAAAGGAGTCAGTTTCATGACAATCTTGGGTATTCCCATCCTATCGCTGTTGATCTTCTTTCCGATCTTGGGTGCTATCGTTCTCCTCTTCATTAACAAAGAGAATGGGAGAGGTCTGAGGTGGGTCACCTTAATCATTTCCCTCATTGAATTTATTTTTTCACTGCCTCTTTTCTTCGTCTTCGATTCCAAGACAGCAGCGATGCAATTCGTGGAGAACTATTGGTGGATTCAGAGCTATGGGATCAGCTACAAATTGGGCATTGATGGGATCAGTCTCCTTCTGGTCCTTTTGACCACCTTTTTGACCATCCTCTGTATCTTATGCTCCTGGACAGCGATCACCTTCCGGGTAAAAGAATTCATGATCTCGTTCCTCTTCCTTGAGACAGGAATGATTGGCGCCCTGGTGGCTCTCGATCTCATCCTTTTCTATGTCTTCTGGGAAGTGATGCTGATTCCGATGTACCTGCTCATCGGTGTCTGGGGTGATCCCAAGAGAAGGATTTATGCAGCCATCAAGTTCTTCCTCTTTACCATGGCTGGCAGCGTGCTGATGCTCGTGGCGATCTTAGCCCTTTATTTCCTCAATCAGAGGACAACCGGTGTATCCACGTTTGACGTGCTGGAACTCTATAAATTGGGGTTACCCGTCGGGACGCAGTATTGGCTCTTTGGAGCCTTTGCTCTGGCCTTTGCCATTAAGGTTCCGATGTTTCCCTTTCACACCTGGTTGCCCGATGCCCATACCGAAGCGCCGACCGCCGGAAGTGTGATCCTGGCAGGTGTCTTGCTGAAGATGGGAACCTATGGGTTCATCCGATTTGCCATACCCTTGTTTCCGAATGCGGCATTTGACCTGATGCCGCTTGTCTCAGTCCTTGCGATCATCGGAATTATCTATGGTGCGTTGGTTTCGATGATGCAACCCGATCTGAAGCGGCTGGTCGCCTTCTCGAGCGTGAGCCACCTGGGATATGTCATGCTCGGAATGTTTGCGTTCAATATGCAAGGCATCCAGGGTTCGATCTATCAGATGCTCAACCATGGTATCAGCACGGGGTCCCTCTTTTTGATTGTCGGGATGATCTATGAACGCCGCCATACCCGTTTGATTGCTGACTTTGGAGGACTCTCGAAGGTGATGCCGATCTACGCTGTCTTCTTCATGATCGTGACCCTCTCATCGATCGGTCTCCCCGGGACGAATGGGTTTGTGGGGGAGTTACTGATCCTGCTCGGTGCTTTTCAATCCAATGTCGTCTACGGGGTGTTGGCTGCCACAGGCGTTGTTTTGGGAGCCGCCTATATGCTGTGGATGTTTCAAAGGGTAATGTTTGGAAAGATCACCCGGCCTGAAAATGAAAAGCTGAAAGACCTTAACGCTCGAGAGATCACGATTCTCGTTCCGATGGTGATCCTGATCTTTCTCATGGGCATTTATCCCAAACTTTTTCTCAGTAAGATGGACGCCAGCGTAGAGAAGTTTATAAAGGATTTCAAGGGAAGGGTTGAAATGAAAGCTGACCTTCCTCAACCGAAAGTAGGAGAAGTGAAGAAATAAAAAGTTGGGAGTTCGGAGTTCAAAGTTCGGAGCCTCAAGACAAAACACTCCGAACACCGAACTCATTACTCCGAACTGACTCATCGGAGGATTTTTAATGAAAATACCAGAGATTGACCTCTATCTCATCGCACCGGAGATCATTATCACTGCTTTCGGGTTTTTGGTGCTTCTGTTGGACGTCTTTTTACCCAAGGGAGAGAGAAAGGGGTACCTTGGAGTCATCAGCCTCATCGGGATATTTTTTGCCTTTCTTTATACTTTGCCGCAGATGGGATCTGTCAGATCCGGTTTTGAAGGGATGTTCATCTCGGATGGATATGCTCTTTTTTTCAAGATCACTTTTCTGATCATCGCCTTTTTAACTGTCCTGATCTCTATTGGTTACATCCATCGGGAAATGATCGAGTTTGGGGAATATTATGCCCTGATCCTTTTTGCGACCCTCGGGATGATGCTGATGGCAGCGGGGTCTCATTTGATCATCATCTTCCTCGGACTGGAAACGATGTCCATTTCCATCTATATCCTGGCTGGAATGATGCGAGAGGATAAAAGGTCAGTGGAAGCCGCATTGAAATATTTTCTTTTGGGCGCCTTTGCCACAGGATTCCTCCTCTATGGCATTGCCCTCATCTATGGTGCCACAGGATCCCTTTATCTGAAAGATATTGCGGCTTATATCACCTCCAAAAGTCTCTTGAGAAGCCCGATGCTTCTGATGAGCCTTGTTTTTCTCACCATTGGTTTCGGCTTCAAGATTGCTTCTGTTCCTTTTCATATGTGGACGCCCGATGTCTATGAGGGGGCTCCGACTTCCATTACTGCTTTCATGGCCACGGGTGTAAAGGCTGCCGGTTTTTCAGCCTTGATCAGAGTCTTCTTCTCCGCCTTGCCGGCCTTTCGCCCTGATTGGACCTCAATCATGTGGCTGATTTGCGTGGCCACGATGACGGTCGGAAACATCGTGGCGATCTCCCAGACCAATATTAAACGGATGCTGGCTTACTCGAGCATTGCTCATGCCGGGTACATTTTGGTTGCGTTTGTCGCGGGAAATGATCTGGGAACCTCAGGGATTCTTTTCTATCTCATGGCCTATGCCTTTATGAACATCGGCGCTTTTACCGTGGTCATCCTCCTCGGGAAAAAGGGAGAGGAAAATACCCTGATCAATGATTATGCCGGGATTGGATTCAAATACCCGCTCCTGGCCGCCTCCATGACCATCTTTCTCCTCTCTATGGCGGGCATTCCTCCTCTGGGCGGATTCATGGCGAAGTTCTATGTTTTCAGTGCTGCGGTGAAGGAAAAATTTTACTGGCTGGCCATCCTCGGAGTCCTGAACAGCGCGGTGTCGGTTTACTACTATCTCCGGGTCACTGTGCTCATGTATTTCAGGGAATCCGAGCGGGAGATCACCGGCCTCCAATTTTCACCTGCTTCTGTGATTGCATTGATCTTGGCCGTGATCGGAACCCTCTACATGGGGATCTTCCCCGCCAATGTGCTTTCCTTAGCTCAGAAGTCGATCGCCGGGTTGATGTAAGATTGGCATATAATATTCTCAGAAAGGGCGGGGTTTCCCCGCCCTTTTTTATTGCTCATCCCCAAAATCGGACGATGCACAATGATCTGCCTAAATCTTTTAATCCTTTCTTGAATCAGTTGAAAGAGTTATAATTTGAAGTGATTTATAATCATCCATTCATAGGTCGTATGAAGATAGCTCGGTACACGATACTCGAAACACTTGGGGTCGATCGTTAGTCTGATGTCTTGCAGTGAAATAAAGAAGGACCTTCTAAAAACGCTGCTGCTATATTGGCCCCTTATTCTAGGCCTGACTATAGAAATATTTTTGAAGGTGTAATGATATGACAGAAAATGGGAAAGAAGAAAGTTTCGCAGAGCTTTTAGAAGCCAGTCTTGAGGCTCCGGGTCGCAAGCTTTTCCCTGGAGATACGGTTTCAGGGAAGGTGTTGAAAGTCAGCAAGGATACGATCTTTGTTGATTTAGGAGGCAAGAGCGAGGGCATTGCAGAGATTCAGGAATTCCTGGATAAAGGAGGAAGCCTCACCATCAAGCAAGGAGATTGGGTGGAGATGAGGGTGGCGTCGATCCGGGATGGAATCCATCTCACCAAGGGAATGAAAGTCCAGGGTCCGGATTCTCTCGACATCCTCCGGGAGGCAAAAGAAAACCTCATCCCTGTGGAAGGAAGAGTCACGAGTGTCGTGAAGGGAGGCTTTGAGATCAATCTTTCTGGCATTCGTGCCTTTTGCCCTTTGGGCCAGATCGACCTCCGGTTCTGCGAAAAACCTGAGGAGCATGTTGGAGCGAGATATCCGTTTCGCATCATGGAGATCAAAGAAAAAGGGAAGAATATTATTGTCTCCAGACGTGCGCTCTTGGAAGAAGAGCAGGAGAAAAATTTAAAAGAGACCCTATCAAGACTCAAGCCTGACCTTGAGTGTGAAGGGAAGGTGACAAAACTGGCCGACTTTGGCGCCTTTGTCGATATCGGAGGAATCGAGGGGATGGTCCATATCTCTGAGATATCCCACGGAAGGATCAATCATCCGTCAGAGATTCTCAAAC
>Ga0256868_10001678_pt1 | contig 11854 bp, 11 predicted proteins | sample RVTome_13_FD_187341 | JGI IMG/M metagenome (GOLD analysis project Ga0256868, IMG submission 187341) | Soil microbial communities from uranium-contaminated site in the Upper Colorado River Basin, Wyoming, United States - RVT92D227 HiSeq ... | reverse complement strand
AAATGTACGCGATCTGGAAGTCCTCGACGTTCGGGAGCAGGGGCGACCAGCCCGCCTTGACGACGTAGTCCGGGAACTCAACGGTGCCGGCGGCCAGCGCCGGGCAGTTGTTGTCCGCCGCCGGGTCGAACGTGCCGTTCTTCTGCTCCAGCCAGCCGTTGCACACCCGCAGGGCGGTGAACTGGCTGCCCACGATCAGGCTCGGTATGTTGGCCAGGACCTGCACACCACCCGGCGGGTTTAGGTTGTTGGCGTTCTCCGGGTCGGCGTTGACCTCGACGCAAGGGACGTTCACGCCGCCCACGATGCACGCCGGGTTGAGGACCGTGCAGGTCGTCGCGTTGTTGCCGTCCCGGTAATTGGTGATCCTGTAGGTCAGCCAGGCTCCGCTGCCCTGGTCCACGATCAGCAGCGGGAGGCTCTGGGTCGGGTTAGCCGGGTCCTGTGTCAGGGTCTTGAACATCTGGAAGTTGGCCGTGTCATCCGGGGTGCCCGAGCAGGCGACGTTGAACGCCCAGTACTGGGTCGACGAGTCGTTGAACGGGTTCGGCCACGCGCTCGCCCCGTTCAGCCGCACCGGGAAGGTCACCCGGGCGGAGGTGAGCGTGATGATGTCGCTGCCTTCGCTGGCGAAGCCGGTGCCGGCCTGATCCACGTTGTTGTACGAAAGCTGAACGCAGCTACCGTCCCCCGGACAGGCGGGGAAGTTCCCCATGCCCGTGGTGACCCCGCGCCAGAGGTAGGGCAGGATCGCAGCCGGGTTGCGTGGGATGGCCGTTTCGTTCATGTCGGTGGCTCCGCGGACGACGTACCCGAGGTAGTCCGTGGCGCTGCGTGCGGTCTGCCGCGCCTCCACCTGCAGCCGCTGGCGCTCCGCCGCCGCCCGCATCGGGAAGAGCAGCTGGCCGACCATCCAGAGGATCATCCCGAGGGTGGCCAGGACGACCAGCACCTCCATCAGGGTGAAGCCTGCGACGCCGGGTTTATCGCAGTTGCGCGACATAGACCACCACCTTGAAGGTTGCCGGTCCCAGGTACTGGCTGCCGCCGGTTTTCAGCGGTTCGGCCTTGACCGTCACCGTGTTGTCGTGGATGTTGTAGGACAGCTGGTAGCGGGCGTCGGGCTCGATCACGTTCGCGCCGGTCGGACCCCAGAACGTCTGGCAGGAGGCCGGAGTAATCGTCAGGCCCGCGTCGGGGGCCACCGGGCAGCACGCGTCATCCGACGCGCCGTTGTTCACGCGGAACTTTTGCAGCCTGATCGTCTCCACCACCCGCTCTGCCCGGTAGCTGAGGTCGGTGCGGATGAGCGAGCCGAGGTTCACGACGTAGGCCATCGTGAGCAGCTGCAGCACCGCGAGCGTCACCACGAAGAGGAGGAAGAACGCCACCAGGACCTCTACGAGGGTGAGGCCGCGCTCTTTCTTGCGATCGGTGTGCTTTCGCCTCATCGCGCCCTCCACTACACCAGCAACTTCCTGAGCGTGACGTTCCATAACGGAAAAACCTGGATGTCGTAGCGGACGTTGGGCGTCAGGCTGCCGTCCACCATCCTCACGTGAGTGATGGACATGGTCATGGTCGAGGTGACCTGCAGGCCGGTGTTGGGATCGAGCGTCCGCCCGACGGTGTCGCAGGTGAGGGTGCGGGCGGGACCCGATGCGGGCCAGCCGCCTGCGCCGGCGGCCGGGTTGTACGCCAGGCTGACGAAGTCGGGAATCGTGTAGGTGCCGTTGGCCGTGCGCGGGGCCGGCGGCGGGGGGTTGAGCTGGACCACCCACCTGCCGGCGACGTCCTGCTGGAGCGTCACGTTGACCGGGGTGTGCTGGTTGACCGACTCGGTGAACGCCTGCTGCAGGAAGTTGCGGATGTCGCCCGCGGTGGTTTCGGTGCGTGCCCTCTGCCAGTAGGAGTTGATCGGCACCGTGACGATCCCCGCCAGCACGCCGACTATGGTCAGCACGATCAGCGCCTCGAGCAGCGTGACGCCGGATTCGCGGTGACGGCGGGCGGGCGGATCGACACTGATCACGGTCCGCGTAAAGGCAACTCCTGTGCCACCACCGCGATCTCGTGTCGTGCCAGGAGTTTCATGACGGAACGAAGCCTGCGTCATGCGAGTCTCCTTTCAAGAATGATGAAAAGTGGGACATCTGGGAACAGTTTACCATGAGCCGCGGGAAAGGGGCTAAACCTCACGATTCGCCGGGGGTTTGCCTCCCCGCACGGGACGGACTCTCGAGGCGGCACCTGGGACCGAAACACACTCCTAGTTTACCGCACACAGCCAGGCCTTGAGGTGCGCCGCCTCCGGACAGAAAAGCGAGACCGGATGGTCCGGGCCGGCCCCCCGGCGCTCCAGCACCGTGAGGGTGCGGCGGGCGTCCAGCGCGGCCGCGAACAGGCTCCGGCCGAAATGCTCCTCGCCGACCAGCGCGGAGCAGGAACAGGTGAGCAGCAGACCCCCGGGCGAGGTCAGGCGCACGGCCTGGAGGTTGATGTCCTTATAGCCGCGCAGCCCGTCGTCGAGGTCGCCCCTCCTCTTTACGAACGCGGGCGGGTCCACCACGACGACCCCAAAGCGCTCGCCGGCGGTGACGAGGTCCCGCGCGACGCGGAACGCGTCCCCGGCAACGAAATCGGACTCGCGGACCTCCAGGCCGTTCAGTTCGTAGGCTCGGCGCGCGAGCGAGAGCGCCGCTTGCGAGGCGTCGACGTTGAGGGCGCGGAGGGCGCCCCCGGCGAGCGCGGCGACCGAGAAACCGCCGCTGTAGGAGAAGAGGTTGAGCACACGGGTGCCGACGGCGAGCCCCGCGACGCGGCGGCGGTTCTCGCGCTGGTCGAGGAAGAAGCCCGTCTTTTGCCCCGCCTCCACGTCGACCGCGAACCGCAGCCGCCCCTCGCGGATGACCAGCGTCACTTCGGGCATGTGCCCCCGCAACACGCGCACCGGTCGTGCCTTCCCCCAGGCCGGGCGCGCGAGTACCGCGGACACGCCCTGCTCATCGGCCAGGAGCGAGGCGATTCCCGGGAGGTAGGGCTCCCACGCGGCCTCGTACGGCTCCACCACCGCGACGTCACCGTAGCGGTCGATGACCAGTCCCGGCAGCCCGTCGCCCTCGGCGTGCACCAGACGGTAGGCATCGGCATCCAGGGCGAGCCTCTCGCGCAACGCCGCCGCGCGCCGCACCAGCGCGGCGAGGCCTGCCTCGTCCCACGGCTCATCTCCGAAGGCCACCATCCGCAGCGCCAGCGAGCCGCCCGAGCCGCCGGGAAGCGCGACCCCGAGGGGTCGGCCGCCCGCCGCCACGATCCGCAGCGGCGCGCACCCGGCGGGGAGGCGGGTGGCCAGCGCCCCGCGGTAGACCCACGGGTGGCGGCGCAGCACTGACGCCTCTCGCCCGGGCCTCAGCCGCACTTCTCCGGCACACGAAAAAGGGCCACTCACCGGCGAACACCAAGGCGTACCAGCGCCGCCACGAGCCGATCGGCGACCGGCACGCCGGTGGCCGCCGCGAAGTGCTTCCACCCCGGCGAGGGGTTGACCTCCCCTACGAGCCAGCGCTCACCGTCCGGAATAAGATCCACACCCGCAAGGCCGAGGCCGACGGCCCGGGCCGCGCGCACCGCGAGCTTGACGAGCCCTTGGGGTATCTCCACCGCACACACCTCGGCGCCGCGGGACGCGTTGGCGCGAAACTCGCCCGCGGCCGCCGTGTGCTCAGTTGCGCCCAGCGCCTCGTCCTCGAGCACCAGCACCCTCCGGCTGACACCCCCGGGTGGGCAGAACCGCTGCACGACCGGCTCCTCGCCAAGCCGCCAGAGGGCGTCGAGGACGGCCTCGAGTTCCGCCGCCCCGGCGCAGCGGATCACGCCCACGCCCCGGCGGGAGCGGCGCAGCTTCACCACGCACGGGAACCCGCAGAGCGCTTCCGCGGCCGCAGCAAGCACCTCGGGCTCTGCGCCCGCCACGGTCTCCGGGTGGGACAGCCCCGCCGACGCCAGGGCGCAGGCGGTGAGCCAGTGGTCCCGGCCGGTCCGTATCGCCGCGCCGCCGTTGAGCGAGCGCACCCCGGCCCGTTGCATCGCCCCGAGAACCGCAAGCGTGGAGTCCGGGCGCCAGTTCCCGACCCGCGGCAGGACGGCGCGCACCTCGGAGAGCGGCAACTCACGGCCATCCGACCATGCGACGGGCGGCGCCGCCCGGGCGGCCAGGCGCAGAGCGTCCAACGTCAGGACCCGGTGTCCAAGCCGCTCGCCGGCGGCCTCCAGGTCACGGTAGACGGGGAGCTCCGGCCTCGCGGTCAGAACCGCCACGCTCGACACGGCGCTAGTCTAATCGGGATCCGCGAGCCGTGGCCCGCCTCAGCCCTGACCGGTGAGCCGGCCGAGCAGGGCGAGAAGGTCTTCCTCATCGAACGGCTTGGTCACGTAGAAGTCGGCCCCGGCCGCCATGGCTCTCTCCTGATCGGTCTTTTGCCCCAGGGCGGTCAGCATCACGATCTTTGTGGCCGCGAGCTTGGGGTCGGACTTGACGGTGCGGCAGACATCGAAGCCGTCCCGTCGCGGCATCATGGCGTCCAGCAGCACGACGGGGGGCTGCAGGCGACGGATCTGCTCGAGCGCGTCGTCGCCGTTCTCGGCCGTGACAACCTTGTACCCTTCCATCTCGAGGATGAAGGACACCGTTTCGCGGATGCTCGGTTCGTCGTCCACGAGCAGGATCAGTGGCTCAGCCACGACGCTCCTCCGCCCGGCGCACAACCATGATGGTGCGGTCGTCGATGTGCGACGCCCCCTCGGAGAACACGGACACCTCCCTGCTCACCGCGGCCACCACTTCGGCGGCGGAGGGCGCTCCCGTCGCGAGCGCGCGGCAGATGCCCTCGATTCCGAACGTCCGGTTGCCCTCCCCTACGCTCTCGCTGATGCCGTCGGAGTAGAGCACCAGGGCTTCCCCGGGAGCGAGGACGCCCTCCTCGATCGGGTACTCCTCCCCGGCCTTCACGCCTAGCGGCAGCCCGCCTTTCTCAAGCATCTCGACGGAACCGTCGGCGCGCCGGACCAGCGCACGCGGGTGGGCGGCCGTCGCGACAGAGAAGCATCCGCTGTCGGGGTCCACGAAGGCAATGACCGCGGTGGCCATCGTGAAGGAGTTGAACTCGCCTTGCGTGAGCTGATCGTTCACCACGGTGAGGAGCTCGCCCGGTGTCTCGACCGCGTCGGCGAGCGCGTCCAGGCGGGCGAACAGCGCCGAGAGGGCGAGCGAGACCCCGATCCCATGACCGGTCAGGTCGACGACCCCCAGCGCCACTCCTCCGTGGCGCAGCCGCCTCTGAAGGAAACCATCGCCCCCCACTTGCGTCACCGGCTCGCAGCGGGCCGCCACCTCGAGCGACCCGTAGCGCGCGATCGGGGGCGGGAAAAGGCGCCGTTGGATCTCCGCGGCGATCTCCAGCTCGCGTACCATGCGCGCGGTGTGCTCCGCCTCCCGGACTAGGATCCTGTTCGTGAGGGCGACGCTTGCGAGGTCGGACAGCAGCTGCACGAGCTTGAGCTGCTCCGCCGTGAACATCGGATCCCCGACCCGGCGAAGCACCAGCACGACCCCGAGCACGCGCTCGGCACTGCGGAGCGGAACCAGCAGACAGGGCTGGTCGGGCTGGACCGGCACCCGCAGCTCGCTCTCGAGAGGCTCCTCCGCAGTGGTCGCGAATGCGAGGGCCTGCCCGCGGTCCAGCACCTGTGCGGCCAGCGTGGAGACGGCGAGGCGGTCCCCGACCCGCAGCCCGTCCGGAAGCTTGCCTTCCGCCACCTCGAGGCTCTTGCCGTCCCAGTTGAGGATCACGACGGTCTGCGGTTCCATCACCGCGAGCCGGTCCACCAGCCAGCGTGCGATGTCCCTATCTGCGAATCCGCGACGTAACAGCTCGCCCGCGTAGAAGAGGAGGTTCTGCTCCCACCACAGCCGGCGCGTCTTAAACGCGAGATCGTCAATGGTCGCCCGGCCGGTAGCCATCCGCTCAAGCGCGGAAACCGCGAGCGCTCCCAACTTCGCCCCCTCGGGCGGGATCGCGAGTGTGCCCCGGAAGTCGCCGCACACCACGGGGAGCTCCAGGGTCGCCTGCTCGTGGGCGCCCGCTTGCCAGATCAGCTCGCCCACCGGGTCCAGCAGCACCGCGCCGCCCACGGCCTGCGCCAGCACGTCGAGGAACGGCTGAACGTCCCGGGCGAGCAGGAAGCGCCTCACTTGCGCCGCCCGCCGGTCGGCAGCAGCATCGTTACCACCGTCCCCTTGCCTTCCTCGGAGGTGATCTCGAGCGTCCCACCGTGGTTCTCCGCGACACGCCGCGCCACCGCGAGCCCGAGGCCGAGGCCGCGCGGCTTGTCCGTCAGGACGTTTCCGCCCTGCCAGAAGACGTCGCAGACGTGCGGCAGGTCCGCGGCGGGGATCCCCACACCCTTGTCCTCGACGCGCATCTCGACCAGGGAGTCGGCGCCGCGACGAACGAGCTTGACCATCACCGCAAGGCTGCCTCCCTCGCGGTTGAACTCGACGCCGTTCTTGACGATCGCCCGCAGCGCCGCCTCCAGCTGATCCGCATCGCCGGTGACCTGCTCGAGACCGGACGCGACCTTCACCTGCACGTTCAGCTGGCGCTTCTCGATCTCCCCCTTGAGCGGAGCCAGGACCCGCTTCAGCAACTCGGTGAGGTTCACACCCGTGGGAGCTGGTCTGCCCTCCGGCACCCCCAGGACCGCGGCCTGGAGCGCGGAGGCGATCAGTTCCGCAAGGCGTGTGGACTCCTGCGTGATGATCTCGACGAACTTCACGGCCTTTTCCGCAGGAACCTCGTCGTAACGGGTTAGGATTCGGCCGGCGGTCTGGATGGCTGTCACGGGCGTGTTGAGCTCGTGGGCGATGCGGTTCAACAGATCGCCCTTCAGGTGCTCGAGGTCGCGCAGCTGACGGTTGGCGGCTTCCAGGGCGAGGTTGCGATCTTCCAGCTCCTCCGCCAGCTTCTGTGCGTGATGGAGCGCCTCTTGGAGCTCCTTGGTCCGCTCGGCGACGGCCTCCTCGAGCGAGCGGTTGAGCTGCTCGAGCGAGCGCCACGCGCGAGCGTTTGCCAGAGCAGTGGCAGCGTTGGCCCCCATCGCCGTCACAAGCTCGAGCTCCTCATCCTCGAACGGACCCCTGGTCGTGTCCGAAAACGCCGTTACCAGCCCGAGAGGGCGGTCCTGCGCCACCAGCGGTACCGCCATCACCCCGATCAGGTTCAGGTTGCGAACCTCCTCCATCCAGGGCGATTCGATGAGTTGCGCTGGTTCCGCCTCGTCCACCCGCGCGATGAACGGCTGCCGCGACGCGAGGATGACGTCGGCCGGCGACTTCCCCCCAGACTCCCGCCTGGCCAGTGGGTCGTTGGCCATGCCGCGCCTCAGGATCTCGACGAGGTCCCCGTTCTGATCGACCAGGAGCAGCGAGCCACAGGCGACCCTGGCCTCGGCAAGAAGCCGGTCGAGAAAGCCCGCCGTGATGTCCTCCGGCTCGCGGGCGAGCGTCATCAGGCGGCCGAACTCGTTGATCGAGCGGAGACTCGCGATCCTCCGCTCGAGCTCGCTGGTGAGGCGGTCCAGCCGCATATTGAGGTCGGTCATCGCCAGATTGGCCCGAACCGCCTCTGTGATGAGATCGTCCGGTTGCAGATCCTCGCCCTTCGCTGCCGGGTGCACGGTCACGGCCGCTTCGACCGGCGCGCTCGGTGCGTGGCGCGTGAGCGGAAGCAGGGCGGTGTTCACGTTCGCCACCAGGCGGCTGAGGGCGTCGGGCTGGGCAGCGAGGCCCAGTCGGTCGGCGACCGACTGCACGGTGGCCTGTGCGATGGCGGAGAAGGCCTCGATCACCCCCGCTCCCGTGGTGGCGACCGTTTCGAACACCGCATAGCCGCGTCCGTTGAGGCTCTTGTCCAGCTCGGCCCGCGAGAGCAGGTCGGGGAGGTCGCGCTTGTTGTAGCTGAAGATGATCGGGACCGTGTCGGGGTCGAGCCCGTTGGCCTTCAGGTTCTCTGCCAGGTTGGCGAGGCTCTCCTCGTTCGCTCGCGCCTGCGCCCGCTGCGAGTCAGCGACGAACACCACGCCGTCGCAACCCGCAAGCACGGTGCGCCGTGTCGCGTTGTACTGCACTTGCCCGGGAACGGTGTAGAGCTGCAAGGTCAGTCGGTAGCCCCGAACCCTGCCGAGGTCGAGTCCCAGCAGGTCGAAGAAGAGGGTCCGGTCGGAGGCCGTGTTGAGGGTGTAGAGCTTGGTCCGGCGGAGGGGGTCGGTTACGCGGTGAATGAACTGCAGGCACGTGGTCTTGCCGCACAGGCCAGGGCCGTAGTAGACGACCTTCAGCTTCACCTGGCGGTACTGGTTGTCAAACTGAACCATCGCGCCCCTGCTCTCCCGCCCCACCCGGCAGCTCGACGACGAACAGAGCTCCGCTCGTCCGGCCTGCCTCGGCCCAGATACGGCCTCCGTGGTGCTCCACGATCTGGCGTGAGATCGTCAGACCCAGCCCCGTGCCCCCGCGCTCCTCCCCGCTGTCCAGTTGCTGGAAGCGCTCGAAGATCTGGTCCTCGCGTCCCGGGGGGATTCCCGCGCCCTCGTCCTCCACCTCCAGCCGCACGCCGCCGTCGTGCCACGGCCGGTAGCGCAGCCGCACCGCGGCCCCGTCCGGAGAGTGCTTGATCGAGTTCGAAAGGAGGTTGACGAGGACCTGCGTTATCTTGTCGCGGTCGAGCTTTGCAATCACCGGCTCTTTCCAGGGCTCCACGGCGAGCACCAGGTTTCGCTCCCCGACCAGCGCCACGAAGGACTCCTGCACCTCGCGCACAAGCTCTTCCAGGGCAGTGGGCGCGAAGTTCCACTCCACCTGCCCCGCCTCGATCTTTGCGAGGTCAAGGAGGTTGTTGATCAACCGGGTGAGCCGGCGTCCCTCCCGGTGGATCACCTCGGCAAATCTCTCCACCGACTCCGGTCGCTTGTTGCCGTAACGCAGGAGGACGTTGGCGGCCGAGAGGATAGCGGACAGCGGCGTGCGGATCTCGTGCGAGACGGTGGAGAGGAACTCGGTGTGCCGATCGTAGAGGCGCTCGAGCTCGGCGGCGCGGGCGACGTGCCGGTGCGTCGCGCCCACCCTCCTCAGGCCCGCCCGCACACGCGCGATCAGCTCCCCCCACCGGCAGGGCTTGAGGAGGCAGTCGTCCGCGCCGTGGTCCATGGCGGCGAAGAGTTCCTCGGGCGAGGCCATGCCGGTCATGAGGATCACATAAATGTCCGCGAGGACCCGGTCCTCCCGCACCTTGCGCAGCAGCTGCAACCCGTCGACCCCCGGCATCACGACGTCGGTGAGCAGGAGGTCGACACCACCGCGCTTGAGGACGCTCCACGCCTCCGCGCCGTCCACGACGGCAAGGACTTGCGCATCGGAAAACTGCTCCGTGAGCGCCGCACTGATGGCGGCGCGCAGTTCGGCGTCGTCCTCGACGATCAGCAGCGTCTGCCTGTGGCTCGGGGGGTCGGGAACCATAAGAAGATTGTAACAAGGGCCGGGGGAACGACGTCCCCGGCCCCTCCGATCTCCTCTGGGCTCTAGAGGGGGTTACTCTCCGCGCTGCTTGAGGCGCTGCACGGAAAAACCCGGCACCGGGACAGCTGGCGGCCGCGCGCGCAGGACGGTCGGCCGCAGCGATGCGGCCTGCGCCGAGAGGCCGACAGTGCTGATCTGTGCCTCGATCGTTGTCGGGTCTCCGGTGATCGCACTGCGCACCGTCGCGTACGGGTACACCGCCGAGTCGTTCGGGCCGTCAACGATGTAGACCGCCGCCGTGCCGCCCTTCAGGCCGACCGGGATCCGGCCCTGCACGTGGCCGAACGGCGGGATCAGCACCTCGTAGTGGCGCCCGATGGTGCCGTCCGTTTCTTGCAGGTCCACGCGCGCGGTGACCCACGCGCCGGTCCAGGACGCGACCCCAATGCTCGTGATGAACTCCTGGTCGTCAGTGAGTTGGGGCAGGTACGCGAAGAACCCGTACTCGAGACCGAGGTTGGCGGGAAAGCCCGGGAAGTCCTGGCCGAACTCGCCTCCGCCTCCGAGCGGGTTGAGGGTGTAGTTGCGGGCGAACACCGCGAAGTCGCAGCTCGTGTCCCCCTTCGTGCTCGGACACGAATTGAGGTCGACATCGGCGTAGACGAGCAACGCGCCGGTCTGCCCACGCGCGTTGAAGCCGGAAGGTCCAAGCACGTCCCACAGGTTGAGTGTCTCCCACGGCTGCAGGTCGATGGGCGGGGCCGTCGGCACGCCGGCGCTGTTGTCCTGCCCGGTCGGCAGGAAGGCGAGCTTGACGTACAGCACCTTGGTATGCGGGTTGTAGAGCGTCAGGTCCGTGTGCCAGTCGGTGCCCAGCCACCCCTGCTTGTTCGCGACCGCGGTGACGACGTAAACGCTCGTCATCTCCCTGGCCAGCGCTCCGCCCGCCAGGGCGAGGATTGCTGCGGCGACCACGAGCTTGCGGACCATGGCGCACCTCCGCCCGAGGTTTTTTGCACGGACCATGCCAGAAATCCGCTGCGTAGCCACGGGTCAGTTTCAAGATGCTGTCCCTTTTTCCGGTCACCGTGGCCTGCCGGGTGTATCTTTGATCTGACGGGAGAACATTGTGCGCTCGACCCTCGGCCTCGTCGCCCTTTTGCTGACAGCGGCGGTCATCCTGCTGCTCATGGCACGTCAGACGCAGCACGACGTGGAGGCGGTGAGGAGCGTGGCCTTCACGACCCAGCCGGACGTTGCCCCAGGGGTCTTCGACGCCAAGGCGGCGGACCGGCTCGCGGCCCGCCTGCGCCTGCTCGCGGACCAGCCGCAGTTGCCCCTCGACGAGTTGCGCGAGGCGGCGGCGCAGGCCGCGTCCTGGACCGCGGCGCTCACCCCCGGAACGTATGACTACCACATGGCGGTCAACCTGCGCGGGGCCGCGGACGAGCTGATGGCGACCTCGGCGTCGCTGTCGGACCCACACCGCGCGCGGGCACGCCACTTCGTGGAGCAGGCCCTGACGCCCCCTGGCAGTCCGGGCGGCGGACCACCGGGAGCTATCGGCGGCGTCCGGGATCAGCTGCAGAACCTGCAGCAACACCGCCAGGAGCAGGCACAGGACACCGACCGCGAAGCCCACTGAACAGTTCTTTCTTCCACTGCGTGAGGGTTTGTCTTGCCCCGCGGGCCTGGAGCCGGCTTTCTTTTCTTCACTGCATGAGGCTCTCTGTTGCCACGCGGGTGCACGGCCCCTCGTCGCTTGCTCGCCCCCGCTCGCTGCGCTCCGAGACTCCCTTGACCGCGACCCAGCAGCGCGTGGCGCGCCGGGGCCCCTCGGTGTCCGCATGAGACAGCGTCACCGACACCCCGTCCCGGTCCGCGCGCTGGGTCCCCGCGATCTCGGGAGACATGGCCGCTGCCACCCGCCTGGCGGATTGAATACCCCCCACCCGAAGGCAAGCGGCTGTGCAGGCGGGGCCGGAGTGTGGGTATCGCCGGACAAATCGTGCGGGTGCCGGGCGAACGGGAGGGTGGTGGTGAAATCCGCCCCGCGGGCGGCAGGAGCCATGCCGCCGGAGCGTGCGGGTCCCGAGCGGCCAGACCGGCGGGTGGAAACGCTGGCCCCGACCGAGCGTCTCATGCGAGGGAGGGGAACAGCGAGGGTCCGCACACCGGGCTGTGCCTTCTCGGTCGCACGCCAAGGCGGGTCGAAGGGCTGCGCTCGATGCGCAGCCCGAGCGACCGCTCCTAGCCCGCGGGGCAAGAGAAAACCTCCACGGA
>Ga0256868_10001677_pt1 | contig 11861 bp, 8 predicted proteins | sample RVTome_13_FD_187341 | JGI IMG/M metagenome (GOLD analysis project Ga0256868, IMG submission 187341) | Soil microbial communities from uranium-contaminated site in the Upper Colorado River Basin, Wyoming, United States - RVT92D227 HiSeq ... | reverse complement strand
AGAAGCTGAAACAAGTCGTTCAAATTCAAGACCTGTAATCACGTTTTGAGATTTCCCATATCCATATTCTGGTTTTTTCATCGGATCAAAAAGGTCAAACCCCGTAGCAACAACAATCGCACCAACATTAAGATCAATACATTCTTCCTTCATATCATGACGAATCGCATCCGCCTCACAGGTGCGAACACACTCGTAACACTCAACACATCCACCACAATTCAAACATCGTCTTGCTTCCTCGATGGCTTCTTCTTCAGTATACCCCAATTCAACTTCACGAAAATTGCTTACTCTTTCTTTTATTGGTAGATATCTCATCGGTACCTTTCGTTTCTTTTTTACACCCTCTAAAGGTATCTTTGCAACTTCTGGTTTTTCTTCGCGCCCAGCTTTCAGATCTTCTCTGTTGATATACCGATGAATCGAAATTGCAGCTTCTTTCCCTGCAGCAATCGCCTCGATAACTGTCCCAGCACCCAATACTGCATCACCACCACAAAACAAACCATCTACACTCGTCGTAAGTGCAACAGGATCAATATTTACCGTCCCCCATGAAGTACATTTTAAATCAATCCCTTTTGTTAATCCCTCAAAATCAACTTCTTGACCAATCGCTAAAATAAGGCTATCGACATCCATAACAAACTCAGAACCAGGGATAGACCTGATTTTTCTTCTCCCACTTGCGTCTTGTTCATCTAATAATTCATTCTTGATGCATTCAATCGCTTTTATCCGCCCGTTTTTTTCAATTATTCGTATCGGAGAGGCGAGATACAGAAGTTTCACACCTTCATGTTCTGTTTCGTCGATTTCCCAATCAGGTTCTGCTGGCATCTCCTCCCGAGTTCTGCGATATAAGATAGTAACGTTTTTTGCTCCTAACCGTAATGCTGAACGCGCAGTATCTAATGATGCATTTCCTCCACCAACAACAACCATGTTATTCCCAATGTCTGGGAATGGTTCTTGGAAACCAGAGAGCTTAATTGCTTTTGAAGGACATACTGAAGCACATTTTCCGCATCCTTTACAGAGATATTTCAGAACTATCGGATATTGTTTTTTCGGATCTTTTTCGTCTGCTTCAAGCTTGATTGCCCCATACAAACACGATTGTTTACAAAGACTACAACCAACACAGAGGTTGTCATCAATCGTCGCAATCGGTGTCGTAATAATCTTCCCAAGATTCACTTCTTTCAGAAAATCTGTTGCTTGGAAAACACCCTCAATATTTTCACCATGAATACGCATCATTTTTCCTTTTTGAGCACCGACCGCAAGGAAAACCGCTTTATACCCGCGGTTAAAAAGATCAGGAATCGTCAGATCTTTCCCAATGGTCACATTAAGATGTACGCGTATTCCAAGTGCAAGAATATCAGCAATCTCTCTTTCAAGAATCTCTTTTGGTAACCGAAATGTTGGGATGCCAAATTTCATCATTCCACCAAGAACTGGCGTACTTTCAAATATCGTCACGTGATACCCGTTTAATGCGAGATCATGAGCAGCGGTTAACCCCGTAGGTCCTCCCCCAATTATTGCAACACTTTCTGCACGGGTCTGCAGGGAAGGAATTTCTGTACTTGGAGCTCGTATTTCTAAATCTCCAACAAAACGTTTAATATGAGCAATCCCAAGAGGATCATCGATATCTTTTCTGGTGCATGCACTTTCACAGGGTCGATGACATACTCGGCCGCAAATAGACGGGAAGGGAAGCCTTTCCTTTATTACTTGTAATGCTTCATAGAATTTCCCTCGGCTAACCAATGTTACATATCCTGGAGCTCCGACATGAGCAGGGCAGATGTCTTTACAGGGTTGCATCCCTCGTTTATCGATGGTACATTTCAGAGGAACTGCCTGGGGGAATGGAACATAGATTGCTTTTCGAATACCGTGTTCAACATCAAACTCGTTTGGTATCTCTACGGGGCATACGGTACTGCATTCTTGGCAACCAGTACATTTCTCAAAATCAACATATCGTGGTTTCTTCCGCACCTTCACGATAAAGTTACCAACAAATCCTTCAACCCCCACAACATCAGCATAACTGAGTAATTCGACATTTGGATGTCGTGCAACATCAACCATTTTTGGTGTGAGGATACATGCAGAGCAATCCAAGGTTGGGAAGGTTTTATCAAGTTGTGCCATCCGTCCACCAATACTTGGTGTTTTCTCTATAAGGTATGTTTTATACCCCATATTCCCAATGTCTAATGCTGCTTGAATGCCAGCAATCCCACCACCAACAACAAGAGCGGTAGGAGTCACATCAACTTTCTTTTTCTCAAGCGGGCTTGAAAGGGAAACACGGCGCGTAGCACTTTTTACCAACGCAATCGCTTTTTGGGTACCTTTCCCTTTTTCCTTATGCACCCAAGAGCATTGCTCTCTAATGTTTACCATTTCAAGACAGTAAGGGTTTAATCCGGTTTCCTCAAGAACTCGTCTGAATGTTGGTTCATGCATCCGGGGGGAGCATGAAGCGACAACAACTCGATCCAGATGGAGTTCTTTGATGTCTTTTTTGATGAGTTCTTGTCCCGGGTCAGAACACATGTATTTATAGAATCGACTGACTGCAACATTGGGCAGGTTTTTTACTTCTTCGACGACTTTCTCGACGTCAACTGTTGCTGCAATGTTGATCCCACATTCACAGACATACACACCGATTTTCATAGTTACACCACCTCGCCTGCTATTCCTCCAATTTGTGCAAGAATTTGTCGAACGTTAAAATGTCTCATTGAAATTGCACCTGTTGGACAGGCAGACGCACAGGAACCGCAGCCTTTACATATCACATCATTAATAATCATCACTTTTTTCTTACTATCAAATTCTAATGCGGAATACGCACAGAGATCTTCACACATCCTACATCCACCACAGATATCTTCATCGACCATCGCGGAGATCGCCTCTACCACAACCTTACCCTGCGCGAGAGGCTCAGCAGCTCTTACTGCAGCTCCGCTAGCTTGTGCAACAGTATCAGGAATGTCCTTCGGGCTTTGACAACACCCAGCGAGGAAAATCCCATCCGTAAACGTATCCATCGGTCGAAGTTTCGGATGCGCCTCCAACAAAAATCCGTCAGCACTCTGATTAATATTCAAAATCCGTACAAGCTCCTTCGAATCCTCCCGAGGAACAATCCCTGTCGCAAGAACCACAAGGTCAGCCTCGATGTCAGGATGACCCTTCGCTTTTACTACAGCTTTCCCAGCCTGCAGTGTCACCTTGATTGGGTCGTCAAGTTCCCTGCGTCGGTAGATGATTCCTTCACCTTGGACGCGGTTGTAGAATTCTTCATAACCCTTCCCAAACGCACGCACATCAGTATAATATACAACAAGTTCAGCACCAGGGATTTTCTCTTTCACCATATGTGCTTGTTTCGCGGTGTACATGCAACAGACGCGAGAGCAATACTCATGTCCTTTTTTATCTCGAGATCCTACACATTGGATGAATACAACTTTTTTTGGTTCTTTGCCATTGATCTTTATATGTCCACTGGTAGGACCAGAAGCTGAAACAAGTCGTTCAAATTCAAGACCTGTAATCACGTTTTGAGATTTCCCATATCCATATTCTGGTTTTTTCATCGGATCAAAAAGGTCAAACCCCGTAGCAACAACAATCGTTCCTACATCAAACTCAAGGATTTCATCTTTCTGATCGAAGTTAATCGCATTTCTCTCGCATGCTTCTGCACATAATGCATGATCGCCACATTTTCCAGTTTTAAGAGTAATACATTTTTCAGGATCAATTGTATATTTTAATGGAACTGCTTGTGGGAAGGGAACATAAATAGCGCTTCGTTTCCCTTTGTTCACCTCGAATTCATTAAGGACTCTTCCTTTCAGTCTGCAGGCTTCTGCGCATAATCCACAGCCAACACATTTTTCTTCATCAACATACCGTGGTTTCTTTCTCACTTTCACTTTGAAGTTCCCGATATACCCATCAAGACTCATCACTTCTGAATACGTGAGTAGCTCGATGTTTGGATGTCGTGCAACATCAACCATTTTTGGTGTGAGAATGCATGCAGAGCAATCCAATGTGGGGAACGTTTTATCCAGCTGCGCCATCCGTCCACCAATACTTGGTGTGCGTTCTATAAGATAAACCTTAAATCCTTTATCAGCAATTTCAAGTGCTGCTTGAATCCCAGCAACACCACCACCGATCACCATCGCTTTTGGTATCACAGAGACTTCTTTTTTCTCCAATGGTTCTAAGAAGGAAGCACGTGCAACTGCACCAGTAATCAACTGAATCGTTTTCGCTGTTGCCTTCTCTTTTTGTTGATGTACCCAAGAGCATTGTTCTCTAATGTTTACCATTTCAAAACAGTACGGATTCAACCCAGTTTCTTCAAGAACTCGTCTGAATGTTGGCTCATGCATCCGGGGGGAGCATGAAGCGACAACAACTCGATCCAGATGGAGTTCTTTGATGTCTTTTTTAATGAGTTCTTGTCCCGGGTCAGAACACATGTATTTATAGAATCGACTGACTGCAACATTGGGCAGGTTTTTTACTTCTTCGACGACTTTCTCAACGTCAACAGTCGCCGCGATGTTGATACCGCATTCACACACATAAACTCCAATTTTCATAGGTTCTTCCTGCCTTTTCTATTGCTCCCCTTTAATGTTTTTTAACTGTTGATATGAGAAGACTGGACCATCTTTGCACACATAGAGATTACCAATGTTACACCTACCACATTTCCCGATGCCACATTTCATTCGCATTTCAATGGTGGTAAAAATCTGGTCTTCCGTAAACCCTAATTTTAACAGGTTTTGAATAACAAACTTGATCATAATAGGAGGACCACAGGTGACTGCTATCGCATTCTTTGGTGAAGGTTTCACCCTCATGAGATTATCAGGTACAAACCCAACAAACTCGCCCCACCCATCCTCTTTCACATCAATTGAAAGACAGGTGTTTGTATTTTCGCATGTTTTCAGCTCAACGAATTCCTTTGTATAACAGATATCTTTGGATGTTCGCGCGCCATAGAGGATATCAAATTTTCCATAGTTCTTTCTATTATCAACCACGTATTTTATCAATGAACGAATGGGCGCTTGCCCAATACCGCCACCAATGAATATCAGGTTTTTCCCTTTCCATCCTTGAACATCAAAATGATTTCCATACGGTCCTCTGACTCCAACTATATCACCTGGTTCACATTCATGCAGTGCAGAGGTCACTTTCCCTAATTTCATGACACTGACTTCAATGAAACCTTTTTGCGTAGGAGACGAAGAAATCGCAAAGAAACATTCGCCTTTCCCGAACAGACTTACCATGACGCATTGGCCTGGTAAAAAGGTAAAATCATCCTTTATTTTTTTATCCTGAAAGACAAGTTTGAAAGTTTTAATCGCTCGTTTCCCACCCACTTCCTCACAGACAGTATCAATGGTTGCTAGCCATGGTTGATACGGGTTATCCTTCATGGTTTCACCTCCGCTGTTTTGGTAATAACATCAATGATATCGATGTTGACTGGGCAGTTATCGATGCATCTACCGCATCCGACACAAGCAATCACTTGGTGGTTTTTCGGATAATAATTATATTTATGATATATTCTGTTTCGTACCCGGTTCATTCTCCCTGGCCGGGGGTTATGTCCAGAAGCATGCAATGTATATTCTGGTCGCATGCAGGAATCCCATATTCGTATCCGAGCACCTTTGGTAAGTGTCGTTTCATCTTGTATATCAAAACAGTGGCATGTTGGGCAGAGATATGTACATGCTCCGCACCCAAGGCATTTCATCGCAATGTTTTTCCAATAGGGGGCATCAAAGATAATATCTAGTTTTTTGACCAGAGTATCAACATTTTTTATGTTCATATGACGAGTGATCGTATCGAACGCTTTTTTTTCTACGTCTTTTTTCTTGTTTGAATCTTTCTCTGTCGCTGGTGTGAACAGTTTCTTCGTGCTTTCCACAAGTTGTTTCCCTTTCTCATTTTGTACTTCAACATAGTATTTATCACCTATGTCTGTCAGCAGAACGTCTACATGTTTTGATGATGTAGGGCTGTCGTCAAAGGAGGTGCAGAAACAGTTCACTGCTGGTTGATTACAGCTTATTCCAACAAGAAGCATATTTTTTCTTTTTGTCAGATAATACGGGTCTTTATAATCGCCTTTGAACACATGATCAAGGATTGAGAAGCTTTTTGCATCGCAGGGGCGGATACCAAAGATAAGTGTTTTTTCATTGTGGGACGTAGTTGGAGTAATCTGGATGTTTTTCCCATTAGTAAATTTAAATAGCGTCTCAGTTTGTTGAAAGAGGAGTACCTTCGGAGGGACAGCAGAGTTTACAAATTCCAGATCTATCTCTGAAGGATTTTTGATTTGTTTGAAAAATATTAACTCTTCTTCTTTGACCGGGGCGAAGACCTGATAGGTGGAGATGATCTTATTTATCCATTCTGAAAGCTTTTCTTTAGGTAGTACGAATTTCTCCATATTATTCACCTTCATAATATTGTCTCCTCCGTATCATTAGGTTTAAACATGGCTAATAATGGTTTTTCTTCAGGGTTTAATCCAGCGATGTATTCAAACAGCTCCTTGATGTCTTTCTCAATTTTTTTATTCAGTTTTGTCAGAGGAATATTCATGGGGCAAGCACGTTCACATTCACCGCATCCACTGCATCTCCCTGCGAGATGATACGCACGTATTATGTTCCACACCGTATTTTCAGAAAGGTTCACTGAACGTTGAATCCATTGGGGAGATAATTGATCAACAATGCATTCTTTACAGTAACATAAGGGACAAGCATTCCGACAGGCGTAACATCGGATGCATCGTTCGAATTCTTTGCTCCAGAATTTCCATTTTTCCTGGAGTGCTTTTTTCTCCAGTGTTTTTATCTCTTTATACTCCTCTTTTTTCGAACCTTTTATTGGCTCGCCAAGGAGAATGTCAGAGATCACTGGTGTTGGGTATTCACATTGTTTACATTTTTCAAAAAGAAGTTCTTCTTTCGGAATGTTATGGGTTTTTCCGTTGATATTAAACACAAAGTTGTTACCCTCTTCTTTGACGTCGACAGTTTTGACTTGATGAGGGAATTTCGCGTTGATTTTCTTTGGATCAATGATCCCGGTGCATGGCACACCAATGATGACGATATTTTCCCGTTTCAAACCTTTTTCTTGGAGGATCTGGACAACCGCTCGTGCATCACATCCTTTCACCACTACCCCGATCTTTCGGGTATCCTCTTTTTCTCCTTTTCGAAGCGGTGGTTTTTCCTCAAGCATGAAGTAGACTGCTAAATTGTGCACGCATAAAGGAGAGAAAATAAACCGCTCAGTATCCTCGGGAGTGAACGCGAAACAAGGAGTTACTTGGAATCCATAGGTGCCTTTTTCATATCCGATAACGTATTTCACATCATCCCGGGCAACCAATTTTTTTGCTTCAGTCTTGAGTTGTTTTTCATTCACCATGTGTTTTCCCTCTTGAAATGTTGTATTGGTCCAAGTTCTCTTATCTCGTCTGTCACTTCTTTTACCACTTCTGCGAATTTTTTTCCTTCAGACGCAGAAACCCATGTCATTCGCACCCTCCCAGGATCGATTCCTATATACTCAAGCAATTCTCGCAATATCGCATACCGTCGTCTCGCCAAGTAATTTCCGCGTTCGTAATGACAGTCCCCGGGGTGGCAACCACCGATCAGCACACCATCAGCACCTTGTTGCAGTGCGTTGATGACAAAAATCGGGTTAATCCTTCCAGAGCACATGACCCTGATTACTTTTAGATTTGGTGGATATTGAATTCTGCTGGTTCCCGCTAGATCTGCTCCTGCATAGGAACACCAATTGCAGAGAAACCCGATAATATTCGGCTCAAAATCTTTCTCCATCTATTTTTTCACCTCTCGTTGTTTTTTCCATTATATATTCATATTATCCTGCTTTCTTTTCTTTGAAAACTTTTTTTTATTAGAGATTTCAGCGAAGGTCATTTCTACAGCATGTGGAACAGCCGCAGCAATTATTTTACTTAGGCGTTCCCCAAATTCACATGGTATTTCAGCCATTGAAATACCGATAATGACGATTTCCTGTGGAATACGTTTTTCGCCAAGTTTTTTTGCTAAGGTTATTGCTTCGACAAGAGTGACGTCATGCGGGTTACAGGAATGAACTTTGGAAAGGTCGCTGAGGGGGGGGGTATCGATGTACCTCTCCGTTTCGTCCACCATTGGTTTTCACTGCATCAATGATGATTGCTTTGTCATATCCTAGGATTAGATCAAGGAGGTTCATCCCCCCGGTCAGTGCTTCCTCTACTATGACATTCGGATCCTTGATACGTTGTTTGATCTGCTGTGACACATGGATCCCAACCCCATCATCAGAGAGAATCGGATTTCCAACTCCAAGTACGATTGTTTTCATTCTCGAGGTCCTCTACAGGTTTTGTCGAAATTTTTTATACAGGTTTTTCTTACTATCATATATATAGATTTCAATTGGCATACCACCTGGTAGTGTATGGGTTGCACAGGCGAAACATGGGTCATAGGCTCGGAATGCCATTTCCACCATGTTGAGGATACCATTGTCAACCTTTCCTTTCCTGATCACGCCTTTTGCAGCATTTCGTATCGACATGGCAATAGCACCTGAATTGTTGGTAGTCGCTACAATGAGGTTTGCTTTCTCGATTAACCCTTTTTTATCAAGTTTATAATGATGAATTAACGTTCCTCGGGCTGCTTCGACGACACCAACACCTTCCCCGGGTTCTCCTACGGGATTCCGAACATGTTGTGAGGTAATCTCAGAATCCTTCGCCAGCTCCATGACTCGCTCAGTGGCATACAAGAGTTCAATAAGACGTGCCCAGTGGAATGCGAGTGTTGAGTTCACTGCTTTGCCACCAAGGGTTTCAAACATCCGCTTATATTCTTTATCAGCTAGTGGTGTTGCCATCCCTTCAGCTGCGTTGAGACGTCCAAGAGGTCCAACACGGTAAATCCCACTGTCTTTGCCGTCTTTCAGTCCCTGCCACCCAATTTTTCTCAGGTAGGGAAATTTGATATACGACCATTCTTCGACATGCTCTGCAACGTGTTTCGTGTAGTCTTTTCCCTCGAATTTCTCTATTTCATGTCCTTTCTGATCCGTAACCCGAATTTTTCCATCGTAGAAGTTCACCTTGTTGTTCTTGTCAACGAGCCCCATGTTGTACGTGGCAAGTTTATAGGGGTCGCTGAGAATAAGATCGACATACGTTTTATTCTTCAATACAATATCATCAAACAACTTTAAGGAGAATTTTGCAAATTCAATGCATGATTTTGTCATCGTCTCAATTTCTTTTACTTCCTCCTTAGATAACGCCTTTGACACACCACCAGGAAGTCCGCAAACAGGATGTGTCGCTTTTCCTCCAAGAATCGCGGTCATCTTCTGACCATATGCCCGATGTTTGATGACTTCTTTACCGATTTCCACGCCTACTTTTTCAATCACACCAATGACGTTTCGTTTTGCAGCTGGTGCATCAGGACCAACCACAAAATCTGGTCCACCCAGGTAGTAGAAATGAAGGATATGGTCATAGATGTAGTATGCATTGTACATGAGTTCTCGAAGTTTCTTTGCTGCAGATGGTGGTTCCACATGAAACGCAGCATCAAGAGCTTTCGTGGCTGCAAAATGGTGAGCAACAGGACAAACACCACAAATTCTTGAAGTGATCTGTGGCATATCCTCCGCTCGTCGTCCTTGCGCAAATCGTTCGAATCCTCGGAGTTCAGGGATTTGTAGGTACGCATTTTCTACATCCCCCTGAGCATCCAAAAAGATGTTGATTTTTCCATGTCCCTCCAGACGAGTTATTGGATCAATTGTAATTGTTTTCATGTTACTTCATCACCTTCCTATTCACAAGAGCGGTAGGGAGTGTATACTTGTAGAATGTTCCTATGACATCCACGACCTGATCAATCAGTTTTTGTACATCTTCATCACTCATTTTCTCCTCCCCCTCCAAACCAAGTATGGACGCGAGTGCAGAGATCATTTTAGCGCCTTGATCAAGGGAATTTGGTGTTGGACCACCACAGCCTGTACAAGGCATTTTTGCATCAAGACAACGTGCTTTGCATCCCCCACGTGTTGCTGGCCCCATGCAGATGATTTCCTGTTCAAGGAGGCATTTTTTATCCTCAACTTTTTCAACCTCATATACTCGTTTGATTGCTTTGATTTTCTTTTCTGATTTTTCAAACTTACATTCATCGCACACTGATTTCAAGGGAGCAAGCACTGTTCCTTTCGGTGGGAGCTTATTTGTTGCAATAGCAGTCACCGCGTTAAGAATAAGATCAGTGGGCGGTGGGCATCCGGGAAGATAATAATCGACATCAACTACTTGATTCAGACTTTTCACCGTATCATAAAACTCAGGGAGGGTGAGTGTTCCTTCTTTCACTTTCACTGATATCTTTGGGATAATCTTTTTTGGATTCTCAGTTGAAGGGTTGTCAAGATACGCTGTTGTAAATATTTCCTCTTTGTTTGTGATGTTAGCAAGTCCTGGGATTCCTCCATGAACAGCACATGCGCCGAAAGCAACTAATGTCTTTGCCTTCTTGCGGAGAAGTTTTGCCAGATGTTCCTGCTCTGATGTTCGAATAGATCCATTGAAAAAGCAGACATCGATACTGTTGTCCTTCATAGCCTCTACATCCTTATATTTTACATCTATGGCAACAGGCCAAAAGAGGATATCAGCAATGGCAATAACATCTAAAATTTTTTCATCGATATCAAGAACTGCTATCTCACATCCACCACAACTTGCTGCCCAATAAAATGCAAATTGCAGTTTCTTATTTTTTATAGACTCTTTCTTTGTTTCTTTTTTATCTTTTGTCATACATTCACCATTTCTTATTATTTATAATACTATTTTTCAAACACTCCCTTTTTCTTTAATAAAATTAGTGGATCTACTGCATGATCTTCGAATCCACATAATTTTTGATCTAAACCTAATGCGACTGCAATCAACTGGGTGTAATAGAAAACAGGTATTTGTTTGTAACCCTTGAAATAATTCTCCGCCTCTTTTCCCCGTGTATCCAGGTTGAACCGACAGAGTGGACAGGAGAGGGCAATTGCATCACCGTCTCTTTCTAAAGCAAAATTCGTGATCCGATGTGCCCGTTTGGATACTAACTCTTTATCCTCCACCGTATGATATGAACCGCAACATTCGATCTTAAAAGGATTATCAATAACTTCTGCTCCTAGCGCTGTAAGAAGTTTTGAGAGGATTGTTGGTTCCTCTGCATCATCGATAGCGACTTCCCGCGGGCGAAGTAACATACACCCATAATAGGGCATGATTTTTATACTCTTCAATGGATGTTTCACCATTTTTTTCAACACATCAAACCCTATTTCATCTCTTAAAAACTCAAGGAAATGAAATACCTTCACGGTTCCTTTGTAATCATTCTCGGTATCCATAAAATCATTTAATGTTTTAAGGTTATCAGGATGTGTTTGAACTCGGAGATTGGTTTGTTTGAGGGTGTTACAGCACATATCGCAAAGTGTTATAACCTTGTTTTCTCCAGCATCTTCCACATTGATCAAATTTCGTAGTGATGCAAGATGATGCATGAGGTCATCATCAGTGAGAGATGAAACCACGCCGCAACAATTCCAGTTTTCCATCTCTATCATTTCATGACCGAGAGCATTCATAACTGCAACTGCTGATTTCTCCAGATTTT
>Ga0256868_10001676_pt1 | contig 11867 bp, 13 predicted proteins | sample RVTome_13_FD_187341 | JGI IMG/M metagenome (GOLD analysis project Ga0256868, IMG submission 187341) | Soil microbial communities from uranium-contaminated site in the Upper Colorado River Basin, Wyoming, United States - RVT92D227 HiSeq ... | reverse complement strand
GTCGTGATCGGAACAACGATCCCGACATAAAAGTCCTCTTTTTCGTTGCTCGAACCGGAGAATCGGCAGATATACTCCATCAAGCTCTTGGATTTGGTGACAGGAGCTTCTTTTTCAATGAAGTAAGGGAATTCAACTTCCAAGTGAGCGGTCTTGGCTTTCAGCTTCCGTTTGACTTCTGTCAAAATTTTTGAGAGGTTTTTGATGGCAATATCTCCCTTGTATTTATTGAGGATCTCCACAAAACGACTCATATGGGTTCCTTTGAAGCGATGAGGGAGATCCACAAACATATTGACGTTGGCAACCGTGTGTTGGAAGCCTTTTGCCTTATCCAGAACAGTGATTGGGTAGCGGATATTTTTTACCCCGACTTTATTGATCTCGATTTTTCGATGATCCCTTTGATTCTGAATATCATTCATGGTTATCTCCCGAAATAGGTGGCGCAGGAAGTCTCCGACTCCCATGCGCTTACCTTTTTGAGGGTCGCAGGATGTCCCTTCAACTCACTTTTTAGTCTATCAAAGATATATTTTGCAATATTTTCAGAAGAGGGTTCCATCCCTGAAAAAAAAGGAAGATCGTTGAGGTAGGTATGATCTAAAGGCTTCAAGACTTTTTCAACCTTCTGTTTGAGGATTCCAAAATCGATCACCACTCCTTCCTTACCTAATCGGTTGGACACCACAGAGATCTCCACCTTCCAGTTGTGGCCGTGTAGCTCTTCGCATTTCCCGTGAAGATAACGTAACCGATGGGCACCGGAGAAGTGGGAAGTAACGGCAATCTCATACATGGTTTTGTTCCTTTCTATAAGTAGGGAACGCATATATGCGTTCCCTACAGCGTCTAATCTACCAAAAGTATCCTCACATCCATGACATTGGTATGAGTGGGTCCAGTGATCAAAAGGTCTCCCAGTTTTTGGAAAAATGGGTAAGCATCGTTATTCTTAAGATGGGCCTTCGGATCCAGACCCATGGATTTTGCTCTTTGGACGGTGGTGTAGTCAGCCACAGCGCCTGTTGCATCTGTGGGTCCGTCCGTTCCATCCGTTCCTCCGCTCAGGAGGACCACCTTTTCGATCCCGCTGATCTCTAAAGCTCCTGCCAAGGCAAATTCCTGGTTTCTCCCTCCAAGACCATTCCCCTTGATGGTCACTGTGGTTTCGCCTCCAGAAAGGATGCAGGCAGGCTTTGGGATCGGATTTCCACTGGAAATCACTTCTTTTGCAATCGCAGAATGAAATCGAGCGGCTTCCCGTGTCTCGCCTACAATCGAGGAAGAGAGGATGAGGGTATTGAAGCCGAGGGATTTGGCTTCTTTTTCTGCTGAACAGAGGGCAAGGATGTTTGACCCAATGAGGCTGTTGTAAACCCTTTCGAAGACAACCTCTCCAGGTTTGGGTGTCTCTTCAACTTTCCCTTCTTTTCCTAATTGGAGATGTTTTTGGATCGAATGGGAGATTTTACTGAGCAAATCATATTTTTTCAAAATCCCCCAAGCTTCTTCAAAGGTGGATGGGTCAGGAACAGTAGGACCAGAGGCAATGACATCCAGTTGATCTCCCACGACATCGGAAAGGATAAACCCAATGACCGTGGAAGGATAGGCCCACTTGGCAAGCCATCCTCCTTTCATTAATGAGATATGTTTCCGGATGGTATTGATCTCTTTAATATCTGCTCCGCAATCGAGGAGGAGTTGAGTTACCTCTTGTTTTTCTTTGAGTTCAATGCCACCCGCTGGAAATGGGAGAAGGGCTGAGCCACCCCCTGAAAGGAGAAAGATCACCAAATCTTTTGCCCCAGACATTTTTAACAGACTATGAATCTTTTTTGCTCCTTCATAGCCCTTCTGATCAGGAATGGGATGCCCGGCTTCAATGATCTCAGTCTTTTTGAGAGGGAGAAGATGACCGTATTTCGCAGTGATCACTCCCTTTGTCATCCGATTCTCAAAGATTTCTTCAATCGCGTGGGCCATAGAATTAGAGGCTTTTCCAGTGCCGACGAGAAATATGTTATCAAATGTATTTAAATCAAAAGTTTTTTCTGAATTCCCTTCCATCCTGATCCACAAATGATCTTTTTCAATTCGAATTCTATTTTTCAGGATTTTGGATGGATCGACAGCAGAGACGGCTTTAGAAAAGATAGTCTTTGCCATCCTCTTCATCTCATCCAAAGAAAAAGTTTCCACCATTCCATCCTCAGGTTTAAATATGTGAAATTTATAACTCTAATACCCCTTTTTAGTCAACCCTCCAATTTTACACTTTAACCCCTTTCTGTTATATTAAGTCTGTTTATGAAAAATAACCTCGAGCTTCCTTTTCGATACATTCTGACTGTCTCAGAACTCACGAAAGAGATCAAAGATATTCTCGAAGATAAATTTCCTGATGTCTGGGTCGAGGGAGAGATTTCAAACCTTCGAGTCCCACCCTCTGGGCACATCTACTTCACTTTGAAAGATGATTTCAGTCAGATTCGGGCAGTCCTCTTTAAGATGCAGGCTCGAAACCTTCGTTTCCTCCCTAAAGACGGCCTTCACCTCATTTGCCGAGGAAGGGTCAGCCTTTATGAAAAGAGGGGAGACTACCAGTTGATTTTAGAATCGATAGAGCCCAAAGGAATTGGGGCTTTTCAACTGGCGTTTCTCCAATTAAAAGAGAAACTCGAGAAGGAAGGATTGTTTGATCCAGCTCATAAAAAACCAATCCCGATGGTCCCACAAAATATTGGGATCGTCACTTCTCCCACCGGAGCTGTGATTCAGGATATGCTTCATATTCTTGAAAGACGATTTGAAAATCTTCATATCCTTCTCTATCCGGCTCGGGTTCAAGGGGAAGGGGCTTCTTCGGAGATTGCTGAAGCCATAAAATATTTCAATAAAATTACGGATGTCGATGTCATCATTGTTGGTCGTGGCGGGGGATCGCTCGAGGACTTATGGGCTTTTAATGAGGAGGTGGTGGCGAGGGCGATTTATCATTCAAAAATTCCTATCATTTCTGCAGTCGGCCATGAGACCGATTATACCATTGCAGATTTTGTAGCCGATTTGAGAGCTCCTACCCCCTCTGCTGCTGCAGAATTGGTGGTCAGGGATAAAAGGGAAATGAAAAACATTCTTTACTATTTAGGGGGGCGTTTGGAGAATGAGACGTTCCAAATTTTGGAAGGATATCGAACCCATCTGTCACATCTCATAAAAATTTTTAAAGAACCTGGGAAGAAAATTGAGGAATATTTTTTAAGGATGGATGACCTTGTCAACCGGCTTCGTCTTTTATTCTCATGGACTCTCAAAAGGAGAGGAGACAAGTGCTTGCATCTGAATGAGAGCCTGCTCCTTCGAAATCCGATGCAAAGGGTTAAAAACCTAAGATTATTTATATCAGAGGCAAAGAGGCGTGTAGGGCAAAACATTAAATATTCCATAGAGATCCGACGACAGAGAGTTGGAGGACTTATAGGAAAATTAGATTCTCTGAGCCCTCTTTCTATCCTTCAGAGGGGGTATAGCATTACTCGTAAGTATCCCTCGTTACAAATTTTAAGAGATACAGCCTATGTGAAGGAAGGAGACAAGGTAGAGGTGAAACTTTTCCGAGGAACCTTGCTCTGTGGTGTTGAGAAAACGGAAAAGTCTTGACGATCAGAGGATTAAAGATATAAAATTAAAGATTAAAATATAATTTTTCTTCTGTCCGGCAGTAGACAGGCCAGATAAAGGGGTGAGGATGCCAAAAGAAAGGTTTGAAGATGCGCTCAATAAACTGGAAAAGATCGTTTCCAAATTGGAGGAAGGGGATATCCCTTTAGAAGAATCCTTGAAACTCTTTGAAGAGGGAATTCGGCTTTCGCGATTTTGTAATCAAAAACTGGATGAAGCAGAGAAGAAAGTGGAAATTCTTTTAAAAGGTAAGAATGGAGTTCTAAAACCTCGTCCCTTTGACCCTTCGGCAAGCTCAGGGCAAGTCTCTTCGATCAACTCAGGCCAGACTCCTCTGGATGATACAGAGGGGGAAGAGGAAGAATAGATTCGGATGGATATTAAAAAATATCTTCAAGAGAAAAAAGAGATTGTGGATTTGGCTCTCGAGAAATATTTTCCAAACCGACCTGACTCAGCGGGAGAAGGGGTATTTCCAACTTCTCTCCACAAAGCGATTCAATATAGCCTCTTTGCCGGAGGCAAACGGATTCGTCCCATTTTATCCATGGCTGCCTTTGAAGCAGCCGGTGGAAAGGGAGATGGGATTCTTCCTTTCGCCGGTGCCTTAGAGATGATCCATACTTATTCTCTCATCCATGACGATCTACCTGCGCTGGACAATGATGACTATCGCAGGGGGAAACCCACCTGCCATAAAGTATTTGGAGAGGCGATCGGGATTCTTGCTGGAGATGCTCTTCTGACGGAGGCCTTTAAATTGATGACGGACAGAGCGATCCAAGAGTTTTCAGTCCGTGATGGAGGGTTGGTTCTCGATGTGATCCATGAAGTGGCTCAAGCCGCAGGATTGTTGGGAATGGTCGGGGGACAGGTATTAGACATTGAATCAGAAGGGAAAGAAGCGGACCTTCCCACGCTTCAATATATTCATACCCATAAAACCGGAGCATTGATTCTGGTTTCGGTACGTGTGGGAGCCAAGCTCGGTGGGGCAAACGGAGAAACTTTGAAGACTTTGACACACTACGGGGAGAGGGTCGGACTCGCCTTTCAAATTGCGGATGATATTTTGAATGTCGAAGGAAAAGCCGCTCTGCTCGGCAAAAAAACAGGAAGCGATCTTTCCAGAGGGAAAGCCACTTATCCTGCTTTATTGGGACTCGAGGAATCAAAAAGGAGGGCCAAGGAATTAGTAGACTTGGCAGTGAAAGCCATCGAATCATTTGGACCTGAGGCTGATCCGCTCCGGGAGATCGCTTGGTTTATCCTTTCGAGGGAATATTAACTGCATGGTAAAGATAAATTCATTTAGCATATTTGCAGGGACCATTCTTTTTAACAACAGGGTTAAACGATGACAAAAGTCTTGGATCAAATAAATACCTCTCATGATGTTAAAAAATTAGACCCAGAGGAATTGGAAAAACTCTGCCATGAAATCAGGGAAGAGATCATCTCCACCGTTTCAAAAACTGGAGGACACCTCGCCTCGAGCCTGGGTGTGGTAGAGTTGATCACTGTCCTTCACTATGTTTTCGACTTTCCAAGGGACAAAATAGTATGGGATGTGGGCCATCAAAGTTATGCCCATAAGCTTTTGACAGGAAGAAAAGATCGCTTCCACACCCTGAGACAATATGAAGGGATCAGTGGATTTCCAAAAAGGGATGAAAGTCCTTATGATGCCTTTGATTCAGGCCACAGTGGTTCCTCCATCTCTTCTGCCCTTGGGATGGCAGAGGCCCGAAGATTAAAAGGCGAAGAAGGAAAGATCATCGCAGTGATCGGGGATGGATCGATGACGGCAGGTCTTGCCTTTGAAGGCCTCAATCAAACAGGACACATTGACCAAGATCTCATTGTTATCCTGAACGACAATGAGATGTCCATCTCGCGTAATGTAGGAGCTCTCTCCTCTTACCTCAACCGATTGATGACCGGTCAGTTCGTGAACCGTTTTCGTAATGATATAGAGAACTTTTTAAAAACCCTTCCTGGAATTGGAAAGTCGGTCCTTCGTTTTGCCAAACAGGCGGAGGAATCACTAAAGGGTTTCTTTATGCCCGGCCTCCTTTTTGAGGAATTGGGTATGAAATATATCGGACCGATCGATGGTCATCGCTTGGATTACCTCATCGAGACTTTTCAGAATATTAAGAAATTGAGGGGGCCTATCCTCGTCCATGTCATCACCAAAAAGGGAAAGGGATATCCCCCTGCAGAGAAGAATCCCGATCGTTTTCATGGGGTACCACCCTTTGTCATTGAGACGGGTGAACTCAGAAATGATCAAAAGAGCCCTCCTACTTATACAGAGGTCTTTGGAGAAACGCTCTGCCAGTTGGCGAGGAAAAATAAACGGTTGATCGCTATCACCGCTGCCATGCAGAACGGAACAGGTTTAGAGGAATTTGCAAGGCGGTTCCCTGATCGTTTTTATGACATTGGCATTGCCGAACAGCATGCGGTCACTTTTGCTGCAGGTCTTGCCCTCGAAGGAATGAAACCTGTGGTTGCCATTTACTCCACTTTTTTGCAGAGGGCTTATGATCAGGTCCTTCAGGATGTTTGTCTACAAAATCTTCCAGTGATCTTTGCATTGGATCGTGGAGGAATTGTGGGAGAGGATGGTCCGACACACCACGGTCTGTTTGATTTCTCTTATCTCCGTCACATCCCAAATATTATCGTCATGGTGCCCAAAGATGAAAATGAATTTCAGCATATGATCAAGACCGCTACGGAGTGCTCCATGCCGGTAGCCTTCCGATATCCAAGGGGAAAAGGAATGGGAGTGAAGAGAGAGGTGTCCCTCCAATCGATTGACGTTGGAAAAGGAGAAGTTTTGAGAGAGGGTCAGGATATTCTCATCATCGCCATTGGTTCCACGGTTTATCCCTCCCTCCGCGCAGCAGAAAGGTTGGCGGATGTTGGAATCCAAGCAGCCGTGATCAATAGCCGATTTCTAAAGCCTCTGGATGGAAACCTCCTATGCGATTGGGCGAAAAGGACCGAGAAGGTCCTGACCGTTGAGGAAAATGTTCTTCAAGGAGGCTTTGGAAGTGCGGTGCTCGAACTCTTTCAAGAGGAAGGTCTATATTCCGTTCAAGTGAAACGATTAGGGATCCCTGACATCTTTGTCGAACATGGACCACAAGCTATCCTTAGAGAAAAGTATGGAATCGATGAGAATGGAATTTTTAAAGGGGTGAAGGAGATGTTTGAAGAAGGATGTTCAGAGTCACCTCATCCGAGCCAATCTGAATCCTCTGTGAGCAGAGCCTTTCCTAATTCTAAATAGATTGGGGCAATCTATGGAGGCTCAAACAGAAAGGGCGACAGATTAAATTCAATCTTGTGAGATGGAGAGAAGGGAACGTTTGGATAAACTTTTAGTGGAGAAGGGTATTGTACAAAGCCGTGAAAGAGCGAGAGCATTGATCATGGCAGGAAAAGTTACTGTCGAAGGGGAGATGATTGATAAATCTGGGACCAAAGTCGATGGGGAAGCTAAACTCCAACTTCGAGGAGAAGATTCCTCTTATGCGAGTCGGGGGGGTAAAAAATTGGAAGGGGCCCTCCATGCATTTGGAATCGATCCCAAGGGAATGGTGGTGATGGACATAGGGGCTTCCACAGGAGGGTTCACCGATTGTATTCTTCAAAAAGGGGCACAGAAGGTTTATGCCGTGGATGTTGGATATGGACAGTTGGCCTGGAAACTTCAAGAGGATTCCAGGGTCGTGAACCTGGAGAGAAAGAACATCCGTTACCTTAAAAGGGAGGAGGTTCAAGAGGAAGCGGACTTGATCCTCATCGATACCTCTTTCATATCCGTCGAAAAATTTCTTCCCCACCTCCTGGGGTTTCTTAAAAAAGGTGGTTTTATCCTCAGTCTCATCAAACCCCAATTTGAAGTGGGGAAGGGTGAGGTGGGCAAGGGAGGGGTGGTCAGGGACACGGCGTTACATCAAAAAGTGATTGATCGGATTTCAAAGTTCAGTCAAGGGTTGGGCCTGAACGTACTGGGTGTGACAGAATCTCCTTTGCTCGGCCCAAAAGGGAACAAGGAATTTTTCATTTACCTGAAAAAAGAGAATGGGAAGGATGGGCAAACCGAAAGAACCCCAATCGGCTAAACTCTTTATGAGCTTGATTGCTTCAGAACATGACATTTTCCGGCAAGGGTTACAAGACCTATGCTCAATCTTTGGGGAGGCTGATACTATCAGTGAAAGATTTCCCTTTGATTTCACCGAGTATTACACCCGGGAGATGGGAAAACCTCTTTTTCGTCACTTCATTACTTTTGAACGCCTCATTCCCATCCCCACCCTCCCTGATATTAAACGGGCCACCAATCACCTCGAAGAAAAATATGCAGCTCTCAATGGAAACCGTCGAATCAACATCGACCCGGGATACATTTGTTTAGAACATGTGATCCTCGCCACGACCAAGGGTTATACCCATCGGCCCTATCTCAGGGATGGTATTTATGCTGATTTAACATTAATCTATCGGAATAAATCCTTCCAACCCTTGGAGTGGACCTATCCTGACTATCGACAAGAAGTGGTCATCACACTCTTCAACCAATTCCGAAAAAAATACTTGGAAGATTTAAAAGGGGGACCATACCATCCATGTTGAAGTCAATGACAGGATTTGGAAGGGCAGAAGGGGAGACGACCTTGGGAAAGGTGGCCGTGGAGTCTCGCTCCGTGAATCACAGATATTGCGACATCAATATCAAACTTCCCAAGCGTCTGAGTCTTTTCGAAAACCGTATTAAAGAGATCATCCGCTCTCAAGTATCAAGAGGAAGGATCGACGTTTCACTCAGACTTGACACCGTGGGAGAGGAAAAGGTTCAACTCAGCGTGGACCTCGATCTTGCCCAACAGTATTACCGAGTCCTTCAGGACTTAAGGGAGAAACTTCAACTAAAAGATGAGATCACCTTGAATTTGTTAGCCGGGGCAAAAGACTTGATCACGACAAAAGAGGAGTCGGGAGAGATAGAGCCTTACTGGCAGGAAATTCTTCCAATCTTGAAGCAATCTTTCAAAAACATGGATGATATGAAACGGTTAGAAGGAGAATCCTTGACCAAGGATCTCCAACAAAGATTGGAGCACATCGCTCAACAGTTAGAAATGATCAAACAGCAACTTCCCTCCCACCTCAAGGCCACTCTGAACCGACTTCATGAGAGGCTTCGATCTCTATTGGAGGGGATGGAGGTCGATCCCTCGCGTTTCCAACAGGAGGTCGCTCTCTTGGCAGAACGGACGGACATCACGGAAGAGATTGTCCGGGCAGAAAGTCATCTGGCCCAATTTAGTTCCCTGTTAGAGGGGAATGAACCGGTGGGGAGGAAGATGGATTTTTTACTCCAGGAAATCCATCGAGAGGTGAACACCGTCAGCGCCAAGGCCAATGATGCAGAGATCTCGCAAAGAGTGGTAGAGATGAAGTCTGAGTTGGAAAAGATTCGAGAACAGGTGCAAAATATCGAATGAGTTTTGTATACGAAAAGGGTTCTGGGTTCAAGCACGAGATGAGAGAAAAAGGAGTAGGATTGATTTTCATAATCTCTGCACCTTCGGGTGCGGGTAAGACCACCCTAGTCAAAGAGGTGATCCAGCAATTGCAAGGCCTTCAATTCTCTGTTTCCTTTACCACCCGTTTACCCAGGCCCAACGAGAGGGAGGGTGAGGACTATCACTTTGTTTCCCATGCCGTCTTTCAGAAGAAGGTGGAGAAAAATGAATTTTTAGAGTGGGCAGAAGTATTGGGGAACCGCTATGGGACTCCTCGGCCTGATTTGAAAAAATTGGAGTCAGAAGGAATCGACCTCATTCTGGACATCGACACGCAAGGAGCAAAGAAGGCGATGAAGGAGATTGCCCAACCCATATTGATTTACCTCCTTCCTCCCTCTCTAAAAGTTCTCCGAGAGCGATTGATGAATAGGGGGGGTGACTCGCTTGAGATGGTCAAATTTCGATTGTCCAATGCCAGAAGAGACATAGAAGAAGCCTATTGGTACCATTATGTCATCGTCAATGATAGAATGGGAGATGCCATTGAGAAATTAAAATCCATTATCATTTCAGAGAGGTGTCGAAGGATTAAGAATTTGATTATCGAAGAAAATAAGAGAAAATGGGAGGAGAAGGATGGCTAGAATAACGGTAGAAGATTGTCTGAGAAAGGTGGAGAGCCGGTTTGCGTTGGTGATATTGGCAGCTCGAAGAGCGAAAATGATCATGAAAGGTGCCAAACCATTAGTCGATGCGGATAACCGGTCCATTGTAACGGCTCTTCGTGAGGTGGCGGCTGGAAAGGTGAAGTTTAAGCGTCCCGAAGACAAAGAAAAAGGGAGAGACCCTTCTGACAATGACTCATGAAAAAAGGTCTCAGAGAAATGAGAGGAGCAGAAGATACTCAGGAGACTGGATTGATCGCAGACCCCATATATCACTACATTGTGATGACCGACCGGGTCGGAGGGGAGAAAACAGAAAGAGATGTGATCGACACCCCCTGGGTTCAACGTCTTCGACGCATCTTCCAGCTCCAAAGCGCTCGCTGGGTATTTCCCACAGCCGAACATACTCGTTTCCAACACTCCCTTGGGACCATGCATGTCGCAGGGGTTTTCTCTGAACAGCTTTATCCCTCTCTCTTCAAGATTTTCAAAGCAGAACTTCCCTCATTTTCCTATCTGGAGGAACTCCTTCGCCTGGCCGGACTCCTTCATGATATCGGACACGGCCCCTTCTGCCATTTCTTTGATGAACAGTATCTTTCACGCTTCAACACCAATCATGAAGAGATCGGTCAACATATCATCCGGGAGGAAATCTCCCCCTTACTAAAGGAAATTCGACGAAGTCCCCATGGTCCATTTAAAAAAGCAGAAGTCATCGATCCCGAGCAGGTAGCCTTCCTCATCAAGAGGCCTCGAAAGAAGGAGGGGCGAAAACATCCAAGGTGGTTGAACTTCCTCCAGCAACTCTTTCGGGGAATCTTTACCTTCGATAATATCGATTATGTGTTGCGGGATGCCTATATGACCGGTGTCTCCATCGGTCCGGTGGATTGGAGGCGACTCCTCCACTATACCTCCTTCTGCAAGGGGGGATTGATTTTGGATAAGAGAGGAATGGATGCATTGGCCATGTTTCTTAATGCCCGTCTCTATCTTTATTCGAATGTTTATTATCACCGCACCACTCGTTCCATTGATCTTCAGCTTCAGGAAATATTTAAAGAGACGATGGAGATTCTTTGTCCATTTCATCCTCTGGAAGAGATCGATCAATACCTCCCCCTGACAGATTGGTTTGTGATGGAAAGGGTATTGGAGTGGGAGAGGTCTTTATCGCCTCGGGAAAGACAATTGGGGGAAAAGTGGGCTGAAGTGCTTTCAAGAAAGTTGAAATGGAGTAGTGCGTTTGAAGAGAAGCTCACCTTAAGAGAGATGGAAATGGGACGGCCCATTTTTTTGAAACCCGAAGAGGTGAAGCAAAGGATTAAAGCATTTTTACCGGAACGTCTGAAAGAACTAGAATTCCATGTGGATATGGCTCACCATGACCCGAGGCCTCTCAATCCCTGGCATGAATCAGAGGAAGGGACCCTTCTCATCTTCGACCCAGGATCCAAAAGAATATCCAGGGAACCCCTTCGAAGATTATTTCAATATATCCCAGCGAAGGTGGCCATTTGCCGTGTCTATGCCCCCACCCACCGTTTCGATCAGGAATTAGGACGGGCTGCTCGGCGTGCCATTGCCTCCGAAGGACCCTCAGAGAGTTTTGAGACGAATGTTTAAATTTTACGCTGAATGATCGGAATGGAAAAGAGGAGCCGAGATGGACTGGAAGATTTTTATCACCACAATGGGAACCATTTTTCTTGCTGAATTAGGAGATAAAACGCAATTAGCTGCTATCCTCATCACTTCCAAAACAGGGCGACCCTTATCTGTTTTTCTAGGAGCCATCGCTGCCCTCTCTTTGGTGACATTGATAGGAGTGGTCTTCGGGGAAGGATTGATTTCTATCATCCCTCAGAATGTCCTCAAAAAAGGGGCAGCCCTTGCTTTTATTTTGATTGGAGTGCTGATGTTCTTCGGCAAATAATCATTTTTACCCCGTTAGAAA
>Ga0256868_10001675_pt1 | contig 11875 bp, 7 predicted proteins | sample RVTome_13_FD_187341 | JGI IMG/M metagenome (GOLD analysis project Ga0256868, IMG submission 187341) | Soil microbial communities from uranium-contaminated site in the Upper Colorado River Basin, Wyoming, United States - RVT92D227 HiSeq ... | reverse complement strand
AAAAAACGAACATCAATGGAAGTGCGATTGCCATTGGTCACCCCAACACAGCCAGCGGAGCCAGGATCATGATGACCCTGGCTTACGAATTGAGGAGGCGTGGAGGAGGATATGCCGTCGGAGCGATTTGTGGGGGCTTGGCCCAAGCAGATGCCTGCGTGATCAAGGTGTAAACAGGGAGCAATGACATATGGATGATCATGAAAAGAGGCTGGTCGGGGGTGGAATGTTTATAGTAAACGATGTTCATTATCAAGAAGTCTTTACGCCTGAGGATTTCAGTATCGAACATAATGATATTGCCAAGGCCGCTGAGGATTTTATAAAGGGTGAAATCATCAGTCTAGGGGAAGAGATTGAAATCCTGAATAATGAATTATCAAGGAATCTGATGAGGAAAGCAGGAGAGTTGGGATTCCTGGGAATAGATATCCCTGAGAAGTATGGAGGGGCGGGATTAGATAAGATAAGCTCTGCAATTGTCTCAGAAAAATTTGGATATGGAGCCGGTTCCTTTACGGTCACCGAATTAAATCACACTGGAATCGGGACCTTACCGGTCGCTTTGTTTGGAACAGAAGAACAGAAGAAGAAATACATTCCTGGGCTATGCACAGGAAAACTTATCGGCGCTTTTGCCTTGACAGAACCAGAGGCAGGTTCTGATGCTTTAAATCCTTTAACGACAGCTACGCTTACTGAAGATGGAAAGTACTATCTTTTAAACGGCAGCAAACAATTCATAACCAATGCTGGTTTTGCAGATATCATCTTCACCTATGCCAAAGTAGACGGAAAGTATTTTACTGCCTTTATTGTAGAGCAAAACTGGGAAGGTGTTTCTGTTGATGATGAAGAAGAAAAGATGGGGATGCATGGTACTTCAACAAGGGCCTACCATTTTGATAATGTCAAGGTACCGGCAGAAAACGTTTTAGGTGAGGTGGGTAAAGGCCATGTCGTTGCCCTGAATGCGCTTAATATGGGGCGTTATAAAGTGGGAGCTGTCTGTATTGGAAATGCCAAAGCAGCCTTTTATGAGGCCGTGAAATATGCCAAGCAAAGGATACAGTTTGGAAGACCGATCTGTGAATTCGGTTTAATAAAAGAAAAGATTAGTGAGATGGCGATTCGTCTTTTTGCGGCGGAGAGTATGATGTATCGCACAGCGGGCCTCATTGAAGCCAAATTGGAAGGCCTGGATAAGAGCTCGGAGGATGTGGGTATCAAGACGGCCGAAGCACTTGAGGAGTATCTGATAGAGTGCTCCATTAATAAGATTTATGGATCAGAAACCGAGGCCTACGTGGTTGATGAGGAGGTCCAAATCTTCGGTGGTTATGGGTATATCCGTGGAAATCATCCGGAGTTGGCCTACCGAAATGTTAGAATCAATCGTATCTGGGAAGGGACGAATGAAATCAATCGGATCGTTATTGCGAATACGTTACTCAGAAGGTTAACCAGAGACCCCGCTGATTTAGTGCTGAACTTTCAACGAATCTCAAAAGAGATTGAAAAACTTGAACCGGGAAGGATTGACGAACCTGATGGCTTGAATTCCGAAAAGAAAAGAATCGACATTGCCAAAAGGATCGGGCTGTTTGTGATAGGAGCAGCCTACGACAAGTATCAAAAGAGCTTGAGAGATGAACAGGAGCTCATTGGCATGATTAGCAACATCGTGATTGAAATCTATGCCCTTGAAAGTGCTCTCTTAAGAAGCCAGAAGATGCTCCATAGCCAGAAACCTGAGAGAGCTGCCATCCCGATGAAGATGACGAAGGTCCTTTTTCATAATTCCCTTGAAAAGATCAACTTCCTTGCGATGAGGGCATTGGAGGCCATAGAGAGTGGAGAATTGTTGAAGAAGGATCTGGAGACGGTGAGAAAACTGACGTTTTCACCTCCTGTCAATACCGTCACTTTAAGGAGGAATATTGCAGATGCGATGATTCGATACGGCCGTTATACTTTTTAGAACCATTGAGCAGTGCGGGTCGGCAAATCAGCAGAGGAATTTGGTGTTAAGTAGAACGGGAGGAATCATGAAACTGTTGAAAGGATTCACCCCATACAAGAAAGAGGATGTTGAGAAATATAATCGGTTGAGATGGTGGGCTGGGCTGACCCTCGGGGACTTGCTGGATAAGGCTGCAGATATTTATCCCAGCAAAGAGGCCCTGGTGGATGATAAAAGTCGGCTGACCTATTCCCAAGTGAGGGCGATCGTCCATAGGCTAGCCATCAGCCTCATGGGACTTGGGATCAAGACAATGGATCGCGTTTTGGTTCAGTTGCCGAACTGGAATGAGTTCGTTTATTCCTATTTCGCCCTCCAGAAGATTGGAGCCATTCCGGTTTTATTGATCGATAGGTATCGGCCCTATGAAATTAACCATCTCTTTCGCCTCACCGGAGCAACCTCTTGGATCGTCCTGGAGAAATACAGAAAGACAGATTACTTACCGATCATAAGAGATGTATTGAAAAATAGCCCCAAAGTTAAACATATTATCCTTGCGAGAGGGGGGAGACACAAGCGCTTGCTCAATCTTGAGACGATGATTGAACAAACTAAGCTCAAGGAAAGAGATCTTGTCCGACTGGCCAAGAGGAGGCCTGACCCAATGCAAGTAGCCCATATGGGTCCTACAGGTGGGACGACCGGTTTACCTAAAGTCGTCCCCCGCACCCACAACAGCTTGATCTGCGGTATAGAATACGCGGCCAGAGCCTGGGAGATGGATATTCACGACACCTGTTTGCTTGCAGGCCCCATTGGGCATGACCTGATGTTCACCAAGGGCCTCTGCGGAAGCTTTTTCACTCTTGGGAAAATGGTCTTTTTGGATTCCACGGATCCAACGGATATATGCCGAACGATTCAGCAGGAGAAAGTGACGGCAATCGTATGGGTTCCCACCCTGGCCAAGAGGTTAATCGATTTCGAGGGTTTAAAGAATTATGACCTGAGCTCATTAAAAAAGATGCATTGTGGGGGTGGTGTGAGCCAACCAGAGATTATCAAGGGGGTGTGGGAGAAGCTTGGCTGCACCTTTTTCAACGGCTATGGGGGCACGGAAGGCCAGACGACGATTACCCGTTGGGAGGACCCATCCGAGGCCGTCCTCCACACTGTCGGAAGGCCTACCTGCCCTTATGACACTTATAAGGTCGTTGACAGAAAGGGGAAAGCGCTCCCCCCGAACACTCCCGGAGAGCTGATCATCAAAGGACCTGGTGTCTTCACAGGCTACTATAAGGCACCCGAAGAGAATAAAATGGCATTAAATAAACAGGGTTTTTTTAGTACCGGGGATGTCGTCAAGATCGATGAAGCAGGAAACGTTACGATCACAGGCCGTATCAAAGAGATGATTAATCGGGGAGGAGAAAGCATTAGTGCTACGGAAATCGAGAGCCTGATCATTGGTCACCCCGGGGTGGCGATCGTTGCAGTCATTCCCATGCCCGACCCGGTGATGGGCGAGAGGGTCTGCGCCTACATTCAGCCCAAGCCTGGGGCCAACCTGAACTTCGACAAAATCATTGCCTATCTGAAAGAGAGAAAGGCTTCTGTCCTTCAATTTCCGGAAAGGATCGAATTCATTGAAGACATGCCGCTCACAAAAGCGGAGAAGGTAGACAAGAAGACTCTCACCGAAGATATTAAAAAGAAGATTTCCAGTTCTTCTTAATCCTTTAATACGTTAAAGACCCAAGAGCTTACAGGCCGCTTTACCGAGAATCATCTCTTTCTCTTGGGGGGTAAACGGAATGTTCGTATCTGGTTCGCTGAATACCTTTACCCATTCCTTTAACGGGCACATGAGGTTGGGGTAAGGGGCATCCGTTGCAAAAAGAATCTTTTCAGCCCCCACATTGTCAATGAGATTGCGCAGCCATTGATAGAAACGGTCCTTGGGCATCTTTTTGTAGGGTTTTTGCCAGAGGGACAGATCTACATAAACATTCTTTAGCCAGCCGGCAGCCTGCATCGCTTCTTGCCACCAGCCCACATCTCCACAATGAGCAAAAATAAAGTTGACTTCCGGATAGCGTGCGGCTGCGGAGGCAAAGTAAGCAGGCCGTGAATTCTCCCATCGTAAAGCAACCGATGGCGCCCCGCCGGTGTGCACCATCACGGGTATCTTCCATTCCGCTGCTTTTTCGTACACCCAATAACAGACTGGATCATCAGGCATGTAGCCGACCCCCGCATGGAGTTTAAAGCCTTTCATTCCCCATTCGTGATAGGCCTGTTCACAATGTCTCAGTGCCCCTTTCCTGCGCGGATCGATGGCCATAAAGGGGATTAATCGACCTTCGTGCCTTTTGGCCGCATCCGCATATAATTTGTTTTGATCGAACATATGGATAGGAGCTTCACCGAAGAGCAAACCATAATCGACACCGAAAGTCACAGCTTTATCTACCCCTGCTTGATCCATTTCTGCAATGATGTTATCTGCATTTGGGTCAATTAAAGGCCTGACTACCTTTTCGGTAAAGTCTCGATCACTGATCTCTACGTTGTGTACTTTGCGATACATCATACTAAAACTCCTCTGAGCTCCTCTGATATAATCACCCTGGACTGTGCCATTGACCACCATATGTCTGTGAACGTCTATAATCATAATTTCCTCCTGTTTTGATTTTATTTATGTTTTCCGCCTCATCGGTTCAAGGGGCAAATGATTTTTATGCATGGCGGTTTCTCAATCTCTATCCCAAGATGTCTTTTTCTAGTTCATCCGTACTCCTGAATTCAATAAGATAGTATTAAATTAGGAATAGGGTGTCAATGAGAATTGGAGGAGTGGTTGTCTTCCAATTCCGGGAATACACATTGGGAGAGCAAATAAATTGAGTTGATCGTAACATAGAAACTATTAAACTAATTCTGTTCTTCGGTTTTATTATCTTAGGTGTTTCTTCAAACAAAAAAAGTTACTTTCCCAGTTGTTTTCTTACGATAGCTAGAATAGTTCAAGACATTTATGCTAAACAAAATATTATTAATTTCAATCAGTTATATTCAATTTCAATCCCCAAATGGCTTATTCTGGTCTCCAAAAAATTTCTTGACAAAAAATGAGGTGTATGATAGGAAACAGAAAACTAAATTAGTTTCCTGGCTTTTATGGAATCAGAAAAAAGAACTCAAATTCTAACCCTTGCCAAAAAGAAGTTTGAAAGGTTCGGTTTTAATAAGACCACTGTTGATGAAATCGCCAAGGACGCCAGTATTTCAAAGCGAACCCTGTATCAGGAGTTTGAAAATAAGGAGAAGATCCTCGAAGAACTTTTCATGTTTGAGGCCTTATCCGTAAGAAAGGCCATTCTGAACCAAATCAATAAGATTATTGAGCCAACAGAAAAGCTTCAAACTTTCATCCGATTAGCCCTGAAATACCTTGATCAAAACCCGTTTATCGTCGGTGTCCTGCATGATGAATCAGGATTCTTTAAACCGTTTCTCAAGGACAAACCCCACATCATTGAAGCGGGGATTGAGGAGATTTTCGTCAATATTCTTAAAGAGGGTGTTGACAAGGGCGTCTTTCGTAAGATGGACGAAAAAATCGTCGGGCATTGCATTTTTTTGTTATTTAAAAGCCTGACCTATGGGAGAAATAGTCCTGACCACTCATTTGGATTGAACCAGACGAAAGAGTTTGTCAATTTTATCATCAATGGAGTGATCATCGAACAGGGTAGGGCATGAACCGATTATCCATCCATTTGAAACCCAATGGTTCTGTCAATTCTATTCGAATGACCAGTCAGTTTTTAGGTCTTCCTCTTTATAAGGTGAATGCCTTTTTTGTTGATGGACTCTTGATCGATACCGGCTCTGCCTTTGGTCGGGATAGATTTCTGAAGCTCTTAGATACACTTCATCCTGATATCGTTGTCAATACTCACCACCATGAGGATCACACCGGCAACAACTTCTCGATTAGAGAAAAATATGGCCTCCTCCCCCTGGCTCATCCCAAGACATTTTTTTATTTACAAGATCCCTCCCAGTGGGTACCATGGTATCGACGTTTGGTTTGGGGATGCCCTCATTCCTCAGAGACGAGAGAATTGGATTCAAAGATTCAAACCAAGAATTTCCTTTTTTTGGTCGTTCCTACACCCGGACATTCGGATGACCATGTCTGTCTTTATGAGCCAAATGAGGGGTGGCTTTTTTCCGGAGATTTGTTTCTCAGCGAACAGATGAAATACTTAAGGGAGGAGGAAAATATCTTTTCGATTATTGATTCCCTGAAGAAGGTGGCTGCCCTTCATCCCAAGAAGATGTTCTGTTCCTTCAACGGTTTGATCGATCACCCGACGGACGCAATCTATAAAAAGATTGAGTACCTGGAGAACCTTCAAAAAGGAGTCGAAGAAGGATTTCATCAGGGTCTATCTCCCAAGGAGATTCAAAAGAGGCTTCTGGGGAGAGGAGACCAGATGGGTTTTATCACCTCAGGAGAAATCTGTAAAAGAAACCTGATCAATGCATTTCTAAAAAATCCGCCCTCTCCCCCTTCGGTTTCGAGTCGTACCGACTTTAGCAAAGGGGGGTAAGGGGATTTGAAATAACTCTTTAAAAACAGAACTGGAAAAGGGGTTAAACGATGAAACAGAAAATCAAGAAGGCGGCGGTATTGGGAGCAGGGGTTATGGGAAGCACGATTGCTGCTCATTTGGCAAATGTTGGAATTCCTTCCTTTCTCTTGGACATTGTTCCACCGGAGCTGACAGACGCTGAGAAGAAAAAGGGGTTAACCTTTCAGAGTCCAGAGGTGAGGAACCGGTTTGCGATATCTGGTAAGAAGAGGGCCCAGGAATTGAGCCCGGCCGCTTTTTATCTGAAAGATGATGCCGAACTCCTCACCATAGGAAACTTCGAAGATCATCTCTCCTGGGTTTCCCAGGCCGACTGGATTATCGAGGTGGTGCTTGAAGATTTAAATATAAAGAGGGAATTGTTTAAGAAATTAATCCCCTTCTTAAAAGAAGGAACAGTGGTGAGTTCCAATACTTCCGGGATCTCCATTAATAAGATGTGTGAAGGTTTTTCAAGAGATTTCGAAGAAAGGTTTCTGGGGACCCACTTTTTTAATCCGCCAAGATATATGAAACTTTTGGAGATCATCCCAGGAAAATCCACATCCAAGAGCATCGTAGATAAAATGGTGGATGTAGGCGAGAAGATTTTGGGGAAGGGAGTGGTCTTTGCCAAAGATACGCCTAATTTTATTGGCAACCGAATTGGAGCCTTTGCGATGACGACAGTGATCAAGACCATGGTGGAAGATGGTTATCGGGTCGAAGAGGTGGATCAGATCACTGGGCCTGCCATGGGAAGACCGAAGAGTGCGACCTTCCGCACGGCTGACATGGTAGGGCTGGATGTCATGGCTCATGTGACGAAAAATCTCTTGGAGAATCTGCCAGAAAAGGAAAGGGCGTATTTTCAACCTCCTTCTTTTCTTCAGCAGATGGTGAAGAACCAGTGGCTGGGTCAGAAGACGAAACAGGGCTTTTATAAAAGGGTGAAAGGGGAAGGAAAAGAAGAGACTCTGGTTTTAGACTATGAAAAACTTGATTACCGGCCTCAGACCAAAGCAAGTTTTCCTTCTGTAGAGGCAGCAAAAAATATTGAGGATCTTGGAGAACGGATCAAAACCCTTGTCATGAGCCCTGACCGGGGAGGACAGTTTGCCTGGAAGACTCTGAAAAAAACCCTTCTCTATTCGGCAGAAAAGATTCCTGAGGTCTCTGATGACGTGGTCAACATCGACCGGGCCATGAGATGGGGATATAACTGGGAGCAAGGGCCTTTTGAAGTGTGGGATGCCATTGGTTTGAAATCCTCAGTAAAGAAGATGGAGAAAGAAGGGGATCCGATTCCTCCGCTGGTTGAGAAACTACTGAGCAAAGGATATTCCTCTTTCTATGAGAAGAGAGATGGCCGTAGGTTCTTCTTTGACGTTGGTGCAGGGCAATACCAGGGCATCGAGGAGAAACCAGAGATCATTCTACTACCGAGTTTGAAGGATAGAAAGAAGGAGGTTCTTTCGAATCCAGGAGCCAGCCTGATCGATCTCGGGGATGGTGTGGCCTGTCTCGAATTTCACTCCAAGATGAACACGATTGGGGCGGATACCGTCCAGATGACAAGGGATGCCCTTAAAGAAGTAGAAGAAAAATTTGATGGCCTGGTCATTGGGAACCAAGCGGAAAACTTTTCCGCAGGGGCCAACCTCATGCTCATGCTCTTTGAAATCCAGGATGAGAACTGGGACGATATTGAAGCAATGGTAAAAGCCTTTCAGGATTCTCTGATGGCTGTCAAGTATTTTGAGAAGCCGGTCGTGGCTGCCCCCTTTGGCTTAACTTTGGCAGGGGGATGTGAGGTTTGTCTTGCATGCGACAAGGTGCAGGCTTCTGCTGAGACTTACATGGGCCTTGTCGAGGTCGGTGTGGGCCTGATTCCAGCAGGAGGTGGTACAAAGGAGATGTTGCTCCGCTCTACAGAATGCATTCCGCCGGAGGTCGACGCAGACTATTTTCCATTTATTCGCCGGGCCTTTGAGACCGTGGCCATGGCCAAGGTGGCGACCAGCGCAAAGGAGGCACAAAAATTCGGTTTTATGAGGTCCACTGATCGAATATCAATTAACCGAGACTTCCTGATCCAGGATGCCAAGAAAACCGTGCTCGACCTGGTCAGGGCAAATTACAGACCCCCTCGGCCCCGGAAGAACATTAAAGTCGTCGGAGAGAGGGGATTGGCCCTTCTTCAGATGGGGCTCTTCTATATGAGAGAAGGGGGTTATATCAGCCAATACGATGAGCATGTGGGCAAAAAATTGGCCTGTATCTTTTCTGGAGGAAATCTGCCGGACGGGAGTGAAGTGACCGAACAATACCTCCTGGATCTGGAAAGGGAGGCTTTTGTGAGCCTCTGTGGTGAGCAGAAAACGCAGGAAAGAATTGAATATATGTTGAAGACAGGGCGACCCCTTAGAAACTAATCAATGCAAAATGAACAATTAGCAATGCAAAATTAACAATGGTTTCTAAAACATGTTTAATGCTAATTTTTCACTGCTAATTTTGCAATTTACAATGGAGGCTTATTATGAAAGAAGCGGTAGTAGTTTCGGCGGTAAGGACGGCGGTGGGTAAGGCTCCACGGGGAATCCTGAAGGATACCCGGCCTGACGACATAGCAGCCATCGTCATCAAGGAGGCAGTCTCAAGAGTGCCCGGCCTGAAGATGGAGGAGGTGGACGACGTTGTTCTGGGATGTGCTTTTCCTGAATCGGATCAGGGATTAAATCTTGCAAGAGTCGTGGCCATGAGGGCGGGATTTCCTCACACGGTTCCTGGACAAACCGTGAATCGTTTCTGTTCCTCAGGGCTTCAGGCTATTGCAACGGCTGCTTACGAGATTATGGTTGGAGCCGAAGAAGTGATGGTCGCCGGAGGCGTGGAGTTTATGAGTCAGGTACCGATCATGGGTCTGACCCCTTCCCCCAACCCTTATCTGGTAGAGCATAATCCTCAGGTCTATACTTCCATGGGACTCACGGCAGAAAATGTAGCTGAGAAATTCGGGATCTCAAGAGAGGATCAGGACCGGTTTGCCCTCTCGAGCCATCAGAAGGCAGCGAAGGCCATTAAGGAAGGGAAGTTTAAGGAGGAAGTCATCCCCATTCTCGCAAAAGTGAAAGAGGTAAAGGAAGATGGCACGGTCGTCGTGAAAGAAGTCATCTTCGATACGGATGAAGGGGTGCGGTATGACGTTTCTTTGGAAGGGATGGCTGCGCTGAAGCCTGTCTTTAAAGCGAAGGGAACGGTCACTGCAGGGAATGCATCCCAGACCAGTGACGGAGCGGCTGCATTGGTTCTGATGTCAAGGGAGAAGGCGGAGAAGATGGGAGTGAAACCCATGGCTGCCTTCCGTTCCTTTGCTGTAGCCGGGGTTCCACCTGAAGTCATGGGGATTGGTCCTGCTTATGCTGTCCCCAAAGCATTGAAACTGGCTGGCCTCACCCTCGATCAGATCGGTTTGGTCGAACTGAACGAGGCCTTTGCCTCTCAGGCCCTTTATGTCATCCGGCATCTGGGATTGAATTTAGACATTGTAAATGTCAACGGCGGGGCGATTGCGGTAGGCCATCCTCTGGGTTGCACCGGAGCCAAGTTGACCACGATGTTGCTCTATGAAATGAAGCGCCGGAATGTTCGATATGGTCTTGTGACGATGTGCATCGGTGGAGGAATGGGAGCCGCTGGAGTATTCGAAAACATCAATGCAAAATAGAAATTGCAAAGTTAGCAATTAGCAGTGGCTGTTTTCAAGACAAATCAAATTTTGCAATGCTAATTTTGTCCCGCCCCTGCGGGATTAATTTTGCAATGATCATTTAAGAGGAGGATGCTATGGAAGAGTCAAAATTTGTAAAGGGAGGGGCGTTTTTGATCGAATCGATCTCTCCTCAGGAGGTTTTCACTCCAGAGGAATTTTCAGAGGAGCAGCGGTTGATTGGAAAGGCGGCGATGGAATTCACCGAGGGTGAAGTTCAACCGGTACTCGATGATATTGAAGCACAAAAAGAAGGACTTCTTCCGAGTTTGTTGAAGAAGGCGGGGGAATTAGGGCTCCTCTCGGGAGATATCGAAGAAGAGTTTGAAGGCCAGGGATTGGACAAGGTCAGTGTCCTCCTGATGATGGAGAAACTGGCTCAGGGAGGAGGAGGGTCCTTCCTGGTGGCCTACGCTGTCCATACGGGCATTGGTTCTCTTCCAATTATCTTTTTCGGGAATAGGGATCAGAAAAAAAGATACCTTCCAAAAATCGCAACAGGAGAGTGGATCACGGCCTATGCTCTGACCGAGCCTGAAGCAGGATCGGATGCCCTGAACGCCAAGACCACGGCAACGCTCAGTCCTGATAAAAAATATTACATTCTGAATGGTCAGAAGCAATTCATCTCCAATGCTGGTTTCGCGGATGTTTTTGTTACCTATGCAAAAGTGGATGGTGACAAATTCACCTCCTTCATTGTTGACAAGAAATTTGATGGAGTTTCGGTGGATGAAGAAGAGAATAAGATGGGAATGAAAGGGTCCTCCACGCGAAGCGTTATCTTCACCGATGCCAAGGTGCCAGTAGAAAACGTTCTTGGAGAGGTGGGAAAGGGCCATATCGTGGCTTTCAACACCCTGAACATTGGCCGCTTTAAGCTGGGCGCAGGTTGTGTGGGATCGTGCAAGAGCGCGCTGCAGGATGCCGTGACCTATGCCAAGCAGAGGGTCCAGTTCGGTAAGCCGATCGCTGAATTCGGTCTAATCAAACATAAGATCGCAGAGATGGCGATTCGAACCTTCACTGTGGAAAGTATGGTTTATCGAACGGCAGGGATGACTGATCAGATTCTCAAGACCATCGATCACCATGCAGAGAATGTGGGGATTCAAATGGCAAATGGGATTGAAGAATATGCCATTGAGGACTCTATTAACAAAGTCTATTCTTCAGAGATGTTGGACTATATTGTGGATGAAGCCCTTCAGATCCACGGAGGGTATGGTTATATCCATGATTATGCGATAGAGCGGGGTTATCGGGATTCCCGGATTAACCGGATCTGGGAAGGAACGAACGAGATCAACCGTCTCCTCATTATGGATATGGTGACGAAGCGAGCCATGAAGAACCGCCTCCCAGTTCTTGCGGCAGCCCAGAAGGTAGCTAATGAACTTCTCACGCTTCGGCCAAAGATCGATTCGGATGACGGGAAACTCACTTTGCAGAAGGAAATGGTAGAGATGTCAAAAAAGATTGCCCTCCTGG
>Ga0256868_10001674_pt1 | contig 11880 bp, 11 predicted proteins | sample RVTome_13_FD_187341 | JGI IMG/M metagenome (GOLD analysis project Ga0256868, IMG submission 187341) | Soil microbial communities from uranium-contaminated site in the Upper Colorado River Basin, Wyoming, United States - RVT92D227 HiSeq ... | reverse complement strand
TGGAGGCCTGATAGTGAACCAGGAGGTCCTTTCCATCGGGGAGCCTCAGCCTGCCTGATCCCTGGATGTGAAGAAAAGCCACATCAAGGGGGTCTTTTAGCCATGCAATCTCGAGACCTTTCCCCTCCAGCGCCCTTTCCGCCTCGATCTGGTACCTGGAGTAATAGGGCAGGACCTTTTTACCTTCGATTCTCGCGACAATGTTCTCTCCTTTGAACTTCTCACTGAAGAGGGACAGATCGATTCTTATGAGATCGTCGGGCGGACGGTATAGGGGATACTTGAAGGTTTCATCAGGAGCCAGGCTTCCTTCATACAGAGGCTCATAATACCCTGTGAAGAGGACCCTCCTGTCTCCAACCCTACCCGTGGCTCGGTAAACCCGAAACTTATTCCTGATCTCTCTGCTTAGCTGACCTGCATCGAGCCCTTTTGATAGAAGATCCAGTAAAATCTCTTGGCTCTCACGCACCTGCTGAATGGTAAAATCGTTGGGCCCATAGTGAAATACTGTCTTTGGATCGAGGCGATCCAGGTACTCGATATTTCTCCTGAGGACCAAGGTCAAGGACTCATGATCCATGTCGTCGCGAAACTGGTGGGAGAAGAGGCGGACCTGCCTGAGAGCCTCCTCTGGCCGCTGCGCCTCTTTTTTCAGTACAGGGTAGCAACCGACAGCACTTGCCACAGTCAAAAGAACAACACTGACGAGAAAAACCTTTCTAACACCTTTCATGGTTATCGAGAATCCTACTCTTGCCCTTCACTTTTTACCAGTTTACATTTTTAATTTTCTTTCCAGCTCCTGAACCAGCTTTTCGATCTCTCCCTGTTCTTCTGGGTTCAGCTTATCCTCAGCCAAACGTTTCTTTAAGGCAAGCAGTTGCTGCTGGTAACGATATTCCTCACAAGATAAAGGCATTTAATGAACCCTTACAATAAACAGAATATAAAATCCGAAATCCGCATTTAGAAACGGCCAACTTTTTATGGACGACCAACTTTTTATGGACGACAGCCGACATAGATTTTATGACATATGAAGATGTGACCCCGGACCTTCTCAATTTCTTATCAAAGATCATGTGCTACAAAATCGGTCAGATCTTTTTCTCTCAGAACCCTCCTTTTCCATGTTTCAAGAGAAGGAATGATATGAGGCAGGAGTCGCAAAGAATAATAAGGTGGAAGCAGAGGAAGACCGATCAGATCTCCAAAGATGACCAACATAAAGAGGTTATCCAGATGTCCTTTTTCCTTCTTCATTTCCAGATCCATCTCATGGAGCGTCAGTCCATAGATGATCTCCCTGACCACTTTAAGAGGGCCTTTCAGTTTCGCCGTGAGAGAGGAAAATAAATTTTTGATCAAATAGATTCCCTCCTTTTTTCAACCTGACCCACTTAGGGGGATCAGGAGAACGTAGCCGAATATTAGTTACAAAATAACGTGCCCGTGCCCGTGATTCGTGTCTGCAACCTGAAATCCAAGATCCTAGACGCTATGCGCTATGCGATTAGAGGCGGGCCAACTTTTTTAATTATCATACATCAAGAGATCCAATTTTTCTACAATTGTTTATACAAGACCGTTTTAAAACCCAAAAACCCATTCCTTTTTTGAGAATAGGCTCTATTTTAATCAAACATTTTAATGGTCACCCCCTCATCCCTACTCTCTCCTCAACAAAAAGGGAGAAGGGAAGAGAAAGCTAAGGATGACCTAATATTATCAAAAATACAACGTAATGGCAATGATAACGTTTCACCCATTTGACAACTTAAAGAAAAAAAATTAAATTATAAATATAAATATTTTAAGGAGTGGACGATGTACAAAAAAATAGTTAAACGATCGGTCTTAGGACTCGCTTTCCTTGCTCTACTATTTGGCCTTTTCTTTTGTATGGATAGCAATCGGGCCAATTCGCTACCCAAAACTGATAAATTGACAACTGCCAAATCCCTTGGCCAAGCCTTTGTTGAGGTTGCTAAGAAAGTCCAACCTGCTGTCGTCAACGTCACCACAGAAAAAACGATCACCATGAAGCCCTGGGAAAGATTTGGAGATGACTTCTTCAAGGGGAGTCCCTTCGAGGACTTCTTCAGGGGCTTTGGATCTCCTCGGGAAAGGGGAAAGGAATATCGACAAAAACAGAGAAGCGGTGGATCAGGGGTCATCGTCGATAAAGAAGGGTATATTCTTACCAATAACCATGTGGTGGAAGGCGCGGATAAGGTCAAGGTACGGCTAAACGATGGAAGAGAGTTTACTGCCACAATGAAAGGTCAAGATCCGAGAACGGATCTTGCCGTCCTCCATATCAAGGCAAAAGATCTTCCTGCCGCCATCCTTGGAGACTCAGATAAGCTGGAGGTTGGAGAATGGGCCATAGCCATCGGCAGCCCCTTTGGCTTAGAGCATACAGTGACGGTAGGGGTCATCAGTGCCAAAGGTCGCTCTGGGTTGGGGACAGGAACCTATGAAGATTTCATCCAAACCGATGCCTCCATTAATCCAGGCAATAGCGGAGGCCCCTTGATCAATATCGATGGGGAGGTGGTCGGCATCAATGCCATGATCATCCAACCGGGAACAGGGATCGGGTTTGCCATACCCATCAATATGGCCAAACAGATCTTGAACGACCTCATCAAACAGGGTAAGGTCGTCCGGCCCTGGCTGGGAATCAGTGTCCAGGACCTTACTCCAGAGATGATGGAATACTTTAAAGTGAAGGAGAAAGAGGGGGTTCTCGTTGGTCAGGTCTACCCTGGAACCGGTGCTGAAAAAGCAGAATTGGCTTCAGGGGATATCATAAAATCGGTGGACGATAAGGTGATTAAAAATGTCAACGAGTTGGTGAAAGAAATTCAGAAGAAAAAAGTTGGACAGAAAGTTAAACTCAACATCATCAGGGACGGGAAAGCAATGACCATCGAGGTGACCACTGCCTCCATGCCGGATAAACCAGAGTTGGCAAAAGAGAAAGAGGTGGAGGAAAAATTGGGGGCAAGGGTTCAAGAACTGACACCCCAACTTGCTCTTCGATATCGAATCTCTGTGATCAAACGTGGTGTTGTCGTCACAGGCGTTGAGGAGGGAAGCCTCGCCGATGAAATTGGTCTTGAGGAAGGAGACGTCATTTTGGAGATCAACCGGAAAAAGATCGAGACAATTAAGGACTTTGAAAAGGCGGTAAAAGATGCCAACATAGATAAAGGAATTCTCTTCCACCTCCATCGGAAAGGGAGCAGTTTCTACCTGACCTACAAGAAATAATTTTAAATGCCAAAGCTCAAATGTCAAATCAAATCCAAATCTCAAAAACTGTAACTCAAGGCTTTAGCCTTGATTATGATCAACCCTAAAGGGTTGAGTTACGAGATTTTGACATTTGGAATTTACGGTGCTGCTCTCACATATCTCATTCTCAAATCGTAGAGGATATTTTCTAATAACTTTTCCTCATCTGAAGTGAGATTTCCCTTAGTTTTCTCTTCCAACATTCCAATGAGGTCTATGGTCTGTTTCGCTAAAGGAAGATTTTTAGCTAACTGTTGGGTGACTGGATCTTGAATCTCTCCCAATTGAATAAGAACTGAAGTACTCAAGGAAAAGATGAGATTGATAAAACTGATTTCAGGAAGAGGGATTTCTTGCTTCGTATCCTCTTTAGGGGGCTCTTCTATTCTTCCCCCCTCTTTCACCTGGGATTCCCCCTCTGCTTCTTTCCTTGCGCTAAACCTCTTATCCTTTACAACAAAACCCTTTTCCTGTCCTTCATCTTTCTTATCCTCTGCCATAATCTCCTCCGATAAATTCAACCCTTCGGCTCTCCGGCCTAAAGGCCGGAGTTTGCTCAGGGTTAACCCTGAGCGCGCCTTTATCCTTGCTCTAAAGAGCAGGGCTTGGGCGCAGTCGAAGGGTCAAGCTATTAATTCTTTTCGCCATGTCCGGTGTCAATAATTATATAATAAAATCAATAATATATAAAAAATACTTGACATTTCCTATATCCCAAATTAATATATATTAGCACTCTATAGAATAGAGTGCTAATCATTTTTGGAGTTCTTTATGTCAAATCTACCGGTAGTCAAAGGTTCCTTAGAATCCTATCTTATACAGATCAACCAGTTTCCCCTTTTGACTCAGGAAGAGGAATTTGAACTTGCTGTAAAATATCGTAAATACAATGATATACAGGCCGCACAAAAATTAATTACATCAAATTTAAAGTTTGTTGTCAAGGTAGCTTTTGAATATAAATCCTATAGTGTGAAACTCCTTGACCTTATCCAAGAGGGCAATATAGGACTGATGATGGCGGTTAAAAAATTTGATCCTTACAAAGGGTATCGATTTATATCGTATGCCATCTGGTGGATCAGGGCATACATTCAAAACTTTATCATTAAAACATGGAGCCTGGTGAAGATCGGGACAACTCAGGCGCAGAAGAAACTTTTCTATAAGATAGGTAAGGTAAGGAAAGCATTAGAGTCTGATGGAGAGGATGAAAAGAAATATGAACTCCTGGCCAAAGATTTAGATGTCGCTAAAAAGGATATCATCGAGATGGAACAGAGGATGTCCTCAAGAGACCTCTCTCTGGATGCGCCTTTTGATGAAGGTCATGAACTGACACATCTTGACCTCCTACAAGAGGATGCTCCCAATCAAGAGGAAGCCTTTGCCCAGGCAGAAGAAAAGAAGATTCGGGAGCGTGAAGTTCTCAATGCGATGAAGCGCTTAAACGAAAAGGAAGTCTATGTGATTAAAAATAGGATTATGGCCGACTCTCCCCTCACCCTTCAGGAGATTGGGGATCATCTCAAACTCTCAAGAGAACGTGTGAGGCAGATTGAAAGCGAAGCCTTAAAAAAACTGAAAAAGGAGATGGGTGGCAGGGTACAACTGGAAGCCTAATAAAGTTCTACGACCCTATTAGAAATAACCAATCACCAAATTCCAAAAACCAAATAATCATCAATGACCAATATCCAAAAAGAATTTGATTATTGGTAAATTGATAATTGGAAATTATTTGGATATTGGTGCTTGGTTATTGGAATTTTAAACAATCGTATGATATATTTTAGGGGGAGGTCATTAGGATGCCTATTTATGAATACCAATGCAACCATTGCAATGAGGTCTTCGAGATCTTTCATAAAATAGACGAGGATTGCAAAGTGGCCTGTCCAAAATGCCTGGGTCCGGCCAAAAAGCTTATCTCAGCGACCAACTTCATCCTGAAGGGCTCTGGTTTCTATGTCAACGATTATCCTTCCAAGCATCGACGTGAGGGAAAGAAAGCAGAAAAAGAAGGATCAGAAAAAGGGCAAGGTGGAAAAGGTGAGGAGAAAAAGGTAGAGAAAAAAGCAGAGAAATAGGTGAAATTCCAACAACTAAATTCCAAATTCTTTTAAGTCATTAAGTCACTGGGTAACTTTGTCATTCAATGACTAATGACTAAATGACCTAATGACAGAATAAATTGGTTATTGATGTTTGGGATTTGGTTATTTTTTTAACTCTTTTTTTGTTTCAATAATTTGGCTACATCATTGAGGATAAACTGGGAAACCTCTTCTTTCGACATTAAGGGAAGATCCCTAACCTCCCCGGATGAGTATAAGATCTTGACCTGATTAGTATCCGATCCAAAACCTGCGCCTGGCTTTGTCACATCATTGACCACAATAAAATCCAGATTCTTTTCCTTCAATTTCTTACGGGCATTGGCCATCAGATCCTCTGTTTCTGCAGCAAATCCGATCAGGACCCGATCCCCTTTCTTCTTTCCTATTTCTTCGAGAATATCCCTTGTCTTTTCCAATTCTAAAGAGGAATGGGATTCAGCTTTTTTTAATTTCTTCTGGCTGATCTCTTTTGGACGATAATCTGAAACAGCCGCTGCCTTGATCACAACAGAACACCCTTCCATGTGAGCTAAAACGGCCTCCCTCATCTCCTCTGCAGTCCGTACAGAAAAGACCTCAATATCTCTTCTGGGGATTGGAAGGGAGGTGGGACCTGTAACCAAAATGACCTCCGCACCTCTTCGTCTCGCCACTCTTGCCAAGGCATACCCCATCTTCCCCGAAGAACGATTGGTGAGAAATCGCACAGGATCGATCGGCTCTTGCGTTGGGCCCCCAGTGATCAGGATCTTCTCTCCTTTTAAATCCTTTGGTGATAAGAGATCTTCGACCTTCTCCATCACCTCACTCAATTCAGCCAGCCTCCCCTTCCCGTACCAATGGCAGGCCAGTTCCCCCTCTCCGGGCTCGATAAAATGATGGCCTAACTCAACCAGCCTTTGAATATTTTTCTGGAGGGCCTTGTTTTCCCACATATTGACATTCATTGAAGGAACGAAAAGGACGGGTGCTTTTGAGGCCATCACCATGGTGGATAGAAAATCATCGGCAATCCCATTGGCAATCTTTCCAATGATATTGGCAGTGGCGGGAAGGATGATAATCAATTCTGCCAGATCAGCTAATGCGATATGACCGATTTCTGCATCTTCAAGCAGAGCAAAGGGATCGGTCACCACTGGGTTTCCTGAAAGGGTATGAAAGGTGAGTGGGGTGATGAATTCTTGAGCATTTCGGGTCATGACCACATGGACATTGGCCTCCTCTTTGACTAAAAGTCTGACGAACTCTGCTGCCTTATAAGCCGCAATCCCACCCGTAACCCCTAAAACGATCTTTTTCCCTTTTAGCATGGATTTTCACCCTATGGTTGTAAAAACCCAATGTCTGAGATTTATTAAAATTTTTATCAGGACAAGCCTAAAACCGAGTCAATCCTGTTTTTATTCAACTACAGGGTTCATATATCACAAAACAAGCCCATTCTCAATAGAGAACCCAATCAAAATTTGCCCCATTCGACGGCGTCAAGTCCCGGCATTGATGCCGGGGAATCGAAGGGTTGACATTCTGTTCATCCATTGCTATTTTCCAACTTGACAGAGATGGGAGAAAGGGGGAGTGGGAGATGCCCGAGAAGGATTCGATTGACCTGATTAAAGAGCAGTTAAATAGAGCGGGGGGGATGGCAGGTCTTCACCCTGACCATGAAGTCTTTAAACAATGGCACACTGAAACGAAAATGATTTTGGAGAAGGTTTTTACCTCTAAATCGATCCATTATCAAAATTTCCTGGCCCTTCGATTCCAAGAGGTAAGTGTCAAAACCTTCGCCTCATCCGAGATCGATAAGATTAATGCGGCACGCTTTAAAAAGGACCTGGAGAATGTGAAAAACATCCTTCAATCAGCAGTCAAAGAATTGACGTTGGATCGAACGCTCTTTAAGAAGCTCCAGACGACACCAAAAACTGTGGAGGTTTTTCTTAAAGGAGATTATTTTATATCCTCAGGAATCCAAGAGTCGGAGATGGTTAAGGCCATTGAAAACGCCTTTGAAGGAAGTGGGCTGAGTCCGATTCATGGCACTGAAGCAATCCAAAAAAAGGGATCCATTCATCATCGAATCGATCAGATCCGTCGGGCCAGGTTTGGAATTTACGATCTCTCAACGCCTGAAAAAACCGAAGCCCTCCTCGAACTTGGTATCGCTCTTGGTTTGGGAAGGGAGGTCACCCTTATTTGTAAAAAAGGCTCTCCCCTTCCCGAGACAGTTAAATCATTGAACCGAATTGAATATGAAAATTTCTCCGACCTTACCGAAAAATTAAGAAAAAAATAGGATGATGCAACCATAAACATCTACCAAATGGCCCATGGGAAATGGTGGACTTGCTTTTCAACATTGAAGAAGGTGTGAAAAAATTCAGGAACAGGTTGGGCAAGAATATTTCCAAAGTTTTACAATTGCGGATCATTGGAAAGGGTCAGGGTAAAGAAACGCCGGATGTGGGCTACATCATTGAAACTTTCGATCCATTCTGCTCGACTTAAAAGATGTGCCGCTGTAAAACTTTTCCAATATCCCTGCCCAACCTGATAGCTTTTGACTATTTTTTTTACACCTTCTCAGTTACAGGTGGTGAGAAACCAGGCCGGAGACCGAATACTCTTGACAAGGAAAAAGGCTTAAGTATATAGTTTTTTGTATACAGTATCCAAATTTTTGGCCAGGAGGTGATTCTGATGGACGAGGCTAACCTTCTTAAAAATATTACAGTTTTAAGTCTTGAACAAGCTACTGTCCTTCCCTATTTGACCCTCCGTTTGACTGAAGATGGAGCCAATGTGATTCGAATGGAACATCCCATTTACGGGGACCCCAACCGGAGAATCGGAGACGATGTGCTTAAAGAGGACCGGATGTTTTCCTATTACCTCTCTATCAATGCAGGGAAAAAAGCCTTGACGCTGGATTTAGCAACTCCAGAAGGACAGAAAATTTTAAAGGAACTCATCCTCAAACTGAAGGTGGATATCTTTGCTACCAACCAACTGCCCAGAAATTATTCTAAACTCGGGATCGAATATGAGATGCTAAAAAAGATCAAAGAAGACATCATCTGGTTGGGGATGACCGGTTTTGGACCTCAAAGCAATGAGGCGGCTTATGATCCTGTGCTTCAGGCCCGAGGGGGATTGATGGAACTTACTGGAGAAAAGGAAGGAACGCCTCAGGTGATGGGCATTCCCCTTCCCGACATGGGTGCCAGTGAGCATGGCTACGGTCTTCTCATGAAGGCCCTCTTCAAAAGGGCGGTGACCGGCCAAGGAAGCCGTATTGATCTCTCAATGTTCGAAAGCACGGTCTCTTGGCTCACCCAGGCGATCACGCATACCGTCACCCTTAAGAAAAAAGTTTCTCGAAGGGGAAATACTCACGAATTTTTCGCTCCGGTCTCTGTTTATGAGACGGAAAATGGTTATGCTTATATTGCTCTGGGAAATGATCGGCAGTGGGAGACGATGACCAAAATCCCTGGATTCGAATCCCTTTATAAAAAAGAGTATGAGCGAAATGCTGGCCGGATTGCAGATGTAGACAATTTAAATAACGCCATCAATACGATCACCAGAAAATTTACGACCGGGGGATTGATCGATATCTTTAACAAAGCCACGATTCCCATATCTAAAGTGAATACCATCGAAGAGGTGGTTGGAGACCCTTTGGTCAAACCGAATTTGATTCGAAGTAAAGATCCAAAAACAGGTATAGAAATCACCATCGCACCTCCTCCTTTCAACACACCTTATCTGAAATCGGTCAACCGAATGCTCAGTTTTCCTCCCCGATTTGGAGAACATAATGAAGAAATCTATGGTGGTCTTCTTGGATACAGTACCGCCCAGTTAAAGGAGTTCAAAGAGAAGAACATCATCTGATCACCCCCTCCCCCACCCTCCCCCCTCGAGGGGGAGGGAGAGGGTGGGGGGCGAAAGGAGTAACGACACATGGCACTCGATTTCACTTTTACCGAGGAACAAGAATTCTTCAGGCAAACCGTCCGGGATACGGTGAATCGTTTGATCATGCCAAGGGTAAAAGAACTGGATGAAAAGGAGGAATTCCCCTGGAACCTCTGGAAGGAATTTGCCGCCCTCGGATATCTTGGGCTGAGGCATGAAGAAAAGTATGGAGGGATGGGTACGGACACCATCTCACAGATGATCTTCTATGAAGAGCTGGCGAGGGGATCCTGTGGTTTTGCAATGTCCGTGATCATGCAGATCCTCATGGGAACCTACTTCATCGCCCGGTTCGGGAACGAGGAGATCAAACAGAGGATTCTTGTGTCAGCGATCAAAGGTGAAAAGATTGGAACCATCTGCTTCACGGAAGATCAATCGGGTTCTGACCTGGGTGGAACGAGGACCCTAGCGACTAAGGTCGATGGAGGCTGGAGGATCACCGGGAGAAAACAGTGGATCACCAACGGACCCATTGCTGATTTTACTACGGTAATGGCAACGGTCGATCCAAAATTGGGCCTGAAAGGTCTCAATTTCTTCTTGGTCGAAAAGAAAACCGCTGATCGGGATGGGTTCGCCGTTGGGCAAAGGCTCCATAAATTAGGCTCTCGCTGCTCGGTGACGGGCGAACTGGTCTACGATAATGTCTTCGTCCCGGATGAGAATTTTCTGGGAGAAGAGATTGGCAAAGGGGTTCAGTATGCCGGAGATATTCTTAATGAAGTCCGCATCATGACGGCGATGTGTGCCTTGGCTATTGCAAAAGGGGCAATGGATGATGCCAAGGAGTATGCCAGAAACCGAATCGCCTTTGGAAATCCTATTAGCAAATATCAGTTGATTCGAGAAAAATTTGCAAAATTCTGGGCCTGGTATGAACCCTCATGGAATTATTCCTATAAATGTGCCTGGATGATTCAAAACAAAATTCCCTGCACCAATGAGTGCATGATGGCCAAATATCATGCCACAGAAATGTGTATGTATGCCGTCGAAGAGGCCATGAGGATTTATGGTGGGAATGCCTTCTGCACAGAATATCCTCCACAACGGTACTGGAGGGATGCCAAATTCTTGCTCTACGGTGGCGGCACCCATGAAGTGCTCTGCGACTATCTGGGAAGAGTCTTTTTGAAGGATTAATCAAATTTAAATGTCAAAACCCAAATGTCAAATGAATGCCAAATTCAGACATAGGTTAAGGTTTAGGCTAAGGTTTAGAATTTATTATTTTTGACTTAACCTCAACCTCAGCCTTAACCTTTATTTCAAGATTTGAACTTTGACATTTGACATTGTGAGGTAGAGAATCCGTGGAAATCTATGTCTTGGTAAAGCAGGTCCCAGATCCGGAGGCGATCGTGAGGGTTAAGTCGGATTCTGAACTGGAGATTGAAAATAAATATTTCACCAACTTCTTCGATGAGATCGCTGTTGAAGCAGGCGTAAAATTGAAAGAAAAATTTGGAGGAAAAGTCACTGTGTTGACGGTTGATAATCGAAGGGTTGATGCCCTAAGAAGGGGAATCTCCATGGGGGCAGATGAAGCCATACAGATTACCGATCCAGCTTTAGAAGGGGCCAAACCATTTGCCATCGCCAAAGTCCTGGCCGCTTTTCTCAAAGATAAACCCTTTGATTTGATTTTAGCTGGAAGACAGGCAATGGATGATGATGCAGGCATTGTTGGACCCGCTGTTGCGGAATTATTGGGGATCCCCCATGTCAATGCAATCATCGGCATCGAAGTCGACGATCCAAAGAAGGAAGCAAAAGTAACCCGTGAGGTGGAGAATGGAAAAGAAATCCTCTCCTGTTCTTTTCCTGCCTTATTTACATGCCAAAAGGGGCTGAACATCCCTCGTATCCCTTTAGTTATGAATGTGATGAAAGCGATGAAGGCTCAGATTAAGAAGATGGACCTTGTCTCTTTGGGATTGAGTGTAACAGATGTGGATCTACTATCAGACAAGGTGAAGATACAGAAATATTTCCCTCCACCTAAGAGGTCGCCAGTAAGGATGATCAAAGAGGATTTCCCAGAGAATGTGAAAGTTTTGGTCAAACTTCTCAAACAAGAAGCGAAAGTCATATAAATTTCAAATCGCAAATTGCAGATTTCAGATTGAAATCCTGCCGATGGCGGGACTAATATTCAATTTGAAATTTGAAATCTTAAATTTGAAATAAGGAGAGTATGTCATGGCCAATGAGATTTGGGTCTTTGCAGAGCAACAGGATGGGAAGGTCAGGAAGGTTGCCTTCGAACTTCTCACTGCGGGTACTGAATTCTCAAAAAAAACAGGGCAAGAGGTTGCAGCCATCTTGCTGGGAAGTGGGCTTCAAGATGCCGTGAACAATCTAAAACGCTTTGCTGACAAAATCTATTTATTTGATGACCCTGGCCTCACCCCTTATATATCGGATATCTATTTGGCGAACATTGCTGAATTGGTCA
>Ga0256868_10001673_pt1 | contig 11889 bp, 11 predicted proteins | sample RVTome_13_FD_187341 | JGI IMG/M metagenome (GOLD analysis project Ga0256868, IMG submission 187341) | Soil microbial communities from uranium-contaminated site in the Upper Colorado River Basin, Wyoming, United States - RVT92D227 HiSeq ... | reverse complement strand
ACCAAAGTCCTGGAATCCATCAAGGGATTCAGGGGAAATGGCGTCTGGCTCAAAAACTAAAAGAAGAAGGTTTCGAATTGGCCCTTCTGCTGCAGAATGCCTTTGAAGCAGCTTTCATTTCCTATCTGGCCAGGATTCCTCGAAGAGCTGGGTATAATACAGACGGGCGGAGCCTTTTGCTCACCCACCCAGTGGCTTGCAATCAAAAAATTAAAAAGGGTCACCAAGTCGATTATTATTTAAAGATGGTAGAATCACTGGGTTTTCTTTCTGTCAGGCGTACTCCTTATTTAGAAGTGTCCCAGGAACAACAGGAAGAAGCATTGCGGATGCTAAAATCTTTGGGTGTAAGAGAAACGGAAGAAATCGTCGGAATCAGTCCAGGGGCGACCTATGGGTCTGCCAAACAATGGTTTCCGGAAAGGTATGGAAAACTGGTGGAGCAAATTGGGAAAGACTTGGGAGCCCGAATTCTAATCTTTGGAAGCCATGGAGATAAAAAAGTGGCCCTTCAGGTCCGCCAGAATGCCCGGATACCGCTCATGGATCTAACGGGCATAACCACCCTGGCGCAGGCCATGGCTTTGATTGCCCGTTGCCGACTTCTTATTACTAACGACTCAGGCCTGATGCATGTCGCTGCTGCCCTGGGAGTTCCTTTAATTGCCCTTTTTGGATCCACGGATCCTCAGAGAACGGGGCCCAGAGGGGAGTTATGTCGGGTGATCGGCAAGCCCATCCCCTGTGCCCCATGTATGAAGACTGAGTGCCCGGAAGACAGGCAATGTATGGGACTCATATCGGTGGATGAGGTATATGAAGAGGTGAAAAAAATCTGGGAATTGGGCAATTGAATGCAAAAAGAAAAGATTCAAATAAAAATTCCAAATCCCAAGCACCAAATTACAAATAAATTCCAATGAACGAAATCCGAAATTCCAAATCAAATCGTTTGGGTCATTAGAAGTTGGAATTTTGAATTTATTTGGGATTTGGATATTGGAATTTGGGATTTTGATGATAACTTAATTCGCTCCGAATTTTGGCCAGTGTAAAGGGTGCTTGATGAAGAAAAATAGAGCAGTTTTTTTGGATCGGGACGGGACGATATGCGAAGAGGTGGGTTACATTGATTCAATTGAGCGGCTGCGCCTTATCCCCCGGTCGGCTGCGGCTATAAAATTGCTTAATGAGCGGGGGTTTAAAGTCGTAGGGGTGACTAACCAGTCCGGCGTAGCTAGAGGTTTTTTCCCCGAAGAGCTTTTGGAAGAATTACACGCTGAGTTAAGGCGCCAGTTGCGAGAAGAAGGGGCACATCTTGACGGGATCTATTACTGTCCCCATCATCCCAGCGATGGAAATGCGCCTTATGTGCAGGTCTGCAATTGCCGCAAACCGGCTTCGGGTCTTCTCCTGCAGGCAGCCCAAGATCTGGGTCTCGATCTGTCGGCTTCTTATATGATCGGGGACCATTTTTCCGACGTGGAATGCGCGCAAGGTGTGGGTGCGCAAGGGATATTACTTCTAACGGGGCACGGCAGCCAGGCTTTGGCGCAGAAAGAAAATTGGGCCAGGCCGCCTTCTTTTATTGCCAGCGACCTCTTCGAAGCCGTTAACTGGATTGTCTCCAATGCGGGAAAGCAATGAGTGTGCGTAAAAACCAACCCCCCCGGAAAATTTTGGTCATTAAACTCAGTGCCATTGGGGATGTGATCCAAACTCTTCCCATGGTTGAAGCCTTGAAGAATCAATATCCCCAGGCCCAAATTGACTGGCTCGTTGAAGAAGATGCTTCGGACCTTCTCCTCGAGAACCCAGTGTTGAACCGGGTGATTGTTAGCCACCGCAAATCGTGGCAAAAGCGGCTTTTCCAGAAAGGTCATTTCTGGATAACCCTCAGCGAGATAAAAAAATTTATTCGGGAATTAAGAAGCGTGCAATATGACTGGGTCATTGATAACCACGGAATTTTTAAGAGCGGCATCATGGTGGCTTTAAGTCGAGGGCGCAGGAAGATAGGCTTTAAACCTTTTCCCGGGATCGCCGATGAAGGGAATTATCTTTTCACCAACGAAAGATATAAGCCACTTCCGATTGATCGGCATGCCCTGGAGCGTTATTTAGATTTGATCGCCCAGGTCGGAGTTTTCGTAAATGAACCAGATTTAAAATTCTCGTTACCAGCAGAGGCGCAAAATAAAGTTGAGAAAGTGCTCCGCCAGCATGGTCTTACTTCCTCTCCACTGGTGGTTATCCACCCCGTGGCCAAATGGCCGACCAAGCAATGGCCTTTGGAGAATTTTGCCCAACTGGCCGATAATCTTGTGGGCAAAGGAGCTTCTTTGGTTTTTACCGGAAGCCCGGATGACCGTGAAGCGGTACAATCGATCTTGGGCCAGATCCAAAACCACCAGAGGGTGGTGAATCTCGCAGGAAAAACTGGCCTGAAAGAATTGGCCGGGCTCTTCTCCCTTGCCGACCTTGTCCTGACCCCAGACACCGGACCCATGCACTTAGCCGCAGCCGTGCAAGCTCCCCTTATCGCCCTCTTTGGGCCCACGGCACCCTGGAGAACCGGCCCTTACGGGAACAATCATGTGATCCTGCGCAAACCTTTGGCCTGCAGTCCCTGTTTTAAGAAAAAATGCCCAACGATGGAATGTATGAAATCCCTATCAGTGGAGGAAGTCTTTGAGGCAGTAGAAAAGAAATTGTGGAATGCGGATTGCCGAATGCGGAATAAAATAATCCAAGAATTAAATCCGAATTCCACAATCCGCAATCCGCATTAGGAGGATTTTATGGCTTTGAGCAAAGACTTATTGGAAATTATCGCTTGCCCGAAGTGCGTTCGCGACCCCGGTTGCACGGGCGAGTTGGAATACCGGGAGGCGCAGAATCAGTTGGTCTGCCACCATTGCAAGTTGATTTACCGTATCGAAGATGACATCCCGATCATGTTGATCGACGAGGCAACTCCATTGGAAGAGGGAAAAACATAAATCGTTTCCGTTGGAAACCCATTCGCTATGCGGCTGCGCAATATAAAAATGCCTCCTTACAGGAGAAGCAAAGGGACAACGTTTTTACGCATGGCCTACAAAATGAAAAGAATATTTATGAAATTATACTATCGTTTTATATAGAGAGACCTAATTTGAAATATGAAGAGCTCCATTATCATCTGCTTTTATGAGAAAATAAAATATTTAAGATGCTGTCTCGATGCCCTCCAGATTTGTTCCCAGAATTTCGATGAAGTAGTTATCGCGGATGATGGTTCGAACGATGACATAGTGGAACAAATTAGGAAGTTGATTCCAACATACGGTTTTCCCATTATCCATGCTTGGCATTCTCGGGAAGGGGCGCGGCGTGCGGCGGCACGGAATAACGGAATCAGAAATGCAAGGGGTGATTATTTAATTTTTATTGATCGCGATTGTCTGATACTTCCAGATGCAGTAAAGGCACATTTGGACGCTGCGAAAAGAGGGAGATTTCTGGCCGGGCGGCTTAAATATTTGAATGAGGAGCAAGCGCAGGTGGTTTTTAATTCAAATATTAATGCAGAAATGCTGGAAAAATTGTACAGCAGCATGCCGGAAGAGCCCATTCAAAAGGAACACCGCCGATTTGTTAAGTATGGAATCTTACGTAAACTTAGGTTGGTGAGCGGTGAACAACAAAATTTTGGTGGTCATTTTTCCATCAGCAAGGCTGACATTGAATCTGTAAATGGTTTTGACGAAAGTTACATCGGATGGGGCGGGGAGGACCTTGATCTATCAAGACGTCTGGTTAAGGCGGGTTTCCAAGGATATTCAGTTATTACAAGTGCAAGGTGCCTGCATCTCTGGCATCCTCATGAATTAGGCAATAAGCACTGGAAGGAAGGACCTAATATTGAATATTTTCAAAGGAAAAATGTGCCGTTTTTTTGTGAGAATGGTCTGAAGAAAGTAGGAGAAAAGATAGAATTGCCGGGATGAAAAGCTTAAAAGAGATATTAACGCGCATACAGGATAGAATCATGGATCATTCCAGAGGTAACGGACCGGAGGTCGAGGTCAATCAAATCTCTATCGGGATTACGACCTTCGAGAACCGGTTCGAGTGTTACTTTATTCCCCTTCTCACCCGAATCAGGGATTTTGGGGTGGAAAACGAGATTATCTTGGCCATAAATGGCGAACACGAACAGACATTCAATGAGGATTACCGGAAGCGGATTCTGGAATTCATCTCGGGATTTCCAAGGGTTTACCCAATTTTCTTCCCGCGCTTCCGGGGGCTCTCGAAGCTATGGAACAGTATAATAATCCACGCCAGTCAAGATTACGTTCTCATACTCAACGACGATATCATGATCACTAAGCCGGATTTCCTGGCGGATGTTCGGTCGGCTATCCGTAACAATCAAGGCCGGTCCTTCCTAATCAACCGTTCGTGGTCTCACTTCGTTATCAGTCGGCATGAGATCGATGACCTTGGATATTTTGACGAACGCCTTCTAGGGATCGGCGAGGAAGACGGCGATATGACGTGGCGATACATAGCACGTTACGGAAGGGATCTGGCCAGCTTTAGGATGAAGAGCTTCGTTAATTATGCCGAAGAAACGGTGAGCTCATACAGACCGGTCAATATCAAATGCCATTCTGGCACTAAATACAGCTTTTTCAACCGCGAATTCATGTTTACGCAGAAGTACCAAGCCGATCCCGGAGGTGTAAAAGGGATGTTTGATGAACCAGTCATCATGAAGGACCCTGGCAAGGAGCAATATCCGCACGAACGGTTCTACCGGTTACATAAAAAAGATCTATAATCTCAAAACTCCGCCCATCCCTTCCCACGAAAAAAATCCGGCGTATCCGCTCTGACAACCGAAGATTGTCATAACAAATCATCTTCCTGCCTAGGGTGAAGATGCCAGAAGATTGTCATTATACCCAAGAATGGGTAGAGAACAACAGCTTCTGGTCCGTGCAGAGATGACCCGAACATTCCCTGATTCAGAACGGATACGAAACCAGCATAGCCCGAATACTCAATTTTTTATTGTTCCCCCTTGACAATGAAACCCATGTTTGATTATGTCTTGCCCCAAGGCAAGACAATGGAGGAGCCGGCCAACGGGTGCAGGGTTAGCGGAGGCAGGGGTTTATCGGCCCCGGAGCCCGCAGGAGTCTGGGTATTACCAGTGTGTTGAGGATCATTTCGAGGAGTACGAACGGGTGTTAGAGGAGCGGTTTGAGCGGGTCTATGGGTTTTACCGTTCCTATTTGCGGTCCGTGATCTGCCGCTATTTGGACTGCGGCATTCTGTGTAACGGGTTTGCCCGGGTCCGATGTGGGGAATGCGGTCATGAATATCTTCTGTCCTTGACGTTGACGTCATACTGCGCTGCCAATACGCCCCATGAAACCCCCCATATTTTGTGGTCTTTTTTTATTGACCCACAACCCAGTTTTTCGTATGATCACCTCACCTAAAAGCGAGTTCTTAGGGCGCCAGGCAAAGACTGAAGAATCCAGTTGGTTGAGAAGCCAGCCTGACAAAGTTAGCCGACCGTCAGAACCGAGTTTTGCATTTATGCGGGTAACCGTATGGGTGAAGCGTAAGCCGGGAGACAGCAGGGCGTAATCCGGCAAGGGTGAAGGAGTTCAGCCCCGAAAATGCTTATGTTGGTGGAGCAAGCTCAAGGGATTAAGAACCCTGAAGGATATTAAGCCTGCCCATAGAGGAGTAAATGCTGCTTGGCAAAGTCGTCTACCCGACATCTGTTGATCTTCGAAAATAGAACGGAAGGCCATCATCTGCATTGGCTTCGTTACATAACCGAAGATTTTCTGACGACCGGTAGCAGGATCACTCTGGCCCTGGATTACCGGCCAGAAACGAAAGAGCGGGTTCACAGTCACCTTCTCGGTTTGACGGAAAAGGTGTACATGATTTCAATTTACAACAACGGCGGCACATTACGGGGTGGAAACATTGTGAATACGATCGCTGCGTGCTTGGAGGAAAGCGGTGCCGAGGAAGTTTTTATGAATAATCTCGACGAGATTGCTTCACGGTGCCTAAGGTTAGCCGCCATCGGTATCTATCCGCCCCGGATTACCCGGGGCAGACTGTCGGGTGTCTATTTTCGTCCGAGATTCCTGACCAATCCCGTGTGGCCTCCCGGTAACATCCTGAAGGACATCGGTTTTCGAAAATTAACGCATCGGAAGTGGCTTAACAAAATCTACCTGACGGATGAGTATCTGCTGGAAAAAGCACAGCATCGATACGCCGGTCAAACCTTTTTTTTCCTGCCTGATCCATGGGACGGAACCTTCCTCCATGATCATCAAGAAGCAAGGCAGAAACTGGGAATCCCGCCGGATCGATTCGTTTACCTGTGTTATGGAATCGGCGACCGCAGGAAAGGGTTGCATCTGGCGGTGCAAGCCCTGATGGAATCATCCGCCGACTCCTGTCTATACCTGCTTTGCGCGGGGAGCATTGCACCGGATGAGGAGACCTCTCATCGTCTCGAAGAATTGAAAAATCGGAGCCAGGCAAAGGTGATTGACCGCTATGTTTCCGACTCTGAGCAAAGCTTGTGCTTCTGTGCCAGTGATGTTGTCCTTTTGCCGTATATCAGGCATTTTGGCTCGAGCGGCGTTTTGTCGCTTTCGGCAGCGGCAGGCAAAATGGTCATCGCGTCGGACGAAGGGCTCCTCGCCCGACGGATAAAACAGCACAACCTCGGCTGGGTTTTCCCATCCGGCAATACCGAAGAGTTGAAAGTGTGCATGCACAATGCCTCGCTTTTAAAAAAGACCGACATGATTCAATTCCAGCAGGGCGCTTATCAGTATGCACACACCTGCTCGCGGGAAGCGTTCAGGAAGGCTCTTCTTTCACCGTTTGGAGATGAATAAGTTTTTCGGTTGATTTCGGAGAAATAACGATTGCAGAGTATGGACTTGGTTTTTGGAGGAGCGATGGCCCGGATTTTCGGCCCAAGGACTTTCCATGGGATCAACAGTCCGTAATGTAGCAGTCGTCATCCCCAAATATGGGCTGGTGGGCGGCGGCGAGAAGTATGCTCTTGAACTGACGGAGCGGATTGCCGCAAGTGATCGCTATAAGATCCACGTATTTGCCAATCAATGGAGAACCCAATCCGATCGCATTACCTTTCACAAAGTCCCAATCATTGCCTTTCCCAAGTTCCTGACGACCGTCAGTTTTGCCTGGTTTGCGAACCAAGAGATCGGAGAAACGAATTTTGACTTGATCCATACCCACGAACGAATCTTTCGTGCCGATATATTCACCATGCACAGTGTGCCCCATCGCTTCTGGGTAAGAGAAATCCGGAAAAAGCGCATGAGTCTGTTCGATTACGGTACCGCATGGGTTGAAGGGCAGTTGATCCATAAAGGAAAATGCAAAAAGTATCTCCCTGTATCGAGTTTGACAAAGGAGAAGTTCCTGCAGGAATTTACAGTGGATCCCGCCAAGATACAGATTGTTTACCCCGGCGTCGATATCGACAAGTTCAGCCGACTGGATCGTCAACGCTGCCGTCAGGACATTCGACGACGATTCGGACTGGGTGAGGCGGATACGGTCCTTCTGTTTGTCTCCATGAATTTTGAGCTGAAAGGCCTGGATAACCTGATCGCATCCATGGCCAGAATCAAAGCGAAGCAGCCAGACGCGAAACTCAAATTATTAGTCGCCGGGAAGGGAAATGAGAAGAAATACTCGAGGCTTGCCAGGGAGTGCGGTCTTGCAGGGGATGTCATTTTTTCGGGAGTCTGGAAAGATGACATCGAAAAGGTGTATCTGGCTTCAGACATCTTTTCGATGCTCTCGAAATTTGACACCTTCGGCATGGCGGTGCTTGAAGCGATGTCGGCTTCGCTGCCCGTTGTAATCAGTGAGAATGTCGGTGCAAAGGATCTCGTCCGGGACGGCATGAATGGATATGTTGTGAACAGTGCCGACATTGGGTTGATTAGCTCAAGAATCGAGATCATGCTGGATCACCGGATCAGAGAAAGGATGGCCGAAGGGGCGTACAAGGAGGCGAAGAATCACACCTGGGACAGGATGGCGGAAAAAATATTGCATATTTATGATGAGACATTGGGTATCTGATCCGTATGCTTCTGAAAGGGAATAATCTGTCGACGGATAACATCCGGAATATCCTGCTGATTCAGCTCGGGGATATCGGGGACGTCTTGCTTACATTTCCCGCAATCCGGGCGGTGAAAGAAAAATTCCCCCAGGCAAATGTTATCGTGGCAGTTAGGGAAAAAGCGAAAGAACTGATCGAAGAGTGTCAATGGGCTACGGGCGTCATTTCGATCAATGAAGAAAAACGATCCTGGATGGAAGAATTGTCCTATCAGAAGAAATTCTTTTTCAACCTGCGCAAACATCATTTTGATATGGCGATCGACATGAAATCGGGGGATCGCGGCGCCATACTTGCCTTTTTGTCGGGCGCAAAGCAGAGAATAGGACTTTATGCGCATGACGGCAAACTCTGGCGCAACAGGGTATTTACCCACCTCGCGCTTCCGTACCAGGCACCGAGGCGGCATATGGCTCAACATTACCTCAGTCTATTGGAAGAATATGGCATTAAGACAGATCATACCTGGCCCGTGCTTGTTCCTTCCAAAGCCAGGCTCCGGGAGGCCCACGATCTTCTGAAAAAAGAGGGAGTTCCTTCCGACCGGCCGGTTATCGCCCTTCAGCCCTTTTCTCTGTGGTCGTATAAGGAGTGGGGCATCAAGAACTACATGGGCCTGATTCAGTGGCTGATTTCGAATTACCATGTTTCCGTCATCATTACCGGGTCCGGTGATGAACGGATCAAAGCCGATAAGTTGATGAAAGAATGTAAATCCTACACGTATAATCTGGCTGGCAAAACGTCCATCGGGACCTTGCCGGCCGTTTTTCAATCGAGCAAAATGTTCATCGGGATCGACAGTGCCGGTATGCATATTGCTGCGGCAACCGGCATACCGACCATCAGTCTTTTCGGTCCGTCTTCATCGACGGACTGGGCTCCGAGAGGAGAGCGGCATCGGGTTGTCCGAAGAGACTTGCCCTGTGTTCCCTGTCAGAACAAAGGCTGCGAGGACAGCGGGATGAGTCGATGCCTCGATGAGTTAACTCTGGAGGAAGTGCAGGATGCTGTAAAAAAGCATCTGGAGACGATCGGATAGCCTGCCGGTCCATGTGTGAAGCACAGGATCGATTACGCATCATGCAGTGACGGTCTCAAACGAGAGGCGTTCGTTCAGAAAGAGGAATTCATCCCATGATATTAGTGAGAATCGTAAAGGATTGGGACTGGCCCGATCTCATGCGCCAAACACCCAGTCAAAAAGGGATATGGGGTGATATTCAGTTCACCGTTCAATCTGTACAGGAATGCGACTATGTCATCGTGCTCAATAATCGGATGAAGATTGATACACCCGTTGCCTGTCCCCCGGAACACATCTGGGCGATCATGCAGGAACCGTATTACAAAGGATTCACAGACTGGATGGTGGAAAAGCATGAATCGTTTGCAAAGGTATTCACTCATCATCGCGCAGCCTATGATGACGACAGGCACATCCCTTCCCACCCCGCGCTGCCGTGGCACGTCAATAGAACGTATGATCAATTGATGTCCGCTGCCATACCCGAAAAATTCAGGAATCTGTCATGGATTGTCGGCGACGCGTTGGACCTTCCCGGCCATCTGCAAAGGTGGTTATTTCTGGAACAGATCAAGAAGGACCCTTCACTGGATCTGGACTTATACGGCAAGAAAATCCATTTTATAGAGGATAAATGGGATGGCCTCGCACCGTACCGATACTCTCTGGCCGTTGAAAATACGAGTGGGCCCGACTACTGGACAGAAAAAATCGCCGACTGTTTTCTCACCCGGACGGTTCCCCTTTATCACGGCTGTACCAATCTGGAAGATTATTTTCCCCAGGGGTCTTTCATAAGAATTGACATCGGAAAACCGGCAGAGAGTCTTGCAGAAATAAAACGAATACTCACCGAAGACGATTGGGAGCACCGGATACCGGCGTTAAAGGAAGCGCGGGAGCTTGTCTTGAACCGTTATCAACTCTTCCCGTACGTGTCCGATCTGATTCATTCGGACCATTCTACCGGCGGTGAAAAAAGGCCCATTACCATTCCGGCGTACAGAAGAAGCGCAAAAGCGGTTCTCAATCATCGGTTGTATAGGTTGAAGAAAAGATTCGGACGGTTATAATGCAGCGGGGGCTCGTTGTCCGGAGGCATCCTTATCGCCGCTAACGAATGATCTATGAAATAACCTTGTCAGTTGGAAAAGAAATTGTGAACCCTGTGAAAGAAAAAATACCCCTGTCCGTAGCCATCATAACCAAGAACGAGGCACAAAACCTGCCTGCCTGTCTCCAAAGTGTCGATTTTGCCGGGCAAATTGTTTTGGTCGATTCGGGAAGCTCGGACGGGACGGCGGATATTGCCAGGGGATTCGGCTGCCAGGTTTACAACGAGCTCTGGCGTGGCTTCGGTGCTCAAAAACAGTTTGCGATCGACCAGTGCACCCATCGATGGGTGCTCCTTCTGGATGCCGATGAACGCATTCCCGCCGTAACCGCGTCAGCGATAAAAGATATTGTTGATTTAGACTCCGATGAGGCGGCCGGGTACAGTTTTCCGAGAAAGAATTTCTTCCAGGGGCGCTGGATCAAGCATCTCTGGGGAGGGGACCGGGTTGTGCGGCTCTTTCGGAATAACCTCGGTCAAATGACCACCGCGCGGGTGCACGAGGCAGTAGAAGTGGAGGGTCCGGTAAAAGCTCTGGATGTGCCCTTGGAGCACTATACGGAAAGCAACCTAAGCAAGCTGCTCATGAAAATTGATCATTATTCCACGCTGGGTGCCCGGGAAGCCTTTGATGAGGGAAAACGGGCGTCTGTATGGACCGCCACCTTCCTGGCTTTTTTGGCATTTTTTCAGAGTTATTTCTTGAAATCAGGTTTTCTTGACGGTGTTCAGGGTCTTACCCTTTCCGTTGCAGAATCCGTTAACAAGTTCTTCAAGTATGCCAAGTTGAGTGAACTGGGCAGGAAGGGAAAGATCGACCCGTAAGATCATCCATTAATTGGTGTCGATGGCGCTTCCCCGGGAGATAGAAACATTCAACCCCAGGCCTATCGTGTCGGCGAAGAGCAAGCCCTGGGATTGGTCTGCTGTATTCAGCGTCATGTAGTGGAGACCCACGGAGCCCAGTACATTTAGGGAATAAACAAGAAGCGTCGATATATCTCTTGGGGATATGATTCAGTGAGAAGATTTATTCCTTTGCCGCTGAAAATCCAGGGAACGAGATGATCTGATTTGTAAAGAAAATTCCAGTGAACGGGAATGCTCAGATTTGAATATTTTTTGATTTTTCTTGAATCGAATTCGCGGCTATGATATGTTCCTCTAACTTATCAAGGTTTGCTAATAGGGCCGCGAATTTGTTCAAGAATGATGGGGGAAAGGAGAAGGAATTCACATGATCCTGGTTACGGGAGGAGCAGGGTTTATTGGGTCTCACCTCGTTGAAGCTCTCTTACAGAAAGGGCATGCGGTTAGGGTTTTAGACAATTTAAGTACCGGTAAGAAAGAAAACCTTGCCGAAGCGACTGGGTTTCCCTCGGAGAACTTTACCGGTTTATCAGAGCATTCCCATTCTTTCCCCATAGGGAAGAAGGCAGAATTTCTCCTCGGCGACATTGCGAGTCTCGAAACCTGCCGGATGGCTTGCCAGGGAATTTCCTTTGTATTTCATCTGGCCGCACTGGGATCTGTGCCAAGGTC
>Ga0256868_10001671_pt1 | contig 11891 bp, 7 predicted proteins | sample RVTome_13_FD_187341 | JGI IMG/M metagenome (GOLD analysis project Ga0256868, IMG submission 187341) | Soil microbial communities from uranium-contaminated site in the Upper Colorado River Basin, Wyoming, United States - RVT92D227 HiSeq ... | reverse complement strand
TGGCAAATGTCCTTCTCTCGTCCGCTGTATTGTGTTTTTGGGAAGGCACACGATGCTTCCACGGCAAAGAGGTCCGCAAAATTTTTATCATTTTACTGATAGCCGGTTACACAGTATTTCAGTCATATTTTACCTTTGTGCATAATGATATAGGCGTGCGTATCATTACTTATTCTCTGCTCACAGCGGTAATTTATGGCGCAATAGCGTTAGAGTTGTTTCGGAACGTGCCAACTGTCCTCCGTTTCTCCTCCTGGTTTACGGGCAGCCTCTTTGCTCTTTATGGAATCTTCATGGTTTTCCGTGGCCTCTTAACTGAGTTACTCCCCCCGCTCCATGACCTTCTCGAACCGAATATGCTTCAGGCGATGACCTTCTTGCTGGCGATCTTCTTCGGTATCGCTTGGACGTTTGGTTTTGTGATGCTGAATAGTGAGCGTCTGGAGGCTGATCTAAGAAGAGCTCAGGATAAATTACAGAAAATGGCCACGACCGATTTTCTCACCGGTATTGCCAACAGTCGGCATTTCTCGGAAACAGGGGCGCATGAAGTTCAGCGCGCGCGTAGATATAAGCGCCCCCTGGCTTTGCTCATGATCGACCTCGACCATTTTAAAAAACTCAATGATAAGTATGGACATGCCATCGGCGATAAAATATTAGTAGCCTTCGCCGGCATCTGTAAAAAATGCCTGCGCAAGGCCGATATTTTCGGCCGTCTCGGAGGGGAGGAATTTGCTATCCTCCTGCCGGAGACCGACATCAACGGCGGCAGCAAATTTGCAGAACGTCTGCGTGTGATCGTAGAAAAAAGCAAGATCAAAGTCGAAAGTAAGCCTTTTCATATTACCGTCAGCATCGGCGTTACGGAGTTACAACCTGATGACGATCAAATCGATGCTGCGCTCAGGCGGGCGGATGATACCATGTATGAGGCGAAAAAGCGAGGACGCAACCAGGTTGCGATCTCGCAATGATAAGATAATGATCTTCTTATGATACGACATCTGCAAACAGCGTTTGCCTTAACCATTAAAATATACCAGCGGTTCATTAAAATTTTTTCCTAGCCGCACGCACCCAGAGCCTTATCAAGGCCGGAGTGGGGGTTCGCCGGGGTGTAAAAGTAAGGCGGGCCGTTCTCTCTATCCGGAGATAGAGGTCTTGGGGGTTTTGTTGTGCGAGCGCAGAGAGATTTCTTACTCCTGCCTCTCGGAGCAGGCGATAGTTATCTATCCCCATTCCCTTCAGGGTTGTCATCTCGGCTTTCCGAAGGAGGTCCTCTGCCTCGGGCAAAGGGATACCGAAGGCAACGAGATCCGCAGCCTTCCAGCGGCTCAGATCCTGAACCTTCTCTATCCCCGCCTTCTGCAGGCATTCCTTCCACCGAACCCGCACGTCGGGGAGATCTTGTATCAAGGGGATGTAGGAGACGACGGTATAGCGATCGATGCCGGCAAAGCAGAGGAGGCAGAAAAGGGCGATCAGAGACCACAGGATACCTCTGGTCCAGATCTTACTCCTCTGCATTGCTAAGAGGATGATGCGGTATATGGCATAGGCACTCACGGCAAAGGGGGGAAACCCGAGAAATCCCAGCAACGGCATCTCGAATAGTTTCCCCTCTTCGAAAAAGGGGACGGTATAGATCCACTTTGCCTGGGCCCAAAAGTTCCACAACTCCCAGAGAAGGCCGCAGACCAAACCCGCAGCCAGGAGGGTTAGAAGCCTCCAGGGTTTGCCTCTCGCGATATCGTGCAGCAGGGAGTTGTCTGTCTGGAGGTAAAGGAAGGGTTCGATGAGGAGGGCAAAGCCGATCCAGACCAGGGGGAAACAGAAGCGGGGAAAAAAGAGGGCTGCGAGCAGGGCCAATCCTCCTATGGCAGGCGAGGCCCGGAGGAAGAAAGAAGGGCGGCGCAGCTTGCCCCATGATACGGTCCTGAAAAGCCCAACTGCCTGTAAGAGGTGCATCGTCTCGCTGAGTCCGGGCAGGACCGTTGCATAGGCGACGGCGTAGCCGATCCACCTCAGCCAGACCTCAGGAGGGAGATTGATGTAGTGCCAGTTGGCCAGGCGGAAATTGAAGGCCTCGAATATGCACCAGATAAAAGTGGATAAGGGGATCATGAGCAGGAAGGTGCGAGTTTGGCTGACGATGAGGGATCTCCCTTGCAGCCAGTAGACCAGGGCATCGGCTGCCAGGATATAGGACCACCAGGCAAAGGAGTAGAAATAGGTGGTAAAGGGCTCTCGCCCCTGGCCCAGCATCACAGCAGCCAGGCAGAAAAGGGTGACACCGATAAGGCCGTGGGGCTTAATCTTTCCCTTCATTGCCTTTCCTGAGCTCCTTAAGCGGGCGCATCCCTTTGAGAGTCTTCTCCGGCAGCAGATCCCAGGGGATCTGCGCCGGGCGCGCAAGGCATCTCTCTATCGTAATGACCCTGGTAGGGGTGCAGATGAAGTCTACGGCGACGTCCTTCTCCTCCATAGGTACGTGCTCATGCACCTGGAGGTCATCCACCAGGGCGATGATGGGGGTCTGATCGTTAACGGAGCCGATCTCCTGCAAGATCAGGTATTCCAGATCGAAGTAGCCGCTCCCCTTGCCGATCCTTCCCCCCCGGAGATCCACCGCCACGGCACCGGTGGCCATGAGATCTATAGCCCCTATCTCTTTGTCACTGGTATTGAGCCTCTTGCCGAACCGCCGAACGCCGGAGCTGCGGGCTGCCTGCTGCCAATCTCTGGCCTTGATCTCCCCCTGGTGCAGGAGGTAGAAGCCTTCGCGCAATCCAGGGGTAGCCATGATCAGCCTCTTGCCATCCATTATGGCGTTGACCCTGACTTGCAGCTGGGCCTGATCAGGGGGGACCATGATGGTCCTGGCCTCTCGGTAGATTGCGAGGCCCCTCAGCCTCTCAGCTGCCTTGTTTTGTCCGGGAAAGGTAGGGATGGTCCCCTGTGCGGCAGGGAATGCCCTCCAGATCTCCTCCCTGATGCTTGCCTTGAGGGCAGGGCAGGGGGGAATTCCTTTTTGTTCCATACGCTTGATGGCCCCAGCCCCTTATAGCGTGCCAGCTCCACCAACCATGCGCAGGTTGATGGCTGCCTGGCGCATACCCCTCATGGGTGACGCCTTCAATTTCTGGATGTTCCGGGCAATGGTCCTGCGGGAGAATGCCTCCGGCTCCACGTGCAGATTACCGAGGCCAGCTGCCGCGGCCGAGGCGGCAAGCTCCTCAACGGTATAGGCCGCTTTTATCGAGTTTAAGAAGGCCCGCGCCTGATTCTCATTTAAAAGGGATGCTATCTCCTCTACCAATTCATCTGAGGTATCACGTTTTAGATCGCTCAGGTAGACGAATCCCTTGTCAGCGAGCACCTGTTTTATCTCTTCAAGCGCGCGATCGAGTTCGCGCCAGTGGTGCATGGCCCCGTGGCTGACGATCACCTGCATGGAGCGGGTCTGAAAAGGGAGGTGATGCACATCAGCCACTACAAACGCCACATTTTTCATATTGTCGGTCGCGGCACGTTCTCTCGCCAGTTTGGTCATGGAAAAGGAGATGTCCAACCCTATGACTACGAGCTGGGGGAAACGGGCAGCCAGCTCCCTGACCAGGCTCCCCGGCCCAGACCCTAAATCAACAGCTACCCCGGCGCGGGCTTTGGCTAGGTGGGCTATCTCGTCGGCGATGAGCGAGGCTGTGACGTGGAGATAACCGTCTGTGAGGGCTTCATACTCGTGAATGGCTTCATCCTCCGCACCCAGTTCAAATTCCTCTTCAAGCCTCTCTTTCCTCTCCACCATCAAGCCTCCACAGTTTATTTACTCCTGTACTATAGTCCGCATCGCTCGTTAGAGTCAAGGTAGTGAAGGGAAGATAAGAGGCACGAGAGGGTCATATTTTTTCGACCTTGACACAGAGGGGCCCCTTCCCTATACTCTCATGCGGCCTTATGGCTGCATCGTAGCCAGTCGAGGATTTTTTAGCGTCTAACGGCGGACAGGAACGCGTAAGATGCACAGGGAAGCTCTTTATGCCACGTCGAGATGATATCAAAAAGGTGATGATTATCGGTTCAGGGCCTATTGTCATCGGACAGGCCTGCGAGTTCGATTACTCCGGCACCCAGGCCTGCAAGGCTTTGCGCAAGCTCGGATACGAGATCGTGCTCGTTAATTCCAACCCGGCGACCATCCAGACGGACCCGGGCATGGCCGATGTCACCTACATCGAGCCCCTGAACCTCAAGACCTTGGCAGAGATCGTCGAAACGGAGCGACCGGATGCAATCCTGCCCAACCTTGGCGGCCAAACAGGATTGAATCTCTCTTCCGAGCTGGCGCGCTCGGGAGTTCTCAAAAAATATGGCGTCAAGGTCATCGGCGTCGAGATCGATGCCATTACGCGCGGCGAAGATCGCCTCGCCTTTAAGGAGACCATGAGTCGGTTAGGCCTCGATATGCCAAAGAGTGAGATCGCCTATACCGTAGAAGAGGCGGAGCGGATTGCTGGAGAGCTCGGTTATCCAGTGGTCATCCGCCCTGCCTATACCCTCGGCGGCACCGGAGGAGGATTGGTCTACAACGTCGAGGAGTTGCGTGTTGTGGCGAGCCGCGGCCTTTCGGCAAGCCTGGTCGGCCAGGTCCTGGTAGAAGAATCAGTTCTGGGATGGGAGGAATTAGAGCTTGAGGTGGTGCGCGATGCCAAGAATCAGATGATCACCGTCTGCTTTATAGAAAATGTCGATGCCATGGGGGTGCACACGGGCGACTCTTATTGCACCGCTCCCATGCTGACTATCGATCCTGAACTCCAGCAGCGCCTCCAGCAATACTCCTACTCCATCGTGGAGGCGATCAGGGTCATCGGCGGCACCAACATCCAGTTCGCCCACGACCCGAAGACCGGGCGCGTGGTGGTGATCGAGATCAACCCCAGGACCTCACGCTCCTCGGCCCTGGCCTCCAAGGCAACCGGCTTTCCCATCGCCCTGATCTCATCGATGCTGGCTGCTGGCCTGACCCTCGACGAGATCCCCTACTGGCGAGAGAAGACATTGAACAGGTACACGCCATGGGGGGATTACATCGTGGTCAAGTTCGCCCGGTGGGCCTTTGAGAAGTTCGCGGATGCCGTGGACAAGCTTGGCACCCAGATGCGCGCTGTCGGCGAGGTGATGAGCATCGGCAAGACATATAAGGAGGCCTTTCAAAAATCCATCCGATCCCTGGAGATCGGCCGCTATGGGCTCGGATTTGCCAAGGGCTTCCATGAGAAATCCCTCGAGCAGTTGATGGCCATGCTGGTGGAGCCTTCCAGCGAGCGGCAGTTTATCATGTACGAGGCGCTGCGCAAGGGAGCGGGCGTAGATGATCTCTATCGGCTGACCTACATCAAACCATGGTTTATCGAACAGATGAAGGAGCTTGTCCAACTCGAAGAGGAGATCCTCCAATTCAAGGGAAGGGACCTTCCTGACAAGCTCTTGATCCAGGCCAAAAAGGACGGGTTTGCTGATGCGTATCTCTCGCAGCTGCTCGGGACGCCGGAGTCACGGATCCGTGAGCAACGCACAGTGCTTGGCATGGTTGAGGGATGGGAACCCGTGCCGGTCAGCGGCGTCGAGAACGCAGCCTATTATTTCTCCACCTATAATGCCCCTGATAAGGTAAAGGTCAGCACGCGGCGCAAGATCATGGTCCTCGGCGGCGGCCCCAATCGCATCGGTCAGGGCATCGAGTTCGATTACTGCTGCGTTCACGCGGCCTTTGCCTTGCGCGACGAGGGTTTCGAGTCCATCATGGTCAACTGCAATCCTGAGACCGTCTCCACCGATTACGACACATCTGACAAGCTGTACTTTGAGCCACTCACTGTCGAAGATGTCCTCAGCATCTACGAAAAAGAGCGGCCGGAGGGTGTTATCGTCCAGTTCGGCGGCCAGACCCCCCTGAATATTGCCAATGAACTGGCAGAGGCGGGGGTCAAGATTCTCGGAACGTCACCTGATGTGATCGATCTGGCAGAGGATCGTGACCGCTTTCGTCAGATGATGCGCACGCTCGGCATCCCCATGCCAGAATCCGGTATGGCCAGCACCCTTGCCGAAGCCCTCGAGATCGCTGGACGCATCGGCTACCCCTTGATGGTGCGGCCATCATACGTCCTCGGCGGCCGGGGTATGGAGGTGGTCTATGATGAGGAGATGCTCGAACGCTACGTCGCCGCAGCGGTCGGGGTCACGCCTGAGCGCCCCATCTTGATCGACAAGTTCCTCACCAACGCGATCGAAGCAGAGGCCGATGCTATTGCCGACGGCACAGACGCCTTTGTCCCCGCGGTGATGGAGCATATCGAGCTCGCCGGCATCCACTCCGGGGACTCGGCGTGCGTGATTCCTCCCATCAGCATCGCCGCGAAGCACCTCAAGACGATCTACGACTACACCAAAAAGATTGCTATGGAGCTTAGGGTGGTAGGGCTGATGAACATCCAATATGCTATCGCCAATGATACTGTCTATGTTTTAGAGGCCAACCCGCGGGCCTCCCGGACAGTTCCCTTGGTCTCCAAGGTCTGCAATATCCCCATGGCGCGGTTGGCAACCCAGGTCATGCTTGGCAAGAGGCTCTCAGAGCTAACTATCAAGCCCAAGACCATTGAGCACTTCGGGGTCAAGGAGGCGGTCTTTCCCTTCAACATGTACCCGGAGGTTGATCCCCTCTTGGGGCCGGAGATGCGCTCAACCGGCGAGGTCTTGGGATTGGCCGACTCTTTCGGCCTCGCCTTTTTTAAATCCCAAGAGGCAGCTGGCCAGCGCCTTCCTACCGAGGGTTGTGTCCTGATCACCGTCTCTCAGAGGGAAAGACCGGCCGTGCTGCAGGTGGCTGAGGAATTTCATAAACTGGGTTTTCAGATCAAGGCCACCGAAGGGACGCATCTGTTTTTAAAAGAACACGGCATCCCCTCCGAACGCATCCTCAAGATGCATGAAGGCCGGCCCAACATCGTCGACGGCATCATGAATAGAGAGATTGGCTTAATCATTAATACACCGAGCGGCAGATTGAGCAAGTACGAAGACTCTTATATTCGCAAGGCCGCCATTAAGTACAAGGTACCGTACATCACCACGCTGGCCGCAGCAACCGCTGCTGCTAGGGGCATTGCCGCGTATCGTCTTGGTAAAGGGAGGGTGCGCTCGCTGCAAGCATATCATCGGAAATGATTTTGTTATTTCAGTTGAGACGACGATGATTAACAGAATAGCTCATACTAACATTAGAAAAATCTTAATCCTGCTTTTGTTTGTATTTTTTATTTTAGGGTGTGCAACAATACCAAAAGGTCCTTTGAAACCGGATGAGGTGAGACTTGTAGGCCTGAAGATCATCGAGACCGGCGAGAAAAGTATAAATGGTAAACTTTATAAGGCTATCATAGGGTACCAACACGGAGAAAAGACAGGCGCTGGAGATATTAAGTCGGCCTGCACCACGTGGACCTGGCTTTGGGAAACCTGAACAGGCACCAGCCCTCGGTCTGAGGGGCCTCAATGCCGGACACCGGCGCGCATTGACGAATCCACTATTGAGGTAGAAGGGTCTGTCGATACACGGAGCGCCTACACCATCAAGATGTTCGTCACATATTTGGTTGACGGGAAGGAGATGAAGAGCAACATCATCCGTATCAAGCACAACTTCTGATTAAAGGGGATAAGGGATGGGCTACTTTTATAGCTTACAAGTAGCCCCTCCCTTTTTATTCCGGCGAGGAATCCACTGATTTTTATGGTGGTTGCCAAGGGGGGTGTACGTGACAATTTTTGCACTATTTTTGACCTCGTAAAAAAAGCAGAGGCAGGGCCAAAAATGGTCCTGCCTCTGTGCTATGGTTCTCTTTTTGATTGCCCTACTTATAACCTCTCATTCATCCATTCAAGCATCGGTTCTTTAACAGGCATGGTTAGGGGATTTCGACTTTGTACGCATCCCAAATCATTTCCTCGGCGTCTTCTTTGACGATGTAGCCCGCCTTCAGGGCCTCATACGTCGCATGCCTGAAGGCATGGAGATAGGCGGCGCGGCTGGGATAGAGTGACTGGAGCGTGGCCTCGTCGAACTGCTTATAATATCCATAGAGCAGGCAAAAGGCAGGGCCCGTATTATCCGCCCCGTTGTTGGTCCCTATGGGCACATCGAAAGCTGGCAGGCGGAGACCGCCGAGCGCATTGCCGTAGCTGTCGCGGACGATAACGGCCAGTACTGGGGGGGGGCCAGGTGATCCCACTGAAGAAACCTCGATCAGAGGTGCACTTGGCGGAGGAGTCCCCTGTTTCACCCAACGGACAAGGTGGTCATAGGCCGCGTTCAGCGCGTAGAAGGTTGGGGTTCGGCTAAAGACTGGTTTAATGCCACATTCAATACTTGAGGGGGGGATGCCATCGCGGAGACCGATTGGCTTGCGATAGAGATAACTGTCATAACCGGAGTGGGCCGACCCCGCTATCTCCCAGGTATGATGATTGGCAGAGTCGGGAATTCGCAGGTAGGCGGCGCGCTTGACCTCAAACTCCGAGACAATCTGGAATATTTTCGTGCTCAGGTCGGTGCGAGTGCCGTAGCCGCCAACGAGGAGGTAGAAGGCATCAACCACGTTGTGCAGCGGGTGGATCGAGTTGTAATAGATCGTAAGCCTACTGGCGGATTGCGAAGCCCCGATAGCGAGTACCAGCTTCACATCAAGGCCTCCCATGGGATCAATCCCCGCTGGGCACTGGATGGCCTGGGCGGCTTGAGCAAAAATATCGTAACACAGCGAATCGTCCATGATCGTGCCCCCCGCGGTCACATCCAAGGTTCCGTAGCGGATTGGGCTCCAATCCCTGAGGCCGGTCACCGGTTGCTGGACGCCCACTCGCTGAGCCGACACGCCAACCCAGGCATAGCCGGAAAGCATAAAGTGCTTCCACGATATCCAATGGGCATCGAGATCGTAGCCAGCCGTGACGTTCTGCCATTCAAGCAGGACCGTGCCGTTGAAGTCTCTGGGTGAGATCGGTCGGCGGACGACGATCCGGGTTTTGTACGGGTGGTTGCTGTCAATGATGCTTCCTGTTTGACCGGTCGGCGTATTGTAGCGGTTGGCCATGCCTTCGATAAAGAACTCCTCCTGTACATACCCGTAGTCAGCCAAATCTGTGCAGGGGCTGAAGAACGGGTAATCTTTAGACACGTCACCAATCCTATCGGATGTCCAGACTGGTTCGGTCACCGTCGGGTTCGGAACGGCACTGTTTGTGCACACCTTATGGTGCCAAGGCCCTCTTTCGTGGTCCCCGGCAAAGGAATTGGCAACCGCCATTGCCGAAAATAAGAATACAAACGCGACTGAACAGTAGACTATTTTCTTCATCGCTTCCCTCCTTTGTTTAGAATGATGATTTTCACCCTCGATCCCCTTGGGCAAATCTTATGCCCCCGGCGGCGCCCACCTATCCCGCCGGGGGCAGCTGGGCTGAATTTGATAGGTCCCTCCTTGGGGGGACGGCGTCTTGGGAAGATATCCCCTTGGAGATACAGAGATTTCCTTAAGTATTGGTAAGGGCTTTTCCCTGAGTATCTCATTTTTATCATCGATCCCAGGAGTATGGAGTTTATGTGTGAGAGTTTAGCTAGAAGTTGAAAGAACCAGCAAAACGATACTGCGTGTTCTGCATAAAGTCAAGGAAGAAATGCCTTGATTATGTCTTAAATATTTTCCTGAAAAATCAATTAGTTATAATTGTTCAGAGAGATTTTTTGGGACAACCCTTTCTCTTTATTTACTCCCGCGAGGGGCATCACACGATTCTAAGATTGATCCTTTTTCTTCTTTGCCTGCTCCTCCTGCCGCAAGATCTTGCGCAGGATCTTTCCGATCGCCGACTTTGGAAGCGATTCGCGGAATTCTATGATCTTGGGCACCTTGTAGGCGGCCAGCTTCTGCCGGCAGAAGGAGATGATCTCTTCCTCGGTGGCCTGCTGTCCGGGTTTGAGCACGACAAAGGCCTTCACGGTCTCACCTCGATATTGGTCGGCAATGCCCACGCACACTGCTTCCTGCACCTTGGAATGCTGGAAGAGGACCTCATCGATCTCCCGGGGGTAGATATTGAACCCACCGGCGATGATCATGTCCTTCTTGCGGTCAACGATGAAGATGTAACCGTCCTCATCCCTCACCGCGATGTCGCCGGTGTACAGCCAGCCGTCTCTGAGCTGCCCGGCGGTCTCTTCCGGGTTGTTCCAGTAGCCCTGCATGATGAGCGGTCCTTTCATGATGATTTCACCGGGCTCGCCCTGGGGGACTTCCTCTGTGCCGCCTTCGATGTCCACGAGCCGCACATCGTTGTCCGGGAAAGGGATCCCGATGCTGCCGACCTTCTTGAGCCCGAGTATGGGGTTGGAGATCCCCAGCGAGGTGGACTCGGTAAGTCCATATCCTTCGGAGAAAAAAATCCCCATGTCCCTAATCTGATCGATGAGTTCCACGGGAATGGGGGCAGCCCCCGAATTCAACAATTTGATCTTCTTTGCCAGGTTTAGCTCCACCGCTTTGGGATGATTGATCAGCGCATTAATGAGCGTGGGGACCGTGGGGAAAAAGGTAATCTCCGCGAAATTTGCCAGCAGGTTCATCATCTCTTCTATCTCAAAGCGGGGCATTTGGATCTGCGTCGCACAGTTGAAGACGGCCCAATTCATCACCACGATATTGCCGTAAACGTGAAAGTAGGGCAGCATCGCTATGACATTGCGGCGTTCGAACGATGTCAGGTGGGTGGTGGAGCCCCACACGGTGCACTGAATGGTTGCAGCCACGACATTTTCGTGGGTGAGTACCGCGCCCTTGGGGATACCCGTGGTACCGCCGGTAAACTGGATCAGAGCCGGTGCTGCCGGGTCGACGTGGATGCGGGGGCGTTTGGTGTTCGAACAGCCCTCCATCATGGTTGAAAAATGATGCCAGCCTTTTTCCAGCTCAAGGCTGGCGGCTGTGCTGATACCCATTCCTTTAATAAAGTCCGCAACCTGGGTCACGATGACGCGGGGGAGTTTCACCTCTTTATATAAGGTCCGGATGGCCGGCAACACCGTGTCAAAGGTGATGAGGGTTGTCATGTCGGTTACGGTGGCCATCAGCTTAAGCTCTTCAGCCGTGTACATGGGGTTGAGGTTGACCACGGTTGCGCCGAGCGACAGGACCGCATAATAGGCAATCAGGTATTGAGGGCAGTTCGGCAGATGGATGCCCACCCGCTCCCCTTTTTTGATTCCGAGGGCACCCAAGGCATTCGCAAACTGAATTGATAAGTTGCGCAGCTCCCAGAAGGTTATCTCCGTGCCGTAAAAGTTCACGGCTGCCTTGTCCGGGAAGGCATTGGCGGGTATTGCAAGAAGCTCATGGATGGGCAAGCGCGGCACGCGCGCCGTCGTTGGTACATTATAATCATAATGTCTATGCCAAGGTTTTTCTTCCACGTTACCTTACCTCCCTATATAAATTTATCGTTTAACATACTATACAACACTGCGGTTTTCGACAATTGGTTACTCTTCGCCTCTAGACCCCGAGGTACGCCTTTTTCACAGCCTCGTTGCGCATGAGGTCGGCGGTCTTGCCCTGCAACACCAGCTCTCCGTTTTCCAGGACATAGCCGTAGGAGGCGAGCATGAGCCCGAGGCGTGCATTCTGCTCCACCAGCACCACGGTCACTCCCTCACGGTTGATCTCCCTGATCTTCTCCGCCAGATGCTGGCGTAATAAGGGGCTCAGCCCCAAAGAAGGCTCGTCGAGCAGGAGCACCTCCGGCCGCGCCATCAGCCCCCGGGCGATGGC
>Ga0256868_10001670_pt1 | contig 11893 bp, 7 predicted proteins | sample RVTome_13_FD_187341 | JGI IMG/M metagenome (GOLD analysis project Ga0256868, IMG submission 187341) | Soil microbial communities from uranium-contaminated site in the Upper Colorado River Basin, Wyoming, United States - RVT92D227 HiSeq ... | reverse complement strand
CTATCCTCAGCGAGTCGGCGATGATTTTTTTGGTGTTCGGCGCCAAGTTTAGAGTTAAGGATTGCTCCCGGCTGACAATAATCGGCGATAGCCTATCAACGGCTCTGTGAATAATGATATCTATATCAGTTAGTTCCAGTTCTAAGTGGAAGCCGTCAACTTGTAATTTAACCAGTTCTAAGAGTTCTGATGTTCTAGCTTCAAGGTAGTGATGCGAAGCCATGATGTCGCCGATGAGTTTGGTCTCAAGATCGTTGTGAGAGGTAGCTAACTTTTTAGCCAAAAGACTAACTGAGGAATTAATTGAGGTTAGCTGGCTCTTAAAATCATAAGTCAGAAAGGCGATAAGCTCTAACGTTTGCTTGGCGCTATTTGGTAATTGTATAGTAGCCTGATTTTTTATAGACATGGTTAAACATTAACAGGTGATGTTTAAGGTTGTCAATACTCCTAACGGATGGTTTTGTATCTGGTTTTGTGCTATTGGGACTAAAATCTCATCCAGAGTACGACTATTGGGACATGGCTGTTCAGGACTAAATTCTCACCATTTCTATAAGTGGGGCTCAGGTGGTTTTTGCAGTTACTTGTCATGTTTTACCCAGAGCCTATCGCCATCGGTTATGAACTCGATGGTTCCGTGAGTTGATGTCAGGTAGATCCTGTCACTTCCAAGTCGCTCGGTCAACCTGTTCACTACTTGGCTGTTTGGTAAGCCGAATCTATTGTTGGTACCTACTGAGATAGCTGCTACTTCGGGATTAACTGAGGCTAGGAATTCTGGAGAAGTTGAAGTCAAGCTGCCATGGTGGGCAACTTTCAATACCGTGCTCTTGAGGTCGGCTCGTTGCGAAATCAGGTACCACTCAGTCTCGCTGCCAATATCAGCAGTGAATAAGAAGCTCACCTTGTTCCATTTCAGGAGCAGTACAACACCATTGCTATCAATGTCATCCGAAGTGCCTTGTAATAAGGGCGATGTAGGGTGTAGTACTTCCAACCTTATGCCGCTTCCGAGGTCGATCTCTTGCCCTGCATGAACTATTTCATGCCCGATTTCGTTGCCGTTAACCAACTTGAGCCAGTGCCGATAAGTGACTGAGTCATAGGCTATCCCTGGGTCCATGACCTGTGGCACTTCATACTTCTGGAGTATTTCTATAAGGCCGGTGACATGGTCGGCTTGGGGCTGGGTTAGAATTACCAAGTCGATAGTCTTATCCCAGAAAGGTAGCTTTTTGCCTAGCTCCAGTCCTATTGCTTGCGGGCTTGGTCCGCCATCTATGAGAATGTCTTGGCGATTTGGCGTTTGGATAAGGATTGCATCTCCTTGTCCCACATTGAGTATGCTTACATGTAGCTTGTCATCAGGCATATTTATAACGGTGACCCAAACCAGGATGGTGGAGATTAGAAGTGACAAGACGGTCCATTTCTTGGGAAGTTTGAATGTGAGTTTGGAGGTCATGCTTACCGGAGGACTTATTTTGGAAGCTGTCAGGTGGAAAAAGTCAACTAATTGCTTTCGCTTATTGATGGCTATCATTATCGCAGCCAGTAGAGCATAATAAATCCATATTTGCCAGATGTATATACCTTCTAGCTTAATTGATGAGAATGGCAGAGCATCGAAAGCTTTTACTACTATGATTAAATAGCTGAGGAAAAGCCAGGCAATCCAGCCTAGAACTTGGGCTAAGAAAGGTGCCAAAAGTCCTGTCACGGCGACCATGGCTGAAGTGATGATAATGCCTGGCAAGGCTAGCAGAGCGAAGAAAGTAGCCGGCAGGCCAACGAAGGAGACAACATCAAAATAATAGGCGATCACCGGCCAGGTAGCTAAGATTGCAGCTAAAGTAATTGCAAAGCAATCAGCGGCAAAATTACATAAGGATGCTGCAATCCCCTCTTTTCCTATACTTGAAGCTACTCCCTTCCTGGCCCAAGTTTGTAGATGGGGCGAAAAGAAAATGAGTCCTGATATAGCCAGGAAGCTTAGCTGGAAGCTCGCATCCCATAAAACTTGAGGCTCGATTCCAATCATTACCGCTGCGGCAAAGGCAAGCGCGGTTGATGCGCTACGCTGTCTGCCCAGGTATTCGGCTAGAAGGAACATACTTCCCATGACAGCACCGCGAACTACAGGAGGGCGCATGCCGGTCATTAAAGCATATAGCCAGATAGCCAGAAAAGCTAGCCAGATGTAGATAGAATAACGCCTGCCGAAAAACCAGATTGCAGCGCTGAGGACTATGCCTATGATAATGCTGAGATGGATGCCAGATATGGCTAGCAGGTGGGCAGTTCCACTCCTTGAGAAAGCGTCCTGTAGAGAATAGGGAATATTGCCTCTTAAGCCGAGTAAAATGCCTTGAGCTAGTGAGGCTTGTGGTTCGGGTAAGGCGAGAGACAGACTTTGGGACAGGCGATTCCTCAGTGAATAGATCCAGGCCAAAGGCTTAAAACCTTTACCAGTGTCGAGCATTTCTATTTTAGGGTAGTTTATAACCGAATAAATTCCCTGCCGCGCTAGATAGCCTTTGTAGTCGAAATCATCGAATTGCGGTGGCGTTTCCAGCTTGCCGGTTACTTTCAATATGTCCCCGTAGTGATATTCGTAATATTTGGATACACGCACCAGCGCCTTTCCTGATATCTCTTTTTTTGTATCATCTGTTTGTAGTTCTCTGGCTGATAGCTGTATTACGGAAGTTGTGTTTCTAATCTCAGGTTCAGTGTATACAATCCCCTCAATTTCGACCGTTCCCTTGTCATTATAGAATTGAAGTTGCAGTTCATTGACTGAAGGCAGGCTTGATTGGAAGCGGATGCATCCCCCAAGCAGAGCGAAAAGGCAGAACCCTGCCAGAAACAAATACTTTTTATACTGTGATAGGAAAGGGATGAGACACAGGGGAATAAGCCCAACGAAAACAATGCCCCAGGGCAGGGCAATTTTAGAGCCCAAATAGATACCTGTCACCCAGGCGGCGCTGAGGTAGATAAGTGTCATGTGACTTCAGTTCTCTAGCGTTACTAAATCTCTTATTGTATCCAGGGTGGTGCTGCCTATTCCTCCGATATTCAGTAGGTCCTCAATTCTGCGGAACTGTCCATTTTGGTTGCGGTAGTCGACAATAGCTTGAGCTCTGTCTGGTCCGATTCCGGGCAGGGCATCCAGCAGCCATGCCTCAGCCAGGTTCAGGTTTACCTTTTGTGGTTGAGGGGCTTCATTGGCCTCTGATACATAAATTTTGATTTTGCTTGTGTCTGCGTCTGGTGTAAGTCCGGCAGACTGAATAAGAGCTTCTATAGTGTCATCTTCTCTAAGTGAATAAAAACCTGGGTTAACCACGGCGCCGCCGATGTAAATGTCACATTTATACTGAATTGGTGCAGTCTGCGATAGACAAATTTCAATGGGCTTATGGCTGCTTTGCTTGACTGCCAGCACTATTCCACCAGCAATCAGGCTGACCATTAGAAAGGCGATAATTAATAACCAGTACTTGTCCAGATGATTTGGCATAGCGAACTCCTGTCCTTACCTTATTAATATAATAGTGGTAAAATTCTAGCACATATGGCGGAAACTAAAACTATAACTGTCAATCGCAAAGCTTATCACGACTATCATATTCTGGAAAGCATGGAAGCTGGCATTGTCTTGACTGGCACTGAGATAAAGTCGATTCGGTCAGGCCGGGTGAATATTCGTGATGCTTATGCCAAGCCTGAAGCTGGTGAGTTGTGGTTGGTTAATGCACATATAGCCTCCTATCAAGCGGCTAGCCAGTTTAACCATGAGCCGAATCGACCGCGTAAGCTTCTGTTGCATCGTCGTCAGATTGATGAGCTGTCAGGCATGGTGACTCAGAAAGGTTTGACTTTGGTGCCTTTGAAGTTATATATTAAAAGAGGAGTTGCTAAGTTAGAGTTGGGTGTGGCTAAAGGCAAGAAGCTTCATGATAAACGTGAAGCGATGGCCCGCCGGGAGACGGAGAGGGAAATAGGGCGTGCCTTGAGGAGGAGGGGTTAAAGCACATTAAAAACTTAGTTTTGGGGGCGTGAGGCTTCGACAGCGGAAGGCCTACAGAATTGCAAGTCGAGGTGCCATCTACCTCGTAAAAAAGGTGGCAAAAGACAACTGCCGAAGCAGTTCCAATTGCAGCCTAACTAAGGCTGTACATCCAACCTGACCTCACCCTGATGGGTTGGGATTGGGTGACGAAAAGTCGGGGTGCTCCAACCTTGACGTCGATGGAGGTTGGCTAAGAATTATCGACTGGCTTAGCTATTACTCGGTCAGCTGAGGTTAGTTAAGTGAGATAAAAGAGCTGGCTAAGCTTGTAGCAGATTCTGGCAACCTTCTTCTGGACGGGGAGTTCAACCCTCCCCCGCCTCCACCAGAAACACGACCCATTGCCAATTCTGAAAATTGGCGGGTTTGTTGATATAGTTGAATAGTTGGTCCTTCTCTCAAAACCGCCACCTTGAAAACAGGGATAAACGGCGGTTTTGGCTTTATTGAGACAATTGACTTTGTCTTTTTAGCATCCAGATAAACGCCGTCCAGTAGCTTACCGCGCTCGCCACATGAGCCCACGGAATCATCCCCACTCATTCTTTCATATCAGAACTCAGCACCCCGTTTACACACCATTGCAATTGTTACCCGACTTAGAATCGCCTGCTATTTAGCATTAGCATCTGATACTATTGGTTATTGCTCATTTATGCAGCAATGTTACTTTTTCGACAATATTTTCTAGAATAGGTACTCGATGCCCGTTTTCATAAGCCAGTTCTATGAAGCGCATAGCCCCATCCGTGTTTTTTATTGCTCTTTCTGGTTTGGTATAACCTAGTTCAAGTGCAACTTTGCTCAGAATATTATTGAAATTTTCGGTATTTAATGCTTCTTCAAGCTCTTGATCGATGGTGCAACTGAAGACAGCCCAAGTTGTATCGACTTTTGTACTCGGAAAATCCGCTTCAGTGGCGCCGGCCAAACGAAGATATTTATGATTACGTTTTTTTGCATCATCCTCGCCCTCTTTTTTCCCTTTACCCTTGTATTGTGAATCTGCATCAAAAATAAAATAGGTTGGAATAGAAAATCCTCGGAAGATAACAATTGGGCGGTCTAAATTATTCTTACCTCCTGCTGGTATTATGGCTATCCCCAACTTTGACCAATTCTTATTTAGAATGTCCTGCAATTTCCACAGAATACCCACTTCTGATATCCCCTCTACTACAACAACAACATCCGAGAAGAAACCCTCATTGACTATTGTACTCATGACAGATCTTGTCCTTGCTCGTGTGGACTCCTTTGTGAACGAATCAGGATCAACATTGCATATTTGCGCTAACTCTCCACATAGTGTAGTGAAAGCGTACTGTGTAACGGCTGTATGAGGTATAGCACATTCAGTTGATGGTTGTTTTCTCACTACTCGAATCTGGTCGAAATCAGCCATATCTACAAGGTACGGTGAATGCGTTGTATATATTATTTGATTTCTGGGGCTGAGTTTCTCTTCAGGTTTCGTGGCAAGTTGAACAAGAACATCGTGCATATAGCGGCAGCGTGAGGGATGTAAATATAATTCTGGTTCCTCGATGGCTAAGATAAGATCGGGACTAGCAGGTGACTCTAATTCTTGTGCAGCAAGAGTAACTGCCTCTACTTTTACTGGCTTAGAATTTGGTACTGCCAATGGCAGTTCTTCTCCTCCCTCTAACGTCAAGTCATCGAACTCTTCAGTGGTTTGCTCAGAAGGAACTTCGATAGGAACAGTCATAGCTAAATGTTGCAGTAGAGTCAGGATCAGCGCACGTTGGAGACCATGACCTTTACGACTGATTTCTCCCTCAAAATTGTCTTCGAGCAAGGTCGCCTTTGCTGCAGGAGCCTGAATTTCAGGTAGGTCAAACTCGTCCCAGTCCAACTTTAAACGAGAGCCGGGGGCAAACTTTGCAAGTGTCTCTGAAATCGAATTCCCCAATTCAGGTAACTCTGGAAGATTCGCAGATGAATAGAGTTTCCTAGCTTTACCATCGAACTCTGCTTTGAATTCTTGAATATCGCTTCTAGCATTGATTTTTCTCAGTACAATCATATCCAGAATTTGGTATATAGCTCCCTTTCTTCCAGTCACTTCATCTGCAGCGTCCCGAACGGCTGGAACCAGTACAAATTTCGTAAAGTTGTCCAGCATTCCACCACCGATATTTCTTGGGCCGAAGAATTGTTGTTCTTTCTCGATTGGTTTGGTAAGTTCGGTATGGGTATTCTCATACTCACTCATGAGGTGATCGACTTCATCCGAACTCTTAGCTTTAGTACCCAAGTTAATTAAATCACCTGGTTCATCAATTAATTTGTTCCAAGCAGTTCTGCGATCAGTTTTACCAGGTAAGGCTCTTATCTCGGCAAACTCTGGAATTTGCGATACAGCAGCATAATAACTTTGCACAATCCTTTCATTTTCGACTGAAATACGTTTAGTAATAATTAGCAAATCGATTTTACTAATGAATACATGGAATTTTTCTCTTTCATCGGCACGTAGATCACCATAAGTTATACGTATTTCAATCGGTATAGTAATGTCACGGTTAAAGAAATCTTCTTCTGAAATACGAGCAGCTACATCATAGAAAATATCCAATGCACGAAGAAATGAAGATTTGCCACTACCATTTCGCCCTAAAATAGCCACGAGATTATCGCAACTAAGATTAGTTTCTTTGAGTGACCGAAAATTCTTTACTTCAACTTTTTTAACTATCATATCATGCTAAGCCATTATTTAGTCTTGAAATCCTCTTTTTACGTTAGTTATTGATATACTTCTCTTTGGGTTACATCAGGCTCTATAGCTAGTTTATAATCATTTACGCTCCTATTCCCTTGATGTAGTTATACCTATGCCCAAAATATAAAAGGACGGTGTCTCTTGGAAAACATTAAAGCAAATAACCCAGTTCATTTTTTTGATTGTGCAGTTTACAATAAGCCAGCTTTACCTAAAGGAGAGTGTGATTGCGGTGCTGTTAAAGCTCGCAAAAGATGGTGGACATACCTTTATCACCTTTCGCGTATCCGGGGCGCTCGCCTACGAAGTGTTCTTCGGTCACAGTTAAGGACTCTATTTGGCTTACCTCCATCAATCTCCAACAAGGCACCGAACCAGAACTGGAGGTGCCGCCCGTTTGATAGCAACGGATTACCTCATTTGATGCCCGACTTATGCCATAAGCATGAGGTTCAACCACACGAGGACGACCTTGATAAGTAAATTCCAGTACACACCTATCTCTAATAGTGTCACAAATTACCTGGTTCATATCTCCACCCCCTCTTAACTTGATTATAGCACTAGCTTTGAGGGTGTCAATGTATTTAAGCCCACTGGGGGGCTTTATTATTGGGTTTTATTGTAAGATACATCAGAACTACTTAATACCGATAACCCCGCCCAGTATTCGGAATCGATGCAGCCACTACGCCTTTGTAGGGATGAATTGTGACCGGACTACAAAAAGGGAGACCTTGCAGAATAGACACAAAAGGCTATAATGGTATGTGTCAAAGGGTTACTTTTTCGAGGCGCGCGACGGCTTGAGTGGATTCTAGGGGGGTGAAGTAAAACATGGTTCGTTTCCTCCATACAAGTGACTGGCAGCTTGGCATGACCCGTTATTTGTTCTCGGAAGGGGCTCAGGAGCGTTATAACCAGGCACGCTTTGATGCAATCCGCGCCCTCGGGAGGATTGCAGGGGAATCGAATTGCCAGTTCATAGCAGTCTGCGGAGATGTATTTGAATCCAACCAGGTAGACCGAAAGACGGTTGCGCGTGCACTTGAAGCGCTCAAGGAAGTCACTGTTCCCATCTGGATACTGCCAGGTAACCATGATCCCCTGAATGAAGCCTCGGTCTTTTTCTCCAGCGGCTTTGTCCAAGGGAAACCGGCTCATGTCAGGGTGATTGCTGACGCAACCCCGATCCAAATTGAGGAAAGCGTCGAACTGGTAGGTGCCCCATGGCTGTCAAAGCGCATGGCGGTGAACCCATTTTACGAAGCGATCGAGTCCCTTGAACCAGTGACGGGCGTCACTCGGATTATTTTGGCACACGGTGTTGTCGATTTGTTTACCCCCAAAAAGGATGACCCGGGGGTAATTACGGCAGAGAGCCTCGAGCGTGTCATCAGTGAGAAAAAGGCCTCCTTCCTGGCGTTAGGTGACCGCCATTCGCGCACCAAGATCGGTATGGGTGAGCGTATCTGGTATTCTGGTACGCCGGAGGTCACGGACTTTGGCGAAGACGGGGCTGGTTATGTCCAAGTCGTTGAATTGGATGGTGATAAGGTAATCGCGACACCTGTCCTGGTCGGCCAGTGGCGCTTTGTCGAGAAGGATCGCGTTGACATTAATAGCGCCGAGGACATCGAGGCGTTACGAAGGATGCTGGAAAGTCTGGATCAAAAAGAACGGACGGCCCTCAGACTTAACTTGGTCGGCTCTATTTCTTTAACCCAGGAGGCGACCCTGCGGCAATCGCTAGATACGATCAGCGAGGTATTCGCAACTTTCCAGATAAGGGATGACGGGTTGCTGGTTTTCCCGGACGATGCCGATTTCTCCGGTCTTGGTTTCTCCGGATTCGCCGAGGCGACCATTAGGCGGCTGAGGGAAAAGATGGCGGGGGAGGTAACCGAGAAGGGGACGACCGCCCGTGATGCACTGATGTTGCTGGTGCGGCTGGGTGGGGGTGTTGAATGAGATATGTCCGTTTGCGGATTGCCAATTATAGAGGTGTTTCCGAGGCTGAAGTAGTATTCGCTGACGCGGGTATCACCCTGGTGCAGGGCCCCAATGAGGTGGGAAAAACCAGCTTGAAGGAGGCCATCCGGCTACTGTTTGAATACCCAGATTCCAGCAAAAGCCACGATGTCAGTGCCATCAAGCCCGTTCATCGCGACGCAGGGCCAGAGATTGAATTAGAGGCGGAAAGCGGTCCCTACCGTTTCATCTACTATAAACGCTATTTCAAGAAACCGGAGACCAGGCTTACCATTATCAAACCAAAGGCCGAGAGTTTGACAAGTAGGCAAGCCCACGAGCGTGCGGAAGCAATACTCCGGGAAACCATGGACGTCGATCTCTGGAAAGCTTTGAGCATCAGTCAAGGCGCAGAGATTAATCAACCAATACTTAAAGGGCAGACTTGGCTTTCTGAAGCGCTAGATCGGGCAGCTGGTGGACATTCTGCTGACCCTCGAGCCGAAACCCTCTTCGAAGCGGTTCATATGGAGTACCTGAATTACTTTACCGAGAACGGAACCGAGAAAAGGGAGATATTGGAACATCGGAACGCATTAGCAGGTTGCCAATTAGAAGTTCAAAGGATTGAGCAAGCAATGCGTGACCTCGAACATGATATTGATCGTGCCGCTGGGCTCAGGAGAGAGTTAGATCAACTCAAACGCTCAGAGAAGGCTATTTTGGGTGAAGTGGAAAAGCGCTCCGCCAAACTCACAGAAGTAACCCAATTGGATCAGCGTCTCTCAGAAGCGAAGCTTAAACTCGAATTGGCGAAGGCCTCGGAAAAGGCAGCACGCGCGGACAAGGATAAGCGGGAAAAGCTTACTAACGAAATTGCAGATGCCACCAAGGCCACAGATGAAATGAGCAAATCTGTCGAATCGAGCTTTAGTTCACTCAACCAAGCTAAAGAGGAGTCAGGGAAGGCACAGAATGCCTATTCTGACGCTGAAAGAAAACGGAAGGAAATTCTTGGGTTAATCGATTTGCGGCGGCGCGATAATGAGTATTTGCGCGACAAGCTGAATCTTGAACTATTGCAGGAGCGAAAAACCCGGGTTGACCAAGCAAGGAAGAAGGCTGCAAATTCGAAGGCAATCTTAGCAACGAACAAAGTTGATGAAGAGGCTCTACGGTCCATTGAGGCAGCTCAAACCACTGTAATAAGTGCTAAGGCGAAGCTCGAAGCCAAGGCGCCTGTCGTCCTGCTGCGCGGACTGCGTGAATACAGACTGACCAAAGACGGTATCGCCATCAAGCTGGTAAAGGGGGAAGAGATTTCTTATCCCGTTCCTGACATCGTCAAGTTCGTTGTGCCCGACGAGTTTGAGATGGAGATAAGCGCTGGTTCCAGTATCGATACGCTTTCAAAGGACGTGAATGATGCCTTGGCGAAACTAAGCGATGTCTGTACTTCTCTGGGGATTACTGGTGCAGATAAGGCTCGTGAAGCTTTTGGTGAGAGACAAAAGGCTTCTAGACAAATCGATGATTTAACACAGGTTGAAAGTGAGAACCTTCGAGACATTACCTATGACAAGCTGGCAGGGTTGCTCTTAAAATTGCAGCGGAGCGTACCAGCTTATCTGCCCGGGCGGGCGAAAGAACCAATAATATTGGATAACCTTGATTTGGCAAAAACAGAGTTGGATAAATTGGAGAAAATAAAGCATAGTATCGAAGATGAGTGGGAAAATGCAAAAACAGCCTTCGATGAAGCAAAAAAGGTGTGCGAGAGCCGGAATAACAAATATATAGAAGAGCGAACACGGTGTCAGAATCGCAAGGAAGATTTAATTAGCCTTAAAAAGAGGCTGAAAAACGAACGAGCGATTGCGCCAGATGAAGTAATCAGTACAGCACTGAACAACGCAGTGAGCGTGGTAGCGAAGGTACAGATTGGCGTTAATGATACCGAGGCATGTCTCAACGCTCTTAATCCGGAGCAGGAAAGGGAGCTTGATAAGACCGCCAGGGAATCATTGGACAGAATACGGGAACGGATGAAAGAGGCAGAAAGGGAGTCAATAGAGGTTAATACACGCCTGAGGATTAACGGGGAGGACGGCCTCTATGATAAATTAAGTGCTGCGCAGACTGCGCTCATGCGTGCCGAGTACAAGAATGCCTCGTTGGCCAGGCGGGCATCAGCTGTAAAGCTGCTATATGAGACCATGCGCCAGGAGCGTGACAAGGCGCGCCACGCTTATGTTGCCCCACTTAGAGAGAGAATTGAGGCGTTAGGTCACCTGGTTTTCGACGATACCTTACAGATAGAGGTAAATGACAACCTGCAAATAGTTAGCCGCACATTGCAGGGTGCCACGGTTGACTTTGATTCTTTGAGTGGGGGAACGAAGGAGCAGCTTTCACTAATCTTCCGCTTGGCCTGTGCGATGATGGTAGCCAAGGATGGCGGTGCCCCGGTAATGCTTGATGACGCGCTTGGCTATACCGACCTAGATCGGTTGCGCCTGATGGGCGCAATACTAGCCAAGGCGGCGAAGGAGTGCCAGATTGTAATTTTCACCTGTATGCCAGACCGATATAGTAATATTGGGGCCGCCAAAGAGATTGTTATGGTCAAATGATTTGACATGCCCCTATTAGTTGTAACACCTATCATGTCATAACTTTGAGTTTCAGGTAGAGTTCAACCCTCCCCCGCCTCCACCAGATAAAAATCGGGTTCCGTATTCAGACCACGGAACTCTTTTTTGCAAGGTAGATTTACTAGTTTAGGTGTCTGTGTAATTTTAACATCCAAACTACTTACTTTGCGTTACGATGGCAATTTTTGGGATAATGGTCAAGTTTAGAAACTTGTCACAACAGGTATTTGAGAATACAATTGTAGAGAAATCCGAACTAACTTCGAAAAATGAAGACTGAAATGAAAGGAACTATTGAAATTTCCCGTGAGCTGTGTAAGGGGTGCGAGCTTTGTATTTCCTTCTGCCCCAAGGGTATTATTTCTGTCTCTGATAAATTGAACGCCAGTGGCTATCTGCCGGCTGTCTTTAATGATAATGGAGAATGTACAGGGTGTGCCA
>Ga0256868_10001668_pt1 | contig 11900 bp, 11 predicted proteins | sample RVTome_13_FD_187341 | JGI IMG/M metagenome (GOLD analysis project Ga0256868, IMG submission 187341) | Soil microbial communities from uranium-contaminated site in the Upper Colorado River Basin, Wyoming, United States - RVT92D227 HiSeq ... | reverse complement strand
CATGTGCTGCCGCCTCAACCTCGACCAGCGGGAGCTCATGCGCCGGCCGGGGAACATCTGGGGGCCCGGCGATTCGACGGGCTCGATCGGTGTCGTCACCATCAACCTCAACCGCATCGGCTACGAGGCCAAGACCGTGGAGGAGTTCCGGACGAAGCTCGAGGAGCTCATGGTCCTGGCCAAGGAGTCACTCGAAACCAAGCGCGAAGTTGTCAACAGCATGCTCAAGAAGGGCATGATGCCCTATACCCTCGTCTATCTCGGCCACTTCGACAACCACTTCTCGACCATCGGCATCTGCGGGATGCACGAGGCCTGCCTGAATTTCCTGGGCAAGGGGATCGGCACCCCGGAAGGCAAGGAGTTTGCCCTGGAGGCGATGACCTTCATGCGCGGCGTCCTCAAGAAGTTTCAGGAGGAGACGGGAAACCTCTACAACCTCGAGGCGACACCCGCCGAGTCAACGTCTTACCGGCTCGCCCGGAAGGACAGGGCCAAGTACAAGAACATCGTCACGTCGGGGACGGAGAAGCACCCGTATCTCACCAACTCCACCCAGCTCAACGTCGACGCCACCCGCGACGTGTTCGAGGCGCTCCAGCACCAGCAGGACATCCAGCCGCTCTACACGGGCGGGACGATCTTCCACACCTTCCTGCCCGAGTCGATCGACCGCGAGACCTGCCGGAAGCTGGTCAAAAAGATCGCCCAGACCAAAATCCCTTACTTCAGCATCACCCCGACTTTCTCGGTCTGCTACAACCACGGCTATGTCAGGGGCGATCATCCGAAGTGCCCGAAGTGCGGAACTGACACCGAGGTCTTTTCGCGGATCGTCGGCTACCTCCGGCCGATCCGGACCTGGAACGACGGCAAACAGCAGGAGTTCAAGGACCGCACCCCCTACGAGAAGATCCAGTAGCCGGCTATGGATTATCTGCTTTTCACCTACCCGAACTGCGACAGGTGCGACGCCTTCAAGGCGTATCTGAAGGGGACGCTCCTCAAGGGGACACCCCTCCAGGGTGAGGAGCTGAGCCTGGTGGAGAAGGCGGGGAAGATGCGTGTCCGGGAGTACCTCGGGCAGATCAAGCGCGATGAGAAGGGCGCCATAATTTTGCCGGTCTTCGTGCTGCGGGAGGAGGGCCAAATGTGCGAGGTCTTCACCGACCACGGGGAGCTCGACCGTTGGTTGAGATCAAGGGCCTAGAGAAGTTCGCGCCCCTCGATTTCCCGGGGTATATCTCGGCGACGGTCTTCCTGGGGGGGTGCAATTTCCGCTGTCCCTTCTGCCATAACGCCGACCTCGTCCTGAGGCCGCAGGCGCTCGACACCATGCCGCTCGATTATTTCATCACCTTCCTTGATTCGCGGAAGGACTGGCTCGAGGCGATCTGCGTAAGCGGCGGCGAGCCCCTGCTCGAGGACGATCTGGAGGTGCTGCTCCGGGTTATCAAGGACCGGAACATGCTCGTCAAGCTCGACACCAACGGGTCGCGGCCGGAAAGGCTGGCCGACCTTGTCGGGGCCAAGCTCGTGGACTATATCGCTATGGACGTCAAGGCGCCCCTGCACCGGTACAAGCAGGTGACGCGGTCTGAAGTGTCCGAAGACGACATCGTCCGGTGCATCGAGCTCGTCCGGACGTCGGGGCTTCCCTACACCTTCCGGACGACAGTCGTGCCCGGGCTGGTGGGGGAGAAGGATTTGCTCGAGATCGCCCAGATGCTCCACCGGGCCAAGCGCTTCCAGATCCAGCAATTTTCGAGGCGGAACCCGGTGGACAAGCTCTTTGCTCAGATCGACCCCTACCCGGAGGAAGAGATCCAGCGGCTGGCCGGGCTCATCAAGCCGTATTTCGACGAAGTCCGGGTCGAGGGAGTCTGAATTAAGGGGACACTAAACTTAATTCATAAACGCAAGATATTCGGGTGTTGGCGTGAATTAAGTTTAGTGTCCCCTTAATTCACGGGAGAAGCCATGAAACTCAGAGTAAAAAGAATCAGCGCTGAGGCCAAGCTGCCGGTCTACCAGCATCCGGGCGACGCCGGGATGGACTTTTTTGCGGCCGAAGAAGTAGTGCTCGGCGCAGGCGAGGTGAAGGCCGTCCCGACCGGGATCAAGGTGGCCATCCCCGAGGGGCAGGTCGGGCTTATCTGGGACAAGAGCGGGATCTCGCTCCAGGGTGTCCACAGGTTGGCGGGGGTAGTGGATGCCGGCTATCGGGGCGAAGTCAAGGTCGTCATGGTCAACCTGGGCAAAGAGCCCTATGTTTTCAAGAAGGGGCAGAAGGTTGCCCAGATGCTCATTCAGCCGGTGCAGGCGGTCGAGGTGGTGGACGTCGGAGAGGGCGACCTCGACGAGACTGCCCGCGGCACCGGCGGCTTCGGCTCCACCGGCCATTTCTAATTATCTGATCAGGCGAACCAGTTCTCGACACGAAGTCCGGGAATGCCGCTGTAGTGCCGGCTGTTACCCGATACCAGGATCAGGTTGTTAGCGATGGCGACGGCGGCGATCTGAAGGTCCGGCTCAAACCGGGGCAGCCCGCGCCTCTCGAGATCGGCTTTGACCCGGCCAAATATACGGGCGCTGTCCCGGTCAAAAGGGAGGATGACCAGCCGGGAGAAGATTTCGTTCTCGTAAAAACGGAGAAGATCGGTCCGGCCTTCCTTCCTGAAAACACCGAAGTAGATTTCGGCCACGTTCACCGCACTCGTGAATTGGGCGGCCTGCGGCGTCCCCTCGAGCCTGGTCATCAAGGCCGGCGAACGCCGCTTCTTCAGAACATGGCTGAGGACATCCGTGTCGAACAGGTACATCAGAGACGGACATTCCGCACCTTGGATTTCGCCCTGGCCTCGTAGATCTCCTCGACCATCCGGTCAATCTCCTCGTCGCGGTCCTTGCTGGGGCCTTTAGCCGCAGCCAGGCCGCCGGCTGCCCCGGCCTGCTGGCGCTCCCATTCTTCGTAGGGCAAGAGGGCGGCCACGGGGTTTCCGTGTTTGGTGATCACGACATGTTCCTTCTTCAGGATGAGACGTTCGACGAGCTCAGAAAGTTTCGCCTTGGCCTGGGTCAAAGGCATCGATTTCACGGCTTCGGCCTCCCCACCATAATATGGTCAATTTGACTAGTTTTGTCAAGCGATCAAATTACCGAGTGCTTCCAGGATATCGGGATGCTTTTCTTCAGCATCGCCCAGACCGGACAGTACTTTTCCTCGGCTCGCTGGATGGCTCTCTCCACGGAAGGAGCATCGAGGTCATCTCCCTTCAGGATAAAATTCAGTTCGATTCCGGTAAACACGGTGGGGTGTTCGTCCTGCCGCGAACCGGCGGCCTGAACCTCCATCGCCTCCACCGTCTTCCCCATTTTTCTGAGGAGGGCTAGCACGGTTTGAGCACTGCAGCCGGCCAGGCTGATCAGGAGCAATTCCGTCGGTGTCAACCCATCGTCTCCGCCCAATGGCGGCAGGTAATCGATCTGAACCTCATGGCCGGTATGCCCCTTCCCTTTGAACACCATTTTGTCCTGGAGAACGACTTTGGTTTTGACTTCAATCGGCATGGCGATTCCTTTCGGCCTAGCGACTTACTAAGCCGGTTTTGGCGTTGAACCATAGCTCTGGGACACCAACCATAACTAATCCTCTGACGACCACTCGAATTACGGTTAGTGTCCCCTGAATTCCTCACTTAAAGCTTTGAGCGCTCAGCGGCTCAGCAGGCCGGTTTTGGCGTTGAACTCTCTGATCAGAGAGTCGATGGCCTCTGCCTGGCCCGCGATATCGCTCCAGTAGGCCGGGCCGTACCACTGGGCCTGGATCTCCTCGAACGTTTTTCCCTGCTGCTCCACCCAGGTGTAGTACTTCAGGTTGTGGACGCGGCGGCGGTCGTTGTAGGTCAACTCCTGCATGAAGTCGGTGGATGCCCCGAGCAGATAGCGGTTGTGGACGACGGCGGTGTCTGTGTTCGTGAACTCGCCCCGCTCGGCGGTCAGTTCGCGCAGACGGCTGCCGTACATCTCCATCGAGTCGGTTAGCACGGTCAGCACGATATCGGTCGCGCCCAGTTCAAAATAGCGGGCGAGCTTGACCGACGCGAGCAGGTTGGCGACGCCCGAAAGACCCAGCCAGGAGAGCTTTTCCACGAAATCGTTGGCGAGGCCCCGGCTGACCAGGTAGCGGCGTCCGGCCGGCTCGTTGAAGAGGCGGATGAGGCTAACGGCGGCTTCATCGTCGACGCCGATCACGAGGTCGGTGTTCCTGACGTTATGAATCCAGGGGACGTGCTTATCCCCGATGCCCTCGATGCGGTGCGCCCCGAACCCGTTGAGGAGGAGGGTGGGGCACTGCAAGGCTTCCGCGGCGGCGATCTTGGCGGCGGGAAAACGTGTTTTCAGAAAATCGGCCGCGGCGAGCGTTCCGGCAGACCCGGAGGTCGCGACAAAACCGCGGTAGGTATCGCTCGGCCTCATGGCCCGCCCCAGGAGTTCCAGCGCGGCCGGTCCGGTCACTTCATGATGCCAGAGGTAGTTTCCGAACTCATCAAACTGGTTAAAGACCACGAGGTCCCGTCCGGAGAGGCGCAGTTCCTTGCACTTGTCGAAGATCTCCTTGACGTTGCTTTCGCTTCCGGGCGTCTTGATGACTTCGCCGGCCACTGAGGCCAGCCAGTCGAAGCGCTCCCGGCTCATTCCTTCGGGCAGCACGGCGATTGACTCGCAGGCGAGCAAGGCCGAATCGTATGCTCCGGCCCGGCAGTAATTGCCGGTCGAAGGCCAGACGGCCTTCTGACGTGTGGGGTCGAACTGGCCGGTCACGAGCCTCGGGACCAGGCAGCCGAAGGCCGCGCCGACCTTGTGGGCGCCGGTGGGGAACCACTTGCCCACCAGGGCCAGGATACGGGCCTCGACACCGGTCAACGCAGGTGGGAATTCCAGGGCGTTGACGGGGCCAAAACCTCCGCCGTGCGGCTTCGGCTCGTTGTGCCAGGTGATCCGGAAAAGGTTGAGCGGATCGAGGTCCCAGAGTCCGACCGTTTTGAGCCGGGTCGCAATGGCCGCCGGGATCAGGGCGGGATCGCGCTGCTCTTTGAAGGTAGGGATGATGATGTTCCGCTCGCGGGCGCGCCGCACGGCCCGGTTGAGCGTTTCCGGGTCAATCGTCAGATCGATCATCGCTGTACCTCCGGATGCTTCGGACCCCAGAAATCGCGGATCAGGGGGGCCAGCATGGGGATAAAAACCACCCAGCCGACGCCGAGCGCGGCAGCCAGCCCCATCTGGGGTTGCATGAGCCGGACGACCGCCATCATCGGCACCATGGCGAACATGAAATCGGGCAGCGCCACACACACGGAGCCCAGGCTGTAGCGGGCTTCGAACGCGGCGACCACACCGACCATCGGAAACATGGTCATGAATCCCTGCAGGAGGCGCTTCATCAGGATGAGCGTCAGGATGACACCGGCGACAAGCGGGAATTTGATCCAGAAGGGGAGGTGGCTGCGGTGGCCGGGCTCATCGTGCCGGCGAAACAGGGCATGGGCGGAGCCGGCCACGAGCAGCGTGAACCCGCAGGCCAGCCAGAAGGCGGTCGATGTCTGCGGCAGTATCGGCCGCAGGAGGGCCCCGGCCAGGCAATAGACGGCCGCGGAAATGACAATCGCCGGGAGGATGGACAGCCGGACCCGGTCGTGGAGCAGCCGCACCCCGTGCGTATAGGCCAGAAGGAGGTTGAGAGCAACGACGTGGGTAGTGTTGACCGGCGCCCCCACGGCCAGCGAGGCCAGGGTAAAAGGGATCGGAAGGGTCATGATCAGCGCCTTCCACTTCGGATGGGGGAGATAGGCGAGTAGGGTCGCCTGGAGGCTGACCACGGCCAGCAGGACGAGATCCCAAGTTCCGAGATGGATCATGGCTCCGGGCGTGCTCCCGGACGTTTTGGCGCTGGGCCGAACCAGATCCGCTCGGCGTTTCCGGAGGCGATGAGATTCCGGACGCGGGGAGTTAGCCGGCGCAGCAGTCCGTTGTAGCGGGCGAGGCTCTTTCCCAGGTGGTCAAAATGTCCGCAGAGGTCGCTCCCCAGGCAGAAGCGGTCGGGGTGGCGGTTGATCGTCTCGAGCCAGTGCTTCTTGGGCTCGAGCTCCAGAGTGATCACGTCGTCATACACCACCCAGGAGATGTCCATGTAGAGGTGGGGATGGCGGTCGAGCAGGGTCGAGACCATTTCATGGTAGTTTTTGTGAAAGACCCGGCGCGAGATCCCGCAGTGGGCCCAGACGAAAGTCGTCTTGGGGAAGCGCGGGAGCACTTCTTCCAGCTCGTCGAGGTGCTCATAATCATCATGGATGCTGACCGAGGTGCTGTTCTGATGGATGAGAACCGGCAGACTCCTGGACGCGCAGAGCTCGTAGACGTCGAGGAGGGCGGGATGATTGACGCGGGCCGTTTCCTCGTTGGTCATGTTGGTCAGGTCGTCGTGGCGGCAGAGGACCTCGCCGATGCCCCGCCAGAACGGGTACTTATCCAGCATACGGTTGATGTCTCGGGCGGCGTACTTATCCGTGGGGTTAAACCCGCAGACGAGCGGTGCGAACCGCCGGCGGGCCGACGCGGGAAGGCGAAGGAACTCCTCGGCCACGATCTCGTCCGTGCCCTGAAAATAGTAACAGCGGGAGTTGTCGTCGAGGTAGTAATGGGGCGCGTGCTTCTCGGCGGCGTCCCACTTTTTTTTGACCGGGAGCCCGAACAGGACGGCTTTGGAGATGCGGCCGGCGTCCATTGCGGCGACGAGTCTCTGGATGCCGTCGCTCTCCTGGATGAAATCCACGAAGTGGAGATGGGCGTCCACGACGGGGACGACCGGGACCTTCTCGGCGTGAGATGTGATCTTATGATGAAACGCAGCGTGATAGCTCATGGCAACTCCGACAGGGCCTCAGCAGGACGATTTCCTTCATGCGGGAAGAGAGCATACCATCCGGATTGCCAGGTGTCAAAACCGTTTCTTCCCCTAATGCGGTGCCAGGCAACTAAATACCGAAATACGGAAATATGAATTAGGCTGTTACCGGAGCTCGAAGACGTTCCAGAAGGCGATGTTTGGAGAATACATCGCTAATAGCTTCTCGTTCCTTGATAATTTCTGCTTGACTGCCGCTCACAAGGACTGTCGCCGGACGCGGTATGCCGTTAAATTGCGTGGAACATGTTTCGGCGTACATCCCCGCATCGAGAATGACGATGGGTTCGCCCCGCCCGATTTGGGGCATAAGGCAATCAGTCGAAAATATAGAATCCACACAGGTCTCACCAACAAACGTCACCTTTTCTTGGGATTCCCTATACATCTTCGTCGCCGGAAACAGATGGTGGGCGCTGCCGCTTGTGTCTATCCGCATCAGACTATTGGTGCTGGTGTCCAGGTTCACCCAGGTCAGACCAAGGTCACGCTTGACGGCTCCCGCCGTTGCCAGGAGGACCGCGGCGTTTCCGACGATGTATCTCCCCGGTTCCAACCAGAGCTGGGGGAGATGCCAACTCACTTTTTCCAATTCTTGAAGCAGTGTCGAACAGACAACCCTCGCGTACTCTTCAATAGGGGTCGGATTCAAATCCAGGGACCGAGACTCCGGATCACGCTCTCTGGGCCAGCCGCCGCCGATGTCGAGAACGAGGGGAGCATATCCTGTCTTTCTCTGAAGCTCTATCGCGGTAAGGGCGAAGGCCTTCGCCCATCGCTCGCGGAAGAGCACCTCCCGAGAGGCCCGGCCGATGTGGAAATGATAGCCCAGCAGTCTGAGCCCCCTCATTTTCTGAATCCGGCGGACAATTCTCTCGGCGGCCTCCGGAGAAAAACCCCATTTCGATCGCCGCGCATATTCCGTCAAATTCGGCCCGCCGAAATAATCGGAGGAAATGGAGGCAAAGTCCGGGGAAGTCAACTTCAGCCGGATTAGAACGCGAATCGATCCCTGTGATTCGAGAGCCAGGTCGGATAAGAAGTCAATTTCATCTTCAGAGTCAATGTTGATGACGACACCAAACTCAACAGCTTTCCTGAGAAGCGACTGACTTTTATTGCTGCCGTTCAGGACTATTTTTTCCGGGTTCGCTCCCCCCCGGAATGTCGCATAGAGCTCAGATTCTCCAAAGCAGTCACCTCCGGCGCCTTCCTGATGGAGGATGGCCCGGACCGCCAGATTATTGTTTGCTTTGATCGCATAGAGGACGGTGACCGCAGAAGGCCAAGCGTTCCCAAAAGCTTTTTGGACCCGACGGTAGTTTGTCCGCAGAGTCGTCTCCGAGATCACATACAGGGGAGAGCCAAAGCGAACAAGGAGATCATTCAAGACGCAACCCTCGAGCATGAGGTCTCCCGAGGGACTCAGGCTCAAGCTGTCCGTGGAAGTGAGAATCGCCTTTAACTTTTCAGCCGGGCACGGACTGACGTTACGCCCCGTCATGTTCGGCTTTCCCCTTTTTCTGGGCGCATTGAGCCTCGTATTCATGAGCTTACTCATAATCTCTCCTCGCAGTGAATCTACTCACCTAACCATACCGGAAATACTAACAGCGGGAGTTGTCGTCGAGGTAGTAATGGGGCGCGTGCTTCTCGGCGTGGGAGGTGATCCTACGATGAAATGCGGCCTGATAACTCATGGTGACTCCGGCCGGCCCTCTGCGGGCCCGTTTCGTTCATACGGGGAGAGAGCATAACATCCGGGCCGACAGGTGTCAAAAATAGGCCACTCGGCTGGAAAACCTCAATCGGAGGCATGAGCCCGTTCGGAGTATGTCTATTCTCGTCTCATTATATCAGAAGCTTCATCCGCCGCAGAATGTCTTGAAAACGCGGTTCATTCCTCAGGTCATCGAATATCGGGTCCACGCTGAGATAAGGCGAATTGGGATCATGAGCTTCATAGGCCTTCTCCAGCCATTCGAGGGCCTCCTGGTTCATCCCGGCGCGGGTATACAGCGTCCCGATCTGCCAGGGCGTGACATAAGTTGTCCGAGAGCGCGCGACCAATGTTTCCGCGACACGCCGAAGTGCGCCTTGGTATCCGGCCTCAGCGAAACCACGATCCAGGGCGTCTTCGGCTTCTTGATCACCTCTCGCCTCATAGGAGGCTTTCCATATTTCCAGCGCTTCGTTATACATATGCTTCATGTGATAGGCAGACCGAAGGGTCGACAGCGCCACTAAGTCGTTTGGTGACGTTTTGAGCGTGTCGCGGAGCAGCGCGATGGCGTCATCATAGCGGCGCGCGTACATCAAATCCATCGCATAAATAGCCTGGAACAGGGAGTTTAGCGGGTCTAATTCCAAAGCCCGTTTGATCTGCGCCATTGCTTCCTCGGGACGTCTCATCATGTACAAAAGATGCGATAAATAGGCGCGCGGATCCGGATAGCTGGGATTGAGTTCAATCGCCCGGCGGTACGCCCTCTCCCCACTCACCCAGTCCCAATCCCCCCACGAGTGGATGCCCGCCAACGTGTAATGGACTTCCGCCAGCGTGCTGTCCAACTCAAGAGCCTTGAGCGCAGCCGCCTTCGCTTTCGGCGTTGCCTCACTCGCTGCGACGAATCCCTGTTGCTGGCTTCCAGTCCAGACCAAGGCGATTCCCGCATAGGCTGGGGCATATTTCGGGTCTTTTTCGAGGGCTAGCTCGAAGTACTTCAACGAACTCTCAAGGTCGGTTCGAGTGAGTTTGTACCAATGAAACTGGCCTTTTAGACAGGCCTCGTAGGCCTCGGGATTGACCTGGCGGGTGCTCGTCAGGCGTGTCTCTTCCTGGGGTGTGAGCTGCAATTTCACTTCACGCGTAATCGCCGATACAATCTCGTTCTGAAGGGACAGGATGTCGCGCAAGTCGCGCTCGAAGCTTTGGGCCCACAGCTGCGCTTCGGTGACGGGATTGATCAGCTGGACGGAAACGCGCACTTGGTTTCCTGAACGCAGGACTGCGCCTGTGATCAGCGTGTCAACCCTCAGTTCCCGGGCGATCTCGCGCAGGGGCTTGTTCGTCCCCTTGAATCGCATGACCGAGCTGCGGGCGGTTACCCGCGCTAACCCCCGGAGCTGCCCAAAATTGGTGATCAGCGCTTCGTGTATTCCAGCGGCAAAGACCTCCTGTTCAGGATCCCTGGAAAGATTCTCGAGCGGCAGGACGGCGAGAGTTTCGTAGGCTTGGGGGCGTCCCGTAAAAAGCTTGAGGGCGACTACGGCCATCAAGACGAGCAATACTGCCGCCCCACCATAAAGCCCGGCCCTCTTCCACTTGCGAAGCTTGGCTTTCCGCCGCCGCGCCCGGATTCTCTCCGGCTCGATCCCCTCGGCGATGGCCTTCAGGTCATCGATCAACTCGTCCACGGACTGGTATCTCTCGTCCGGTTTTTTCTCCAGCGCCTTGCCCACGACTTGCTCGACGGAGGGGGGAATCTCCGGGCGCCCCGCGGTGAGCGGCTTGGGCGGCTCTTTCAAAATCGCGTAGACGACCGCCTGGTCGTGGTCCCCCCGGAACGGCAATCGGCCGGCGAGCATTTCATAGAGAACGACACCCAGCGACCAGATATCGGAGCGATGGTCGACCGCTTCACCGCGCGCCTGTTCGGGAGACATGTAGGCGATCGTGCCCATGGTCATCCCTTCCTTGGTCAGCAGGGTGCCTCCCGTCAACCGGGCCAGGCCGAAATCCATGATCTTCGCCTGGCCGCTCTCCGTGACCATGATGTTGGCGCTCTTGATGTCCCGGTGAGTGACCCCCTTCTTGTGCGCTTCTCTCAAGCCTTCGGCGACCTGAATCCCGAGGCCCAAGGCTTCTTCGATCTTCAGAAGGCCCCGTTCGATTTTTGCCTTCAGGCTTTCGCCCTCGACGAAGGCCATTGAGATGAACATTCTGCCTTCGGCCTCGTCGATCTCGTGGACCGTGCAGATGTTGGGATGGTCCAGTGCGGCCGCCGCCTGGGCTTCCCGGACAAATCGCTCTTTGGCCTGGGGGTCGTAGGTCCACTCGAAAGGAAGGAACTTGAGGGCGACGGTGCGCTTGAGCTTGTTGTCAACGGCCTTGTAGACAACGCCCATCCCTCCTCGACCGAGCTCTTCGCTGATCTGGTAGCGGCCGCCGATAACAACACCGCGGGGCAGTCTCTGTGAGGGAGTCTCCATGGTTTTCGTGACGGAGACAGGGGCCGCGGCGCCATGCTTGGTCCCGCACTTGCCGCAGTACGAGGTGCCTTCGGGATTATCGAAACTGCAGTTCGGGCAGATCATGACCGCATTCGCTCTGGCCGCGCGCGGAAGAATATCACCGGCCGGAAAGGGAGTCAAACAAGACTTTGTTCATAAAATCTCCCCTGGCCCCTCTTTGCCAAAGAGGGGAATTGGAGAAGAAATCGGGGACAGTATACGTAATCCCCTATTTCGGCGAATTTAGGCAGGAAATTAGGAAATTGATATGGTGTCCCCAATATTATGCTTGGGCGAGGCGGGTGGGCAGCTCGATTTTCATCGACGGACCTTTTCTGGCGGACATCCTCAGAAGCAGGGACAGGATCAGAGAGACGACGCCCAGTCCGGCGAACATCAGCATGCTGTTTTTGTAGTCTCCGCCCGAGAGGTCGGTGAGCTTTCCCGCCGCCCAGGGGAATATAGTAAGCCCGGCGTTCTGGAGGAGCGTCGTCAATCCGAAGGCGGTGCCCAAACGTTTTTCTTCGACCAACAGGGGGAGCGACGGCCACAAAGCCGAGGCGACGAGCGAGAAAGAGATGCCCAGCCCGATCATCGGGAGGAGCGGCGAGAAATTCGTCAGCCCGAGGCTGAGATGGCAGGGGACGATGATCAGGGATCCGAACAGCATGATCGTGGCTCGTTTTCCTACCCTGTCCAG
>Ga0256868_10001664_pt1 | contig 11908 bp, 12 predicted proteins | sample RVTome_13_FD_187341 | JGI IMG/M metagenome (GOLD analysis project Ga0256868, IMG submission 187341) | Soil microbial communities from uranium-contaminated site in the Upper Colorado River Basin, Wyoming, United States - RVT92D227 HiSeq ... | reverse complement strand
GATTTAGTCCTGACTCAGATAAAGCGCCAAGGTATGAAACATTTGAGATCGATATTGAGCCAGGCGAAACTGTCCTAGCCGCTCTAATAAAGGTTTATGAGGAGCTTGACCCAAGCTTGAGTTTTCGGTTTGCCTGCGGAAAGCTAAAGTGTGGGGAATGCTCGGTTCAGGTCAACAAGTCCCCCTACCTTGCCTGCGAGAAAAAAATAGAATCAGAGATGACAATTGAACCGCTACCCAATCTGCCTGTAATTAAAGATTTAGTCATCGACAGAAATAAAGTCTTAAATACGGTTTTTGAATTAGCCCCCCTCTTGCGTAAATCGCCAAATGCTGCTTCTAAGGCAGGGGTAATAGATTCACAAGATGTTGATACTTACGTTAAGCTGACATCTTGTTTAGAATGCTTAATTTGTCAAGCAGCATGTCCTGAACTTAAGAAAAAATCTGAGCAATTTATTGGGCCTTTGGGACTTCTTTGGCTCGCGCAGGCGAACCTGATAGATGGTAGCAAGAGGGATAAGGCACATGATTTAGTAGAAATGTGTACTAGTTGTGGTAAGTGCTGGAAATCCTGTCCATCTAAAGTGGATTTCCTTGAAGATGCAATTACAGGGTTACGGAATAAGGGAGAAGCTTAACACTTATCTATGATGTATCCTACAATACAAGGTATATTCCAAGGATACCAGGAAGGAGGTGAACCTAATATAGATAGGAAGTGAGATTCTATGGGCTGATAGTTAATAAAATAATAATCATGGTATGGAGGTAAAAATGAAAGGTATGGAGGTAAAAATGAAAAGGGTGTCTATTATCATATGTCTGTTTATCTTAGTGGTAAGTTCACTGATGGTTACTTTCTGTCCCCAGTTGTCAGAGTCGGCCGAGCCAGTGAAAATTGGAGCTATCTTGGATATAACAGGACCCGTTGCCTTCATGGGCCAGATGCTTAAAAATGGAATCGAACTCCGCTTAGAGGAGGCTGGATGGAAAGTTGTAGGACGGCCGGTGAAACTCATTTCAGAAGACGGTGCATCCGACTTGAATCTTACGAATAGTCTCGCACGTAAACTGGTTGAGAAAGACAAGGTAAATATTATGATCGGTCCCCTTAACCATGACTTTATGATCGCATTAGAGCCATATCTTGTTGAGAACAAAGTCCCTGAGATATACATTTCACAGGCTGCACCGGAGATAGAGGCGAAAAATGAGTGGTTCTTTGCGCCTCCAGGAGTAGTAGCGCAATGTGGCTATTATACTGGCCAATATGCCTATGAATTGGGTTACAGGACAGCAACGGTTTTAGGCGCCGACTTCATTACGGGCTACCAATGGGTTGGTGCTTTTACTCAAGGGTTCGAGGGGAAGGGTGGAAAGGTGATTGCACATGCGGGATGGGCACCCATAGGAACGGTGGACTATGGCCCGTATCTGGCGTCGATGAAGAAAGCAGATGTTTGTGCCGCTTGGACGGTACCTTCAAAATTTTTAGTGAAACAGTATCGTGAGTTTGGGCTCTGGAAAAAAATGCCGCTTATGCTGATTTACACTAATGAGGTACCGGAAGCAGATCTGGTGGAGCTCGGTGAAGCCGGAATAGGATTAGTCGGTGCATCTCTCTATACTCCCAGAATAGATACACCGGCTAACCATAAATTCGTGGCGGCTTTCCAAAAAAAGTACGGTCGCGATCCTTGTGAATGGGACGTGATTGGTTATGATGCTGCTTCTGTAGCTATAGCAGCGCTTGAAGCTACAGGAGGCGATACTGCACCAGAGAAACTGAGAAAAGCAATACACAATGTTAAAATCGATCTTCCTACAGGACCTTTTTCTTTCTCGCCTTCTCGTTATGGGATGAGATCGATTAACATGTTAAAAGCCGAGATGATGAAGGGAAAGCCGGGATGGAAGATAATCAAGAAATATTCCGCGGAACCAGAAGCACTTCCAATTCCTCCTAGTTCAAAGAAGTAGGCAAAGCACGTGCCAGCGTCGGCCGTTGTTAGAATTACCCGAGCGGCAACGGTCGACGCTTTGTAAAATGATTTAGGAAGTTTCTCACATAATACGTTAATAGGTAGAGGAGATCTAATGGATGGAATACTCCTGAATCTCATAAACGGGATTGCCTTTGGGATGTTATTATTTCTTTTGGCTTCGGGGCTCTCGGTAATGCTTGGGCTCATGGGGATTATCAATCTAGCCCACGGCGTATTATATATGATTGGAGCTTTTATTGGTTGGACAGTGTTAATACAGTGTAGATTAAATTTTGGATTGGCTGTTCTATCAGCTGGGTTGGGTGCCGGAATAATCGGCTTAATGCTTGAGCGAGGATTTCTGCGCCGCCTATATAAGCAACCGAATGAGCAGGTACTGCTAACTCTTGGCTTTCTCTACATCTTCACAAATTTAACTATTTGGATTTGGGGCCCCAGACCACGAATACCCTTTACAGCTCCATTCTTGGCGGGTTCTATCTCTATTGGGGGATTAAGCTACCCTATGTCACGGTTTTTAATTATCTTGGTGGGACTGGCATTAGCTGCAGGTTTATGGTGGCTACAGGACAAAACGCGGGCGGGTGCTATTATTCGGGCGGGAATGGACAATAAAGAAATGACTACCGGGCTGGGTATCAATCTTGCCCGAGTTTCTACGTTAGTCTTTTTCTTAACTGCATTCATTGCTGGAGCGGCTGGCTTAATTGGAGCCTCTGTTTTAGGCGCAAACACCACAAATATCTTTGACATTTTGCTTTTGTCGCTGGTTGTAGTGATCATCGGTGGTGTTGGCTCTATACAGGGGACTCTTGTTGGAAGTTTACTGATTGGCCTTATTGATAATTTTGGTAAGGCTATGTTCCCACAGTTTGCCTTGTTTACAATTTATTTGGCTATGGTCATTATCTTGATGATTAAACCTTCGGGTCTATTAGGTAGAAGAGTATAAGGGGATAGAATGGCCGGACAAAAACGCATCAGTCTACCTTCGCAAATACAGATAATTCGTTTTGCACCCTACATTGGGGGGGGGTTATTACTGGTTATATTACCTCTTTTCTTAAGCACGTATATTCAGAGCTTACTAACCAAGTGCCTTATTTTTGCGATCTTTGCTATGAGTTTAGACATTGTTTTGGGGTATACAGGGCTTTTATCCTTAGGCCATGCGGCATTCTTCGGGACAGGAGGTTATGTCGTTGGTGTGTTGTTAACCCGTTTCGGTATCAATAGTTTCTGGATCAGCGCACCTTTAGCCATCCTGATTGCGGGTATGGTTGCAGCGGTACTAGGTTTAATAGCGCTTAGAGCCTCCGCTATGTACTTTTTATTGCTTACTTTTGCACTGGGTCAACTGCTTTATAGTGTTGCTTGGGAATTGAATTGGCTACACGCTGGTGGCACCCAAGGTCTTCCAGGGATTCTAAAGCCAGTTCTCGGAATCCCTGGTTTTAAATGGTCCACTATCAATTTCTATTATTTTGTTTTCCTGGTTTTTATTATATGTTACTTCCTGATTTATCGTTTAGTGAATTCTCCTTTTGGACGTGCTTTACAGGGCATCCGTGAAAGTGAGCCTCGAATGCGCGCATTAGGTTACAATACTTGGCTCTATAAATATATTGCCTTTATCATTGGTGGAGCATTTGCGGGGGTAGCCGGCATGTTATCTGCCTATTATAAAGGGATGATTCTTGCTGGGGACCTCGGAGTAACTACTTCTGCTTTGGCAATGTTAATGGTAATCATTGGCGGTGTTGGAACGCTTTTTGGACCCTGCATAGGAGCTATCGTGATTGTATTTTTGGAATTCTTTGCGAGTTCATATACCCCTGAGCGCTGGCCTATCATTTTGGGGGCAGCTTTTGTGGCCGCCATTCTGTGGCTGCGCGGAGGAATTGCTATTCATCTCACCAAGCTTTGGGTGAAAAGGGTTTATGGAAGCCTTAAGAGTCGAGCATCTATCTAAAGACTTCGGTGGTGTTCAAGCCGTCCGTAATGTTTCTATGAGCGTAGAAACCGGGGAACGTCTGGCAATGATTGGGCCTAATGGGGCTGGAAAGACAACCTTGTTCAACCTGCTCAGCGGGCAGCTTCCCCCCACCAATGGTCAGGTTTATCTTTTCGGGCAGGAGATTACACATATGGCAGCACATCGCCGTGCCCACCTTGGTATAGCCCGCTCTTTCCAAGCGACTACTCTTTTCCTTAATTTAACGGTAATGGATAATATCTTGCTGGCGCTCCATGGCACCCGACCATCCCGATTCCAAATTTTTCGTTCAGCTACTGCCTATAACCACTTGTATACTAAGACGCGGGAGTTGTTAGATTCAATGGATTTGTGGGAGAAGAGAGACGATCCGGTGCATGCTATATCATACGGAGAGCAACGGAAACTGGAAATTGCTCTTAGCCTGGCCTCAGAACCAAAACTGTTATTGATGGATGAACCCAGTACCGGGCTAACCACTGCTGAAAGCGCCGACGTGATCGGCATGATTCGAAATCTGGGAAAAGATATCACGGTAATTCTTGTTGCTCATGACATGGATTTGGTATTTGGAGTAGCCGAGCGGATTATTGTTCTCCATTACGGGGAAATTATAGCCGAGGGGGCACCAGAAGAAATCAGTACCGATTCAAGAGTTAATGAGATTTACATGGGTGCCGAGGAGACCAAAGGAAATGCTTGAATTAGCGGATGTCCACGCTTACTACGGAGAAAGCTACGTCCTGCAGGGCACTTCGCTTGATGTTAAAGAGGGTTCGGTAGTGGCTCTCCTGGGTCGTAATGGCATGGGCAAAACCACCACCATCCGTACCATTATGGGTTTTACTCCTTTGCGCCGTGGTGTCATACGCTTTAGGGGGAAGGAGATTAGTCATCTCGAGTCTTACCGGATTGCCCAGATGGGTATCGGATTGGTGCCACAGGGAAGAATTATTTTCCCTTCTCTAACTGTATTGGAAAATCTTACCATGGCGGCTCGGGGTGGCGAAAGGGGTGGATCGTGGGACTTAGATCGGGTATATACTATTTTCCCAGTCTTGAAGGAACGGGCTCATTACAGGGGCACCCTACTCAGCGGTGGTGAACAACAGATGCTGTCGATTGCTCGTGCTTTAATGACGAACCCCCAATTGTTATTGATGGATGAACCCTCTGAGGGACTGGCCCCAATTGTTGTCCGAGAGATACGCCAGATCATCAAAGAACTAAAAGAAAGTGGTTTTTCTATTCTCCTGGTGGAGCAAAATCTCCCCATGGCTTTGGCAGTGGCTGACTACGTTTATGTAATCAGCAAAGGTGTCATCGCCTATCAGTCTGCTCCTGATAAATTAAGGAGTGATGAAGAAGCGAAAGCTAAGTATCTCGGAGTGACCGGATCACAGTATTCAAAGTGAACAGGACATTCTAATAATCTGGCCGGCAGTAGTCTCGTTGCCCCATTCGGCACTTTAATTTAGAAAAATGTAGAACAGGCTGTAGAAATAACACCTGCAAAGAAGGCTACCACACCCCAGGATGATCTCTTTATCTTTAAATAACTTTTTAACCCAATGACTTAATAATTGAGCCAACTTTTTTATAGATGACACCCAATCCCTTCAAGGATTTTTGTATTTTTATCGACGTCACTTCTCTTCCAAGCCTTAATCTATCATTTCTATCCCGGGATTTCTAACCATTTGCTTTCATCAGTTGAATTGTGAGCCCATATCTTTCCAAGGCGAACTGAAGAGCTTGGTTGATAGGTACCCGCTGCCTTCCGAGCGATGGTTCAAGGGCTACCATCTGAAGGAAAAAATAATTGAAACTTGGGACAGCCATTCCTCTCGAAATTGCTTCCTGTGCTTTTTTAACAAGAACAGGTATCTGCTCTTTCTGGCGCCGGCAGGGCATTAGTTCTGGATTTCCATCCTTATTTTTTATCACTGCGAAGCCAAACAGGCGACATACTGATGGCCGAAGGATGTATAAATCACAACGACCATTCCCCGGGATCAAAGGGTCCGGCTGGTAGAATACACATCTCTCATTCTCCCGAATCGATGCAATGCGTTCCAGCCATTGTTGGGCTTCTCTTCGGGAAAATAATTCCTGTGCCGCAGGAAGCAGTTCGATCACTGTAGCTTCGGGCGTAGCAGATTCACAACATTGTCCACAACCAGGAAGACAGTGTAGTCCCGTTGCCGTTCGGAATTCGGCCGTTTGTCTATCTATTTCAGAATACAACTCTAAAACCCTGTGGCTTAAATCACTGGTAAAAGAGTGAAGAGGCATAGATCATTCAGACACCATAAACTTAATTAAACGTACTGTAATCTCTCCAGCCCATTCGTTGCAGGCCGTCTTGACGATAACCATTATATAATGAGAGATGACTTCATCTCAAATGGGTGATAAAATGATTTTCAACGATGGCTCCTTGGATTTCAAAAAGAGATCCCAATCTCTGTCAAAATTGCTAATATTGTTAGAGGTGGAGCGGATCGGAAAGGAGATTTCAGATATCGATCCAAATCTTCAAGTTTGTGTCCTCGATTATCGGCCTGAATTTAGAAGAGGTCTTATAGAACGGAAAATGATTCAAAGACCTTCCTACCAGGAGATGGTAGAGGTCTACCATCTCCTTCGAGGAACTGGTCTTTCCACCGTTCTTTGTCAGACTCCCTTTGGTCATATCGGCCCCCATGTCCCGGATGAAAGGAGATGAGTTGTGCAATGGGCACGCAGATTCAAATAGTGGCCCACGAGGAGGTAGATGAGAGCTTCTTGACCCAGGTTAGAACGTGGGTGAACGAGGTTCTGGAAATAGAGGAAGTCCCTTCTTCTCCTCCTTATCTGTCCGTATCGATCTGGAAAACGATAGAGAAATATCAGGACTTCTATCAGAGAGAAAAGAAAGAACTCGGTGTTGTCACGGGAGAAGAAACAGACTTTTTGGCCACCCATGATGCATGGAGGGGTTATCCAAGGATCCATATTTGTCAAGAAAGATTGATGGGAATCGATGGGACAATCGTCCAGGGTGTAATACACCATGAGACCGGACATGCACTTCATCATGGTGTTCCAGAGTTCTACACCTTCCGTTTCTCAAATAGACTTCAAGAGGCTGGACGTTTCTATGGCCTGGATCTCCCTCTTCTCCAACAATGTGTCTACCTCCTCTCAGTGGCCATCAAAGATCAAGATGTTACACTCTGGCTTGCCAAGAATGGACTGGGTTCCAGCCAATTGGCCCTTCTTGGTTACCTCCTTTCTGATACCGAAGAGGAGCACCAGGTCTGGGAAAGGATACGGGAATCCCATGCCCTGAGGAAGATAGCCTTTGCGGCTTTCCTTAAGACCCTTCTCCCTTTAGAGGCCATGATTTCGGCTGGGTTCGAAGGAGCCCAGATCTTCAAGGATCAATGGGATGAAGTCTATGGGTGGCTTTCAGACGGGGAACGGAAGGGGCTCTCTTTATTAGCCCGGTCCATTATGAACCTTGAAGTAAAGACTTTTCAAGAGCGATTGGAGCAAGCGGCCTTTCAGTTGATCACTAAAACCTCCCTTTAAAAACTAAAAAATTGAAGATAGGGAAGATTAACTTATCTTAATCTTTTATTCTTCTTTAAACCATTTCGGGTGTGAGAACCCATCCTGCCGCCCAACCTTTGTCCTCTTTCTGTTCGAGACATACAATACCACCATAACGGAATAAGACCAATCGAGCATTTTCATCACCACAAAGAAGAAGAGAGGTCAATTTCCCGAGAAATGGGAGATGACCCACGAGCATGATATCTTTCTTCTCTTTTGGAATTTTTTCTAACCATGGATGGACATCATCATTTGGATTAAGGCCCTGAATAGCTTCTAAATTTTGATCAGGAACTTTTAAACCAGAAGCAATAATCTCTGCTGTTTGCTTTGCCCTTTTCTTGCCACTGTGATATATTTTTGAAGGCTTGATATCCAATTTCTTTGCTGCTTTTGCAACCCTATTGACCTCTTCCTCCCCTTTTGAAGTTAAGGATCGTTCTGGATCTTCTAACTCCGATTTCGCCTCTCCATGTTGGATGAGATATAGCTTCATAAGCCTACCTCCTACCCTTAATCGCTCCTGCGATAGATTTGACAAATTCAGACCTTCCCAAAAGATCCTCGACACAAGAGGTTATCGGTCTATCAGCTGAAAATAGATGTTTAGTGTTTTCCATAATTTCAGAAACTATCCTGGATCCAATTTACTCCACACCTCTGAAACGAGACGGTGGGTACGGTATTCACCGTATTGCCTTTCTTCCTTCTAATTAAAGACGCGGAAGGTTCCGCCAGGAAAGTGGAGGCCATAAAATTCAAGAAAAAAGTTTTATCCCCTATTCATAAATACTTTATTAAGATTACCTACCCCCCCCTATTTCTCTACTCGTTGTAAAGTGTAAAATGTAGCTTTGACCCCAAATCCCTCGCTCAACGGCCATCCCCTCCGCCTTTATTCAAATGGCATCTCTGCCACGTTCACCAGTTCGAATCCGTATCACTTCATCCACGGGGGATATGAAGATCTTTCCATCTCCGATTTTTCCAGTCTTGGCTGTCCGCTCAAGGGTTTCGATCACCTGAGGAACCATTTCATCGGTGGTAATCAATTCAATCTTAACCTTGGCGATAAAGTCGATCTTGTATTCAGCCGATCGATAGACCTCGGTGTGACCTTTTTGCCTTCCGAAACCCTTAACCTCGGTGACGGTCATCCCCTGAACACCGATTTTGGATAATGCCTGCTTCACTTCATCCAGTTTGAATGGCTTGATAATGGCTTCGATTTTTTTCATTATATAACCCCCTTTTTTACTTTGGAGTTCAGAGATCGTAGTATTAAATCGAAATTAAGCTATCAAGTTCTTTTCCCCAAACTCCGGACTTAATTAAAAGGAATATCCTACTTCGCCATGCTGACTGGTATCCAGACCACTGATCTCATGCTCTTCACTCACTCTCAAGCCCATGGCCCAATCAAGGACCCTCAATATAATCCATGTGACCACAAAGGAATAAACCCATACTGAAACGACGCTGAGTGCCTGAATCCCTATCAGCGAAGGATTGCCAAAGAGTAAGCCGTCATTCCCTGCTGAATTAATTGCCCTTGCTGCAAACAAGCCGGTGGCCAATACTCCCCATGTGCTTCCTACTCCATGAACAGCGACCACATCGAGAGAATCATCGTATCCGAATTTGGTCTTCAGGTTGAGGGCATAATAGCATAACGCACCCGCAACCAGTCCAATGATGATCGCTGAAATGGGCCCCACGAATCCTGAGGCAGGTGTGATGGTCGCCAGTCCCGCTACGGCACCCGATGCCGCGCCAAGAACGGTTGGGTTACCCCTGTCTGCCCATTCAGCGATCATCCATGAAAGAGCTGCGGAGGCTGCAGAAAATTGAGTCGCTACAAAAGCAGACGTGGCAAGCGAACCCGATGCGAGGGCACTCCCCCCATTGAAACCAAACCAGCCAAACCAGAGAATCCCTGCACCCAGAAGGGTCATCGTCAGATTGTGAGGAGGCATGACTTCTTTACCGTAACCTTTTCTTTTTCCCACGACCAGAGCCGCCACTAGGGAAGCAACTCCAGCGCTGATATGAACGACCAGCCCCCCTGCGAAATCAAGCCCGCCAAGATTTTTGATCCAACCCCCCACTCCCCAGACCCAATGTGCAAGGGGGTCATAAACAAATGTTGACCAGAGGATGAGGAAGACAAGATAGGTCTTAAATTTAAATCTTTCAGCAAATGCGCCGGTAATCAGGGCGGGTGTGATCACAGCAAACATCATCTGAAAGATCATAAAAGCCTGATGGGGGACGGTGGCAGAATAGCCGGGGAACGGATCAAGTCCCACACCTCTGAGTCCTATCCAATCAAGATTTCCAATCACATGACCCACATCAGGTCCAAACGCGAGACTGTATCCGTAGAAAGCCCACTGGATAGTGATCACCCCCAGTGCAATAAAACTTTGCATGATCGTCCCCAGGACATTTTTTGATCTCACCAAACCTCCGTAGAAAAGGGCAAGCCCAGGCATCATCAACATCACCAGGGCGGCGGAGATGAGAAGCCAGGCAGTATCTCCCGAGTCCATTTTGGGGAGTGAGGGGGCCGGTGCCTCGGCAAAAGCAACCCCGGCAATGAACAGGCTCATCAACAACGATAGGAATAGGATTTTTTTCATGACACGCCTCCCATGAAAAATTGCGGAATAAACCATGGAATACCTTCAATGCTACCTTATTATCAAGAGCCCCATATGTCTCGTATCAAGATCAGGCACCTATGCGAGGCAAAAACCTGGAGGAAGATTGTCCCGTATCAAGGGCTGACCCCTTAGTTATTGATCTTCGGCAGAAATACCTAAAGAAAAAGTGTAAAGCCATTTCTATCCCTGCCTTTGAACGCTTTACAAGTCAATGAATCTATTATTTGGTGGTCTCTTTACTTAGATCTTTCACAAGTTCTTTACCAAGTATGCAGCACTTTTTCTTCGCTTCGTCGCTGATAGGGCGCCCGCTACCTATCGTCTCACCTACCTGCTGGAAGAAGCGGTGAGTAAGGGATTCGAAAGGTTGCTTGACTTTCCCGCCACCACCACCGTGGGAGCAGAAAAGCACAGCTGTTTTTCCTTTGACGGGTTTGCCTGACTGATCCCATAGATAGAGATCATCGAAGAAGGTCTTGATCGTGCCTGCGACGTATGAGAAATAGTCAGGGGTCCCAATCGCAACCGCATCAGCGGATAAAAATTCTTCTTGCGTGACCCGTCGCTCGTTTGTGTTAATAAGATTAACTTCCGCACCAGTTTCCCGAACCCCCTCCGCAAGTGCTTCTGCAAGTATCTTAGTATTCCCATATTGCTGGCTGTGATAAATAACAATAATTTCCCCCATAGTCTTCCTCCTTAACGCTCTGATATAGAAATATGAAAAGTCTAACCCTGCAGCCGTTCCTTCAACTGCTTAAAGGGACTTGACTGAAAAAATTAGTCAATCATTACTCAACGATTGCGAGACCTGATAATTCAATGACTCAATGACCTAATTACTTGTTTCAAGCTTTATATATTCGCTTTGCTCTATGCCCTTCGCGCTACGTTTCAGGGCAGGGCCAACTTTTTTATGAATGATACCGAAATCCTCCTCAGGAATAATTCAACTTATTCAACAACCCTCTTTTCTTAATGACCTACTTGTTTATTAGGTTTTCTCAGATTGGCCAGGAGCAATGTGATCAGACCCAGTAAGATTTCATCCGCAAAGGGAATAGTATCAGGAAAAAATAAATCCGCTAAAAAAACAGCCCTGCCAATGCAAAGAGCTTCGGAAAGCGAAGTCGGGATGCGTACCGCATCAGACCCCCCAGAATTAATTTAGGAATGCTAAGCGCCATAATGACTCCATTCAACTATCATCGCTGTGACCCCTGCCGGCCGATAGCTAGGGCAAGCAAAAGCAATCCCTGCCTACCGGTAGGCAGGCGCATTTAGACTGGCCAAACTTTTTTATGGATGACATCCTCTCTTATTTTATGAAATGTGTGATTGCAAGACCCTAGATCCTCCACCCTCATTCAATGACACGTCTTGTTTTGAGCTTTCAACTTTGAGCTTTACGCTATGCGCTTTGCGCCATGCCCTTTGCGATCTTTTGTTAACATGGCCAACTTTATTATGGATGCCACCCTAATTCACATTTCAAGATCCCTGGCTCTCCTCACGAGAGGTCATGCCAAGAAAATAGACCTGATAATCATATAAAAGGCACCCCGGAGCATACCAAGAGAATGGATCTCATGATATGCTTGGGTAAGAAACCCAATCCAACCCAGGAGGTGCCTTAT
>Ga0256868_10001662_pt1 | contig 11918 bp, 11 predicted proteins | sample RVTome_13_FD_187341 | JGI IMG/M metagenome (GOLD analysis project Ga0256868, IMG submission 187341) | Soil microbial communities from uranium-contaminated site in the Upper Colorado River Basin, Wyoming, United States - RVT92D227 HiSeq ... | reverse complement strand
AAGAGACCAAGCCCCTGCGCAAGGAACTCACCCCCCGGAACTACCTTACCTTTCCCTATGCCCTCTATATCGGGTGGCGCAAGATGTTGGCCACCGAACACCTGGAGAAGTTGGCCATGCAGGTGCGTGCCCACGAGGTAATCAGGGGGCGCACCCAGCGAAACCTGCAGCACGCCCTGCACATGCTCGACGAGGCCAGGGGGGGAAAGGCAATCAAGGAGGCCGTGCAAGAGGGGGGGCGGATTATTAACGAAACCGAGCAGGATTCGGGGCGCTGGCCCCTCAGGGTGGCCATTGTGGGTGAGCTCTATACGGTCATGGACCCGGAGATCAACGGCGGGGTGGAACAGCGCCTCGGGGAGCTGGGGGTGACGGTGACCAGGAGCTCCTGGTTCAGCACCCATATCAACCGCAGCCTCGGGCTGGGAAGGGAACACAAGCGAGAGCGGCTCAGCTTCTATCAGGCATCCGAGGAATATCTCGGGTACGATGTGGGGGGGGAGTGCAACACCTCCGTCGGGGAGGCCATCATCAGGGCCCGTGAGGGCTATGACGGGGTCGTCCACCTTATGCCCTTTGCCTGCATGCCCGAGACCACCGCCGCCGCCGTCCTCAAGCAGGTGAGCAAAGACCACCACATCCCCGTCCTCACCCTGACCCTGGACGAACAGGACGTGGAAAGCAGGATACAGACCCTGCTGGAGGCCTTCGTCGATATGCTCCTGTGGCGTCGTGACAAGGGGTTAGCAGCGGCATGACGGCGCCAGCAGATCAGCGGATAGGCCTTACCACCACCATCCCCGTGGAGATCATCTTCGCCGCCAGCAAGATCCCCTGCGATCTGAACAACATTTTCATCACCAGCCCCCAGAGAGAGGCGTTCCTGGCCAAGGCCGAGGCCCTGGGCTTCCCGCGCACTACCTGCGGGTGGATCAAGGGCATCTACGGTGTCACCCTCGAACAGGGGATCAAGGAGGTGGTGGCAGTCACCCAGGGGGACTGCAGTAACACCCACGCCCTCATGGAGGTGCTCCAGACGGCCGGGGTGCGGATCTTCCCCTTTGCCTATCCCTATGATCGGGACCGCTACCTGCTGACCCTGCAGATAGAGCGGATGATGGGGCACTTCAAGGTGAATGAGGCCCAGGTGCAAGAGGCCAAGGAGCAGCTGGATCGGGTAAGGAGCAAGGTCCAGGAGATAGACCGCCTCACGTGGCAGGACGGGGTAATCACCGGCAAGGAAAACCACCTCTTTCTGGTGAGCACGAGCGACATGAACGGCGACTGGCATAGCTTCGAGCAGGAGGTTGATCGCTTCCTCGCCGAGGCCACGGCGCGGCGGCCCCGCACCGACGGCGTCCGTCTGGGATATCTCGGGGTCCCCCCTATCTTCACCGATCTCTACGACTGTGTGGAAGAACTCGGGGCCAGGGTGGTGTTCAACGAGCTACAGCGCCAGTTCAGCATGCCCTTCGCCACCGATGACATCGTGGAGCAGTACCTCCGCTACACCTATCCCTACTCCTTCTTCACCCGGCTTAAGGACATCAAGGAGGAGATCAGCCGGCGGGAGATCGAGGGGCTCATCCATTATGTCCAGTCCTTTTGCTTTCGCCAGGTCCAGGACATCATCCTGCGCCAGGAGATAAAGCTCCCCATCTTGACCATCGAGGGGGACAGGCCCGCCCCTCTCGACGCCCGCACCCGATTGCGGTTGGAGAGCTTCGTGGAGATGCTCGGGCACCGCGGCCAGGGCTGGATCTATGAATGATTGAGATCGACGGTTCATACGGCGAAGGGGGTGGACAGATCGTGCGCGCCGCCGTCGCCCTCGCCGCCTATCTGGAAACCCCGTGCAGGATCCGGAATATCAGAAAGGGAAGGCCGAAGCCCGGGTTGCGCCCGCAACATGAGGCAGGGGTGAAGGCCCTGGCCGCGCTCTGTAACGGCGAGGTAATGGGTCTTCACGTGGGCTCCGGCGAGGTAACCATCAAACCCGGGCGGATTGCGGGAGGAAACCTGCGTATCGATGTGGGAACAGCTGGCGCCATCGGGCTGATCATACAGGCCATGATGCTGCCGGCGACCAAGGCCCGTTCCCCCCAGCTGCTCTTCATACGGGGTGGGACCGATGTCCCCTGGGCGCCGACCATCGGTTATGTGCAGGAGGTGACCCTGCCAATCTTGGCGCACATGGGCTATTCGGGAGAGGTGGCGCTGATCAAGCGGGGGTACTTCCCCCGCGGCGGCGGTGAAGTCTCTGTCGCATTGCAAAGGGCCGATCTCTCCCCTCTGCAGCTCCTGGAACAAGGGACAATCCAGTTGATTCGAGGAAGATCCCATGCCTCGGATGCCTTGAGACAAAGGAGGGTGGCTGAGCGCCAACGAGAGGGCGCCATGGCCTGCTTGAAGAAATCAGGCGCGCCTGCTGAGATCGAGGTGGAGTATGGGCCTACCCCCTCCGCCGGCTCCGGCATCGATCTCTGGGCCCTGGCAAAGAATACGGTTCTCGGCGCCAATGCCCTGGGCGCCCGCGGCAAAAGAGCAGAAGATGTGGGAGAAGAGGCGGCAACTGCCCTGCTCAGACAGCTCGGCTCCGGGGCCGCCCTCGACGAATGGATGGGGGATCAGATCCTCCCCTTCCTCGCCGTGGCAAGGGGAGAATCAACAATATCAACCGCCCGCATCACCGATCACCTGCGAACCAACCTCTGGGTCATCAATCACTTCCTGCCTATCGAAACGCAGATTCGGGACGAAGGAACAAGGGCCGTCGTTACCCTGAGATCGGCGTGAACTGAAAGATGGCCAAGCTAAAAATCAGTTGTCGCATGGGCCGCAGCTATTGTAACTCATGTCATAACTATGAAAAGGTACCGTAGTACTAGCCATTTTTTTAATGAAGCATCACTTTTTTTGAACTGCTCGTCTTGCGATGTTTTACAAACAGGGCGCCTATTAAGGCGACGCAGACCACGAGGCCTAACATTTGAAAGGTGGCTTCCAGGGCATACGAGCTGGCGTAGCTCGAGATGTAGCCTTGCAATGTTGCCTGAAACTTCTGTAAGGCCGGACCCACCAAGGCGTTCCCGTGCAAAAAAATCTGTTCCCCTATCAACCCCCTCGTCGCCGGCGCGCCATAGTTAACCTTGCTTGCGAGGATGGTATAAAAAGTAGCTGTTTTATTGGAAAAGAAAGAGACGGAGAAGGCAGTGCCGATACAGCCAAAGATGAGGCGCGCCACGTTTAAGATGGTCGAGCCCATGTTAATATGTTTTGCAGAGAGAGCCGACAAGGAAATCACCGTCGCGGGGACGAAGACCCCGCCGGTGAATATGAACCATTTGGCATAATCCCAGATAATCTGAGACTTTGGGGTGTCGACGCCCGTGTGAAAATCGAAACTCATGAGCGCCCCCCCCATCAAACAGATAAGAAGCACGGCCTTCGGCCGCCAGCGATCGCTCAAGATGCCGGCAACAATGATAGATAAAGCACCGGCAAGCGAGCCCGGCAACAGGATTAGACCTGAGGTCAGGGTCGTATATTGACGCAACTTTTCCAGGTACACCGGCAGTAACAGCCAAAGACCATAGGTCGCGAAGGAGAACAGGGCCAGGACAGCTACGCCGATGGCGAAGGTTCGGTTGAAAAAAAGGCGCATGTTGAGCAGCGGCTCTTTGCGCCGCAACTGCACAACAATAAAAGGTATAAAGGTGATAACGAAGATGAGCATCAACGTCAGGATATAATCCGACTGCAACCACCCCTTCTCTTGCCCCTTTGATAAGAAAAGAATCAAGGCAGATAGGGAAATCGCCATGAGGATAAACCCCCAACCATCGAACGGGACCTTTGGTTTTTCCAGCGCCTTGACCCGCTTTAAGATGAACCAGCCGGCTAGGGTCACGACGATACAGATGGGAAGATTGACGTAGAATATCCAGCGCCAGCTTAAGTGCTCGGTGATGAGACCGCCTATTGTCGGCCCGAGGGCCGGGGCAAGGGATGCGCCTAATCCGTAGAGCCCCATGGCCATTCCATGCTCCTCACGCGGGAACGTTTCATACAAGATCACCAAGCCGGTGGGGATGATGAAGCCCTCGCCGATGCCCTGGCAAAAACGGACGGTGTCCATGAAGGTCAGGTTTGACGCCATGCCGCACAGGACGCTCATACCGGTAAAGATGCCCAAGCCTGCTAAAAATATGGCCTTGGCGCCAAACCGGTCTCCAAGCCATCCGACCGCCGCCATGGAGATGGCCGACCCGAGAAGGTAGCTGATCACCACCATTTGAATGCCGTAATAGTCCGCCTCCAAGGCGGCCATCATCTTGGGGAGTGCGATGTTGACAATAGTCGTGTCGAGCAGGGCCATGAAGAGGCCGAGGGTAACAATGATTGCCGATACCCATTTCCCCGCATCGTCGGCATGTGTGGCAGTCGTCATTCTTTTTTGGAAATACCTATTTCAGCCGAGAGGCCGGGACGAAGGAACGGATATTGTTGCACGTTGGGAATCGATATCTTTATAGGGACGCGCTGAACGACCTTGGTGAATTCTCCGGCAGAGACGTCGCGGGGGATTAACGCAAATTCAGCGGCCGACGCTTGGCCTATGCGCTCCACCACCCCAGTAATCTTAATACCAGGATAGGCATCTACCCAGATATCGGTCGATTGACCGACTTTCACGCCGCCCAACTTTCCCTCCTCGAGGTTGGCGATGACATGGATGGTAGCGGGATCATAGATGCTGACCACCGGCAATCCCGGACCGACAAAATTACCATTCTGCACATATCGCTTGGCGATAATCCCGTTGAACGGCGCTATGATCTTGGTGTGCTCCAGATTCAGCTTGGCCATCTCGAGATCGGCCTTGGCCGTCGTATAGGATACCTCGTTGCCTTCAAACTGCATTTTGGAAATAGACCTTGATTTGTAGAGTTTTTCATATCGTTCATAATTAAACCTCGCTGTTCGAAAATAGGCTTGGGCCTTCTCCAATGCCTGTTTGTAATCTCGATCATCCAGAACAGCGAGGATGACTCCTTTTTTGACCGCGTAACCTTCATCGACCAGAATTTCGGATACCTGGCCGGGCACCAGCGGTGAGAGGTCCACCAGATCGGCCTTAACAAAGGCGGCATTGGTGGTGGCATGCGTCATACGATACGTCAGCCATGTGCCGAACCAGATGAGGGCCGATACGGCAAGGACACCCAGACCTATGGCGATAAATTTATGTCTTCGTTTCAGCTGTTTATACTTTTCTTTTGCTTTATGTATATCCATCTACTACTCTCCTGCTCGTGGTTTAGGCGCTAAGAGAAGGCATTATAAAGGCTTCCTGCATTTAATCGACGCGGTCCGACGCCCACTCCCTCACATGCCGCCGATGGCCCTTTGCAGTCGGGCCTTGGCCACGTTGTAATCGCTCAAGGCGCTATAGTAGTTGGTCCTGGACTGAGTCAGGAGGGTCAGGGCATCCAGCACATCGGTGGAGGTCGCCACCTGCCCCTTATAGCGCTCCTCATTGATGCGGAAGTTTTCCTCTGCCTGGCTCACCGCCGTCTCGGCCACCTGGATGTTCTTTTTTGCCTCCGTTACTTTGAGGGAGGCCGCCTGGACATCCAGCCGCACCGAATCCTTGACCTGCTCCAGGGCGCACTCCGCCTGAAATACCCTGGCCTTACTTTCCCCGACCCCCCACCAGGCCTTACCCCAGTCCCAGATGTTCCACTGGGCAACGCCCATCACGTTCCAGCTATCCGCATCGCGTTGAAACCGGGACCCGTTGACCGAGGGTTCATCCCCTTCACGTGCGTAGGTGAACACAATGCTTAGCTGGGGTACAAGCTTGCTGGCGGCTATCCCCACCTCTTTCTTAGCCGACTTTATCCCCAGATCGGACAACTTGAGCTCCGGTCTCTCCCGAAAGGCCTCCTCAATCAAGACATCCAGATCGATGGTCATGGGAGTGTACTCCAGGGCCTCCGCCAGCCTGACTGGCTCGTTGATACCCCGGCGCAGGAGCGTATTGAAGACGGCGCGCGCGACCTCCAGGGCATGCTGGGCCTTGATGAGGTTTTGTCTCGTTTGGGCCAGTTCGACCTCTACCTGAAGGACGTCGTTCTTGGCGATTATGCCCACCTCAAAAAAGGCCTGGGCCACCGTGTAGTGTGCATCCAGTTGCGCTACCGCCTGCTCAGCCACCTCCAGCCCTTTTTCTGTCGTCAACACCGCGTAGTAGGCGACCTTTACTTGGAGTACCAGGTCGAACTTGGTCTGCTCAAACTCCACCTTGGCGCTATCCACCCCGATCTTGGCCAATAAATAGCTATTGATGAGGGCGCCGCCGGTGAAGACGGGTTGGGTGACGCTGGTGTTCCAGTTATAGTTGTCCTTCGTCCCTATCGTGAACGGCGGGTTGGGGGGGATGGTCATGGTAGGCGCCTTGTCCAGCCTAGTATAGCTGTACTGCATGTTCACCTGCGGGAGGAAGTCGCTGACAGTGCCCAGACGCCGGTATCGGGCCTCCTTGATCGCGCTTTGGGCCGCCTGGAGCGTGGGGCTCTTTTGCAGGGCGATCCCGATGCTCTCCTTTAAAGTAAGGGGAGCGGACCTCTGCTCGCCGCCAGCAGAAGGGGTCGTGGCTTCTCCTCCGAAGGAGGCGGAGATCAACATAAAGGTGCAGGCGATAGCCAAAAAATAGGTCCTTATTTTCATTGCATCATCCTCCCTATCTTTTTTTCAGAGCCTCTATAAAAAGATCGATGGTATAAAAGAACAATGGCTCTGCATCGATGCCGATCAACTCTCTGTTCAACTCATCCTCGAAGAGGAAGAGTATCCCGTTGGTAGCGCCCCAGAAGGCCACAGCCGACTTCCGGGGGTCTACCGGGGCGAAGATCCCCTGGTCGATCCCTTTTTGGATGACCTCGCTGAAGCGTTGAAAATTGCGAAGCCCCTTTTCCAGACTGTCCTGGATCAGTTCGCGGGGGAGCTGTTGTGCCACATCTTTATGCTCCCGGAAAAAAAATATCCGAGAGTATTCCCGGTAATCGAGATAATAGCGATAGTGTACCTCGCCAATTTTCCTGAGCATCTGGTCAGGGGGGAGATCAAGCTGGAAGGCCTCCTCTGTCCGATCGAAGAGGATCTTGAGACCCTCATTCAGGACGGTGGCGTAGAGGGCCTCTTTGCTGGGGAAATAGAGATAGAGGGCCCCCTTGCTCAACTCCGCCCTTTGGGCGATCTCATCCATGGTGGTGGCAGTGAACCCTTTGGCGAAGAAGAGCTCTCGGGCGCTCGCCATAATGGCCTCCTGCCTGGCCGACCTTTCCCTCTCTCGTCTCTCCTCTGTCCCCATTTTAATAACCGATGGTCATATAATGACTGCCAGTCATCAAATATACCACCTCCTCGACTGCTGTCAACCCTTTTTTGAACACTATAGCCCCTTTAATAAGATGTCCTTTGCTGTTACAATAAATAGCGGAAACTAAATATCCTTGGAGAGGGGTGTCGCAATTACATTTTTGCACGCAATATCCCTTCTCCCCTTTACTAAGGGGAGAAGGTGCAGGATGAGGGATTACAATAAAAACAATATGTTAAATTCTTTTTAAAGGTTTCTCTAAGGAAGAAACATGGACAAGAGCAAAGCCGTTTTGGTTGGATTGCTACTCCTTCTTCCTCTTCCTGCAACCACGTTCGCGAGGATAGGGGAGACGCCGACCCAGTGCGAGGCGAGGTACGGAAAAGCGGTCCGTACAGACAAGGACACTGGTCTGGTGACCTTCCTCAAGAGTGGCTTCTTCATTATGGTCCGCTTTCACCAAGGGAAGGCAGACTCCATTGCATACAGTAAGGAGCAGCGTGACATGAAGATGTCCGACAATGAGATCGAGACACTCCTCAAAGCGAACAGCGGGGGTGAAAAGTGGAAGAAGATAGGGATCATCTCGATGAAGCAGCAGTGGCAGACGGAGAATGGGTTGCTATTCGCAATTTTTGACACATTTGACAATATGCTGCTCGTCTTTACTAAAGAGTGTTTTGAGCGAGAAAAAGCAAGGGAAAAGGCAAAAGAGGATAAAAAGCTTGATGGATTTTGAGATTGGCTAACAACTAGGTCGAGCCCACGAGCGCCTCGTCGGGCGCTCGTCGCTCGTCTCTATCGTTAGGCATAAGAAGAAGATGAAGTCAGAACGCATATTCATGCCAAGCATGGGCATCGCCGAGTGGCGAGCCAAACTCGCCGACCCGTATCTTCACTGGCGGCGCAAAAAATCTGCATGGGAATTGGCGGTGTCTTGGGAATCACGCCGCGACGAGGAATCCGGACTTCCCCCAGAAATTGAGAAGGTGTTGCGTGCTCATCCGACCTTTGTGGATGCCCGACTCTTGATCGCTATCCCCGAGCATCGCGTGACATTGGATGACGACAGACGGCCATCACAAAATGATCTTTGGGCGATGCTTCTTCTCACACACGGTTATGCCTCAGCAACAATCGAGGCAAAGGTGGGAGAGGAATTTGATAAGACAATTGAAGAATGGATGATAAAAGGATCAGCGGGGAAGACTGAACGGCTGCAGTTCTTGACCGAGATACTCGGTCTTCCCAGTCTGCCACCGGGACACATCCGTTATCAACTTGTTCACAGGACCGCATCGGCGATCATTGAGGCAGACCGCTGGAAGGCATCGACTGCCCTGATGCTCGTTCAATACTTCAAACAATCTCCCTGCTTCAAAGAATCTCCCTCCAGTTGGAACGACTACTGCAATTTCGCTGAACTCTTGAAAATCGAACCAAAACGAGGATCTATCTCGGGGTCGCGCATCGTCGGGAATACGGAACTGTTTCTCGGTTGGGTTGATTCGCCAATGGCAGATGACGCAACGGCGGCAACAGCCATTTGATGAAGAAGATTGTCCAACAATAAAGAAAATGGGGTCAGGCCTTGACTGAGGGAAGAGAGATAGATGAGGACGTTGTTGAAAATTTACACTTTCCATTATTAATCGGCTAGCAAAGGTTTTGGCTGAATTTTTTGATATTTGCCTTTTTTATGATATGCTGATTTTAGGATATCTAATTACAAAAAAAATTTATGAAAATTATTGATAAGGAAATTACAATTCAAGAGCTTCAGAAGATGGCTCAAGAAATGTTTGGAAATATGGTAAAAGCGGTGGTCGATATTAAAAAAGAAATAATGGCGGTTGATGCCGAACTTCATGCTGACGAAGAAGCTTATCTTTTGGAAAATGGATCTGAGCAGAAAAATCTTTGGGGGATAAATCTTTATCCGGAAATTTCCGGAGACGATTTTATCGAGTTTGATTCGATGATAAATTTGCGCCCCGCCCAGGAAAACAGAAGCCGGGGAGTCGAGAACGCGAAAACTCAAGAAAAAATAAGATTAATTGTCGATAAATTGGTAAAAAGATGAATGTTCAACACAAAAATTTGGCTGCAGGGAAATGGAATTCACTTTCTTTCTTTGAACAAATGGCGAATGTTGGAAGCGAAGTGGAAAGAGCAATCAAGTGGAGAGAAAAAAGAAATGCTCAATACAGCCAAATGGCTTTTGAAAGGGTTTTGGAGCTTTTGGATTTAACCGTAGCCGATGAAAAAAATAAGAAGCGGCTCAAAGAGCTTTTAAGGCTTCGAGAAATGCTTGCTGATTATTTTGCTTTTGAAAATTTATATCAGTCTTCAGACAAAAGTTTTCAGAACTATTTTTACGCTTTCAACTTTGCTGCTAGAAAAGGCCTATAAGATTTGATTGAAGGAATGAGGAGGACGTCGTTGAAAAGTTACACCTGTTTGAGACTGAGCAGGCGAGCTTACCATAGGCGGAGGTTTTTGTGAGAAGAGAGACGTATGATTGTATCCGCAGGGGGTACACGCCCGAGGTCTTGCGGGAGATCAAGGGCCTGCGCTATTTTGATGATGCGGATATCCAATTCTACCGGAAGGAGACCCTGCAGGGACTCAGCCTGCTTAAAAAGAAGAAAATAGTCAACCTCATCGAGATGAGGAGGCTTGCTATCGGCCTGATAGCCATAGAGGTAACTATCAAACAGCGCATCGGAGGTCAGATTTGACCCAATCGGGAATCTGTGATATTGAACCTCTTTGCATTGTATTGGTAAAGAAAGGTCTGTTATGGCGCATATCGATCTAGTGCTCCTGCATCCACCTGCCATCTACGATTTTCGCAAGCGCCCCATTCAGCTGGGTCCCATCAGCGACGTGATCCCTTCCACCCCTATCTTCGAGATGTACCCTGTCGGCTTCGCCAGCATCTCGGAATACCTGGAGCGGAAGGGCTTCCGGGTGAGGATCGTCAACATCGCGCTCAAGATGCTTAAAAATGAGCGGTTCGACGTGGAGCGCTTCATCGCCTCGTTAAAACCCCAGGCCTTCGGCATCGACCTGCACTGGATGCCCCACTGCCACGGCAGCCTGGCCCTGGCCGCGATCATCAAACAATACCATCCCGATATCCCGGTCATCCTCGGGGGATTCTCCGCCACCTACTTCCACGAGGAGATCATCAGGGGATACCCGCAGGTGGACTACGTGGTCAGGGGGGATTCTACCGAGGAGCCCCTGTGCCGGCTCATGCAGATCATCAGGGATAAGGGGGATCCTTCCGAGGTCCCCAACCTCACGTGGCGGGATGACGGTGAGGCCAAGGTCAACCCCCTGAGCCATCTCCCGGCCGACCTCAATGCGGTGGTCATCGACTACGGTCACATCATGCGCCAGGTGGCCCGTTACCGGGACCTCGTCGGCTACATCCCCTTCACCAACTGGTTTTCCTACCCCCTCACCGCCGTCTTCACCTGCCGGGGCTGCACCCACCAGTGCAAGACCTGCGGCGCCTCGCAGCAGGCATTGAAGGGCTTGGAAGGGAGAACCCGCCCTGCCTATCGCGATCCCCAGCTCTTGGCGCGGGATATCATCCATGTCCAGCGCCACCTCAACGCCCCCATCTTTATCATAGGCGATATCCTGCAGCCCGGGGGTGCATATGCCGAGACCCTCTTGCAAGAGCTGCGCAGGACCAAGATAAAGAACCACATGGTGTACGAATTCTTCCGCCCCCCTGCGGCAGGTATCGTGGAGGAGATCGCCCAAACCACGCCGAACTTCAACATCCAGATCTCCCCTGAATCCCACGACGAAGAAGTGCGCAGGGCCTTTGGGCGCCCGTACTCCAACAGGGAATTGGAATCGTTTCTCAGCGAGGCGGTGCGCAACAAGGCCAAGAGGATCGACCTCTTCTTCATGACCGGCCTGCCCAAACAGGACTCAGATTCGGTCTTGGAGACGGCGGACTACTGCCGCCACCTGCTGGAGCAGTATGGTGGGCAAAAGACCCTCTTCCCCTTTATCTCCCCCCTGGCCCCCTTTCTCGATCCGGGGAGCATGGTCTTTGAGCAGCCGGAGCAATTCGGCTACCGCGTCCTGTTTCGCACCCTCGAAGAGCACCGGCAGGCCCTGGAGGGGCCAAGCTGGAAGTATTTCCTCAATTACGAGACCCAGTGGATGACCCGGGATGATATCGTCTTCAGTACCTATGAGGGCGGCAGAAGGCTCAACGCCCTCAAGGGGGAGCTGGGGATTATTTCCCCGTCGCTGGCCGCGGCCATCGACGCGCGGATCAAGCAGGCGGTGGAGATGATGAAGAGGATCGACGCCATCGTGGATACCATGGCGGGTGCGAAGCAAGAGGAGGCGCTGAGAAAGCTCGGGATCCATGTCAAAGAGATGGAAAAGTCTATTGTCTGCGATAAGAGGGAGTTGGAGTGGCCCACCCACTTCTTCAGGATGAACTTCCTCAAGATCCTGCGCACCATCCTCTTTCCCGGACGTCCCAATATCATGCGAG
>Ga0256868_10001661_pt1 | contig 11924 bp, 11 predicted proteins | sample RVTome_13_FD_187341 | JGI IMG/M metagenome (GOLD analysis project Ga0256868, IMG submission 187341) | Soil microbial communities from uranium-contaminated site in the Upper Colorado River Basin, Wyoming, United States - RVT92D227 HiSeq ... | reverse complement strand
CGACCCGTCGTTCCACGCGATGCCGACGTCGTAGAACAGGGCGCCCTCGATCGGCGGGAAGCCGACCGGGAGGAAGCCGAGTGTGAGGTTCCTGATCAGCGGGAAGCGGAACTCGGCGCTCGCCACTGCGATCCGCGACCCGATCAGCTGGTCCACCTCGGGGCAGCCGGTGCGGCTGGTGGTGGATGGCGTGCCGCACTCGTTGCGGCTGAAGCTGCCGTACGTGTAGCCGCGCACCAGGTCCGGCGTGCCGAGGAATACCGGGAACTGGTCCTCGTCGCGGCCCACCCGCGCCAGGCTGAGGAACCGCGCGGCGAAGCTGAACGGGAACTTCAACAGGTAGTAGCGCCGGTAGTCGGCGAGCAGCTGCGTGAACTTCCAGCCGCCGATCGACGGCGCGATCTCGAACCGGTAGCGGTGGCCGAAGAAGGGGCTCGTGTACCCGAACAGCGAGTTGTCGAACACCAGCGCGGCCGAGGGCTGGATGTAGGAGATGCTGCCCTCGCTCGACACGCTGTCGTACGGGGGTGCGAGGAGGGCCCCGCTGCCCGGGTCGAACAGCGTGACGATGTTGAGCGACGCCTGGCTGATGTTGACGAACCGCGCGCCCAGCTCGATCCGCTTGAACCGGTTGAACGGGTAGTACGTCTCGGCGAACGCCTGGCGGATCACCAGCCGGCGCAGCCGCTGGATGTAGACGCCGCGCCCGGCCTGGTCGAGGCCGGTGGCCGAGTTGAAGTAGTAGAAGAGCGGATCCTGCGAGATCCCCGCGGCCCAGTTCCAGCGGTGCGAGAGGTCGGCGTAGGCGGCGAAGACCTGGGCTTCGCTGAGCCGCCCGTTGACCGCCGCCGAGATGACGATCGCCTGGTTGCCGAGGATGTCGGAGAGCTGGATCGCCGTGCCGCCGAAGAAGCCGCGGCCGAAGTTGTCGCGCTGGTAGCCGATGGTCGGGCGGCTCACGAAGTCGGGGGTGAACCGCGTGCGGTACGGACGGAACGTGAAGTCCAGGGTGTCGGGCAGCGCGAGGCTCGTGCTGTCGAGCAGCTGGGCCACCGAGAGCGGCGCGGGAGCGGCGCTGTCGGCGTGCGCCGGTTGCGTGTCCGACGGGCGGAGGCGGCCGGAAACCCGGTAGATGGAGCCCCCGCCCAGGTTCGGGGCCGGCGCTTTGGGCTCCGTCGGGGTCGCGGCCGGCAGCGCCGGCGCCGGGCCGGCGGCGAGGGCCGCCGCGGCGGCCGGCGCGCGCCGGAAGGCCGGCCCGCCGAGCGCGTCGGCGCGCAGCGGCTGCGCGCTCGCGTTGGCCAGCGCGATCATCGCGTCGGGTGCGGCCCGGTACGCTTCGCGCTTCAGCGAGCGCGGGTTGTCGATCGCGTAGACGTTGTACTCGCCGTCCTCGAAGTAGGTGAACACCAGGCGGTCGGCCTGGCGCGCCCACGAGATCGTCGGCGAGAGGTCGGTGATCCCCGCCACGCCGGTGAAGGCGCGCGTCAGCTGGTACACGTCGCGCGCGCCGAGGTCGTACAGGAAGATGTTCGCGATCCCCGACCGGTTCGATACGAAGGCCAGCGACCGGCCGTCCGGCGCCCAGACCGGGTTACTGTTCTTCCCCTCGTCCATGTGGGGAAGGACCTCGATCGAATCGCCGTCGAGGTAATAGAGCGCGATGCGCAGGTTGCCGAAGCGCAGCTGCCGGAAATCGGTGTCGGGGCCGCGGTCGGTCGTAAAGGCGATCGTGGTGCCGTCCGGCGACCAGCTTGGGAGCAGGTCCGCGTTGCCGTCGCTGGTCAGCCGGCGCAGGTTCTGGCCGTCCGCGTCCACGACGTACAGGTCCGACCAGCCGCCGTCGAAGCCGGTGAAGACGATCCGCCGCCCGTCCGGCGAGAAGCTCGGGTTGTTGATGGCGTTGACCCCGAGGCGCAGCCGCTCGACGATCTCGTCGCGGGCGACGTCGAGGATGTTGAGCACGTCCTCGCCGCCGCTCTTTGACGAGAAGGCGAACTCGGTGCCGTCGGGCGACCACGCGCCGGTCGAGTAGACGAACCGCAGCGACTCGAAGTTCGGGTTGATCGAGGAGCGCACCAGCCGGCGGATGTGCCGCCCGGTCTCCGCGTCGGCGAGGTGCAGGTCCACGAAGAAAAAGTCGCGCTCCGACAGGTACGCGATCTGGCGCCCGTCGGGCGAGATCTGCGGCGAAACGTGAAGGGTGCCCTTCGCCTTGCGCTTGTTGAGGACCACGCGGGCGAAGCGCCGCGCCCGCTGCTGCTCGGCCACCTGGGGCAGGTAGGTCGTCTGCACCGCGTCGCGCCACTCGTCGGAGAGCTGCTCGAGCGAGACGCCGAGGACGCGCTGGAAGGCGCGCTCGACCCCGCCGGTCAGCGCGCCCTGGAGGACCGCGCCGATGGTCTCGTCGCCCCACCGCTGCCCGATGAACGCCCACAGCGCGTGCCCGAAGCGGTACGGGAAGATCCGCGGGTCGTAGGTCAGCCGCTCGATCGAGGGCAACTGCCCCTCGAGCGCCGCGTCGCGGATCCACATCGCCGTCTGCGCGTCGATCGGTCCGAGCGACAGGTACTCGGCCATGCCCTCCATGAACCACAACGGCGGGTTGATCTGCGACAGCGCCTGGAGGCCCGCGCCGGGCCGCCCGCGGCTGAAGATGTCGTACTGGAACGCGTGCACCATCTCGTGCTGGAGGACGTGCTCGAAGTCCGCGTACGAGCCGGTGAACGGCAGCACCATCCGGTGCTTGAACACCTCCGTCACGCCGCCGGTGGCGTCGCCGAGGTCGCCGTAGATGGCGTTGGTCTGCTGGAAGTCGGACTGCGACGCGTAGAGGATCAGCGGCTTGCGCTCGCGCCACTCGTGCTGGAGGATGCGCGAGAGCCGCGCGTAGCCGCGCTCGGCCATGCGCGCGGCGTCGAGCGCCGCGGTCCGCTCGCGGCCGTAGTAGTAAATGTCGAAGTGCTCGGTCTGGATGACCTGGAAGTCGAACGAGCCGTACTGGACCTTGTTCTGCCCGAAGTACTGTGCCCGGGCCGCGCCGGGGACGGTGAGAGCGGCGGCCAGCAACAGAACCACGCGTCGGCGCATCGTTCCTCTCCGGGTCACACGGTTCGCTGCGGGGCGTCGCCCCACAGCCCTTCCAGCTGGTAGAACGCCCGCAGCGTCGGGTGGAAGACGTGGACCACGAAGTCCACGAAGTCCAGCAGCACCCACCGGCCCTGCGGCAGCCCCTCGATGTGGTGCGGCCGCACGCCCTGCGTCTGCAGCGTCTCGACCACGCCTTCGGCGATCGCCCGCACGTGCGTGTCCGAGGTGCCCGACACCACCAGGAAGAAGTCGGTGGCGTCCGAGAGGCGCCGCAGGTCCAGCACCACGCCGTCCACCGCCTGCCGCTCCCCGCACGCGGCGACGGCCGCCTCGAGCGCCGCGGACGCCTCGGGGCGCGCGCGCGGCCGGCTGCGGGCGGGACGCGTGAGCGGTCTCTTCGTCATAACAGTCCGGAGCGCGATTTGTTCCCGGCCTCGCCCGGGTCGCGGCTCGGCATGCCGTCCTCGACCTGCCAGATCACACCCCAGGCGTCGGGCCCCGTGTGGGCGGCGAGCACGGCCGTGATCGGCGACACCACGATCTCGAACGGGTGGTAGCGCCGGTGGAGGGCGTCGCGGACGTCGCGCGCGGTATGCGCGCAGTCGGCGTGCACCACGCCCATCCGCAGCCGCGCGCGCCGCTGCGGCAGCGCCTCGTCGAGCAGGGCGAGCACCTTCGGCAGCAGCGCCGCGCGCCCGCGGACCCGGTCCACCGGGCTCACCAGGCCCTCGGCGTCGAGCGCGAGGATCGGCTTGAAATCGAGCAGCGAGCCCAGCCACCCCTTGACCCGCGAGACCCGGCCCGACCGGATCAGGTTGTCGAGCGTGTCCACCGTGAAGAACAGCCCCGACTGGCCGCGGACCCGCGTCAGCTCCGCCGCGATGTCGGCCGCGGGCCAGCCGGCTTCCGCCAGCTCGGCGCCCCGCAGCGCCAGCAGGCCGACGCCGAGCGAGGCGCTCCGGCTGTCCACGAGGTGAATCCCGCCCGCCGCGAACGCGCGGCGCGCGGCTTCCGCGTTCGCGTACGTGCCCGAGAGCGCGCCCGAGAGCAGCACCACGACGACCTCGTCCGCCATTGCCCGGGCGTGCTCGTAAGCCTCGGTGAAGGTCGCCACCGTGGGCTGGCTCGTCGTCGCCACCAGCCCCGCGCGCAGCCGCCGGAAGAACTCCTGGTTATCCAGACCGACCCTGTCCTGGAAGACTTCGTCACCGTACATGAGCTGGAGCGCCACCAGGCCGATGCCGTGCCGGTCGAGCAGCTCGTCGGGAAGGTCGCAGGAGGAGTCGCAGACGACGGTGACGGGCTTGGTCTCGGCCGAGAGCAAGCGGTGCTGCTCGCGCATGTCCTCGGCCTTGCGGGTGAGCACCTCACCCCACGACTCGGCAAGCGTGAACAGCGGTGCCGGGTCGTTCAGGTGAACGTGTACGCGGAGCAGGTCCGCCGTGCGCAGCACGATCAGCGAGCCGCCGAGCTCGTGCAGCGCCGAGCGCGCCTCGGCGGAGCCGGGTAGCCGCTCGCCGCGCACCAGCACCTCGGTGCAGTAGCGGTAGTCCTGGTCGGCGGCCACCTCCGCTGTGGCCGCCGGCGCCATCCTCTCGAACGCCTTCTGATCCTCGGCCGCCTCGTGCGCGAGGTGGCCGTCGATGAGCCGCACGATCCCCTCGATCATGCGGACGAAGCCCATGCCGCCGGCGTCCACCACGCCCGCCTCGCGCAGCACCGCGAGCAGCTCGGGGGTACGCTCCAGCGCCTCTTCGGCGCGGGCCAGGGTGCGGTGGATGACGCCGTTGACGTCCTCGCCGGCGGCGGCCGCCACTTCGGCGCCGGCCGCGGCCTCGCGGCAGACGGTGAGGATCGTGCCCTCGACGGGGTGCTCGAGCGAAGCGTACAGCCGCTCGAAGCCGCGGCGGATCGCCGCGGCCAGCTCGTGCGCGCGGATGCGGAACCGCGCCCCGATGCCTTCGTCGAAGCCGCACAGGAAGTGGGAGAGCATCATCCCCGAGTTGCCGCGCGAGCCCATGACGGCGGCCTGCGCCGCGGTGCGGGACACCTCGGGGAGCGGGGCGTCGCCGAGCCGGTGCAGCGCCTCGGCGATCGACCGCATGGTGAGCCAGAAATTGGTGCCGGTGTCGCCGTCGGGCACCGGGAAGACGTTGATCCGGTTCAACTCGTCCCGGGACGCGCCGACCCACTGCGCCGCCGCGAGCAAGCTGCGGCGCAGGCGCGGTCCGTCGAGATACCCGATGGCGACCGTCACCCGGTTACTCCCGGACGACCCAGACGCGGACCTCCGGCTTCACATCGTGATGCAGGCGGACGGGCACCTTGTAGACGCCCAGCAGCCTGATCGGCTCGTCGAGCTCGACCGCCTTCTTGTCGAGGTCGAACCCTTCGGCCTTGAGCCGGTCCGCGATGTCGTGCGTGGTCACGGAGCCGAACAGCTTGTCGCCTTCGCCCGCCTTCATCGTGAAGGTCAGCGAGACGGCCTCGAGCCGCGCCGCGACCTCCTTCGCCGTCAAGACCTCGCCCGCGTGCTTCTTGGCGCGCTGGCTCTTCTCGGCCTCGAGGCGGCGCCTATTGCCCTCGGTCGCCTGGTAGGCGAGCCCGCGCGGCAGGAGGAAGTTGCGGGCGTAACCGTCCTTGACGGTCACGAACTCACCGGCGTGGCCGAGCTTCTCGACGTCCTGCCGGAGGATCACGTCCATGGCGCAAATCTCCTCAAATCCTGGTGGAAGTTGAAGGGGGGCGTGCCAGCTTGCGCCAGTCCACCCACGTGTCGGTGACGCCCACCGCGAGCGCCGCGAAGGCGGCGAGCGGCAGCAGGAACAGCGTCACGAACAGCACGAACAGCACCGCGAGCGGGCCGCTGAAGCCGCCCACGGCGGCCAGCGCCGCCAGCACGCCCAGCCCCCGCGCGACGTACAGGCCGCCGAAGAAGACCGCGAGGTTGAGCCCCACGGCCCTCAGCGCGGAGATCCCCGGGACCACCAGCGCCACGAGCGCCGCCACGACCCCCCAGATCAGGTGATCGCTGAACCGGAACTCCTTCAGCGCGGGCAGCGGCGTCTCATCGGGGTGCCGGGCGACGCGGCGGTAGAGCGCCCACGCCGCGGCGAGCGCGGCGACGCCCTGGAGCAGGACGAGCGCGGGGAGCATCGCCGCCACGGCGCGCGTCGTCGCCAGGGCCGAGGTCTCGACCGCGGCGATCAGCGCCGTCATGTCCTGCCCGGGGTTCGTGCGGGCGGCCGCGGTCGCGAGCACGTCCACCAGCAGCCGGGCCTGTGCGCCGAAGTGCCGCTCGGCCATCCAGCGCAGCTCGTCCCACGAGAACGGCGTGGCGGCGACCAGCAGCACTCCCACCGCGGACGCCGCCGCGACCGCAAGAAGGCCGGCGGCTACGAGCCCCGAGGTTGCGGGCGGGCGCAGCGCCAGGGCCACGACGACGCCCCCCGCGAGCAGGAAGACGCAGGCGCTCTCGAACCGGGCGAAGCCTTCGGCCCCGCCCGCCACGCTCCAGGCCACGTACGCCAGGTGCGTGAGGGCGACCACGGTTTCGCGCCGCCCCGGCCGCTGGAAGAGCAGCAGCACCGCGAGCGGGGCTGCCACCATGGCGACCGGGCTGACGAACGCGAACCCGAGATAGAGCAGCGCCCCCAGGAAGATCCGGAGGGGACGCCGCGGCGGCTTACTGTCCGTAGCCCTTGATGTAGGGCAGCAGCGCGAGCTGCCGCGCGCGCTTGATCGCCGTCGAGAGCTGGCGCTGGTGCCGCGCGCACATCCCCGAGAGGCGGCTCGGCAGGATCTTGCCGCGGTCCGTCAGGAACCGGCCGAGCGCGCGATCGTCCTTGTAGTCGAGGACCCGGACACCTGCCTCGCAGACGGGGCAGGTCTTGCTGTGCGACCTGATCACTCGTCCTCCTCCTCGACACCCACCGGGGCCTCGACGGGCACCGGGGCGGGCATCTCGCCCTCGAGCATCACGATCAGGAACCGGACCACGCCCTCCTCCAGCTTGATGGCACGCTCGAACTCCGGCAACATCGTCGGCTCGGCCTCGAACTGGACGACCACGTAGTAGCCGGTCTGGTGCCGCTTGATTGCGTAGGCGAGGGTGCGCTTGCCCCAGTGGTTGACGTTGATCTGCGCGCCGGCGCCGAGCAGGGCGTGGAACTTCGCCAGCCGCTCGTTGATGGCGGCCTCGTCCAGCGCGCTGTCGAAGATGTAGACGACTTCGTAGTGACGGGTCACGAATGACACCTCCCTTTGGTCATGAGCGGCCCCCGCCAGGTGTGGGTGGGAGCAGGTGGTATGTCGAGCGCCGAAAGTTAAGTCAGCCGGGGCCGTAATAAAAGGCGCGAGGGGTGAGGGGGGCCAAGGTGATTAGGGGAGGGGTGAGGCGGGTGCAATGCGAGGGTTACGGGCGCGTTGGATTGGTTGGGGGCCGCGTGCGGGAGCGCCCAGGTTCGTGGCGTGGCACGAGTCGGTGACACACCCCTAATCACCCTGGCGCCCCTTACCTCTCACGCTTCTACACGTTGAACCTGAACAACAGCACATCCCCATCCTGGACCACGTACTCGCGGCCCTCGGAGCGACCCAGCCCGTGCTCGCGGGCGTGCTTGTAGCCGCCCAGCCGCACGAACTCCTCCCACCCGATCGTCTCGGCGCGGATGAATCCCCGCTGCATGTCGCTGTGCACTTCTCCCGCGCACTCGGGCGCGGTCCAGCCGCGGTGAAAGGTCCAGGCGCGGCATTCGTTCTCGCCGCTGGTGAAGAATGTGGCCAGGCCGAGCAGGTGGTAGCCGGCGTGGATCAGCCGGTCGAGTCCCGACTCGGCGATGCCCGCCTCCTTCAGGAACTCGGCGCGGTCGGCCTCGGCCAGCTCGGCCAGCTCGGCCTCCAGCTTGCCCGAGAACAGCACGACCTCGGCCTCCTCGTGGTGCGCCACGGCCGCCTCCAGCAGCGCGTCCACCCCCGGGCTCGTGCCCCGCGCCAGCGTCGCCTCGTCCACGTTGGCCGCGTAGAGGATCGGCTTCGCGGTGAGCAGTCCCAGCTGGCGCAACACCTTCGGGTCGTCGGGGCCCTGGACGGCGTCGCGCGCGCCCTCGCCCTTCTCGAGGTGGTGTCGCGCCCGCTCGAGCAGCTGGGCCTCCCGCTGCGCCTCCTTGTCGCCGCCGTGGGCCGCCTTGCGCTGCTTGTCGAGCCGCCGCTCGACCGTGGCGAGGTCGGCGAGCGCCAGCTCCATGGTGACGATGTCGTGGTCGCGCACGGGATCGAGGCCGTGCTCGAGGTGCACGACGTCCGGGTCCTCGAAGCAGCGCACCACGTGCGCGATCGCGTCCACCTCGCGGATGTGGCCGAGAAACTGGTTGCCGAGGCCTTCACCTTTCGAGGCGCCCCTGACCAGCCCCGCGATGTCCACGAACTCGACGACCGCCGGGGTCACCTTCTTCGGCTGCACGACCGCGGCGATCCGCCACAGCCGTGGGTCGGGGATCGGCACGATCCCGACGTTGGGATCGACCGTGCAGAACGGGTAGTTTTCGGCCGGGATCTTCGCCGCCGTGAGCGCGTTGAACAGCGTGCTCTTGCCGACGTTGGGCAGGCCGACGATGCCGATGCGGAGCATGCGGGGAATCTAGCGGGCGTGCGAAGCGGCGGACGGCGCGCGCGCATCAGCGCCCGCGGTCATTCCTCCGGGGTCTTGGTCTTGCGGTTGAAGCGGGCCATGGCGGCCTCGATCCCCACGGACATCCAGCACTCGACGGCCTCGCACATGTCGGGGAAGAGCTCCTCGACGGCGCGGCGCTCGGCGCGCGGCATTGGCTCGAGCACGTAGTCACGCCAGCCGTCCAGCCCGCGCGGGAGCGGGCCGATACCGATGCGCAGCCGCGCATAGTGCCGCGTCCCGACCGTCGCCTCGATGCTCTTGAGCCCGTTGTGCCCGCCCGCGGAGCCGCTGGCGCGCAGGCGGAAGGCGCCGACGGGGAGGGCGAAGTCGTCCACGAGCACGAGGAGGTCGTCGAGCGCGGCCTCGCTCGAGGGCGCGCGCAGGCCCGACAGCACCGCGCCCGAGCTGTTCATGAACGTCTGCGGCTTGAGGAGATGCGCGCGGCCGTGCGGCGTCGCGCCGCCGGTGGCCTTGGCTGGGCCAGCGCGCTTGAAGCGGGGCAAGTGCCAGCGCTCGGCGAGCGCGTCGGCCAGCCAGAACCCGGCGTTGTGCCGGGTGTCCTCGTAGTCGGCGCCGGGGTTGCCCAGGCCGACGATGAGCTTGACGGCCGCGGCCGGTTACTCCTCGGCGGCTTCCTCTTCGGGCTTCCGCTTGCGGATGACCTCGGGCTCCGCCGGCTCGGCCAGCGCGACCTCGGCGCCCTCCACCGGTGCGCCCTCGACGGCCGCCACCACCGCGACCTCCTCGACCCGCGGCGGCACGACGGTCGCCACCGTCAGCTCGCGATCCGTGAGGATCTTCGCGTTCGGGATCGTGAGGTCCGAAACATGAACCGACTTGCCGATGACGAGCGCCGTGACGTCGAGCTCGATCCGCTCCGGGATCTGGGTCGGATCCACCTCGATCTCGACCTCGCGCAACACCTGGTCCAGAATGCCGCCCTGGTTGCGCACGCCGTCCGGCACGCCGACCAGGTGGACCGGCACCGCGAGCCGGATCTGCTCGCCGGCGTGGATCTCCTGGAAATCCACGTGCAGGATCCCGGGCTTCAAGGGATGGCGCTGCACCTCGCGGATCAGCGTCCTGACCGTGGCGCCGTCCACCGTCAGCTCGACGATAGTGCTCTCGGGCGCGATCTTCTCGAGCAGGCGGCTGAGCTCGACACCGTCCACCGAGAGCCCGGCAGGCTCGCGGCCGTGCCCGTAGATGACGGCGGGGATGCGGCCGGCGTTCCTGAGCGCCTTCGCGCCGGCCTTGCGGCGCGCGGCACGGGGTTCGGCGGCGAGTTGAGCGATCTGGGCCATGCGGGTGCCTCACTCCGGTCCAATCAAGCGAATCGCAATATTACACAACCTTTAATCATAAAGCCTTAGGGCGCCGCGTGGTAGCCGCGACGCTCCGGCCGCGCCACGGGGCGGATGCTTCGGGCCGTCACTCGAACAGCGAGCTGACCGACTTGTCGCGGTGGGTGTTGGCGATCGCCTTCGCGAGCACCGAGCCCACCGACAGGACGGTGAGGCGGGGGAACTTCTTGCCGTCGGGCAGGGCGATGGTGTTCGCGACGGCCACCTCCTCGATCGGCGCCTCCTGCAGCCGCTGGATCGCGGGGCCGGAGAGCAGCGCGTGCGTGGCACAGACGTACACGGTGCGCGCCCCGAAGCGCTTGAGCGCCTTCGCTGCCTCCGAGACGGTGCCCGCGGTGTCGATCAGGTCGTCCGTAACGAGGCAGTCCTTCCCCTCGACCTCGCCGACCACGTTCGCGACTTCCGCGATGTTCGCCGACGGCCGGCGCTTGTCGATGATCGCGAGCGAGCCGTTGAGCCGCTTGGCAAACCCGCGCGCCATCTTCGCGGAGCCGACGTCCGGCGCGACCACGACCGGGTCGTGCAGGCGCTTCATGCGGTAATGCGCGGTGAGCACCGGCGCGGCGTAGAGGTGGTCCACCGGGATGTCGAAGAATCCCTGGAGCTGGTGCGAGTGGAAGTCCATCGCGAGCACGCGGTCGGCGCCGGCCCTGCTGATCAGGTTCGCCATCAGCTTGGCGCTGATCGCGACCCGGGGCTGGTCCTTGCGGTCCTGGCGCGAGTAGCCGAAGTACGGGATCACCGCCGTGACGCGCGCCGCACTGGCGCGCCGCGCCGCGTCGATCAGCAGCAGCAGCTCGACCAGGTGCTCGGCGGGCGGGTTGGTCGGCTGGATGATGTAGACGTCCCGGCCGCGCACGTTCTCGTCGATCTTGACGAACAGCTCGCCATCGGCGAAGTGGCGGATCGTGACCTGGCAGAGCGGCTGCTTGAGCTCGGCGGCGATCTCCTCGGCGAGGGGCCGGTTCGCGGTCCCCGCGAGGAGCATCATCTGGCTCTTCGAGAGCGAGACGTCGGGCATGGCGCGCCAAAGCTAGCGCGCGCGAAGCCGGCGTGGTAGGGGCGCGGCGCACCGCACCGCGCCCCGATCACCGCGCTAGCGCCTCCGGGCGGGCGCCGCGGCCGGCGGTGCGGGCGCCGGACTGTTCCGATTCCACTGGTCGGCCACGGTCTTCCAGCTGCCGTCCGCCTGGCGCCTGAGCACCACCAGCCACTTGCCGTCCTCGGCGGGCGGCTTCGGCTGCGTCGTGTCCGCCGGCGTCATCTCGAAGTGGTACGTCCCGGTGTGCCAGGCGATGTCGCCCGCGCCGTCGATCCCGGTGCTCGTCGTCTGGAAGGTGTAGCCGCCCGCGCCGGTCATGCCGGTCCACAGCTGCCGGATCGCGTCGGTGCCGCGTGCTTCCGGCATGTCCGCGGGCAGCACGACGGCGTCGGCGGTGAAGCCCGCCATCATGCCGTCCACGCTCCCGGCGTTGACCGCGACGGCGAAGGCCGAGTCGCCGGCCAGGATGGCCGCGCGGTCGGCGTCGGTGAGTGGAGCGGGCGCGCCCGTGCAGGCCGCGAGGGCGATCGCGGCCGCGCCGAGCGCCGCCTTCGTCAGTAGTGTGCGCATCAGATGCCTCCTCAAGTCGGGTTGGGGTGCGGCAGAGTTACAGCGCCGGGCCGCGGAGCGCAAGCGACCGGCGCGCCGCGCCGATCACCGCGCCGGCGCGCGGAACACGCCGCACGCGATCCGCGGCCCGCTGTTGCCCGCCGGGTCGGTGCGGTTGTCGTCCGGGTAGGCGTGGATCACGAACGCGCTG
>Ga0256868_10001660_pt1 | contig 11924 bp, 8 predicted proteins | sample RVTome_13_FD_187341 | JGI IMG/M metagenome (GOLD analysis project Ga0256868, IMG submission 187341) | Soil microbial communities from uranium-contaminated site in the Upper Colorado River Basin, Wyoming, United States - RVT92D227 HiSeq ... | reverse complement strand
CTTGACACAGCCCTTGCCCTCCTTATGCGGGAAGCCGCAGATATTATCATGAAGGATATCAGGGGGCTGATGGAAGTCATAAAAAAGCAGGCATTTAAGTATAAAGGTATCCCGATGATAGGAAGAAGTCACGGTGTTCATGCGGAACCCATGACATTCGGTCTCAAGTTTGCCCTGTGGTACAGTGATATGAAACGAAACCTGACGAGGATGAAAAAGGCCAGGGAGGCGATCAGTATTGGTAAGCTCTCCGGCGCTGTCGGCACGTTCTCGAATATCCCGCCTGTTGTTGAAGAGAAGGTATGTAAAAAACTCGGCCTGAAACCTGAGCCTGTTGCAACACAGATTGTCCAGAGAGACAGGCATGCAGAATATCTTACAACTCTCGCCTTGATTGCAGCGTCAGTGGAAAAGGTAGCTGTCGAGATAAGACATCTCCAGAGATCAGAGGTCCTTGAGGCCGAAGAACCGTTCATGGCCGGACAGAAGGGTTCATCAGCAATGCCGCATAAAAGGAACCCTATAGGTTGTGAAAACCTTTCAGGTCTTGCGAGAGTTGTAAGGTCGAATGCCATGGCAGCACTCGAAAATATCTCACTATGGCATGAGAGGGACATTTCCCACTCATCTGTTGAACGGGTGATAATCCCTGACAGTTCAATTCTCGTTGACTATATGCTGGACAGGCTCAGGGGAATTCTGGACAGGCTCCGAGTCTACCCGAAAAAGATGAAGGAGAATATGGCTGGAAGCTACGGCCTTTATAATTCCCAGAGGGTCATGCTGGCCCTTATCGACAAGGGAATCAGCCGCGAGTATGCTTATGATGTTGTTCAGAGAAATGCGATGAAGAGCTGGAATACCAGAGCTCAATTCAAGAGACTGTTACTGAAGGATAAAGAGGTAAGAAAATACCTTGGAGCCAGGGAGATTGATAATATCTTTGACCTCAAATATTATCTCAAAAATGTGGATTATATTTTCAAAAGGGTATTCGGGAAATAAGCTTTTTATCTTCTGGTATTAGTGGATGTCTTTGTCTTCTCTTTTGCCAGGTTTTATTGTCTTAAGGGTGTTGCTGATATCCTAATCCGAATAGAGTAAAAAACATTGACATAAAAAAATAATTGCAGTAAGATTAACTGCAATTGCAGTAAGATTTACTACAACCTATGCGGCATTCATTAGAAAAAATATTTGGCTCAAGAATCAGAGCTAAAGTACTGGCATGGTTTTACATGCATCCCGATGAAAGTTACTTCGTCCGGCAGATTGCAAACATTTTGAAGGAAGACTCTACCAACCTCAGCCGTGAACTATCAAGTCTTGAAAAAGTTGGGATTCTTTCTTCAGTAAGACAGGGCAACCTGAAATATTTCCAGGCCAGCAAAAATTGTTCTTTCTTCAATGAATTGAAAGGCCTTGTACTAAAAACTATCGGGGTTATAGGAGAACTCAAATCTTCTCTTGAAAAGTTTCCAGAAATAAAATTTGCCTTTATTTATGGTTCTTACGCTAAAGGGGAGGAAAAAGCAGATAGTGATGTTGACCTCATGATTATTGGAGATGTAGATTTGGGCAAGCTTGATTCACTTATAAGCATCATAGAGAAAAAACTTGGCAGAACCGTAAACTATGTAACTTATGACTACAAAGAGTTTTTAAGCAAAAAAAAGAAAAAAGACGGCTTTATTATGGATGTGTTAAGTGACAGAAAGATTATGCTGGTAGGGAATGAGCGTGGGATTAAAGAAGCTTGAATCTCAGGGATTAATAGAAAAGGTAAGGTTTAACAATAAGCAGATCGTCTCAAATATTAAGCGAGCCAGGAAAGACCTTATTACAGCAAAGGCAAATATTGAAATAGACGAAGAATGGGCATATACGATTTCATACCATGCAATGCTCAGGGCAGGCAGAGCTTTTATGTTTTCCATTGGTTACCGCCCAAAAGGTAAAAACCAGCATAAAACAGTAGTAGATTTTTGTGCAGAGATGCTCGGAGAAGATTTCAAAAGTTTAACAGACAGGTTTAACAGGATGAGGGTCAAAAGACACGATTTCATATACGAACCAGAGAGGCCAATCCCTAGAACAGAAGCTATTAAATCCCTCGAGAGCGCAGAGAAGTTTGTTAAGAAGATAATGGATAAAATACAAAAAGCAAATCCACAGGAAAAATTGTTTTGATGTGAGAGGTGTACATTACATACAGGTCGGATTATATCTGAAATCTCTTTTTCACATAGTACTCTTTCTTTTCCTTTTTTCTGGTCTGAGTTAAACTTCTTCCTGTTACAAACAGCTCGTAAGGTCCCGATAGAGGGTAAGCGTTCACATAGAAAGCAATGCCTTGCAAAATTTTTGATCTCGGTTTGTTCCTTCCTGTACTCTTCATGCTTGAAATCTGCTAAAATTGTGATAGTTACAACGGTAAACAAATTATGTATATTCCCATTTGGCTGATAATAATTATCTTAATCCTAATCGCAAATCTTTATTTTAAAGATTGGAGAAACAAAAAAAAGAGGCAATTTGTACCTGTTAGCATAACAATATTACCATTGTGGCGTTCTCTTCTTATTGATTATGGAGTTATAAATGAAGAAGGGTGGAAATCTTTACAGATAAACAAAGACATTGACCCATCTACATATAATGTTTTATTAAATGGTATGAACTTTACGATTCTAAAGTCTGATGATGATTCAGTACTTATATACGGTAAAGACACAAATAAGTTTTATTCCGAAGTTGATTTTTCTGCATATATTAATGAAATAGACTATAGTGGGGTTCCTGGTTTACTAAATCCTTGTTTTTATGTTCGGACTTATATTGAAGGTTATGAACTGGGAGTCACCACAAAAGAATCACTCAAAAAAGGAATATCGCATCGGGATTCTCGTGTGCCTGTAACAACCTTACCATTTTGTATCTTTAGACTACCCCGTTATAAATACGGAATACTTAAACAAAACGAAGAAGAAAAAATGTTAGAGAAACACGGATGGAAAAGGGAAGAACGCGATGAATATGACAGAATGACAGGTTCACCTTATACGCTCAAGCATAAGTACTTTAAAGTATATTACGAATATATTTAATATCAGTTCTGATTCCCTAATCTGTATACTCGCAGGTGAACGGAACCCTCTCAATATCTTCCTGAATTTTAGCTTCCCAAAAATGTGCAAAATAATGTAGATTTTATCCAATGCTTGACAGGCTAAATAAAATATTTGCAAAGGGGCTTTATTTTCCTTTGTTGATTAGTATTCTAAGAGCTTTGGAAAGATTGAGCATTGGCTTTTGGATAAAGCGGCACATCAAACATAGAGGTCATACCGATAAAAGCGGGGAGAAGGCTCCGCCATGGGTTTCAGAGCTTTATCAGCTTGTGTTTGTGGTACTTGGATGTCTCGCTATTGTTTTTGTTGATGTCCTTGCGGTCAATGCTTTTATGAAGTGGCTGGGAATTTCCATTTTTGTTTATCGTATCGGAGACATTCTTATATTTACACTAAACTGGATTTTCGTCCATGATGTACGTTTGCAAATGTATCGTAGAAGTATAGCGGGGTTCTTTCTCAATCTGGGTGAGTTAGCCATCTATATGTCAGTAATAAGTTTGCTCGGGAACTGTACATCTAAACATATAGGGAAGTACGAACTTATTTATGAGCATCTGTCAGGAATTTTATCGTTTAGTCTCCCAAAGCTTGAGACTTGTCTCCCTCTGTGCCAAATCTTATCGGCTGCTGAGCTATTCTTGTCGGTCTTGCTGATCTTAGTTGTCATTGCAGGTCTTGTGGGTGGAATATTGAGAAAAGAAGTAAGCGAAAATAAAAAGTTGAGGTCTGAATAAACTGTAATAAGCACGCTTTTGATGTGGAAACTCGTAATATTTTAAGACCCTCAAATCTGTTTTTAAGTAGGTGTTACCTGTGTCCGATGAAAATATCAGATATGCTTCTTTGAGGAAGAAATTAACAGGGTTATTTGACGTCGTCTTATTAGGAATAATATAAAGGATTGATCGTATTATTCTTAAACCAAAAACAGCTAACCTTCCATTTCTGCTACAATAAAACTCTAATGAATCTATTACATTTTTACCGAAAACCAGCCCTTTCTCCTGCAAAGAAAAATGAGTTATTGTCGCTTGTGCAGCAGAAAGTTTTTTCCGGTATAGGTGATATTGAGTCTGAATACTGCTTCAATATCGAGACAACGGCAGTTCTTACAGATGATGAATTAAACATTATTCGCTGGCTTTTAGCAGAAACCTTCGAGCCGGATAATTTTTCGGATGAAAGTTTTTTGACAGGTAATCCCCCCTTCCCCCCCTTTAATAAAGGGGGGCTGGGGGAGGTTATTATCGAGGTCGGCCCGCGCATGAATTTTACGACAGCATGGTCGACGAATGCCGTATCAGTATGCCACGCCTGCGGCTTGACAAAGATTAAGCGCATTGAGAGGTCAAGGAGATATAAATTAATATTCAATAAGGAATCAAATCCCCCCTTACCCCCCTTTTCTAAAGGGGGGCTGGGGGGGATTACTAATTCCGACATCAGTTCATCTTCCTTAAACCTTCAACCTTTCCTGGATCTCATCCACGACAGGATGACTGAGTGTGCCTATATAAAAAAGCTTACCACTTTTGAGAGCGGGATAAAACCGGAACCTGTTTATATCGTGCCACTGATCGAAGAGGGCAAAGATTCGCTCAGGAAGATAAATACCGAGATGGGACTGGGTCTTGATGATTGGGATATCGAATATTATTATAATCTCTTTGTTCATGACATAGGCCGCAACCCTACCAATGTCGAGTGCTTTGATCTCGGACAATCGAACAGTGAACATTCGAGACACTGGTTCTTTAAGGGTAGATTATTCATTGACGGGATGGAGATGCTTTATACCCTCATGGATTTAATTAAAAAGCCTCTCAGAGCCAATCCCGGGAACAGTATTATTGCGTTTAAAGATAATTCCAGCGCAATACGCGGTTATTCCATAAGCACTATTCTGCCTGAAAATCCTGACAGGCCTTCCCGGTTTATAGATTTGAAACTCACCTATCACATCATCTTTACGGCAGAGACCCATAACTTCCCTACCGGAGTTGCACCATTCCCGGGAGCTGAAACAGGCACGGGGGGGAGGATTCGGGACGTGCATGCAACAGGCAGGGGAAGTCTTGTGGTAGCAGGCACTGCTGCATACTGTGTGGGCAATCTGCAGATACCAGGCTATTTTTTGCCCTGGGAGGATGCATCATTTCAATATCCGCAAAACCTTGCATCAGCATTGCAGATCGAGATAGAGGCAAGCAACGGAGCCTCTGATTACGGAAACAAATTCGGTGAGCCTGTGATACAGGGATTTACACGGTCATTTGGGCTGAGAATGCCGGACAGTGAAAGAAGAGAGTGGGTGAAGCCCATAATGTTTACCGGTGGCGTAGGACAGATAGACAGCACGCATGTCGAGAAAGGGGACCCTGAAAAAGGGATGCTCGTTGTGAAGATCGGCGGACCTGCCTATAGAATCGGAATGGGTGGTGGTGCCGCATCGAGCATGATACAGGGAGAAAACATCGCCGAGCTTGACTTCAGTGCAGTGCAGCGCGGTGATGCAGAGATGGAACAGAAGGTGAACAGGGTCATCAGGGCATGCGTTGAAAAAGGGGACTATAACCCGATCGTCAGCATCCATGACCAGGGAGCAGGCGGGAACTGCAATGTTGTCAAGGAAATCATTTATCCCGCTGGTGCAAAGATAGAAATCAGAAATATCCAGCTCGGCGACGATACGCTTTCAGTTCTTGAGATATGGGGAGCCGAGTACCAGGAACAGGATGCAATGCTCGTACGTTCAGACAAGAAAGAAGCCTTTCTCGCCCTCTGTAAAAGAGAGAAAGTGCCCTGTTCAATTATCGGAGAGATAACAGGCGACGGCTATATCGTGCTTCATGATGAAACAGATGGAAGTATACCTGTAAATCTTGACCTGTCAAAAGTGCTTGGTGAGATGCCGCAGAAGACCTTTACGATAAAACGGATAAAACCAGAGCTTGAGCCTTTACAACTACCGGATAATATTTCGGTGAGTGCAGCCCTTGAAAGGGTGCTCCGCCTTGTTTCAGTAGGCTCAAAGAAGTTCCTTACCAACAAAGTGGACAGGTCTGTTACAGGTCTTATTGCTCAACAGCAGTGCACCGGTCCTCTTCATCTGACCTTGTCTGATGTGGCTGTAGTAGCCCAGAGCCACTCCGGTTTAACAGGGGCTGCTATCTCTATTGGTGAGCAACCCATAAAGGGTCTCATAAATCCAAAGGCGATGGCACGAATGAGTGCCGGTGAGGCATTGACCAATATTATATGGGCAAAAGTCAGTGCACTCGAAGATATTAAATGCTCCGGGAACTGGATGTGGGCAGCCAAACTTCCCGGGGAAGGTGCTAACCTTTATGACGCTGCAATAGCATTAAGAGATGTTTTACTTGAACTCGGCATCGCAATCGATGGAGGCAAAGACAGCCTCTCGATGGCTGCGAAGGTCATTGATTCGTCAGGGGACACCCAGATTGTCAAGGCACCCGGTACCCTGGTTATTTCTGCATATGTCACTTGTCCTGATATTACAAAGATAATTACTCCCGATATCAAGAAGCCGGGTGAAAGCAAACTTCTCTCTATCGACCTTGGAAATGGCAGATACCGGATGGGAGGAACTGCCTTAGCACAAGTCTACAACCAGATCGGAAATGAATCTCCTGATCTTGAAGACCCTCAACTTCTGAAACGGACCTTTAATGTTATACAGCGGTTTATCTCAGATGATCTCATCTTTTCAGGACATGACAGAAGCGATGGAGGATTAATAGTCACTCTCCTTGAAATGGCATTTGGAGGGAATTGCGGGTTGGCGATAAATTTAGATGCTACTTCACCTCCCCATCCACCTCTTGGAACGGGGGGACAAAGGGGGGGTAGTCCTGAACTATGTTTACTATTTTCGGAAGAACTCGGGATTGTCATCGAATACCTACCTGAAAACGAAAACAGGATAACGGGTATTCTCAGGGACAGCGAGATAGCCTATCAAATAATCGGGAATACTATGATAGAAAAAAAGATTGATATAAGCATAAATGGTCGATCTGTCCTGAAGGAAGATATGAGAGTTCTCAGGGCGATCTGGGAAGAGACGAGTTATCATCTTGACAGGCTTCAGGCAAACCCTGATTGTGTTGACGAGGAAAGGAAATCAAGTTTTGACAGAAAAGGGCCTGAATACATTCTGACATTTCATCCGGAGAATACAGCCCATAAAATACTTGACAGTGTTACAAAGCCTAAAATTGCAATCTTGCGTGAAGAGGGCAGTAACGGTGACCGCGAGATGAGTTCTGCCTTTTATCAGGCAGGATTCGAAGTCTGGGATGTCACAATGACAGACCTCCTTCAGGAAAGGGCAAAGCTTGATGATTTCAAAGGCATTGCTTTTGTAGGCGGCTTCAGTTATGCGGATGTCCTCGATTCAGCAAAAGGTTGGGCAGGGGTAATCAGGTTTAACAAAAAACTCTATGAACAATTCCAGAGATTCTATGAAAGACCAGATACTTTCAGCCTCGGCGTCTGTAACGGCTGTCAACTGATGGCACTCCTCGGCTGGGTTCCCTGGAAGGGATTGCCGGATAAAGTTCAACCTAGGTTTATTCAGAACAGATCGGGAAGGTTCGAATCGAGATTCACAACAGCCCGGATTTTTCCGGGCCCTGCAGTAATGCTGAAAGGAATGGAAGGCTCTGTTTTAGGGGTATGGATTGCTCATGGTGAGGGAAGACTTCATTTTCCAGCGAAAGACCTTTTCCGCGATGTTCTTGAAAAAGACCTTGCTCCCGTAAGATTTGTCGACGACAGCGGAGAAGTCACAGAGACCTATCCCTTTAATCCGAACGGCTCTCCTTCGGGGATAACAGCTCTTTGCTCTCCCGACGGCAGGCACCTTGCCATGATGCCGCATCCGGAGAGGGTATTCCTCAAATGGCAGTGGGCTTATATGCCGGAGGAATGGGGGAAAAATCTTGTTGCTTCCCCGTGGCTTAAAATGTTCCAGAATGCACGCGAATGGTGCGAAAATAATCTATAGGGGAGTATAGCCTATCTTCAGTCTTTCTCCTTCGTTCTTATTAAAATGGGCTATGTAAGACTTCAGATAGGTATTCATGACAATAAAAGGACAGTAACAGAGGATGTTATTGGTTGTTAAGATTTGCCTTCCATGGTATATTCAAATATTAATTTGAATTCTTCTCATCCGAAATATTTGTTGGCCGGATGAAAGAACTTTGCAAATAAACTGACTAATTATTGAGTAAGAAAATGTCATGAGTCCAAGGAGGTAGCCATGAAGAGGCAACTGTCTGTATTATCTGTTATCGCTGTATTACTGTTCCCACTGTATGCATATGCCGGGGCGCCGCTCAATGCTGTTGAGGTACACGTCAATAAGGTGTTAGATGTATTGCGGGACCCTGCTCTGAAAGGAGAATCCGGTAAAAAGGCAAAGAAAGAGAAGATTCGCTCGATCTCTGAAAAAATGTTTGATTATACCGAGCTTTCGAGGAGGACTTTAGGACAGGACTGGAAAAAACTGAATCCCTCTCAACAGAAAGAATTTACAGAACTTTACAGGACTCTCCTTGAAGATGCTTACGCCGACAAGATCGTCAACTATAAAGATGAAAAGGTGATCTTTGGTAAGGAAAATCCTCTGACAGAAAAAACAATGGAGGTCCAGACAACTATCGTAACAAAAAAAGCAGATATCCCGATCAACTACAGGGTAATCCTGAAGGAAGGTGCCTGGAGGGTATATGATGTTGTTATCGAAGGAGTAAGCCTGATCAATAATTACCGCAGCCAGTTCAGGGAAATCCTTGCGAATAAATCACCCGAGGTGCTGCTTGATACTCTGCGGAAAAAGGTCGGCAAAGCCTGAACTATCAGGGACCCGTCGATGATATAAATTATATTGCACAAGGGGGAGTCAATGAAACTAATATCAACTTTTTTCATACTGTCAGCTTTACTGTTGATTTCTGCTCAAACATTTGCTGTTTCCTCTTCACCTGACCAGGAAACTTTGTCAGTACAGAAACAGCATGAGGATGCTCCGTTACCTGAGCAAACAAGTAAGGAAATGAAAGAGACGGAACAAAAAAATTCCGATGTTGAGGAGGATGTAACTGAGGAGGGTGAGGAAGAGACTGTGAAGATTGCTGACCCTATTTATCCCTGGAACAAGGCAATGTATCATTTTAATGATAAGTTTTATTTCTGGCTACTGAAGCCGGTATCCAAGGGATATTCCTCTGTTGTTCCTGAAGACATCCGGCTGGCGGTCAGCAACTTTTTTTCTAACCTGACGACGCCAATCCGTTTCGTGAGCAACCTTCTCCAGTTGAAAATGAAGAACGCAGGGAATGAACTTATCCGTTTTGCCTATAACTCAACAGCGGGAGTAGGTGGCCTTGCAGACGTCGCAAAGAAGGATTTAGATATCAAGCGTCATGACGAAGACCTCGGCCAGACACTTGGAAGCTATGGTATCGGTCACGGGTTCTATATTGTATGGCCTTTACTTGGTCCTTCATCAGTGCGCGATACAGCAGGAAAAATCGGGGATATACTCCTTGACCCGGTGAGTTACGTAAACCCGACAGAAACCGCTGTGGGAATCGCAGCTTATGACAGGGTCAACGAGACATCTTTTCATATCGGCGATTATGAAGATTGGAAGAAATCAGTCGTTAACCCTTATGTTTCCATGCGCAACGCTTATATTCAGCACCGGAAAAAGAAAGTGGAAGAATAAAACCTTATTTACGACAAGGAGGAATCAATCAGTATGGTTAAAAGAATGATTCTCGCAGCAGCATGCCTTACAGTACTGCTTATATCTGTTTATGTTTTCGCAGAAACTGAAATATTGCAATGCAATCCTGAAGAAATCTTTCAGGCATGTGATGCCAATAAGGATGGAAAGATAAGCAGAGAAGAATGGAACACCATAGATACCAATCAGGATAATACAATATCGAATGACGAATGGGATAAATACAAATATAAGAGTCCGGAGACGAAAACCAGTCCCTTCCAGATCAAATATTACGATGTCTACGGTGATGGAACGATGGGCAAGGAAGAATTCCTGAAAAATTATCAGAGGCTCCGGTAGAGAAGGGGGCCGGGAGGCTTCAGTCAGAATATACAGATATCATTCTTCCCTTGCCAGGTCGATAATGCGTTGAGCATATTCCTCTTTCAGATTCTGAAGGAAGGTTTCATCAATTTTACCTTTCCATGTAGTTATTTCAGTGAAACGTTTCGGGATCGATACTGACTGCGGGTTAAAACCGGTGGCAACACGTGCTTTCCAGCGCAATTTCTGAATAGTACGTGAAACAGGGGTAACAGTATCAGCAAGGGTTTCATATCCTAAGGAGCGCAGACATTCAGCCATGAGGTCTTTTGTATAGACGCTCCGTGCGAACAGACAGGCAACCATTGAGGTAAGGAAACCCCGCTCCTGCTCATCGCGCACCAGGAAATCCACTGCATCGGCTACGTTTTTGCCTTTAGGTTTCTGGTCATAGGAATACCCCCCTGCATCGAGGTGAGAGTGTCGTAATCCCAGGGCCTGGGATGTGAAAAAGACCTCACCGGTAGCATATCCCGCCATTTCCTGGCCGAGCACGCAGGCGAAATCTTTTCCTCCATAATGCGATGCAGCCTTCACGATGCCCTGACACAGAAGTCTGTAGAAATCATTTGAACCATGGGCAAGATGATAAAGGGCTTCCCTGTATCCGTGAGCATCCCCAAACTGTAATGGAACGATGGTCTCTTTTTCCGATATGATCCCTTTCTCAAGGGCTTCAGTTGCCCAGGCGAGTGAAACGCCTGCTGACATGACATCGAGACCCATCTTTTCTGTGATATCGATGATCGAGAGAACTGCAAAACAGTCTGTTATACCGAGCATCGACCCTGTTGCAAAGATAGGTTCATGGTCATATGATACCTGCCGGTAGAGGTATCTGTTTTCCTCCATGAAACGTTCCCGGACGAATCCGATATGAATGCACCCGACAGGACATCCTGCGCACGCCGCATTCCGCAACAGTGCGTCTGCAGCGAACTTTTCCCCGGTAATTCCCTTTATGGCGGGATCACTTGTCTGCTGGAGGTTCCTAAAGGGCAATGCCTTGAGATCATTCAACACCGCAACATTTTCCGGGGTGCCGAGATTGTGGTATTTGCTCATCATGTCTGTGTCAGTAAGTTGCCTGTATACTTCCTGGAAGAGTTTTGGGTATTCCTTGTTCTCACTGAGCGAAAATATCCCGTCACCCTGTATCACGATTCCCTTCAGATTTTTGACACCCATAGCAGCCCCGCCGCCGAGTCTGCCGAAATGACGGTAGGTATCCACATTGACACAGGCCATGGCTGAACCGTTTTCACCGGCAGGACCGATGCGAAGGATACTCCGGTGGCCTGCACCTTTGAACATGTGACGCAGCATCTTGCCACTGGTCTGGATATCCATGCCCCACAGGTAGTGGACTTCCTTCAGTTCGAGATTGCGTGAACCTATATAGAGACATGAAGGTCTCTTGGCCTTTCCTGTCACAACCAGGGCGTCGAGGTCTGCAAACCGCAGCGCGAGCGCTGAACGCCCTCCGGCATGGCTTTCTGCATACTGGTCATGATAGGGAGACTTGAAAGCGTACACTGTCTTGCTCATGAGAGGAAAATATCCTGTAAGCGGACCGATCGTGAAAATCAAAGGCTGATCAGGATCATTCCAGGGTTTGTCAATATGTGCGAATTGGTTAAACA
>Ga0256868_10001659_pt1 | contig 11932 bp, 11 predicted proteins | sample RVTome_13_FD_187341 | JGI IMG/M metagenome (GOLD analysis project Ga0256868, IMG submission 187341) | Soil microbial communities from uranium-contaminated site in the Upper Colorado River Basin, Wyoming, United States - RVT92D227 HiSeq ... | reverse complement strand
CTGTTCAACCACCGTCTGGAGGTCGAGGGAGCCATACGCCCTGTCGGCAATAGTATTCAGAAGCTCCAGCGAATCCTTCTTTGCCTGAAGTTCCGAGTGCAAGGATCTGAGCGTTTCCTCTGCCCGTCTGCGCTCCGCAATCTCCTGTTGTAACTCTTTATTTGCTCTCGTGAGTTCGACGGTACGCGCTTTCACCAGTTCCTCGAGGTGCTCTTTGTGCTTCTTGAGCTCTCCCTCCGCCAGCTCGCGCTTCGTAATGTCTTCATAAATGATAAACTGATCTCCAGACTCCATCAGAACTGGTATAAAATAAATCATTTTATCCGAACCGTCTCTACACCTCACCGTAAATGTCCGGGGTCTCGGCTCACCTCGCTTTGCATGTTTCAGATCATTGATCCAGGCAGAAACAACGTGTTTACGATATTCCTCATGGGGATACGCCTTCTGGAACCATTCTCGTCCTGTGGGGATATCTTCCAGGGTATAGCCGAAGATCTCGGTGAACTTGGAGTTGACGTATTTATAGTGACCGTCTTTCCCGATGAGAGCAACCGCCAGCGGAGCTTCCTCCACGAGGGTCTGAAATTTTTCCTTTTCAGCCTTGAGCCCCTCCTGCATCCCTGTGAGCTCAATCTCTGAAGCCTCGGGTTCAGCAATGCCGCGACGCAGTTTTTCTAAGGTATTGAGGAGCTGCTCCTTGGTCTTTTCGTTGCCTTCCATCCCGCGCCCCTCCTCAAAGAGGCGACCCCTTTTACAACACCTCCCTCTTGCCCTGGCTAAACGTCTTGCAGAAGCGTTCTGGCTACCTCATCGTACGCCTCAGCCCCTCATAAAACACATAATAAACCGCACGGCCATTTTTCTCTTGCCCCGCCGAATATTCACGTCCTTTTCCTGCCTCAATTATGTAGGAGGTGTTTTCTTGTAAAACCTTGCAGAGGAAAAGCTCAAGCCTCGCTCCCTCGAAATGTTCTGGAGAAATAGCACACGCCCAGTGAACTGTCAATGGCTGAGAAATGCCTTTGGTATCTGCCATAGAGCATTTTTTGTCACTCGACTCTTAATAGTCGAGATATTACTTTCACATAAAGATGACAAGATAAGGAGGCGATATCATTGACTGTGTCAAGATTCTTTGTTAGCCTTATAACGTCATGATACCGATTCGCGATACCAATCGATCTGAAAGATTTCCTATTATCAACGTCGCCATCATTGCCATCACTGTGCTGGCGTTTATCATCGAATTGCTTCAGGGGCAGAGGCTCAAGGAATTCATCTATCTCTACGGACTGGTCCCTGCCCGGTACGCCGAACCGCAGATTGCAGCTTACTTCACGACGAGCCAACAGGTGCTCCCCTTTCTCACCTCGTTGTTCCTGCATGGGGGGGTGCTGCACCTTGTGGGTAACATGTGGTTCCTCTATATTTTCGGGGACAACGTGGAGGGGCGGCTTGGACATCTCCGCTATCTCGTCTTCTATGTGCTCTGCGGTTTGGCTGCGGGGGCCTCTCATCTCCTTCTCAACTGGCACTCGAACGTACCCACGATCGGTGCCAGCGGTGCCATTGCGGGAGTGATGGGAGCATACCTGATACTTTATCCACGGGCAAAGATACTGACCTTACTCCCCATCTTTTTCTTCTTCACTTTTATTGAGGTGCCCGCTTTCATCTTTCTCGGCATCTGGTTCCTCTTTCAGTTTCTGATCGCCGCAGGTACTTCAGGACAACCCGGTGGGATTGCCTGGGGTGCCCATATCGGGGGATTTTTATTCGGCATTGTCTTTTTGAAGCTTCTCGAGCAGATGCCGAAAAAGGCGTCAGTGTAGAGATCCAACGATTGACCAGGAAGCGGGCGGAACAACCGTGCGGCTGCGGGGGATGGGGCGGCAGCAAGCAGATGGTGTCAGGGGTGATCCCTATCTCGCGGTGCGGGTACAATAAAAAAAACAACGCCATGAAGGCACCTAAAGCTCCTAGGTAAAGCCTTCATGGCGTTGTTAGCAGCACTACTTTTTTGCAGGCGCTTCAGGTGTTGCCGGTGCCTCTTTGGCAGGCTCAGCAGGCGCTTTGGGCTCCTCAGCCTTCTTACAAGCGGCCAAAAAGCTGAATGCTGCGAAAACGAAGAGTGCTAGTACTACGGCCATGATCTTTTTCATAACGTGTTACCTCCTTTGTTTTTTTATTCTTTTTTTGTGTTCGCTACTCGGATATCCCATAGTTACTTATTTCAATACTTTTCCTCCCATCACCCCTTTCCACGATTTTGCCTATTACTTCTACCTTTCTATTAAGAAGCCTCATTACCTCCTTGCCCATGTTGTTCTCCACGACAGCGTAAACCTGGCCATCGTAGGTCATGATTCCCTGCTCGGTTACTATTCCCACAATGGTCACTTCCCCAGCTGTAAAGGCAACCTGCGCAGAGAACAGAGCAGCCAAGACGAAGATAGACATAGCTGCCCTGATAAATCGCTCATTTTGTCTCATTTTTAGGAAGCTTTAGAACCATTGCTTGTATGGCAGCAACTACAATGATCTCCGGCACGCCTGCAATCATTGATCTTCGCTTACGTTGGGCTGCCTCCTTTCCCGAGGATTTCTCTTTAAGAAAATAACCTTATAAAGTTTCAAAGATATCACGAAGCAGTATTAGATGCCTTGCCTTAACATATTTGCGCCAGCGAGTCAATGCCTTTTTTAGTTATGAGACTTAATCATAGCTATCGACAAGGAAGGTAAGACGGCTCAGAGCGCTTATCGTATTTCTCTCTGCGCACCGTGCATGATGCAGCATGACATCAATTAAATTATTGTCTCTGTTTTCCCATTCATCTTTATATAAAAAGCGTAACAGGTGGACGACCATGCATGCCAGGAACGGTGACGGCATGTAAGATGCAGAGGCAATCGGTGAGGGCAGCAACCGCCAGTGTTCGAGACAGAGGTGTCAGGAGATCTATTGTTCGCACCTGGGTGAATGCATAAAAGTCCCTCTGGATGATCTCGTCAGTGGGTCCTTGGATAAGCTCCCCTGAGATCATGCGGAGGAGGAATACTGCGTAGCTGGTATTGACGTCGGGATCAGGCCGGTTGCGAAACCCAATGAGACCGACGATCGCGCAGTGCAGCCCGGTTTCTTCCTGCACTTCACGAACAACCGCGGCCTCGGCCGTTTCCCCGCTTTCGACAAACCCGCCTGGTAGGGTCCAATGGCCGCGGTTTGGTTCCTGGTTGCGCTGGATGAGGAGGATTGCGCGCTGCCCAGCGGCATTAGTGTTCATGACGATACCTCCGACTCCGAGCGAATACCGACCAAAATCGATAAAACCACAGCCACCTCTTTCAGGGGTACAAGACGGACGTTCATGACCCCCAATGAGATGTACGTTCAGTTGTCGACCGCACTGCGGACAGAAGATCATTGATGCCATGCCAGCTCCTTTTTTAGATACGTGATCTCTTATCATACCGTTGCTATGCAAGCAATCACAAGATCTGCTGCATCACAGAGCTCGGTTGGTCTGATAGGCGTCTTGCCCTTTGATATGGCAAAGCATATAATATAGGTACAAATGCTTAGATTTAACGAGATAGCAGAACAGGTCGAATCCTATAGTCCCTCAGCCGATCTCGGTCTCTTGGAAAAGGCCTATGTCTTCTCAGCCAAGGTCCACCAAGGGCAGGTACGCCGTTCCGGTGAGCCCTATCTTATCCACCCGCTGGAGGTGGCAGGGATCTTGACCAAGATGAAGCTTGATGTGGCCACCGTCGCTACGGGTTTACTCCACGATACAATCGAGGATACGCTGACCACGTTGGAAGAAGTCAGGGAGCACTTCGGCGAAGAGATCGCCCACTTGGTAGATGGGGTAACCAAGATAAGCCAGATAAGCCTTCAGACCCGTGAAGAACAACAGGCCGAGAATTTTCGCAAGATGATCCTGGCCATGGTCAAGGACATCAAGGTAATTCTCATTAAGCTTGCCGACAGACTCCATAATATGCGGACCCTCGATTTTCTCGATCCCCAAAGGCAACGGGAGATCGCCCAAGAAACCTTGGAAATTTATGCCCCCATCGCCAACCGCCTCGGCATTGATTGGATCAAGACGGAACTAGAGGAATTGGCATTTCGTTATGTAGAACCTCAGGCCTATAAGGAGCTCTCCCAGAAGGTAGCCAAAACCAAGAAAGAGCGGGAGAGATATGTAGAAAAGGTACGGGGGATCATCACCAAGAAACTCGGCGAATTCGGCATCACGGGGGAGGTAACCGGCAGGGTCAAACAACTCTCCAGCATCTACCAGAAGATGAGGCGTCAGGGAGTAGAGTTTCACGAAGTATACGATATCACCGCCTTCAGGATTATCGTGGCGACCGTCAAGGAATGTTATGAAAGCTTGGGAATCATTCACGCACTCTGGCCCCCTGTTCCGGGGAAATTCAAGGACTATATAGCCCTTCCCAAGGGGAATATGTATCAATCCCTCCATACCACGGTAATCGGCCCCTATGGTGAGAGAATAGAGATTCAGATCAGGACCCACGAGATGCACCAGGTATCGGAAGAAGGTATCGCCGCACACTGGAAATATAAGGAAAATGGAAAGATTGCCGAGGAAGACGCGAAACGCTTCTCCTGGTTGCGGCAACTGCTCGAGTGGCAGACAGATCTGGAGGACAATCGGGAGTTTCTGCAGACGGTCAAGGTGGATCTCTTTCCCACCGAGGTCTATGTATTCACTCCGAACGGCGAGGTGAAGGAATTCCCCACCGGTGCCACGCCCGTTGATTTCGCCTACAGCATTCACACCGATGTTGGACATCAATGCGTGAGGGCGAAGGTAAGCGGGCGCCTGGTGCCTCTCCATTATGAGCTCAAAAACGGAGACACGGTAGAAATCGTCACCTCCGCCAAACATCATCCCAGCAGGGATTGGTTGAAATTTGTTAAGACCTCACGGGCAAAGACCAAGATCCTCCAGTGGATAAAGGCCCAGCAAAGGGAAAAGAGCGTCGCCCTGGGGAGGGATGTGTGTGAGCGGGATTTTAAGAAATTCGATTTGAAATTCTCCACGTTTTGGAAGTCGGGGGCCGTCGAGAAGGTAGCGCATGAATTCAGCCTCACCAGTGGCGAGGACCTTCTGGCCGCCATTGGCTACGGCAAGATTACTGCTCAGCAGGTGATTGGACGTCTCGCCCCTGAGAAGCTCAGGATGGAGGAGAAAAAAGAGGATGAAGGAAGGCTGGAAAAAGTCATCAAGAAAATGACCAGCCGACCTAAGAGCCTTGTCAAGATCGACGGGATAGATAATGTCCTCATGAGTTTTGCCGGTTGCTGCAACCCCCTGCCGGGGGACAAAATCGTGGGCTTTATCACGAGAGGGAGAGGTGTGACCATTCACACGGTGGATTGCATAAATGCCCTTACTGCCGATTCAAAGAGGCGCATCGAAGCGCGGTGGGCACTCGATGGAAATTCCACCTTTCCCACCAGGATTCGGATTTACTCGCTCGACAAAAAGGGGATGCTCGCTGCCATCAGCTCCTCGATCTCCGGCAACGGCGTCAACATCACCGGGGCCACTATCAAGACTACCGATGACGGCAATGCCGAAAGCACCTTCGAAATAGAGATCGGGGATTTAAAGCATCTCAAGAAGGTGATCAATGCCTTGCAGAAGATAGCGGGGGTGCTGAAGGTAGAGCGTCTTAGGGGGTGGCAGGGACCCGGGGGGCCTTGACGACCCGTCCCGCTTTGATGCACTTGGTGCACACCCTCATCCTGGCTACCTTTCCATCATGGAGGACTCGTACCCTTTGCAGGTTTGGGAGCCAAACCCTTTTAGTCCTGTTGTTGGCGTGGCTGACGTTGTTGCCCCTGATGGGACTTTTGCCGCATATCTCGCAGATCCTGGACATCCGTTCTCCCTTCGCAGCAGTCTCCTTTTATAAACCTCTTTGGGGATGATGTCAAGGAGAACTTTCCGGGGAGGCCGCCAATTGTAGATCGTGCAGGACAGACATTTGACAACGGAAGGATATTTGAGGTAACGTGTTCCATTCTCCAAATAGGTGAAGTGTATGAGGATTAAGGTCGCCGGGATACAGATGGTCTGCCGAGAACAAAAAGATGATAACGTGCGCAAGGCCGTGCGCATGGCCGAGCTCGCCGCCGAAAAAGGTGCCCAGATCATCTGCTTTCAGGAGTTATTCAACACACACTGGTTTCCCCGAGATATCACTAACGATAATTTCTTCTTGGCAGAAGATCTGAATGGTCCGACGGTGACGACCATGAAGAGCGTGGCCAAGGCAAAGGGGGTTGCCTTGATCTGCCCCTTTTTCGAGAGGGCAGGTGACCGGTACTTTAACACGGCTGCCGTCATCGATCAGCAGGGGGAGGTCATAGGCACCTACCGGAAAATCCATATCCCCCAACTCCCCCTCTGGGAGGAGCGGGCCTATTTCTCTCCCGGCGACAAGGGGTTCCCGATATTCGATCTGGGTGTCGCAAAGATCGGTGTGCAGATATGTTGGGATAATTTTTTTCCCGAGGGGACCAGGACACTGGCGCTGCAAGGAGCACAGATCGTCTTTGCCCCTACTGCTGCCGCCTTTGCCTCCCAACAACGCTGGCTCAAGGTTATTGCAGCGAACGCCATCGTCAATGGACTCTTCATAATGCGGGTAAACAGGGTAGGGAAGGAGCCAAAACAGGATTTCTACGGTATGAGCTTTTGCATCTCACCAGAGGGTGATCTCATCGATGAACCGACAGGTCTCCAGGAGGGCATCCTCCTCGTGGAGATTGACCTCGATGAGATAGCGAGGGTGCGGAAGGAGTGGCCCTTTTTAAAAGATCGAAGACCAGATGCCTACGCCCGCTTGGCTCAGCAGGAGTAATGATGTGAAAAAGGGAGTGAATGAGATCATCAGGCGGGCCATGGCGAAGGCACAGGAGCGAGGAGAACTGGCCGAAGGCGCACTGCCACCCCTCATCGTCGAGTATCCCAAGGACGAGAGGCATGGTGATTACACGACCAATATTGCCATGACGGTCGCCTCCCAAACCGGGAAGCCACCCCGCGCGATTGCGGAGACCATCGTCAGGTTTATAGAGGACACAGAGGGGATTATCGAGCGGGTCGAGGTGGCTGGGCCCGGCTTTATAAACTTTTTTCTGAAAGAGGCGTATTGGCACTATTTCTTACGGGAGGCGGACCGGAAGGGGGGGCGGTATGGCGAAGGGGAGCTGGGGAAAGGGAAGCGTGCTTTGGTAGAATTTCTCAGTGCCAACCCCACCGGTCCCCTGCACATCGGCCATGGAAGGATCGCCGCCTTTGGAGATTCCCTGGCCAACCTCTTGGAGAAGGTAGGCTACGAGGTGGAGCGGGAGTATTATGTGAACGACAGAGGCACGCAGATGCAACTCTTGGGGCAGTCCGTATACAGTCGGTACGCGGAAGAGGGAGGAAGAGAAGTCGCCTTTCCTCCCGATGGATACCAGGGTGCATACATCAAGGGGATCGCACACGACATCAAAAAAGAAGAGGGAGATAAATATCTCCTCCCCCCAGATGAGGTCGCTATAAACGCCCTCGGGGAAAAGACTGCAGAGATCATCGTAGGGTGGATCAAGGAGGATTTGGAGCGGTTTCGGGTTCGCTTTGATCGGTGGTACCGCGAGAAGGATCTCTATGATACCGGCCTCGTCCCTCGGCTCTTAGATGAATTGCGAGGTAAAGGTTATCTCTATGAAGATCACGGGGCACTCTGGTTTAAGAGCACCCTCTTCGGCGACGAAAAGGATCGGGTAGTGATCAGGGGTAACGATGCGACAACCTATTTTGCCTCTGATATCGCCTATCACAAAGACAAGTATGACCGCGGGTATGATCTCTTGATAGATATCTGGGGGGCTGACCACCATGGCTATATACCCCGCATGGAGGCCGTCATCCAGGCCCTGGGGTATGACAGGTCCACCTTCAAGGTTATCCTCGTACAGCTGGTCAACTTATTACGGGCAGGGAAGCAGGTGAGCATGTCCACCCGTACCGGTGAATTCATCTCGTTGAAGGACGTCATCCAGGAGGTGGGGGTGGATGCCTGCCGCTATTTTTTCATGCTGCGTCGGGCCGAATCTCCCCTGGACTTTGATTTGGAGTTGGCTAAGAAGGAGGGGACGGAAAATCCAGTCTATTATGTACAATACGTCCATGCGCGGGTCAGTAGTATCTTTAAAAAGGCAGCGGCAAACGAGATGGAGATACCGACCTTCGACGACGTCGATATCGCGCTGCTGAGCCTGCCCGAAGAAAGACTGTTGGCTAAACGGGTGGCCATCTTCCCCGAGTTCGTAGAGGGGATGGCCCTTGCCTTCGAACCGCACCGCTTGACCTCTTACCTGCAGGATGTGGCCGGTATCTTCCACAGCTACTACAACAAGCACCGTATCATCTCGGATGACAAGGAGATGACGAAGGCGCGGGTCCTCTTGGTCAAAGTCATTCAGGGAGTTGTGCGCAGCGCCTTGGGGTTGTTGGGAATAGCCGCGCCAACGGAGATGTGATGAGGGACTATAAAGAATCTGCCCACAAGGGACAAAAAGGTAGCCAGCTTAAGCGGCTCCTCGCTATTATGGGGGGGATGATCCTCGCCTTCGCGATCTTCATCGGCGGGGTCAAGGTCGGGATACAGATTGAGCGGGAGCGGATGCGTATTGCCGAAGGGGTGATTGCGCCGATGCCCACCGGTAAGGAAAAGGAGGGAGCAGCGAGCAGCGAGCAAGAGAAGACAACCCCTCCCCAACAGAAAAAAGATGACAAGATGCGGTTTACCTTTTATGAGACCCTAACGCGCAAAGAGGATGCGGGGAAAGAGGTGCAAAAGGAAACAACGGGGAACAAGGGGCAGAAGGTAGTGACAAAGAAGGGGGAGACCAAGGGACCCGCGCCAAAGGCGACGAAGGGTAAAGAAATCAAGGAGACCGCTGCACCGACGGAGAGCTACTTTGTCCAGGTCGCCTCCTTTCAGGAAGAGGCCACGGCCGAAGGGCTGAGAAAGAGGTTGGCAAACAAGGGCTATCCGGTCCACGTGGTCCCCGTGCAGATAGAGCGGATGGGTTTGTGGTATAGGGTGAGGCTGGGCAGCTATCCGACATTGCAGGAGGCCCAGGCAGCTCAGAAAAGGATCTCTGTTGAGGAACATATCGAAGGGACCAAGGTGGTATCAGGCCAATGAACGAAGTTCGTTCACGGGTACGACACCCTTCCAGCAGCGCATCCCCGGCAGATGTTCGAGGTCGTGATCCAGGCGGCTGCGGCAGAAGGATTACAGCGAGCGGAAAGACCCCCCCCTTTTTTTGCTCAAGCCGGTGACTGCCAAGTGCTACGGCGGTGATGTTACAAGAAAGAATAAATTATTGGCGAAGCGGCGGGAGGGCAAGAAGCGGATGAAGCGGGTGGGCCGGGTAGACCTGCCCCAAGAGGCCTTCTTGACCCTCTTACAGGTCAGATAAAAAATAAGGAGGTATTGAGCGGATGTCAAAGACGAAACAGAAGAGTAAGGTGCGTGAATATACAGAAACCCTGGTCATAGCATTGGCCATTGCCCTCTTTGTCAGGAGCTTCGTGGTCCAGGCCTTCAAGATCCCCTCCAGCTCCATGGAGCCGACCCTCCTGGTCGGTGATCATATCCTGGTCAGCAAGTTTCTCTACGGTATCAGGATACCGCTGATCGGAAAAAAAGTTCTTTCCTTTTCTAACCCCCGGCGTGGAGATATCATCGTCTTTATCTTCCCCAACGATCGAAGCAAAGACTTTATCAAGCGGGTCATTGGGCTTCCGGGTGAGAAGGTGGAGATCAGGGAGCGAAAGATCTATATTAACGATCGCCTTATCGAAGACCCCTGGGGGAAGTACTTTCCTCCCGACCGCCTCATAAACGTTGGGCCGGAAGTGGTCCCGCAGAACGCGCTTTTTGTCATGGGTGATAACCGCAACAATAGCGAAGACAGCCGTTATTGGGGCTTTGTCCCCCTCGATGATGTCTTGGGAAAGGCCTTTGTGATGTATTGGTCGTGGGACTGGCGGGCAGCGTCTGTCGTGTCCAAGGTTCGTTGGGAGAGGATCGGCAGCCTCATCCGCTAATACTCTTTGATATCCCTGTCCTTACGAAATACCGTAGCAATGAGGGTGACCCTGACCCACATCCCGTTGCGCACCTGACGCCAATAGATGGCCCGTTTATCGGCATCTATCTCCGGCGGCAACTCGGCACGCCTGGGCAGGGGGTGCATGATGATGGCATTGGGAGGGAGGATCTTCAAGTACTCTTTCTTAAAGTAGTATGCGGAGTAATCTATCCGCTTCGACTCTCCTGCCTCATCATATTCATCCTGGATCCTGGTCATGTAGACGGCATCCACCGCGGGGATGACCTCCTTGAGGTTATCCCTCTCCTCAAACACCACCTGCTGTTCCTGAAGGTATCCCTTGAGGTCCTCCTCCATCTGCAACTCTTTGGGGGCGACGAAGTAGAGCTTGACACCGCTGTAGTTCCGTAAGAGATATGCCAGGGACCTCACGGTCCTGCCCCTCTTGAGATCACCGACAAAGGCGATCCTCTTGCCGTCGATCCCGCCGTAGTTCTCGAAGGAGCGATGGAGCGTGTAGATATCCAGCAGGGCCTGGGTGGGGTGTTGATCCTTCCCCGAACCGGCGTTGATCACCGGTACCGGTCTGCTGATCTGGTTCAGGAGATAGGCGATCCTCTCGGCGAATCCCGCCTGCGGGTGGCGCATCACGATGAGGTCGACATAGCTGCTGAAGGTTCGAACGGTATCCTCTTGCGATTCCCCCTTCATCTCGGAGGAGGTAGCGGTATCCCTCACCTCCGAGCACTGCATGCCCAGGACCTGGCAAGCAGCCATGAAGGAAAGGAAGGTCCTCGTCGATGGCTGCACAAAATAGAGCATCGCCCGTTTCCCTTGCAGCAGGGACTGCAGGAACAAGACCCCCTTGTTTCCCTTAGCAATACCGCGAATCTTGGTGGTCAGCTTGCATATCTCGTCGAGTAAGGGACGGTCGAATTGCTGGGCCATGATGATGTGGAAGATGTTTTCATCCCGCGTGAAGTATTCCTTCTTTTCACTCCCACGCAGTTGCTGAAAGGCCTCCCAATCGATCCCCTTGATCACCTGGACCATAACGTTGCTCCGTTGCCTCTATTCTAGCGTGGTAGCGGGCGTAAATCAAGCGGAAGAGGGTCCCCTTAAGAATCCTTGACAAGGTGGGGGCTCAAGCATAGCTTAACCAAAGATCGTCAAGGGGGACGAGATATATGAAGAGAATGTCTCTGCTTATTCCGCCTGTTGCAGCCCTCCTGGCCTTTGTTTTTTGCATCCCTAGCCTGGCGAAGGGCGGGGAAGCGGAGATTACGAGGAGCAGGCTGGCAAACGGCATGCGGGTGGTGCTGCAGGAGGACCATGCGGCCCCTGTCAGCGCCTTTCAGGTTTGGGTGGAGGTGGGAAGCGCCGATGAAAGCCCCACGGAGGCGGGGATATCGCACCTCATCGAACATATGATCTTCAAGGGGACCAATGAGAGGAGGGCCGGAGAGCTCGCCGGGACCATAGAACAATACGGGGGGCGTATCAATGCCTATACCAGCTATGAAAATACCGTCTATTACGTGGTGATCACCAGCCGCTTTCAGGAGCAGGGGCTGAAGGTCCTGGCCGATGCCATCCAGCACCCCTCCTTTGATACGCGGGAACTGGCGCGGGAAAAAGAGGTGGTGATCGAAGAGATCAAGATGCGCGATGATGACCCGCAGAGTGCTCTGCATCGAACACTTTTTAAAAACAGTTTTCAGCGCCACCCCTATGGGAGACCTATTATTGGCTATGCGGATACAG
>Ga0256868_10001657_pt1 | contig 11938 bp, 8 predicted proteins | sample RVTome_13_FD_187341 | JGI IMG/M metagenome (GOLD analysis project Ga0256868, IMG submission 187341) | Soil microbial communities from uranium-contaminated site in the Upper Colorado River Basin, Wyoming, United States - RVT92D227 HiSeq ... | reverse complement strand
CAGGGCATAGGCCAGGGCTTTGCGGAAATCCACTTTGGAGAGGTAAGGATGGTTGAAGTTGACGTTGAAGAGATACCAGGGCGCGTCCGGGGCCAGACCGGTTCTGACCTGGAGGTCTTTTCTCTTCTTGAGGTCATCGATCTGCTGGTAGGGCAGGACGGGTACCGCATCCAGGTCCCCCCGGTCCAGGGCCATGATCCGGGTGGCGGGTTCCTTCATGACGTTCAATATGATTTGGTCAAAGTATCGATTCCGCTTCCCCAGATATCCGTTCACCGGGCCATCGGCAGAGGAATAGGCCTCGAAACGTTTCAGCATGACCTTGGTGTCCCGCTCCCAGGCGACGAATTCATAAGGGCCGGTGCCGATGGGCCTAAGCACTTTATTGTCATGGCTCTCCAGCACCTTCTTGGGCATCATGCCGATGGTCCCCACGCTGGTGGCCAGAATGTAAAAAATGTTGGGAATGGGCTTGGACAGGCTCACCTGAACCTGGTACGGTCCCGTGATCTTGACCTCCTTCACGTTAAGCAGCGTGTTGCGCTGGGCACCCGGAAGGTTCGGGTCCCGCACCCGGTCCAGGCAGAACTTCACATCCTCGGCCTTCATCTCCGTCTGGTTGTGGAATTTGACCCCTTTTTTGAGGTTGAGGGTGAGGTTCAGCCCGTCCGGGGACATTTTGTAGCTCTCGCAGAGGAAGGGTTTCACGTTGAATTTTTCATCGTAGGTGAAGAGAGGCTCATAGACCGTCATCCCCAAGACGGCGTTGTCGATTTGAGCCTGGGTCTTGTGCAGGTCCATGTTGGTCAGGTCCGTGGCCATGGACGATCGGTAAATGCCTCCCCGTTTCGGTGCCGCCAGCAGGGGGGTGCTGATCAGCCCGACGGCAATGAAAAAAGCAATCAATCCCAACCCAAATTTCTTGCCCATTTCTTTCCTCCTTCCGTTTACAGGATCCTTCCAAATATTTCCGGCCGCGGCCGGAGCTTCCATCTTTTTCCCTCATCCCTTTCGAACGGCTAAGACTGGAGTATAGGAAAAGGAGGAGGAGGGTGTCAATGAGAAAGGCCCGGGGAGGGACGATAAAAATATCTCTGGAGGTTTATTCCTTGGCGGAAGTGGTTGCCGTTCGGATGAGGTTCTCGAGTTGTTTTTTTTCCGCGGGAGAGAGGTCGATAAAGTTGATCCCCACGCGGAAACGAAACTGGGTTCCCCCGGGAATGCGGTTGTACCAGAGGACCTTGGCTTTCAAGGTGAAAGGGCCGCCATCCCCGGAGGCCGGCAGGTCGAGGATGAGAGGCGTTCCTCCCTCGGCATCATCGTCCCGCATGAGATGGTAGCCGTCGATCAGCGTCTGGCCGGTTTCCAGGCAGGCTCCTTTGGCCGAGAGGTTGGCCAGAAGCCCCGGTACCTTCCGGGTGAGAGGTCTTTTTTCGGCGGCGTCATAGACATGGAACTGGACATCGATGGAAACGGATTTTCGATTTACACTGCGACGTTCCGAGAAAGGTTTTTTTTCCATAAGAAACTTTTCTTCGGGAGATTTTTAAATACCTTATCGACCCGCGATCAATTTGTCAAGACCTTCCCAAAAGTCCCCAAAAGTCGCTTCGTCGTATTGTCGCATAGTTAAGGGAAAAAACATGACTATAGGACCCTAATACCAATCGACTACGCGACTAACGCTTATGAACGACGCAGGGCTTTCCGTCCCACCACCTCCTGCTTGATGTACCATTTCTGCACCGTCTCCACCACTTCCTCCGGATGGTCCGAAACCCGCAGGTGGTTGAAGTCCTCCTCGGAGATGAACCCCTTGGACAACACGGTGGTTCTCACCCAGGCCAGGAAACCCTCCCAGAACGGGCTGTTGAACAGGATCACGGGAAAGGGTTTGATCTTGTGGGTCTGCATGAGGGTGAGGACCTCGGTGAGTTCATCCAGCGTTCCCAATCCCCCGGGCATGATGATGAAGGCGATGGCGTACTTCACCAGCATGACCTTGCGGATGAAGAAGTGGTTGAAGGTGATGGACCGGGTGACGTAGGGGTTGGGGGTCTGCTCCTCGGGAAGCTGGATGTTCAGCCCCACCGATGTGACTCCCGCCTCCCGGGCCCCCCTGTTGGCGGCCTCCATGACCCCGGGCCCCCCTCCGGTAATGATGGAGAATCCCAGTTCTCCCAAGCGCCGGGCGATGACCGTGGTCTGTTCATAGAGGTCATCCCCGGGTTTGATTCGCGCCGACCCGTATATGGTTACCGCGGGCTCGATGCCCGAGAGTTTATCAAATCCTTCCACCATCTCCCCGATGAAGCGGAAGATACGCCAGGATTCCTCTTTGGCCAGATCGTTGATTTCGTATCCGACGGTCATCACGGCCTCCCCGGAAGATGCGCTGCAGAGGTAGTCATTGCAGTGTAGTCAATCCCCGCCCCCAAGTCAACCCGCAGCCCGATTTACTCTTTTTATCATTTTTTATCCCCTTTTTCCGCTTTTTTACTTGATTCCTGCATTTTTATTGTTTATACTTTTTACTGTTTTACCAATTCATCTCTATTTTAACGGAGGAACAGAATGGCAAAGAAACCCATGACCAAGTCCCAGATCGTAGGTTATTTCGCCAAGAAATTTGAGGTTTCCAAGAAGGCGGCGGCGGCCATGATCGAGGAAGTGGCGGCTCTGGCGATTGCGGAAACCAAGAAGAGCGGGACTTTCGTCCTTCCGGGGGTCGGAAAGCTGGTAAAGGTCAACCGGAAAGCCCGCATGGGACGCAATCCGGCCACCGGCGAAGCCATCAAGATCCCGGCCAAGACCGTGGTCAAGATGCGCGTGGCCAAAGCCTGCAAAGAAGCCATTGTAGGCAAAAGGTAACCTTCCCTACCCGCAAGGAATCAGGCCCGGGAAGGACCCCGCGTCCGAAAACACCGCGTCGGGGGAATCCGCAGCCCGAAGAGCGAGGGTTGTTATGGTTTCCCTGCTTGCCTTACGCTCAGGAAGGGGTTACGATCGATCGTAACCCCTTCTCCTTTCCTTGGGTGTCTTGGATGATGCACTTCAGCCTTGAACGATGAGGCCAAGGCTCCCCCTCATTTCGTATGAAAAAAAGATGACTCCGACTCTTTTTACCGACCATGATATTTACCTGTTCCGGGAGGGAAACCACTTCCGGCTTTACGACAAGCTGGGAGCCCACCCGATGACCGCCGGTGATCGCGAAGGAGTCTATTTTGCCGTCTGGGCCCCCAATGCCGAAAGGGTTTCAGTGATCGGGGACTTCAATGGCTGGGACCCCCAGTCCGCTCCCCTGGGACCCCGGTGGGACACCTCCGGCATCTGGGAAGGCTTTATTCCCGGGGTAAAAAACGGGGACGTCTACAAATATCACCTCGTCTCCAAACACCACGGTTACCGGGTGGACAAAGGAGATCCTTTCGCCTTCTACTGGGAGATCTCCCCCAAGACCGCCTCGCGGGTGTGGGACCTGGATTACTCCTGGAACGACGGGGAGTGGATGAAAAGCCGTCACCGGTTCAACGGACTTAATTCTCCCCTGTCGGTCTATGAAGTCCACCCGGGTTCCTGGCGGAGGGTCCCCGGGGAGGGGGATCGATTCCTGACCTACCGCGAATTGGCCGTTTCCCTGACCGATTATGTGAAGGACATGGGATTCACCCATGTGGAGTTCCTTCCGGTCATGGAACACCCCTTTTACGGCTCCTGGGGCTATCAGACCATCGGGTATTTCGCGCCCACCAGCCGGTACGGAACTCCCCAGGATTTCATGTTCCTGATCGACCACCTCCACCAGAACGGAATCGGGGTGATCCTGGACTGGGTCCCCTCTCATTTCCCCAATGACGAGCATGGACCGGCCTTTTTCGACGGGACCCACCTGTACGAACATGCCGATGAACGGCAGGGCTTCCATCCGGAATGGAAAAGCCTGATTTACAACTTCGGGCGCAGCGAAATCCGCAACTTCCTGACCAGCAGCGCCCTCTTCTGGCTGGACCGGTATCACGCGGACGGGCTCCGGGTGGATGCCGTTGCCTCGATGCTCTACCTCGACTACTCCCGCAACGAAGGAGAATGGGTTCCCAACATCCACGGGGGGCGGGAAAACCTGGAGGCCATCAGCTTCCTCAAACGCTTCAACGAAATCGTTTATGGGGCCTTCCCGGATACGCAGACCATCGCCGAAGAATCCACGGCCTGGCCCATGGTTTCCCGCCCGGTGCACCTGGGCGGTCTGGGCTTCGGACTGAAGTGGAACATGGGCTGGATGCATGATACCCTGGAGTACTTTTCCAAGGATCCCGTCCACCGCAAATATCAGCACGATCAACTCACCTTCAACCTGTGGTATGCCTTCTTCGAGAACTTTCTTCTCCCCCTCTCCCACGACGAAGTGGTGCACATGAAAGGATCCCTCCTGGGGAAAATGCCGGGGGATGACTGGCAGAAGTTCGCCAACCTCCGCCTCCTTCTGGGGTACCAGTACACCCATCCGGGGAAAAAGCTCCTCTTCATGGGAGGAGAGTTCGGGCAGTGGGGAGAATGGGACCACGACCGGAGCCTGGAATGGCATCTCCTGGAATACCATCCCCACCAAGGGGTCCGGCGATGGGTCCGCGACCTGAATGCTTTCTACCGGAGTCACCCCGCCCTGTACGAAAAGGACTTTACTCCAGAAGGGTTCGAGTGGATTGATTTCAAAGATGCCGATCAAAGTGTTATTTCCTACCTCCGCAAGGGGGTGAATCCCGACGATCCGGTCCTGGTGGTTTGCAACTTTACCCCGGTCCCCCGGCAGGGCTATCGCATCGGCGTGCCCCGCGAGGGCTTCTGGCAGGAGATGCTAAACAGCGATGCCGAGGAATACGGAGGAAGCGGTTGGGGGAATTTTGGGGGCCTTCCCCCGGACCCCATTCCTTCCCACGGCAAGTTGTACTCTCTTTCGGTTTCGATTCCCCCTCTCAGTATCGTAATCTTCCAAAGAGCCTGAGGGGAGGTCTTCCACCGCCCGGATTGCCCAGCCCCATTTTTTTGTGGTCGTTGGGGTTCAGGCTGAAGGAATTCGGATCATCAGGCTCGGCGGGATCATCGTTTTCTAATCACCTTCCCCCCTATCCTCCGCAAAGAGAGGCCTGCGAGGAAATCGCTCCAGAGGCAAGACTGGGCGAAACCATCTCCCCTTACCAATCTCCCCGGGACAGGCCCGACCCAATGAAAGAATCACCGCCTTAGGATGATGATCCGAATTCCTTCAGCCTGAACCCCATGGGCTAGCCTCTCTCACTTCCGGATTCTTCTCGGATAAAGGTTCCTTCCTCAAAAACTGGGGCTGGGCAAGCACCGCCCACAAGTTGACAAGCAAGACGATCGTATGGCATGATTTCCTCCTAAGACCGGGATGGGGTCTCGGTCCCGGCTATTTTTCGCCCTAAAAACCAAGGCCGACAAAGGATGGAAGTGATGAAAAAATACATTATCCATCCCCGTGAATTGCCCGTCTATTCTCCACCCGCCCATTCCAAAACCACCAATCGCCGGCTCCTCGGTCCGGGCCCCTCTGGTTCGGATCGCATGGAAGTCATTCTCGGGGAACTCGAATACGGAGGCCAGGCCGACCCCCATGTCCATCCGGATTTCGAGCAGGCCTTCTTCGTCCTCCAGGGGAAAGCGGAAGTGGAGATGGAGGGCCAAAAGACCGTGGTCGGCCCGGAGGATTTCATCTTTCTCCCCCCGGGAACGGTCCACCGGGTCACTCCCCTGGAAGGGCCTCCCCTCAGGCTTCTGATCCTCTATTCTCCGCCCCTCTCTTTATCCAAGAAGCCTTTTGGGGAAAAGAAATAAACCCCCGCCGGCAATCCAACCCCTGCCCGGGATCCCCCCCCTGAACCGCGAAGCGAGGATCCGGGCGAGATGGCGGAAAAGCAGTGTTTCTTCCCGAAATAATTAAAAAAAATGCTTGATGCCGGGCTCGAAATTGCCGATATTAAGTGAAGGCGGGCATCAGCCGCCAGGCCCCCCCTGAATGAAAATGAAATACGAAGAGCTCTCCCATTTCCTGCAGAATATCGGCAAAGACCCCTCCCGTCTTATCTTCGAGGATGAGCTGACGGGCGTCTACAACCGCCGCTTTCTGCTTCACTATTTCCAGTACAAAATTGCCTGGGAGTCGCTCCCCGACCATCCCCTGTCGTTGATCATGATGGACCTGGACTATTTCAAACAGATCAACGACACCTACGGTCATCCTGTGGGTGATCAGGCCCTCGTCTTTCTGGCCACGGTGCTCAGAGAAGTTTCGGGAGATGACGGCCTGCCCATCCGGTATGCCGGCGATGAATTCATGATTCTCCTCCCCAGGAGCGGGAAGCAGTCAGCCATCGAAATGGGAGAGCGTCTTCTGCAGCGGCTTCACGCCGAATCCGTGTCCGTCGGCCAGGAGGGAAAAGGCCAGCTCCGGATCACTCTCAGCGTCGGGATTGCTTCCGCCCCGGAAGACGCCCAAACGGGCCGGGCCCTGATTCAGAAGGCGGATACGGCCCTCTATTACGCCAAAAAGCAGGGGCGGGACCGCCTGGCCAACGCCGGGGCCATTCCAGCCGAGGACGTATTCGCCAAAACCGCCCTGTATCAGCTGCAGGGAGAAAACATCGCCGGCCGGAAGGACGAGCTCGGCCAGGTCTCTCAATGCCTCCAGTCTTTCAGCCAGGGAAAGAGTCACTTCATCCTGGTCGAGGGCGGTTCGGGCATGGGCAAGACGACCTTCCTGGAGACCCTCCGGCGCAACCTCGCCAAGGATAAAAACCTGCGCCAGGCCAAGGTCAGCGGGAGTATTCAGGAGATGTTCCGCCCCTATTACCTGGCCACGAAATTCCTGGTGGAGTTGCTGAATGAACGGGAGGATAAAGGCGCCGGAATCCTGGAAAGCCTGGATCCCAAGGAGATCTCCCATCTTTCCCATATTCTCCCCCATCTGGGAGCCTCCCCGGAAGCTCCCTCCCCGGAAGACGAGAGCGCGGCCCGGGAGGGCCTTTTCAATACCCTGGTTCACTTCGTTCCCCGGATCGTCGACGGCCAGCCGGTGATCCTCCTCATCGACGACCTGCAATTTGCCGACGAGGCCTCTCTCCTCCTGCTGCGGCACGTGATGCTCCGCGGACAGATTCCTCTCTTTCTCTGTGGCACCGTGGCGGACCCTATGCCCATCCTCCTGGAAGGGCACCGGGTCCCCCTGGACAGTTTCTACAAAGCCTATCATCAGGAGTTGAGCATCCATCGGCTCAAATTGGTTCCCCTGACCGCTGCGGATATCGCCGAGCACCTGGAGAAAATTTTTCCCGGGGTGAAGATTCCCGGTCATTTCGACCGGGACCTGGAGCAGATCACCCAGGGGAATCCCCTCTTCCTCGGAGAGATTCTCTGCAAGCTGGTCCTGGAGCAGAAGATCACCCTCTCCGGCCAGCAATGGGTCATTGCGCCCCTGGCCCAGGACGACCTGCCCAAGTCCCTGGAGTCGATTATCCGGCAGAAAATCCAGAACCTGGATGAGGAGAGCCGGAAATTGCTCTACCAGGCTTCCACCTTCGGCGAGGACGTACCCTTAAGCCTTCTGACCGGAAGCACCAAGATCATGGAGTCCAAGGTTCTGGAATTCGTCGATCAGGCGGTCAGCCAGGGCCTGATGAACCTGGATTTCCAGGTCAACGACCAGAGCCTCCGCTTCCGGGGCAAGCGGATCCTGGAGATCATGGAAGAGGAGATCCAGCCGGAGGAAAAAAGGGAGCTCCATGATCAGGTCGGAAAATACCAGGAGACCCTCTTCCAGAAATTCCTCGTTCCCTCCGCCGCTCCCCTCATCTACCATTTCCGGCGGGCCTCCAACCTGGAGAAGGCCAAGACCTACGAGCAATTCGAAAGAGTCCAGAGCCTGAAGGTCTTCAACGCCGCCGAGGCTTTCAACTATTCGGGGGAGAGGAGAAAGGAGCTTCCGCCCCCCGGAGACCCCCTCGACCCGGAAAGCCTGGCCCAGGTCCCTTCCCTCATCAAGTGCCTGCTCACGGCCCTGCGCAACATCCAGCTGTATCCCCTGGGAAGCGAATCGGTGATCACCGGCAACCGCCAGGTGAGGGAGGCGATCGAGGCCATTCTGGAAAAAAGCGAGACCCTGTCCCTCTTCCAGGTCCGCAAAGCGCTGGTGATCAACGGGCAGAAGGTGGATTTGAGCGAGCTCAAGTATGTGGGCGAGGAACTCATCAAGCTCTTCGACCGCCTGGAGGTTCAGGGGATCATCTTCCGTCAGGGCATCGCCCAGCGGGAAGTGAACCTCTGGCTGGAGGCCTTCGGACGGGCCAAACCGAAGGTGATCGACAAAGATTACTGGCATAACTTCTCCGAAGAACACCACCTGGACCATGTCGAGCTGAAGCAGATCCGGTATACCATCCGGGTGGATGCGGACAGCCAGGTCCTGCGAATTCTCCAGCCGATCCCGGGAAAGGCGGGGCAAAGGGGTGCCTCGATTCTGGCCGGGGTGCAAAAGCTGGAGGACGAGGAGTTGGCCCAGGTCCCTGAAGTCCTCCGGGTCATCCTCAATGCCGTCCGGAATATTAAGCTCTATCCCCTGCACAGCAAAAACGTATCCGCCTCCATCGACCAGCTGTATGAGGCCCTCCATGTCCTTCTCGCCCGGCGGAAGACCCTGGTGCTGGTCCAGGTCAGGGGCCTCCTGGTGGTCAACGGGGTCAAGATCGACCCCCAGGGGATCGAGCCCCAGGTGGACGGTTTTCTGAAATTCCTCGACACCAACCTGCTCACCAGCCTGACCTTTCTGGAGGGCGTCACCCTCCAGGAATTGAAAAGCTTCATCGGCGCTCTGGGCCAGGCCCCTCCCGGCGGATCGGATGTCGAATTCTGGCCGCGGGTGGCCAAAGAGGAGCGGATCAAGAACCTTCTGTTTGATCAGGTCTTCTACGAGACGCGGGTGACGCCTACCCAGGGGTTTGAGGATCTGGACCAGCTCGTGGAAATCGTGGGAGTGGAGGGTCTGGATACCGAACTTCTCGAGCCCATCCCGGAAGAGCAGCTGGACACGTTCCTCCACGATTTGAAGGCCCAGGTGGCCGATCTTCTGGCCGACGGGAAAGAAAAGGAAACCCTTCAGCTGCTCCGGCGCCTGTTTGTGAACTTCTCCGATCGGACCATCGTGACCCGGGAAAAGATGATCGAGAGCTGTCGCCGGATGCTGGAAGACCTGACCCCCACCCAGCAGAACTATTTTGCCAAGCTCCTCTCCCATCCGCTGCTGGGCATTTTCCAGGAGGAGAAGGACCCCAAGATCACCCGGGAAATCTCTTCTCTCCTCCACCGGATGTCCGCTCTGCTGATCCAGTTCGTCCAGTATCCCCTGGCCGGCCGGATTCTGCTGAATCTTCAGCAGCGGCAAAGGCAGCTGGAGGAAGCCGGGGACCCCTATTCGCAGCGCCTCGCCAAAGTTCTGGAGCGCAAGCTGGACCCGGGAGTCCAAAAACTCCTGCTCTCCGACCTGAATTCCGAAGAACCCTTCCGCCACCAGAACGCCGTTCTTCTGCTGGGGAGTCTCGGAAGGGCGGCCATTCCGCTTCTTCTGGAGGCGATCAAAAAGACCGATGATCTGAGAGTCAGGACCCTGGCCGCCAGTCTGTTGGCCAAGGCGGGAAATGACGGCGTGGCCCTGGTTAAGAAAGAGGCCGTATTGGGAGGGACGGCGGAGGAGCGGGCCCGCATTCTGGACGTGATCGAAGTGGTGACCCGGGATTTGAAGGCCGAACTGGCTTATGCCCTGGGGGAGGAAAATTCCAAGGTCCGCCAGGCCGCTTTTCGTCTCCTGGAGCGGATGAATGACAGCCAGGCGGTGGAACTGTTGCTGAAAAATGTCGAGGGAAACGAACCGCGTCTGGCCCTGGAATCCATCGAGTGCCTGGGAAAGCTGAAGCCTTCCGCGGCGGTGGGTTGTCTTCTCTCCCTTCTGGAGAACCAGAAAAAGAGCGACCTCCTCGCCGCCTGTTGCCGGTCCCTGGGTCAGATTGGAGATCCGGCCTGTATCGAACCGCTGATCAAGATCCTGACGCAGCAGGGACTCTTTGCGAGGCTGAAGAGCGGGTGGGCTGAAGTGCGGGCTACCGCGGCCTATGCTCTAAGTCAGATCCCTCATCCACAGGCGGCGGAAGTTCTCATTTCTTTAGAAAATGACTCCGATCCCCGGGTCCGGGAAACAGCCCAAAAGGTCCTGAAATCCTTCCGCCCCCAGAAGACGGTTTCAAAACCAAGAAGCCACCCCGTCAACCGGGATGGCTCCCGAGCCAAATCCAAATAATCGTTCCCAGCTAGGTGTTTCAGGTTCCAGGTTTTTGCTTATAACCTGCAACCGGGAACTTGCAACGGGCAACTGGCTTTAGCAGCTGCAAGACCCGCAGGATTTTTGCATGTTCGAGGAAATTTTATACCCCGATCCCCGCGCCGTCTGAAGATATTCCAGCTGGATGGGCTTCACTTCCTCGTAGAGTTTTTTGTTGATGGCGAAGGAAATCCCCGCTTCCTTGAAGATTTCATCATCTGCTGCTGGTTCATCCAGAACCATGCCCAAGGAGGGCCCGGATCACCCACCCGGAGCCAGGTAAATCCTGATCGTGGGAAGAGTCTCCCGGTCCTTAAAATGCTCCTTCAGCATCTCTGTAGCCTTATCCGATACCTGAAACATTCTTTCCTCCTGCAAAAATTTTCCTCATTTACGCCCTAGGATCACCCTTGATCCTATTCTTAGTTTACCAAAAATCTGCCTCGATTACCTACCTTTTTCTTCTTTGGATGATGATTCCGCTTGAAAAGATTCGCCCCAAATTTGATGATCTCGTAAAAAGTCGAAATTCAATAAAATTCGTCATTCCGGCGCAAGCCGGAATCCAGGGTTTCCCGTGAAAACGGGAATCCAGATTTTCTTTAATGGTTCCCCGCTTCCGCGGGGACAATGTCTGGACCCCGGCGCCTGCCCCGGACATGATCCGGGGTTCGCCGGGGTGACGCTTCAAGAGACTTCTTACGAAATCATCAAATCTGAATCGATCACCATCGTCAAGGTGGAAAGAAAGGATTCTTCAATTCTTTTTTTCCAGAACATGCTGGTTCAGGACCAGGCAAAGGAACTCTCCCTCAAGGACTTTCTCCCGGCCCTGATTAAAGACCTCGCACCGGACCCTTCGTTTTTTCCCTTCTTTTTCGTCCACTTGGGCCCGGGCAGTCAGAGTTTCCCCGACAACCACCGGCTTCAGAAATCGAACCTGGGAGGAAAGAAGGACCACCAAGGGATCGTTCACCGCCACCATAGCCGAATAATCGGCCAAGCCGAAGGTGAATCCTCCATGGACGAGGCCCTTTTCATCCACCTGCATCCGGGAATCCACGGTCAACGAGACCTGCGCGAATTTTCCGCTTTCGATCCTTTCTACCTTTCCCACCAAATCCTCGGATATGGACAGGTGAGTGTTTTGGACGTGGCTGTCACGGTTGTCCATACATTTCCCCCATCTTTTCAGATCCCAGGCTCCAATCCCGCGAAAGGCGGAGAAAAAGTCCAAACAAATTTCGACTTTGTTCGAAAAGTACGTGATGAATCACTTTTCAAAAGTTGTTCGTAGATTGGCAGGGCCGCAACCAGCAGCCAGGATTTTCCCTAGGACCGCGTTCCTGCCAGAAATCCCCCCTGCCCCCCTTTATGAAAGGGGGGTTGGGGGGGATTTCAGAGACGGTCCGGCCAAACAGGATTTCTTGGCAATTTTCAAGATTTTTCATTTTGACCGGCCATGCGACGATTTACGTACTTTTCGACCAAAGCCTAATTTTCATTCCGCATTCCGAATTCCGCCCTGTACTGCGTAGAGTGCAGCGCAGCCCT
>Ga0256868_10001655_pt1 | contig 11952 bp, 5 predicted proteins | sample RVTome_13_FD_187341 | JGI IMG/M metagenome (GOLD analysis project Ga0256868, IMG submission 187341) | Soil microbial communities from uranium-contaminated site in the Upper Colorado River Basin, Wyoming, United States - RVT92D227 HiSeq ... | reverse complement strand
TGGAATTATTCATTATCAGCACTTAATAATGCAAAGATGACTTATTGGGAGATATGGTTTGCCTGTGGAGACACAAGTGAAAATTACAGCTTCAATCTTAATTTACAAGATATAAACGGTCAAGACATAACAAAGATGAAATTTGAATATGTCAACAATGGTAGTAAACCATCAGATTGGCTTTTAGAATTATACTTTTGGGATCCAACAAATGGTTGGGTTCGACTCAACTCCAATTACCTCGGTGGATACCTACGAAACAACTGGTATAAACTAAGAATAGAGAAAAATGGTACAAATTTTATTGACTATTCTCTTAGCAGAATAAATAGAGGGATAATTGATTTCAAAACCGGACAAAAATTAAGTACACCCTTTTCAAGTTTTGCAAGAGTAAAAATGGAAAGCACAATGAGCGATCCAAAGGTGTGTCCAATGTTCTTCTGGGATGAGCATAAAATAGGACTTACTTATCAGTCTTAACAATAATTAAATATATATAAAAATATATGGAGAATTAGAGGAGAGCAAGCAGAATATGGTAAGAGTGTTTACAAGAAATATGTTCATAATGCTACTATCAATAATGGTAGGAGCAATCATAATAACATTTTTTATAGGAGATATAATGAATCGTACAAAAATAGAAACATTGACAACAGAACATCAAGCAGAAATTACTAGTATATCTTCAAAAAGTGAAAACTTTACAAGTTATTTTCTAAAATCATCAGTTGTTTTGGATCTAGCAAGATCAGATTTAGCTCTTGGCAATTATCATTTTGATCTGGCTCTTCTATGGTACAATAGCGGACTAGCCGAAACTGATAGCCTGACCTTAGAATCATATAAAACATGGGGAATTGATAATTTATCCTTGGCTATGCCAAATTACATTTATTCATATGACAACTATCTTGAGGCGAAATCATTTTTCAACGACACCAAATTTTATACAAATTACAAATTATATCTTGATATTTTAGATTTATATATTAATTTAGCAGATTCTGGTTCAAATTTATCAATGCTTAGATACAATGCAAGTACTTTTCTTGCGTATCTAACTGAAAATTTGACTTTTGATGAAAAAAACAATACTGTAGTGTTTTTGGTAAACGTAACAGATCTACTTTTATCATTTGATTCAGCAATGGAAGCATATAATAACGAGCTTGAAAAATATAATGAGTATCAAAATGCCATAGATGAATACGAATTCTTTGATGAAAATAGATAAAAAAAATCCAAGTTTAATCTTTATTTTTATGAAAATAATGGCTTTTTCAAAGAAAAGATTAAAGAAAGGGTTCTCTTTACACTTTTTACAAAATCTTAGCAAGTGCCCTGGTAGTGTAGTGGCCTATCATGCGAGCCTGTCGAGTTCGCGACCCGGGTCCGAATCCCGGCCGGGGCGCTATTTTAATTTTTTTCAAAATAGTTACAAAAAAACCAAAACGATGCAAAATATGAAAAATATCCTGACCAGGGTTTTATCAATTTTTTTATTTCTAAGCATTTTAACAATAATTTCTCCAGCTATAGATGCACAAGAAACCATAACAGTTGGACCAGGTGGACCACCGATTTATGATTTTAGTAAAATAAACGATGCAATTACTTATGCAAATGAAAGTGACATAATCCATGTATATAATGGAATGTACTCAGAAAACATTGTCATAAATAAAACAATTACTTTAATTGGTGAAAGCGTTGGAAGCACTATAATATTAAGTGCAAATGCAAATAAAAATACAATAGAGGTTTTAACTGATTACACAAACATCTCTGGGTTTACAATAAAAAATCTAGGCGGAAGTTACGCTTGTCTTCAACTAAACCTGGCAAATTTTTGTCAAATTTATAACAACCGTTTAGAAAACGGTGAAAACAGCATCTACTTGATAAATTCAAATGATAATGAAATAAAAGACAATACTGTTGAAAACAACAAAAACGGAATTTATCTATGGACTTCAAACACAAACACAATCAGAAATAACAAAATTCAAAACAATGACATTTACGGGGTGTTTATTTCTTCATCCTCATCAGAAAACACAATTTTTTTAAATGATTTTTCAAAAAATTTTGGTGCAAATTCAAGGGATGATGGAAACAACAACTGGAATGATAGCTCTCAGGGAAATTATTGGGATGACTATAACGATTATGACGAAAACAAAAACGGCATAGGAGATAACCCTTACCTGATAAGCGGAAGCGGAGGTAATCTAGATTATTACCCACTTGGAGATTTCTTAAGTGCAAGTCTTCCAGTTGCATACATTGATTTTATTAGTCCAAACCCATCACCAAAAGGCGAAACCATCAGCTTTAGCGGACATGGGAGTTCACCAGATGGAATTATTGAATCATACGAATGGAACTCAGACAATACCCTAATTAGTAGTTCTGAATCTTTTTCAAGTTCAACTTTACAACCTGGCGCGCACACCATCAGTTTCAGAGTAAAAGATGACAAGGAGACTTGGTCAGAAAAAGTTTACGAAACACTAATTATAAACCCTAATCAAAAACCAAATGCATATATTTTAAATCCAAGTGGTTCAGCATTATTTGGGGAAACTGTTAATTTCTCAGGTTACGGAGTAGATCCTGACGGAGAAATAATTGGTTACTCGTGGCGTTCTGCACCCAGTTTTATAACAAATACAAATTCATCTTTTACATTAAATGATCTACCTGTACAAAATTATACTATTTATTTCAAAGTAAAGGACAATGAAAACCTGTGGTCAACAGAATATTCAACTACACTTTTAATCTTATCAAACACAACGCAACAAAACGCACCACCTGTTGCAGATGCAAAAGGACCTTATGCAGGACTTGTTAACCAAAGTATAATCTTTGATGCAAGTCTTAGTTTTGATCCGGATTCGGAAGATGTACTTTTTTATCATTGGGATTTTGGTGACGGTGCAATAAGTGAAGAACAAACTATCGGTCATATCTACAACACATCTGGTAACTACACGGTTGAACTTGCCGTAATAGACGACCACGGTCTTGTATCTATAAACTCAACTTACGCGATTGTAAACAATAAGCCAGATGATCAAAACAATGGGCCGGACAAAGGCACACCTGGCTTTGAAATAATATTTGTTTTTATATCAATATCATTAATGGTTATTCTAAGGAAAAAAATAATAAAAAAAGAAGATCTTAACTAGGATACCCACCGATTTTTAAAGACGGATCTCCAAGTAAAACCCATTGCTCTATAGTTTTCCTGTCAAGTTCATCGTTATTGGGTTGAAACGTCTGTATGTACAAATTTATTGTCTGCGAGTGAACCAGACCCAGTGTGCAGTTTTGTGGGTCAGCTTCTACACAATTTTTGTATACCTCAAAGAAATGAGATGTTATAAAACCGTCTTCGCCCTCTATGCATCCTTCTCCGCCAACACCCCAACCTAAGCCTGTGTTACCTATTGTTGCAATGGACCCTCCGCTTCTCTGTCTAACTAGATTCCAGCTCCAACATCGCCGTAGCCATTCAAGTTTTCCAACAATGTTTTCATCATCTATCCAAGTGAAATATTTCAGCCCTAGTTTTAAAAATCCTTTTATCATGTTAACAGGTGCAACGTCAAATTTGGAGTTATGACAACCACCAACAACGCAGATCGGATATTTACCCTTGTTTCGCAGGTTGTTCATCTCATCATTCCACAGTCCATCGATCCAGGTTTCGTTTTCAAAAGGATGGGTTGACCAAACAATCGGACTACCATGACCTGAAAAATACAAAAATCCTGAACCCTTGCTTACATTTTTTATGACATCTTCAGATGTAGTTAGATTCCCTGTTGACGTCCATAGTCTTGTTACATTAAAACCTATGGCCTCCATTTTCACAGCACCATAGTTGTTTTCAAATTCACCTTCAGCAATTCCATCGCCATATGGTACTGTATCTCCACCTACGGCTATCATATTTTTAAACCATGACTGGTTGTAAGCGTTGTTTTCATAACTAATTATTTTTCTAGCAACATTTCGCACTTCTTGCAAATCTCTACAAGCAAGCCTGCCGATATAAACATCTGGATACAAATCCATAACATCCATACTTGTTACAGGCCATGTCCAGTAACCAAGGGGATTCCAAGTCCACTCCCATTCAGCAAAAATACCGTTACCGTTTGAATCCCAATCATCAAACTCTAATTGTTGGGATGTATCGTTGTATTTGTAGACATCTGAGTAATATAGATCAGTTGCATATGTTTCGTTCCAACCACCTTTATCTTCTAAATTGGAGAATCTTGCAGGTAATGTCCATCTATAGCCGATGCCTTGTCTGCCACCAACAAGTAAAACATAACTTACATTATATTGTTCTATTGCATCTTTGATAAAAAGTTTAATGTCCTCTTGTTTATCCCTTCCTTTAAAATTAAAATAAATTGATTCGACTGAAACAAATTTGGTTTCAACGCCTTTTTGATTTTTATGATTAATCAAAGGCCGCAGTCCAAATAAAAATTTTCTTGGTGCAATTACAACCAGATCATAGTCAGAGGCAGGTGCCAAAGGATAAGTGCCTTTTTCATAAGTAACCTTTACAACAGCGTCTTGAGTATAATAAATTGTGTTATCAATAGGTGAATACCTAATAGGATAAAGACGGATGCTTAAGATAACAACTCTTTGTGTACCATCAAGGCCGACCCCTATACTATACTCATAGGTTTTATCAGGATAGACCGATGAACTAGAATAGATGCGTTCATCCTCGATTGTTTGCACGTCCATTAAAGACTCTAAAGAAACCAGCGGAACAGGTTGGCTTGCAGGTTTTATTTTAGCTGGTAGCACCTCTTTTTTAACATCTGAATAAGTAAGCTCTACATTACGTATAATCGTTCCAAGCGGGAACTTGTAAACCTTTACACAAACAGGTAGCATTGGTTCACCAGGTGTATCAGTATATGTGTTTGTCTCATCAAAACCAAGGACTAAATATTCACCTTTTGTTTCAATGATCAGATCAGAAAATGAAACAATATCGTTTTTTTCACAAACAGCTAATTTTGTATCTTCATCTGAACCTATTGCAATAATATTTAAACTAGTAAAAACTAGTATACCTAGCGTAAGTACAGTTAGGATCTTATTTTTCATATTCTCATAATCCCCTAATTATTACTTTACTATAATAATATTAATATTTAAAGGTTTGTTTACAATAATTATCCTAAAACTCTTGATAATTAAAGTAAATTATATTATAATTTTATTTTTTTGAAAATCCCCCAGTTGTTGTTTCTAGAGCCTAATTAATTTTTGAAATAGATGTATGAGTCTTAAGTCATACACACCCGGACTAAAACTGAATAACCTTATATTATCTAGTGCATCAAGGATTTTTAGAAGCCTTAGCATCGGTGTATGGGTAGTCCTTGGGAAATACACATAGATGTTTGCTTCGTATTCATGGCCTGCATAATCATGGGCAACAGCTATAATGTGTCTCCATTGGAATTTATCCACAGCATAATCGCATAACCATTTATAGTTGTTTGAACCAGCTGGGTCATCGACTTCAATCTTTGTAGGACTTTCATATGGAGGACCTACATCAAACTCCACATAGTCTATGCCCGAGCACTCATCTGTTGCTGTTGCTTGCACCCAGAAATTACCAAACATATAAACATTTCCTCGATCAGGTGGATCCCATATTGTAACATAAGGGGGCGCCTTGTCGATTTTTATTTTTTGAGGACCTTGCATAGGCTCCACGTTACCTGCATTATCAACAGACCAGTAGTAAACATCCCAGTTTCCACACATTGTGTTTGGGTCCCCAGTTGCGTTCAGCGGTATTTTTATGCCTACTGCTTCATCATAATCTTGAACAGGTCCTGCATCTATTTTAAAATAGGTGTGATTCACACCGGAACCATACTGACCATCTGTTGCACTCAACTCTATCTTCACGTTTCCTATGTACCATCCATTCAAACCAAGAGGTCCTTCTACTTTACTTACCTGTGTTTCAGGAGGTTCTTCATCCAGACCAACATAAATAACCTTCCATGAGTCCAGTGTTGGTGAATATGAAGGGTTTGTTCGGCTGAAACTTGCTCGCAGGCGGATACCAGGGTGTACAATAGGGTTAATACCTGATAGATCCTCGCCATCTCCAGCATTAGGAATCAAAATTGTAATTGCATTGCTATCAAGGATATTAAAGGTAATACTACCATTGTGGGAAACTCCAAATTGATACCATGCAAGTAGATTACTTGGACTAATTATTTTAGATGTGACCTGAGCATTTAGTATAAGCTGTTTTTCTGTACCAATTGAATATGTTACTTGTGAACCGGTAGGAATATTCAGATGCCAAATGTTTCCATAAGCAGAAGGATGATTTTGGTTTACAATCCGCTCATCTTCCCAGGTGACATAGATTTTCCCGTCGCCTACCGCCATATTTGCCCAATCAGCATCAGCAGAGTTACTTGCTGATAGCTGTATATCACCTGTAACCACTTGTCCGTCGGTTAAAACAAGCTTACCAAAAATATCACCATTGCTATCAAAAGATACAAAATATGATGATGATAGATAATTAACAATATCGGTTCTAACGAAATTGCCTGATTTAATCATGAAGTTATTAACAATCGTAACCCCGGAGTAATCAAATATCCTACCCCAGACATTACCACGCCAGTCACCGTCGCTAATATCACCATCATTCCATGTAACTAGATAGCGCTGTGCATCAACAGAAAACTCTACACAGGGGAAATTATAATCAGTATCAGCCGTACCTGTAATAATATTAATAGTACTACCTATTTGGTTTAGGTTTTCATCAAAAATACCTGCTTTTATACTAAACGGTCCATTATCAGGAGTTAGCCCTTCCTCCCATACAATCATGTATTGTTCATGCGTGGAATCAAAAGCAACCCATGGCTCACACTGAGAGTTTGCCGCACTCACAATTGTTTTTTCAGAGCCAACAGGATTACCATTTGTGTCATAAAGCCTACCATAAACATTGTAATTAGTCTGACCGTTACGAGCATCCTCCCAAACAACACAAAAACGATTATTAATATTATCAAACTGAACATTAGCATCAGCCTGACAACCAGTTGCTGCACAGATATCAATTACACTACCTAGACCACCATTGGTTGACACAGTTCTACCTTTTATATCCATTGTAGTTGGATCATGCGCGCCACCAACAGCATAGTGCTCCCAAGCAACAAAAAACTTGCTGCCACCAAAAGCAATAGAAGGATTCTCATTTCTATATTGGTAAACAGGTGAGTTATCTGAAAACACTTCAAAATCTGAAACAACCACACCGCCATTAGTATCGTAAATCGCTCCTCTGATTTCCTGATAAATAATATTCGGTGTTCCTTGCTCCCAGGCAACAAAGAATCTACTATTACCATATTCAACATCTGGGTCCCATGCACCTGCATTATCTGCATGGAAAGATATCTGAAAATCATTATATTCTTGTGGTATCCAATCAGTAAAAACACTATAAAAATCACTTTGATTCTGGGCACTAGGATTGCTATAAAATAGATACATAGCACTTGTTCCTATTGGAATAACTGGTACTTTCACCCATACAATTGCCTGGGTTGTATCCTGACTTTCTATCCAATAATCAAGCCAACCTGTTGAATCCTCATGCTTAAAACGAATATCATCATAATCAGATTGCATTTCAGATTCATGCTCAATAGTCATTTTGACAGCATAATTTGCAAGTGGTTCACCTGCTGTATTTGTCAGTTGAATAGGTTTCATCCTTGACCATGATGGATCTGTCCAGATAGGATATGTGTTTTTCATCTGAACAACACCACTAACTAGCTCGTAATCATATGAATAATATGGATCTATATTTTCCTCTGTTCCAAATAGATCCTCCCAAGTAAAAAACGGATCATCCAGTGGTTCTAGGGGTGTTTGTGGATTTATAGGTAAACCAACAATATTTTTCTGTTGAACAATACCTTGTGCCACTGTCATTGTTAGCATAACTAAAATTAAGATACTTATTGTGATTTTTCTAAATATCTTATTTTTTATTTTTTTCATTTTTATTTTTCCCCCATTTTAATTTATTAATATTATTATTTTTATGCAACAATGGTATGCCACTGGTATTCCCATAGTAGGTACACGTGATCAATAGTTCCACCGACATAGAACTCAAGCCATGCATGTGGTAGCCACTGACCAGGCTCTTTGTACCATTTCAACTTAAAGTACAAACTGGCATCAACTATCTTTACATCCGCTCCAAATCTATCTTTATAAGTAGCATTAAGTTGGATGGCCAAAATATTTGCTGTGTTTGTATTATCATTAATTGTGAAATAACCGTAATCAGTGGGGTCAACTCCTTGCTTCCAATTCCAAGATACATCGAAATGAATGTTTTGGGAAATTACCACATAACCATTAAATTTGAAATTCTCAATGTTTTCATTTAAGGCAAAGTTTAGTTGGGTAGGCTCTGCTTGATATAAATCTATTTCAAAACCCCCTGATTCACCAACTGACCAGGTACCCGCAAAATGAGCGTTTTTACCAGATAAGCCTATGTTTACATTGAAGTTTTCAAACATATTCAAACTACCACTTAGATCCAGATCTTCGACCTTTAGTTGTTGCCCTGTTGAATCGATGTCCCAATCCGCCTTAAAATTATCAGCTGCAATGGAGCCTGCATCAACCGAAAGCGAACCGCCAGCTGCCAAGTTTCTTATCAGAAACGCATTATCAAGCAAATCATTTGATGTATCAAATTTGAAATATCCGTCTTCAGCGATTTTTCCTTCCATATCAATAAAACCATTACCTATGCTTAGTTGATTGCTTATTTCCAGGTCATCAAGTGTAAGGGTTAGTTTCACTGGGTCTTTTTCACCAGATGAAGAAGATCGCTCAGCATGTAAATGACCTTTTAACTGATTCCACCAGAATTGACCCATACCATAGGCATTACCTGGTATGTCAAATATCTTAAGAAGTGGAACGGCTACATTCGGTAGATAAAAGTTTGCTTCACCAAAATCAGAGTTAACAGTTCTTTCAGCTTTTGCATAAAAATAGTTATTAGGATTTACAAAAAAGTTATCAGGATCAGAATCCACATAAAGTGTTCCTTGAACACTTGTCCTTCCATGGTTAGCAAAACTTCCACTTGGTATCTGGAAGAAAACCATATCTGGGTCTGTTTGAGGATCAGGTTTAGGATAATAAACGGTAATATCCCCTAGTGAACTACTAAGGTCATGTTGGACATAACCTTGTGCATCAATCTGCAACATACTGCCATTATTTATTTCAAGCAAGGCGCCAGCTTCTAATGTACGAGAGCTTGGTATGTTTTTAACGCTGAACCAAGTAACATCTTTTTTAGCAGGGTCAGCCTTTGGATACAATATTTTTATTTCTTCTAAATCACTATTCATTGTTAGACTTGCGTAACCCACTGTTTCAACATATAAAAGCTCATCATTTGTAATTGTTATATCTGTATCTAGGTCCCATTTAAATTCAGCAGCTGTAGGTATTTTTCTAACTTTTATATTTTGTTCGAACCACGGGGAACTTAATTTTACACCAACATCGAATTTGTTACTTGCAAAATAAACAAAGTTACCACCAATCGGATTTTGATCACCAATCATGGTAAGATCAAAAGCCATATATTTTCCAGGTCCAATAAGGTCACTGGGTACACTATCAAAAGATAAAGTAAGTGAAAATGTTGAATTTTCCTCTTCAGCAGTACTTCCTCCTTTTAAAAGATTTGAGCTAAAAGTAAGCTCCAGAGGATCACTGGATGCACTATGATAGTAGAAAACGGTTTTACCGGATATTGGAATTAGTTGTGTTATTACATAACAAGCTGGAGTGAAATTCATACAAAACTCTATGTTAAATGCAGGTTCGCTGGCACCTTCTTTAAATGCCTGAAAACCAAACATTATGTCGTTAGTGGCTGAGCCGATTATATCATATGGGTTCATCTCGTGTTGAAAAATAGCTGGTCTGAAAATATTTTCTTTACTGATTGCAAAATTTTTTTCAAATCTTATAGGGATTTTTTGGCCAGCAGGTGAACGATATCCTATTCTTGCAACAATATAGTCGTTGGTGGCAGCAAGCGTACCTACATCATTTCCTGTTTCCTGTGGAAGTTTATAAAGTAGTCTATCAACAAATTTGTTTAACAAAATAAAACTAGATAGTTTTTGACTAATTCGCTCAAGCAAGATTCTAACTATACCTATTGAGTTTGGTGTTGTGTCCTTTGATCTAGTGTTTAATACATCTAGATTGACATGGAATTCCTGCCACACCTCCAGCTCTGCTGTTTGATCATCCAAGCAATCTCCAATCTGCATAAAATCAAATGCTGTTGCCCATGCTGGATGATTTAATGTACTACCATCTTGCATTATCTCATCAATACCATATTTGTAGAATCCAAAACCTGTTTCTAATTCGGCAAGCATATCACCATCTACATCAAATTTTATAGGGGTTCTGTATTTTGGGTCTGTTAGTTTTCCACGTATCATTTGTGGAGTTATCGAAACCTGTTTTTGGAAACTCTGACCCTTGTAAACTACGTTAACCCATAACCCGAATATTTCATTACCTCCAAGTAAAGGTTGCGGAGGCATCTGCTGTGTTTGTCTTGTTGATTTGTACAATGATTCATCCATGTTAAGATAATCATCAACCGTATTTTTTATCACGTTCATAGTCGATAAATCAGGTTGATTTGTCTGAATGCTTTCATATGAATTATCTTCTGTTTCATTAGATGTTGAAATAGTTTCTATGGAACCAAAAGCGTTTGTCATGCTTAGGCATAACATTAAAATTGTAATAAATACAACCACCTCTTTTCTCATTTTAATTTCACCTCTATTTTAATACTATATAATATTAGTATTAAACCTTATATTAAGTTTACGTTTAATGTTTTTTATATTCTATAGATTTTATAGTATTTTTCTTTATTTTTTACCAACTATTTAATATTTTCCTATTCTGGTTTGTAAGATTGATTATCAAATTTAGTAGGTTTTGTAAAATACCATTATCCAAATGGAATCTTTGTAAAAACCTCCAAATAATGTTATTTGGTCCTGAAGCTCTACTTTTTATTGTTAAAAAATACAAACTTGTTTCACCACTTAGCGCATCATGTGTATCCTTTACTTTTGCCTTGATCGTACCAAATTTCATATTTGATGACCAAGTATGGCTAACCAGTATGCTCTCACTTGTTGGGAAAGGCCCAAGCCAATCTGAGGTTGTACCGTCACCCCAATCTATGAAATAATAAAGATTGTCTTGATCAAAGTCTGAGGCGACAAAATCAAACTCATATTCCACATTTGTTTTTATGAAAACAAATAAATTTATTATCTCACCGGTTACGTATATAGATGGAGCATTTGGTGGGGTATTTGCTACTTCCTTTGTAGTAAATGACCATACGGGTTCTTCTTTTGAGGCACCTTTATCATCCCAGGCAACTAGTTTCCAGTAATATGTTGTGTTTGAATTCATTTGCCCAGGGTTAAAGGATGTTCCGGATTGATTTGACACAACTAAAGGAGGAGGAGCCACTGTTCCAAAATAGACATCATAACTTACCGGATCACCATCTGGATCGCTGCCCTGCCAGATTAAATCAGCATTTATATCAATACCAGTTGAACCATCGACTGGATTTCTCCCCCAGATAATTGGCGGACCATTTGTTTTTGTTATAAAATCCCATATTGGACCTTCCGTGCTTGCACCATACTCGTCATAAGCAACAATCTTCCAATAATAAGTAGTTGAAAATTCAAGTGCACCCGGTGGATCATAACTAGATGCGGTTTGGTTATC